>OLNE01001828.1_pt1 | contig 14463 bp, 10 predicted proteins | sample 1672431 | NCBI WGS metagenome assembly OLNE01 (sample SAMEA3136685, study PRJEB25190) | human gut metagenome | reverse complement strand
GCACCGGGGTCCCTGGAGGGCCCCGAATCATCACCTATTTAGTTGACTGTTAGATAATAGTTTTTTAAGCTCGTTTCTGCACTGCGGGAGAGCCCCCGCCGATAGCCGCGACCCAACGGGCAAGTTCTCCCTGCATGCCAAGACCCGCAGTCTCATGTCGCCCACGTCGCCGGATTCGGCTTCCCCCCGCATGCACAGGCGCCTCGCCTTACTTCCCAGAAAAACAGGCCACGCGACAGACGGAGCTTTCTTATGTATGGGGACCCTCGCAGCTCATCCTCACCTCTGAGCCCATGCAAGCTTGCCGAGCCTCTTTGCATATATCAGGAGCTCGGATCTGTCCGACGGGCTTGTTTGCCTGCTGTTCCTTGCCCGAGCGGTCTCTCCTCGCCGGCACAGAAAAGCCCGCGCCCCAAGGTAACCTTGAGATGCGGGCTTAAAAAAAGCGGATGCCGGTTCTTATTTGTCTTACTTTGCTGCAGCCTGGCGACGGGCGATGTTGGCCTTGATGCACAGCACGATGCCCACGGCAAGAACGCCGGCGATTGCCGTGACGCAGGCGGCAAAATCACTGAAGTGCAGGGCCGGGATACCCATGAGCAGGCCAACCACGTAGGGCACGAGCCAGAAGAGCCACACGCAGATGCTCAGGCGGTGGAAGCTCTCGCGGGCCGCTTTGTCGCCGCGCAGAACCACACGGGTAGCCCACAGGGCGTGGAAGAGCATAAGGGCGATGGCCACAACGCCGGTAATGGCATGCAGGGGTGACATGGAACCGTCGCCACCGCTAGCGATGACAGACATGATGGTCGTACCGGTGGTATCGAAAGCCAGACCCAACCAAAAGAGGGCGAGGTGGCCCTTCTTGAGAGTACCGGCGCGGCGCTCAGAAAAAACGCCGAAGGTGTAGGCGAAGAAGGCAAGGGTGATGGTCAGCGTAGCGGCCAGAAGAAGCGGGCTCATAGGAAGGATCTCCTAACGTAAGGTGGAGGTGGGGTGTCTGAACCAAGGGGGCCGATCGGCTTTGGCCGCCCCTTGAACGACACTCATATTCGCGCCCGGCGAGGTGAACATCAACGCTGCCATGTTCAGGCAGAATGCAAACACATTTGCGCAACAATGCAAGCACAACTTGATAAAACACCTGGTAGGACGCGTGATATTTTGCAGTATGAAAAAGAAGTTGCCGTCCTGAACACCTTTGCGGGCGCCTGAACAATGACAGCAAATGTTCAGTGATCCCCCAGCCTGAAGCTCAGCCCCACCCTTCGTCTGCGGGACATCTAAAATTAGAAGTACGAGAAAACCAGCCATCCCACGTACACGACGCACACAATAACGGAGGCGCTCCAGATGAGCGCGTTTGCAAAGCCGTCAGCACGGCATACGTCGAGGCACACGCGCGTCGTGAGGGGAAAGAACAGCTGCATTGATCCCTTGGAGGCTTTGTTGAGCAGGTCAAGGATGAGATGGCTGCACAAACCGATGCCAAATGCAGGCGCAATCTGCGGCCAAAGCAAGCAGACCGCCACATACCACAGCGCGCAGCCCACAATTGAGTGCGTGAATGTACGGTGGGCCGTGAGGAAGCCGAACAACGTAACGCCGGCAAAAAGAGCTGCGCCCACGACAGAAGCAGGCCCCATCTCGGGGGCAATTGCCTGAAGGGCCGCGACCCTGGGGAGCACCTCCGCTAGAAAGCGACTCGCAAATGCAAGCGCCGCTACGCACGCGCTTACGATTGTCCCTCGTACGAGCTTGGCCCCTCGCACATCTATGTCGCTGATCCATCCACCGAGAGCCCCGCCAAGCAAAGCGCACGCTAGCGGCGCGATCGACACAGGCTGCAGCACCAACAGCGAGGCCGCCATGCCCGCGCTCACATGAGTCTTTCCAAGCATGGCCGTACCTCCCCTGTCGTCTCTCCCAGCGAACACGTTGACGCAGCGGACTCACAGCCCCCATGCGCAGCGAACATCATACACGTCAGGGGCCTTGCACACGAACAGCCGCCTGATGGGTATGGCGCGCGTTTCAGTCTAGGGCAGCAACAAAAGACGCCCATCCCCCTTGCCCAGGAAGCAGGGACGAAACGTACGCACTCGTCCAGGAAGCAAGACAACGAAACGCACGCACATAAGCGCAGACTGTCATCAGCAGGGTACAATGCCCCTGAGATAGCCAGCCAACAGGAGGTTTGCAGCCTATGAAACTTGCCCAAGCCCTGGCCGATCGGGCGGCCGCACAACAGCGCATCGAGCAACTTCGCTCGCGATTGGCAGCCAATGCGAAAGTCCAGCAAGGCGAAGAGCCGGCCGAGAATCCCCAGGAGCTCTTGGCTCAGCTCGACCAAACAACGGTGCAGCTCGACGAACTCATTGCCCGCATCAACCTGACCAACTCGCGGACAGTGACCGACGGGCAGACCCTTACCCAGTTGCTCGCCCATCGCGACTGTCTGCGGCTCAAGGTCGGGGTCCTGCGCGATTTCCTGGACAGCGCCAGCGCCACGGTGATGCGCGCCACTCATTCCGAAATCAAGATTCTGCCCTCCGTGGCCGTGGCCCCGCTCCAGAAGCAGGTCGACGCCCTTTCGAAGGAACTGCGTGAGCTGGAAGGCAGGATTCAAGAGCTCAACTGGACAACTGAACTCATATAGATATACGAAGGCCGCTTCGTCGCAATGACATAAGCGGCCTTGCAGGTGGCGACCATTGGCTGCCTGCGAATTTGTCTGTCCCAACAGTCGGTATCCGCAGGCGGGCGAGCGCATCTCCCGCGGCTGAGAATGAGCCGCACCCATGGCAGCGCGGCTGGGCCTGCGCCACAACACACAAACGCCCAGCACAATGCACATGCGCAGCTTTCTATTGAGCATGTTTACTACCGTCGCGCTGACGCCTGTGGAGAGGGTGGGTTCGGGGATTCGTTGGGACAGACGCAGCCGAATGGACGCGCGGTGCCCATGCGCCCGTCAAAACTGCACCGAAACCCGTTTAGCCGCCACCAGGGGCGGGAACCCCTGGCGCTCTTTCGGCGTCGGGCTACGCGACATGGCCGCACCCGGCCCGGTGCGGCCAGACTTGACCTCTACCGCAATCTCACGCACCTGCATAACCCCCGCACGTCCCTGCGCGGCCATGCTGGCAATAGTCGGGGCGGCGCAGGGCCAGCCGCACGGGAGGTTCTGCGCCTCATGCGCGACGAAACTGCGGCCCCATGCAAGGAACCCGATGCTTTATCCCCTCGGGCCCCACACTCGAGCCATGGAAACGCCCCGTACCACTCGGCGCAGGTGCCTTGCCTTCTCGAGAACTCGTCAGAGTTTCAGGAACGCCTGGGCCTGTCGTCCCGCTACAATGGCCGAAGAGGCTATTTGGATACATGGGAGAGGACCTTTATGGCCAACATGAAGAAGCTCGGCTTTGGCTGCATGCGTCTGCCGCTGACCAACCCGGCAGACCCCACTTCGATTGATGTACCGCTCGTGAGCCAGATGGTAGACGAGTATCTCGCCGCCGGTTTCACTTACTTCGACAACCTGTATTTCTACCACAAGCGCGCCAGCGAGGGAGCCATGCGCAAGGCTCTCGTGGAGCGCTACGACCGCGACGCCTACGTGTTGGCCGACAAGCTGCCCAGCGCCCTCATCAAGCAGGACGGCGACCAGGAGCGCATCTTCGAGGAGCAGTTTGAGAAGTGCGGCGTGGAGTACTTCGACTACTACCTGCTGCATGCCCTCGGCGGCCAGAACACCATAAACACCGACCGCGCTGACTCGTGGAACTTCCTGCGCAAGCAGCGCGACGCCGGCAAGATTCGGCACCTGGGCTTCTCGTACCACTACAACGCCGAGTACCTCGACGAGCTGCTCGACCGCTGGCCCGACGCCGAATTCGTGCAGCTGCAGATCAACTACCTCGACTGGGAAGACGGAGGCATCCAGGCCCGCAAGAACTACGAGGTGTGCCGCAAGCACGGCAAGCCCGTCTTCGTGATGGAGCCCATCAAGGGCGGCGCGCTCGCGGCCGACCTGCCCGCCGAGGCCGTGGACATCCTTCGAGCCGCCGACGCAGGCGCCTCGCTGGCTTCTTGGGCCGTGCGATTTGCCGCCAGCCTGCCAGGCGTGGAGATGGTGCTCTCCGGCATGTCCAACCTCGAGCAGCTGCGCGACAACGTCTCCTACATGGCCGACTTCAAGCCGCTGACCGCCGACGAGATGAACATGCTGCACCGCGTGGGCGACCTCGTGCGCCAGAACATCGCCGTCCCCTGCACGTCGTGCCGCTACTGCGTGCAGCACTGCCCCAAGAACATCGCCATTCCCGAGTACTTCTCGCTGTACAACGCCGAGAAGCGCACGCGTAGCCGCGACTTCTCCACGCAAGGCATGATTTACCGCGGCTGGAACAACGACCACGGCAAGGCAAGCGACTGCATCGAGTGTCGCGCCTGCGAGCGTGCCTGTCCTCAGCATCTGCCCATCGTCGATTACCTCAAGCTCGTCGCCGAGACGTTCGAGGGGTAGCGGCACCCCAGAAATCGAGCGAGGCCCCCGGCGCTGTCAGGTGACGTCGGGGGTCTCGCACTGTTTGACCATGCGGGAGCCTAGCCGCAAGCCAGGCAACCCATGATGCATCATGGCTGGTATAGCACTTGTTTTTGGAGGATTGCATGCTGTTCGGCACAATCGACGAGGCCCTGCGCGCATCACACGGTAAGACTGGCGCGTACGTCGCGCCTCAAAATGCGCGCAGCTATGCGCAGACCTACCGCGAGATTCGCGCCGACTTTCTCGAGGCGGTGGGACAGTTTGGCCTGGATGTAGCCCCCGAGGAGCAAGCAGGTCTCAGCCCCTTCTCAGCCGAGGTGGACCAGATGGCGCAGGCGGGCCTTCATGTGGAAAACGCCCGCAGCAGCCTGTGGCTCAACTGGATTTCGCCCGCATGCCTGGCCTGCCGCAAAGCAGTGGGCACCCAGACGTTCCTCACCTCCACCCAGTGCCCCAAGAAGTGCTTCTTCTGCTTCAACCCCAACCAGGAAAACTACGCCTATTACCAGACGCATGTGCGCAACATAGCCGCCGACCTCGAAGCCGAGCACGCCCACGGTGTGCGCCTGCAGCACCTGGCCGTGACGGGTGGCGAGCCGCTCCTGCACAAGCGCGAGCTTTTCGCGTTCCTCGAGCGCGCGCGCGAGCTGTACCCCAACGCGTACACGCGCCTGTACACCTGCGGCGAGGGCATGGACACCCAAACGGCGCGCGAGCTGCGTGAGGCGGGCCTCAACGAGGTGCGTTTCAGCATCAAGACGCAGGAATCCGCCGCCCTAATGCAGCGCACGCTCGACACGCTGGAAAGTTGCGTAGGCGTGTTCGACGCCACCATGGTGGAGATGCCCGTCATGCCCGACGAGCTGGAAATCATGCAAGATTTGCTCATTGAGCTGGACAAACGCGGCGCGACCGGCATTAACCTGCTTGAACTGTGCTTCCCCTTCAACAATGCGGCCGCATTCGCGCGACGCGGCTACCGCATCAAGCACGAACCGTACCGCGTGCCTTACGACTACTGGTATGCGGGCGGCCTGCCCATCGAAGGAAGCGAGGAGGCCTGCATCCGGCTCCTGTCGTTTGCCATTGAGCGCGAGCTGCGCATAGGCGTGCATTACTGCTCGCTCGAAAACAAGCTCACCGGCCAGATATACCAGCAGAACGCGCCTTTCAAGCAGGCCTTCCCACCGCGCGAGTACGCGCAACGCGGTCACTTCCTTGCGTGCGCGCACCTCTTTGGACCCGATGCCGCGGCAGCGCGGCGCATTCTTGCTGGCAGTAGGTGGCCCGACTCCACAGGCAGTCTGGCGAGTCCCGGCCAGGCTGACATTGCAGGCAACACGGCGGTGTTCGGACGGGCCGACAGCGCTGGCAACACGGCGGCCGTCGGGCAATCGGACGAACTCGAGCTTGCCCCCAGCGACATTGCCCTGCTCGCAGGCGAGCTTCCCCATGCGCTTGTGGCCATCGGCCTGGGCGTGGTGGAGAACCGCCCAGACGGCCGCGTGCTGCGCGAGCTCGACGCGCGCTACACCACCCCGAGCCTCTTCGACCTGGCAGACCTGCAGGTAGATACGATGTAGGCACGGCAACGTGTCTTGATTGCGGCACTGCTGGACGCCGTGACCCTCGCCCCGCATGCCCGCCTCCCAGCACGTCCTCGCGGACCGCTCGCCAGTTCCCTCCTCGCCCGCCAAAAAGCCCCCGTGCCCAGCGGCTCTGTGAGAGGCGCGGACACGGGGGCTTGTGCGTGACATCGGGGGATGTCGTGGCCTTGTTCAGGCGTCAGGGCAGACCTAGATGGTCTTCTCCTCAAAGCCATCCTCGAGGGCGCAGGCGCGAGCCTTCACGAGGAAGTTCGGGCCGGTCTCACCGTCGGGGTAGCAAGGCAGGGCGCTCACGAGGTCGTCGCCGTACTGCGCGCGCAGCTCGTCGACCGGGCCAAAGTGCAGGGCGCGCATCATGCAGCTTGCAACGCAAGCGGGCTGCTCGCCCTTGGCCACCAGGTCGCGGCAGCCGTCGCACTTAACAACCTTCTCCAGGTCCTCGATGTAGACCGGGTGGTTGTAGGGGCAAGCCTCGACGCAAAGCTGGCAGGCGGCACCTGCGCAGTTGATCTCGGGGTCGTGGTAGACGACGCCAGTCTCAGCGTCCTTCACCGTGCGGCCGGTGGGGCAGGCATCCACGCAAGCGGGGTTGTCGCAGTGGTTGCAGGTCGTGGCCAGGTGATATAAACCCGGGTTGGGGTACTCGCCGCACTCATAGGTGTGGACCTCGCGCAGGAGGTAGCCCACATCCAGGCGGTTCTTGTCTTTGCAGGCGATTTGGCAGGTATGGCACCCCGCGCACGCCGTTTGGTCGAAATAGAACCCGTACTGTGCCATGTTCAGCTCCCTTTCGCCTTACCTAGTCAAACAGGATCGTCTGCGGGACGTCCTTGTCGGCGGGGAGCGGATCGCCGTCCCACTTCTCCACCTGGACGTTCAGCGTGTTGTAACCGTCAACGCCCATACCGGTGGCAACGTTGCCGGTGATGTAGTTCTCGCTGCCGCCGTGGTCAACGGCGTCGTTCTCGTCGACGCGCACCCATGCGCCGTGAGGCAGGCCCACAACGCCGGGCATCATACGGGCGGTCACGCTGGCGGGACGCAGGGTCTCGCCGTACTTGGAGGAAATCTTCACCGTGTCGCCGTCGGCAATGCCGCGCTCCTCAGCGTCCTGCTTGGAGATGAAGAACGGGTTGGCGCAAGCCTCGCGCAGCCAGGGGATGTTGTCAAAGATGGAGTGCGAACGACGCTGATAGTGCGGGTTGATGCACTGCAGCGGGAAGTCGCTCTTCTCGCCGGCGATGTCGCCGTCAACGAAGGTCTCCTCGAAGCCCTGAGCGCAGGCACGGTACTTGGGGATGGGCGAGTAAGGCTCATCGGAGTAGCCGTTGGAGTTGAGGCAGTCAGCCCAGGTCTGGCAGTAGAACTCGACCTTGCCGGAGTTCGTGGCGATGGGGTTGGCCTCGGGATCCTCGCGGAAAGCCTGCTTGTCAATGTAGCCGTAGTTGTCGCCCACGTGACGGTCGACGCGGTACACGCCGTCCTCCATGAACTTGGCGATCGGGACGCGGCCCTCCTGCGGCTCGCCCTCAACACCCCACTCGTCGATGTCCTCCTGCGTGATGGAGCACAGGTTCTCCCAATCGACGCCGTTCTCCTTGACGACCGAGCAGGTGGCCACAGCGTTGAAGAGGCGCTGGGTCTCGCTAACGGTGAAGAAGTCGTCCTGCGTGAGGCCGAACTTCTCGCCGATCTTGATGCAGGCCTCGGTGTCGCTGAGAGCCTCGAAGTAGGGGTCGACGACCTTGCGGTTGATCAGCATGGTATCGCGGTTGATGTAGCCGTCCCACACGAAGCTGCCCTCGCGCTCCCAGTTGGTGGTAATGGGGAGCACGATGTCGGCGTACTTGTTGGAAGCGGTGAGGAAGTGGCCCTGGCCCACGACGAACTCGACGGAACGGAAGGCCTCGATGCCCTTCTTGGCGCCCTCGCAGGTGGTGAGCTTGGCGCTGTTGGCGGTCCAGATCATCCTGACGTCGGCGGTGATGTTCTCGATACGCTTGGTGAGGTCGTACTCGCCGATGACATCCTTCCAAGACACGCCGTAGCCGTTGAGCGTTTTCCACAGCGTGGTGGGGTTGAAGGGCTCGCCAAGCACGGCGCCCCACATCTGGGTGTCGCTCACGGAAGTGGACGAGCCGGTGCCGCTCGTGCCGCCGTCGCTGCCGGCACTGCCGGCCTTGACAAGGCGCGGACCAAAGTTGTTCGTGTGGTTCCAAGCGGTCGGGCCAACGCAGTTGCCGCTCTTGCCGATGTGGCCGCCCATGGCGCCCAGGCAGATGGCGGTCTGAGGAAGCTGCTCGGTGTTGTAGGTACGAGCGCTTGCCCAGCTCGACAGGATGGCGACGTTGTTGTCCTTGCCCAGGATACGGGCGACCTCACGCAGGGTCTCGGGGTCGACGCCGCAGATCTCGCTGGCCCACTCGGGGGTCTTGGGCACGCCGTCGTACTCGCCGCGCAGGTAGTCGAAGAAGTTCTCGTCGGTCGTGGCGTCGGCGGGCATGTGGTCGGCGTCCTGGCCCACGCAGCAGCGATCCAGGAAGTCCCAGTCGATGAGCGGGCTGGACTCGCTGTCCTCCTCGAGCATGACGTAGGCCATGGCCATCATGGCTGCCATGTCGGTGGCGGGGCGAATCGGCACCCACTGGGCGTCGAGGATGGACGTCGTGTCGGTGTAGATCGGGTCGAAGATGATGAACTTGACGCCGGCGTCCTTCCAGGACTTGGCGAAGTTCGTGGCGTTGCCCAGGGCTGCCCAAGCGGGGTTGTAGCCGAAGGCGACCACGTAGTCGCAGTTCAGCATGTCGAGACGGTCGTTGTTGACCGTGTAGTCGTTGCAACCGTCGCCCCAGCCGAGCACGCCAGGAGCGAACCAGCTGCCCCACGAGGAGGTCGTCCACGAGGAGAGGTAGTTAATGTTGAGCTTGTTGAGCAGGCCGGTCATGCCGCCGCCAAGGGCGAGGATGGAGTTGTCGCCAAACTCGCCATTGATGCGCTCGACCTCGTCATGGATGTACTGGGCAGCCTCGTCCCAAGAGATGCGCTCCCACTCGTCGATACCGCGCAGCTCGGCGTGCGGGTCCTCGGGGCTCCAGTTCTTGCGCTTCATGGGGTACTTCAGACGGTCGAGGCCGCGAGCTTGGTACTGCTGCGACCAGCCGCGCAGGCAGGCCCTCTGCTGACGGTTGATCTCGTCGTCGGTGTTGATGTCGTCGGTCCCCTGGCGAACGATCACGCCATCCTTCGTGCAGACCCTGACGAGGCACTTGCCGCCACAGTTGTGCCAGCAAGCGGCGGAATGCCACTCGCCCTCCTCGTCGGCCTTCATCTCGTCGGCCAGAGCCATGCGCAGGTTGTTGTCGGCCGAGCCACTCACTGCAGACAGACCCAGGCTTGCCGCTCCCACGGCCGCCATGGAGCCAGCCAGGAACTTGCGCCTGCTGAGCCCGGATTTCAGTGCATCTTGTACCAATGCCATAAAACTGTCCTCCTATCCCCTTGTCTTACAAAACCAACGTGCAATGCTCTATGCCGCGACGGAAGCGACAATCTCCAACATCTCGTCGAGCACCGCCACGTCGAGCTGCACGAAGTCGGCCACAGCCTGCGCAAGCTGCGGATACACTTCGTGCGTCTTCGACGAAGCCATGTCCTGTGCATACGAGAAAACCCAGCTGAGCAAGTGCTCGCGCTCGAATGCCGCCTGGTCCTCAAGCACCTTCGCGAGCTCGCGCGGCTGCTCATCTTCCAGATGGGCAACGGCCCGCGCGGCCGTCAGCTCGAGAAAATGCATCATGAGGGCAATGTGGTCATCCGGGATGCGCGGGTAGCCAGCCGGGATGTAGAGATACCTCTCATACCAAGAGCGCACGGCAAGCGTGGACTCCTGGAACAGGGCACGCTCGCGCGTGGTGTACACAGACTCCCACGGCGCGGCCACCATATTGTCGGGAGCGAAGAAAAGTCGCTCGTATTCGTCATGTGCCTTTTGAATACCCTGCTCGCCCTGGGCAACAAGGTCGGCGCAGCGGGAAAGCGCGTCACGCAGCTCGGCGGGGGCGGGGCTTGCACCGTCGTCGAACATGTCGACCACGGCTAGGCTCTCCTGGCTGCTCGCAGCCGTGAAGAGCTCTGCGCTGGGCACGGTGCCCAGAAGCTTATGGAAAAGTGAGAACAGATACTCGCGTCCCTTGAGGAAACCGAGCAATACGGCTCGGGTCTCGTCTTCGGCGCCGGCGCAGTCCTCTTCAGCCACACCGGGCTGTGCCGCAGCGCAAGCCGCATGCGTCATCGATTCGGCCTGCTCATCAGCATTGCCGCACATATAGTATTCCCCTCGTCCCCTTCGGCCGACCAATCGACCGATCCCCGGCAAGCCTCGTTCCCTCCCAAGAAACAAAGGCGGAACAAACCAGAATCACTCTAAACAAAAGCTGATGCAAATGCAACAAGTCATAGCGATTCGCTTTAGCACTCCACCGCGCTGGAGCGAGAAGCCCACGAATGAAGCACATGGGCCAGATGTTTTCAGGAAGTTGGACCTGTAGTTTTCGTCCGGCGAGGTCTTTGAGCTGCAGTTCATGCGTGCACCAGCCGCGGAACAATTTGGCGACCCTGGGGCCCAGCCGAGCATATACAATCTTGCAAACGCAGGTTTTCGCCACAAGGAGTCTGGCCGCATTGAAGGATACACAAGCCGAGAACACCACCCCCAAGCAGGACGACAAGACCCCTGGCAGGCCTTCCAGGCGTGGGGCCTTCGATCCGCGCGAGCTGTGGCGCCTCAACGAGCTTGAGCGAATCGTCGAGGACGCTTGGAACGCCGCCGCTTCCATGGACGAAGCGGCCGACGATGCGCTCCCGCCTGCAGACCTCGACCTATGGCTCGCTCCTCAAGAGCGTGAATATCTGGAGCTCGAGGCACGATTCGTAGCCGTGCTGGAAGCAAACCCCGCCTTCGAGGAACTCTCAGGCTACGCATGGCGCAGGACGCGCAAGGACGAATCCGAAGAGTATGCGAGTCGGTTTGCCCATCCTGGCAAAGACCCGGTGCTCGCGTCCTGGCTTGCCGAACGATCCGGCACGGCTCAGCGCCTGGCCCGCTCGACAATCGAGAAGGACTACCAGCGTACGCACGACTGCGAGCGGCACTGGCTGCGCGACCTCAAAACGTCCGACGCCTACAAAACCCTCCTTGTGGAGACACTCTCGTCTTGGCAGCAAGCAACAAGTGACGGCGGCGTTCCGGCGGGGATCCTGCAAGCCTATCGCAACGAAATGGCCCAGCGCACCGTTGCCAGGACCGACGACCTGCTTCGATCCGTGCGAGACTCCCGCCAGGCGCGCACAAAGCTTCTCCTGCACAAAAGCCTTGTCGAGCAGTATCCGCCGAACCGCGACATGTTCGCCTTGCTCGGCGGTGAGCAAGCATATTGCGACCGGCTCGTGGGCGAGCTCGCACGCAAGGCTGCCAACGACGAGTTCCAGCTTTGCGCATATGGCAAGCATGGCTTCATGAGGATGTCCGACACCAACCTCGAAGTCGCCGTGCGCGTCATGGGTGACAACGGCGCCTGGCGTCGGTCCCTGGCCCGCACGCTGGGTGCCAAGGCCCAAAAGAAAAACCAGGAACAGGACCTTTCGGAGCGCGCGTATCGCGACCTGTTGAAGGCCGACCGCGAGCTTAATCGGCTTGGGTCGTCAATCATCGGCTCCGATGTTCACGACTACGTGACGAACCAGCTTCTCGCATATCGGATGTCCTCCTTCGAGGCCGCGTTGTGCCGCTCTTTTGATACGGACACCTATATTGATGCGCTGTGCACGTCTGCCAATCCGAAGCTGCGCGCGTTGGGCGCAGACCTGGCTGCAAGCAGAGAGGGTGAGCGAGCGCTTCAGGCGGCCTTGAGGCGCGCGTACGCCGAGGCAGCGGTATCCGCCAAAGCCGATCCCTACCTGGGATATCCCTCGCGTCGCCTGCATCCCCGCAAGATTATCATTCACGTTGGCCCCACGAACGCCGGCAAGACCCATGATGCGCTCACGGCGTTTAGAGACGCCAAGTGCGCCCTCTACCTTGGACCGCTGCGCCTTCTTGCCGCAGAGGTGGCCGACACGTCGAACGAACGCGGCTGCCTCTGCTCGCTCGTGACCGGAGAAGAGCGCCGCCTTGTGGAAGGGGCCCGGCACGTCGCTTCCACCGTCGAGATGTTCGACCCCCAGGGCATGTGGGACGTGGCTGTGATCGACGAGGCGCAAATGCTGGGCGACCCCAACCGCGGCGGGGCCTGGAGCCGCGCACTTATCAGTGTCGATGCCGATGAGCTGCACATATGCTGCGCGCCGGAGGGCCTCGACATCGTACGGCGCGTCTTGGACGGATGTTGCGAGCGCTTTGGCGACACCTATCGCGTGCAGCGCCACGAGCGCCTGAACCCGCTGTTGCCGTTTCCCCAGCTTGTGCGCTTCCCCGAAGACGTGCAGCCGGGCGACGCCTGCATCGCCTTCTCAAAACGCGACGTCCACGCCGCGGCGGCGGAGCTCCACAACGCGGGCCACACCTGCTGCGTGGTGTACGGGGCGCTCCCCCATGCCGTGCGCCAGGCCGAGGCGCGGCGCTTCCGCGAAGGCGACGCCGAAGTAGTGGTGGCAACCGACGCCATCGGCATGGGACTCAACCTGCCGGTGAAGCGCGTGGTGTTCCTGCAGCATGACAAGTTCAACGGTCGTGAGCGCGTGATGCTGACTCCCGGCGAGGTCAAACAGATCGCCGGGCGAGCAGGGCGCTATGGCTACACCGAGGCCGGCGAGGCGGCGTCTGCCATAGACCCCGAGTTTGTGGCTGATGCCCTGGCTGCGAAGGTGCGCTCCGTCCGCAGCGCGACGCTCGCGTTTCCCCGAACTCTGCTGGACATCGACGCGCCCGTCTCCGCGCTCTTTGACGCCTGGTCAAACGCGAAGGCGCCGGCGCCCTTCCGCTGCGCCGACTACTCGGAAGAGGCCATGCTCGCAGAGAGGGCAGAGAAGATCACGACCGACGCGCGGACGGTGTATGCCTTCGCGACGCTGCCTTTCAAGTCGGGCAGCGCGTGTGCGCTCGACCTGTGGGAGGCAATACTGCGCGCCCATGTGGCAGAGGACCCGCTACCCGACTTCGACAAGGGCTGGGACAAGGACGACCTCGAGTCCATGCAGACGGTTTACGACAAGCTCGACCTGGTCGGCGCTTATCTGTTGGGCCCCGGAGATGGGCACTCTACCGCGTCGCTCGTGAGCGTCGACGAAGTCGCCCTTCTGCGCGACGAGGTCTCAACCGACATCTCGTCCTTCCTTGCGCGGCAAAGCTACGAGGGGCGCCGCTGCTCGTCGTGCGGACGCCCTCTTCCCTGGGGACACCGCTTCGGCATATGCGAGCGGTGCTTTCGCCGCCAGTCGCGCAGGCGGTTTTAAGAGGCGCACGCTCGTTGAGGCTGCACGTTGGTCGAATCGCGGGCCCAGGCGGACAGGAGGCTAAAGCCGCCTGGGCTCAAATGACGAGGACATATGCCTAGGAAGCAGCCTGCTTAAGGCAGCTGTTGACGGCCGTGAAGATGGCCTTGGAGGTGACGGTGGCGCCGGAGACGGCGTCGACGCCCTCGGTGCCGTTGGCCTCGACAATCGTGGCGGGGAGCTGGCTGATGGCCATGAGACTGATGCCCGAAGTCGCATAGTTGTAGCCAACCGTGACGGAAGCAATCTTGCCGCCCTCGATCGTGACGGTCACGGGAACCTCGCCGTCGTAGCCCTTGCCCGAGGCGGTGTAGGTGCCGTCGGTTAGGGTGCCGGACTCGGCTGCGGGAGCGGGGGCCTCAGCAGCGAAGGCGGCCTCAATGGCGGCGTCAACCGAAAACTCGGCGGCAGCGACGGCGTTTTCGACAGCCGTTCTATCGATCTCAACCGCAGCCTTTACAGCTTGGCTTCGGCAGCCAATGATAGCCGCGAGAACCGCCTTGAAGTCATCTTCCTCGAGCGCGCCATCGTTTTCGATCTCGATACAGACGGCCTTCCCGTCCTCGTAGGTCACAAGCACAGGCACGATACCGCCGCTGCACCTGGCAGAGGCGGTGTAGGTACCGTCGGCAAGGGCGCCGGCCTCATCAGCGGGAGCGACCTCTTCGGCCTTCTCCTCGGCAGTGGGCTCAGCCTCGGTGGTCTCCTCGGCCTTCTCGTCGGCCTTGGCGTCATTGGCGGGAGCGGCCTGCTTCAGGCACTCCTCGACGGCGGAGAAGATGGCCTTGGAGGTGACGGTGGCGCCGGAGACGGCGT
>OLNE01001827.1_pt1 | contig 14463 bp, 10 predicted proteins | sample 1672431 | NCBI WGS metagenome assembly OLNE01 (sample SAMEA3136685, study PRJEB25190) | human gut metagenome | reverse complement strand
TCACGCTGCAAAACGCTGCTTCCGTTGCTTCCCTGATCCTCATCACCGAGGCTACTGTCACCGATGTCCCCAAGAACACGCAGCTTGAGGACGCTATCGCTGCTGCTACCGCTGGTCAGCAGGGTGGTGGCATGTACTAAGCCGTAAGGGCTTGACTTCCCATCGGAAGGCCCCGGAAGGTTTCCACGCCAACGTCCTCGCGCTTCGCGCTGCGGGATGTTGGCTTAGGAAATCCTTCCGGGGCCTTCCTGTGTCTTCGGCCTTGAAATCGGGCAGGCGGGGAGAAGGATGGTGCGCCTTCGGCGCGTTGGGCGGGAGTTCGCGGCTGCGGAATCGCTCGGGAGAATAACCCGGGGCCTTCCTGCGTTTACGCCCTTGAAATCGGGCGAGCGGGGAACTGTGGTTGACGCGGGGGTCCGCCCCAGGCGCTCGTTCGGCTTCGCCGAACTTTGCGGGACTTTGGGGCGCTGCGGAGGCGTGGTTGCATCGGCCGCGTGGCCCCAAGCGATACTGTGGTTGACGCGGGGATCCGTCCCAGGCGAGGGCATTTGTCTTCTGTGTTCGCCCGCGACACTGTACCTGACGCGGCGCGGCGGGTAGCGTAAAATAGGAACTTGCTTGTTTGCACTGCCAAAGGGGAGGGCAGCCACGGTATGGCTCAACAACACGACCTGTTTGACGATATCATCGACATCAGCAAAGGGCTTGGTGCTCTGAAGAACCCACTGGGCGGAATCTCCGATTCGCTGATGGGTATCGAGTCGGAAGAGAATCATTGGAATCCTGCGGACTATAAGGAAAAGCCGCGCGGCAATTCCAATCGTTGTCTTGCCTGCATTCACGAGGGAAGCAGCTGCAACGCCTGCAAGGTTGCCTGCCCGGTTAATGCGGTTGATATTGACGATGGCGGTATCGATATTCTTGATATTTGCCGTAAATGCGGCTTGTGTGCGGCAGCATGTCCCACCGAGGCGATGAACTCTCCCAAGATTAAACCCAAACAGCTGTACGACAAGATTGCCGGCGCTGCGGCGTCGCACACCACGGCGTATGTCACGTGCACGCGTGCGCTGCGCCGCCGTCCGCGTGAGAACGAGATCGTGCTTGCCTGCATCGGCGACGTGACGCCCGAGGTTTGGTTTGCCGTTTTGGCCGACTACTCCAACATGAGTGTGTACCTGCCGCTTGGCATTTGCGACCACTGCAAGACCACGACCGGCGAAGAGATGCTGGGCGATGCCATCGCCACCGCCGAAGAATGGGCGGGAACCGGCCTGGGCCTTGAGGTGGAGGCGCGCGACCTCAAATGCGTGAAGCGCCGTGAGTACGAGCGCAAGGAATTCATGGACAACATGATGCGCACGACGGGCCTTACCGTTTCCAAGCTCAATCCTGCCGCCGCCGCTGTGGCTTCGGTAACGCAGAAGCTCAAGGCTCATAGCGACCGCATCACGCAACTTGAGCGCACCCTCAACAATGCCTGCGGCTCCACCGACTTCAAGCGCCGTCGCGTCTTGACTCAAAATCGTCAGCTGCTGCTTTCTGCCCTGCAAGATCACCCCGAGCTTGCCGATAATATCGAGGCATCCATCCCTCAGTGCGATTTTGATAAGTGCACCATGTGCGGCGCTTGCGTTGACTTGTGCCCTACAAACGCTACCGACTTGGTGGGTTCGGGCAAGTTCACCATCGAGCCGGAGTATTGCGTGGGATGCGGCCTGTGCGTCGAGGCGTGCGAGAACCACGCGCTCAAGATGGTGGCGTGTCCGGGATCTGAACTTGTGGTGCCCGATCCGGAGGCCGAGGAGAAGGCTGCTAAGGCCGCAAAGGCTCGTAAGGAGGCGGCCAAGATGAAGGCCGACGCCAAGAAGAAGCTCACCAAGGTCCTGGATCAGGTTGAGAAACTCGCAGATTAAACGTGCGAAGTGCCCGCTTGCGGGCGCGCTACGTCAAAGACTGCTATCGTAGGTTCGTTACCAAGAATCCGTCGCCGCAGCGACGGCATGAGAAAAGGAAAGCCATGTCCCTATCTATCGGCATTGTCGGCCTGCCCAACGTGGGCAAGTCCACGCTCTTCACCGCGCTGACCAAAAAGGGCGGTCTTGCCGCCAACTACCCCTTTGCCACGATTGATCCCAACGTGGGTATTGTCGATGTGCCCGATGCGCGTCTGCAAAAGCTTGCCGACATTGTGAATCCGGGCCGCATTGTGCCTGCTACGGTTGAGTTTGTGGACATCGCAGGCCTGGTCAAGGGCGCTAACGAGGGCGAGGGCCTGGGCAACCAGTTTTTGGCCAACATTCGCGAGACCGATGCTATCTGCGAGGTCGTGCGCTACTTCAAGGACCCCAACGTCATGCGCGAGGTGGGGCGTACGGGCGAGTTCGTGGACCCCGTGGCCGACGCCGATACTATCATGACCGAGCTGATCTTGGCCGACCTCTCCACGCTCGAGAAGCAGCTGCCTAAGTTGGAGAAGGAGTCCAAGCGCGATAAGGAGCTGGCTCCTAAGTTTGAGGTCGCCAAGCGCCTGGTCGATTGGCTTAACGACGGCAACCGTGCCGCCACCATGGAAATGACCGACGAAGAGCGCCTTGCTGCCAAGGGTCTGTTCCTGCTCACGATGAAGCCGATTCTTTATGTGGCAAATGTCGATGAGGACATGCTCGGCGACGACTTTGACCCCATTGACGGTGTGAAGCCCATTCCCATCTGCGCCAAGGTCGAGGCGGAGCTTTCTGAGCTCGACGCAGAGGAGGCTGCCGAGTACCTGGAGAGCTTGGGTCTTGAGCAGCCGGGTCTGGATGTGCTTGCACAGGCTGCCTACGACCTGCTGGGCCTGCAGAGCTTCTTTACCGCTGGCGAGATGGAGGTCAAGGCCTGGACGGTACGCAAGGGCGCAACGGCTCCGCAGGCTGCCGGCGTGATTCACACCGATTTTGAGCGCGGTTTCATTAAGGCCGAGGTCATCTCGTATGACGATTACATCGAGCTTGGCGGCGAGCAGGGCGCGAAGGCTGCCGGCAAGCTGCGCATCGAAGGCAAAGAGTACATTATGGCCGACGGCGACGTGGTGCACTTCCGCTTCAACGTGTAATGATGTCTCTTCGCCCCTTACCTGGCCAACGACAAAGGAGCAGACGGTATGCTTAACGAGTATGGACAAAAAGCTAAGGTTATGACCATTGCGCTGGTGGTCTTGGGCCTCGTTCCGCTGATTGTTGCCGCGGTGGTGTTGCCGCAGTTTGCCGATCAGGTTCCCATGCGCTATGACGCGGCGGGCGCCGTGACGCGTTGGGGAAGCCGCTGGGAGCTTTTGATTACCCCCATCTTTGCGCTGGTGTTCAGCCTGGCGTCGATTGCCTATGGCAGGAAGCAGGCGCGTGTGCATACGGAGTCGGACGCTATGGCGCGCATGATTTTTACGCGCAACGTGCGTTCTGGCCTGGTGCTTGCTGTTCTTTTGAACATTGCCAACGTGTACCTGATGTGCGTCTCAGCGGGTATCGCCGGCCCCTTTGTTTTCTAGGGGTAACGTCAATCGCCAGCAGCTAGCATGCTAATGAGCCAGCTCCTTTGGGGCTGGCTTTTTTATTGCTCGTTTGGGTCCTTAATCAAATCGGATGGAGTGGTTTTAAGAACATCGGCCAGGCTTTGTAGCGTGTCGAGCCTAATGTTGCCAAGTCCTTGTTCGATGCGATCGAGGATGGGCCGCTGGATATCTGCAGCAATGCACAGGTCGACCTTCGACAGGCCAAGCTCCTCGCGTCTCGCTTTGATGTTTTGACCCAGGGTTTTGCGCAAAAAGGTATCCATGCCTGCGAGTGTCGTTGCGGGCATGGATATATCTGTCAAGTAAACTATACATTGCTATGCGGCATACCTGCTGTAAAGGCATTAACAACGGGGTTATTAAACTGGTGAATAAGGTGGTTAATCCCAGTCCATGCGATCAAAGTTGATGGGTTGCATAAACAGCTCCTTGACGGTTTTGGGATCGCTTGAGACGCCTCGTGCCCACATGGTTTTAGCCACGAGTGCCTCGGTGGTCATGTCGTCGCCCTTCAGGATGCCGGGGTGCTCGGCGTAGGCACGACCAACTTCGTAGACGCCCAAGTCGAGTCCTTCTTCCGGCACTTGAGTGGTGATGACGGCAGTACGCCCAGAATCGACCCAGTCAAAAATCGCCTGCTTAAAGGAGAGCCCGTCCTCGTTTTCGTACTCGGGGATGCCGCCGATGCCAAAGGTTTCGATAATAACGGCGTCGTAGCTTGCTTTGAGCGCCTCGAAGATGCGCGGGTTCATTCCGGGCGTGAGTTTGAGGGCAAAGACCGCCTCGTCAAGGGCATCGAAGAATCGAGGCTTGGTGTGCGGTGCGCGTTTGGCATTATGGCGAATGCCAAGCATGTGCTCGCCGCTGCGGATGATGCGATCGTTTCGCACATAGGCGAGAGAGGGGTAATTAACGCTTTTGAATGCGTTAAAGCTCATGGTGCGCTGCTTACGAGCGCGCGTGCCGGCTATGACAGCGCCGCCAAAGACTACCGTGATATCGCGAGAGCGATCGTCGGTGGCGTAGAGCAAGCTTTGGTAGAGGTTGAGCTTGGCGTCGGTAAAGGGGTTCTCCATGGGCTTTTGCGAGCCGGTGAGCACGATGGGCTTGGGGCTTTCTTGAATAAGGTAGGAGAGCGCCGCCGCGGTGTACGCCATGGTGTCGGTGCCATGAAGGACCACAAAGCCGTCGTAGCTGTCGTAGGAGTCGTGGATGGCGCGAGCGATGCGCAGCCAATCGTTGGGGCGCATGTTGGTGCTATCGATGTTCATAAGCTGAGCGACCTCGACGTGCGCCACCTGAGCAATCTCGGGCACTGCCTGGGCGAGTTCTTCTCCCGTGACGGTGGGGGAGAGCCCGTTTCCGTCTTCCGACGAGGCGATGGTGCCTCCGGTGGCGATCAGCAAAATGCGCTTCATGACGATCCTTTCCATGCGCTCAGGGGCCATTGTGGCATAAGGTTTAGGCCTTCGTGCAAAAGAGATGCACAGACGAGTTGCTTTTCGGTAAATGCCCACGTTGCGTGTATTATTAGATTCTTGAGAGAGCCATGGGGCGGAGCCGCTGCCCCTCTGCCGAACAAGAGGAGTCCTATGTCCAAAAACACCTCGGACCAAAAGGTCCTTGTATTCGACTTTGGCGCACAGTATGGCCAGCTCATCGCTCGCCGCGTGCGCGATCTGCATGTGTATTCCGAGATTGTGCCGTGCGATATCACAGCAGACGAGGTGCGCGAGATGGCTCCTTCTGCCATCATCCTTTCGGGCGGCCCGGCTTCCGTTAATGCCGAGGACGCCCCGCGCGTCGATCCTGCCGTATTTGAGCTGGGCGTGCCGGTCCTTGGCTTTTGCTATGGACATCAGATTACGGCCGTGACGCTGGGCGGCACTGTGTTCCATCCCGAGGTGGGCGAGTATGGTCCTGCCGAACTGCATGTTGCTGGCGGTGAGCTGTTTGAGGGCACCCCTGCCAGCCAGACGGTGTGGATGAGCCACTTCGATGCTGTACAGGACGTGCCCGAGGGCTTTACCGTGGTTGCTTCGACCGACGTGTGCCCCGTGGCGGCGATGGAGAACGTGGAGAAGAAAATCTATACCACGCAGTTCCATCCCGAGGTCAAGCATACCGAGTGCGGTCAGCAGATTCTCAAGAACTTCCTCTTTGGCATTTGCGGCCTTGAGGAGAACTGGTCTATGGACAACCTGGTCGAGACCATGACGAACGAGTTCCGCGAGAAGGTGGGCGAGGACCGCGTAATCCTGGCGCTTTCCGGTGGCGTTGATTCCTCTGTGGTGGCAGCGCTTGGTGCCCGTGCTATTGGCAAGCAGATGACCTGCGTGTTTATCAATCACGGCCTGCTGCGCAAGGGCGAGCCCGAGCAGGTGGAGGAGGTCTTCACCAAGCAGTTTGATGTCGACTTTGTTCACGTCCATGCCGAGGACCGCTATGCCGAGCTTTTGGCTGGCGTGACCGAGCCGGAGGAGAAGCGTCGCATTATCGGTACGCAGTTCTGGAAGGAATTCTTCGCGGTTGCTCAGCAGCTTGAGACCGATGGCAAGCCTGTGAAGTATCTGGCCCAGGGCACCATTTACCCCGACATCATCGAGTCCGGCGCACGCAAGACGGGCGGCAAGGCCTCGACTATCAAGAGCCACCACAATCTGATTCCGTTCCCCGAGGGCGTGAGCTTCGACCTTATCGAGCCGCTCGACCACTTCTTTAAAGACGAGGTCCGCGCGCTTGGTTTGGCCCTGGGCCTGCCGGCGCATATTGTGTACCGTCAGCCGTTCCCGGGCCCGGGTCTTGCCATTCGCATCATCGGTGCGGTGGACAAGGAGAAGCTCGAGATCTTGAAGAACGCCGACGCCATCGTGCGCGAGGAACTCGATGCATATAACCAGAAGCTCTTTGAGGAGACTGGCGACCGCAACTCCGAGCACAGCTGCTGGCAGTACTTCGCGGTGCTGCCCGACATCAAGTCTGTGGGCGTTATGGGCGACGAGCGCACCTATCAGCGTCCGATTATCCTACGTGCCGTGGAGTCCAGTGACGCCATGACGGCTGATTGGGCCAAGCTGCCCTACGAGGTGCTGGCGAAGATCTCTGGTCGCATTGTGGCCGAGGTCCCGGGTGCCAACCGCGTGTGCTATGACATCACGAGCAAGCCGCCCGCGACGATTGAGTGGGAGTAAATTCCGCCTGATTTTCTCCAAAACTGGCTCTATTACGGCCTTATTTTCGCCATCTTGTGCGAAAATAAGGCCGTAACCATTTTAGGGGAGGAGCTTGCATGGAACGATTCCTCATGGACGAGCTTGTTGCCTGGAAGGACAGGCCCCGCCGCAAGCCGCTCATCCTCAACGGCGCGCGCCAGGTGGGCAAGACGTGGCTGCTCAAGGAGTTCGGCAGGACGCAGTTCGAGAACGTCGCGTACGTGAACCTCGATGACAACCCAAGGATGCGCGAGCAGTTAGAGCTGGGCTACGACATCCCGCGCATCGTCTCGGCCATCCAGTTCGAGACGGGGGAGGTCGTGTCCGAGGGCGGCACCCTCATCGTCCTCGACGAGATCCAGGCGTGCCCGAAGGCGCTCACCTCCCTCAAGTACTTCTGCGAGGACGCGCCCGGGTACGCGGTGGCCGCAGCCGGCTCGCTTTTGGGCATCACCGTGCACGAGGGCAGCGGGTACCCCGTGGGGAAGGTGAACACGCTCGATCTCCATCCCCTGAGCTTTCGGGAGTTCCTCGCCGCGACGGGGAATCGGACGCTCTGCGACCTCATCGACACGGGAGACACGAGCCTCATCAACGGCTTCTCAAGCAAGCTCGTTCCGCTCCTTCGCCAGTACTACTACGTCGGGGGTATGCCGGAGGCAGTGAGCGTCTTTCTTGAGCGAGGCCTCTTGGAGGATGCGCGCGAGGTGCAGCTTGAGATCCTGCGCGGCTACGAGCGCGACATCTCGAAGCACCTGAGCAGGGCCGAGACCGAGTATGCGCTCGCCGCGTGGCGCTCAATCCCGTCGCATCTCGGTCGCGAGAATAAGAAGTTCGTGTTCAGCCATATCGCGCAGGGCGCGAGGGCACGGAACTACCGGGCGGGCATCACGTGGCTCACGCAGGCCGGCATCACGACCCTCGTCCGCAGGATCTCGAAGCCCGGCATCCCATTGGCCCCCTACGCCGACGATGCGGCGTTCAAGCTCTTTCTGGTGGACGTCGGCCTGCTGGGCGCGATGGCGGGGCTGGACAAGGAGACGGTCGTCGGGGGCAGCGAGATCTTCGAGGAGTTCAAGGGCTCCCTCACCGAGCAGTACATCTGCCAGCAGCTCGTCTCCGACTGCGGGCTCACGCCGTACTACTGGTCGGCCGAGAACTCATCGGGCGAGATTGACTTCCTGGCACAGGGCGCGAACAGCGTCTACGCCATCGAGGTGAAGGCAGAGGAGAACCTGCGCGCCAAGAGTCTCAGGGCGTTTAAGGAGTCCCACCCGGAGATCAAGTCCGTTCGTTTCAGTCTGTCGGGCTACCGCGAGCAGGGCTGGGTGAGGAACGTTCCGCTGTACGCGATGTCGAACATGGGATTGTGGGGATAGGTCGAGAGAGCCCACGTTGATTGACTGGAGGGCATGCTGTGATTCCTTCAAGTTTTACCCAGGGAGTATGGGGAAAGAGCTGGGAAGAGGCGCGTGGGGACAACGCGGTTCAAGGGACGGCAAACCTTGGCGACGAGGGTGTTGTTCTCGACATCCCCTGCGGAAAGCTGCTCGGTTCCCCAAGCGTTGTCATAAACGGTGAAAAAGAGCTCTCTGTTGCGGAGTACTTATACGGGTTCTCTCAAGACGGGTGTGCGTTGGTGCTCGGAAACGCTGCGTACAGTGGCGGTGAAACGCGCTATCCGGGAATGGTCCATCAGGTCATCCGCGCAGATTATCTTATGGCAGCAAAGGGATGCCGTGAATTCGACCCATCTAACGTAATTAAAAGGGTGGATATCGAGGTAAGGAATCTGGCAGACTGGTACGGAAAATCAGCTTATTGCATGACTTTTGAGTCTGATGATCGAGATAATATGCGCTTCAGCGCGCTCGAATATAAAAAAGAAGATGATGAGACCACGGTCTTGCTAGAGAGTGAGCAATGCATTATTACGCTAATCAACAAGTACATCATTCCCGGGCTGAATGTAAATGAGATGACTTTTCATCACCAGTGCTGTTTGAAAGTATGTTTCTCAGCCGGAAAGACTCTCGAGGAGGCTCGTGATTTCGCTGTCAACCTGTCAAAGTTCCTTAGCTTGTGCATGGGCTTTCATGCAGCCATCCAAAGGTTTGCTTTGTATTTTGATGGTGAAGAGAGTGCAATTCAATACTACACACCATTGATTGATTCCCCCGCTCCGTCAAAAAATGCTATACGTGCGATGCCATTCCCTTATCGCGCACTAGAAGGAGAAATCGGCAACTATCTTTATAGCTGGTTCGGCTATGGCATCGAAAGGAGAGGCAAGGAAGACTACCTGTTTCTCAAACGTGCCGGTGACTTAATTGTTTCAATACTTACCTATGACTGGAAAATGCCAGTTGAGTTGCAGTGCGTGTCCGCATCTCAGGCTTTGGAAGCGATTTCAAGATACAGGGCTGAACTACAATCTTGGCCAAAAGCTGAGTTGAAGCAAAATCGAAAAGAGCTCTTGAAGCGAATCGAAGGAATGCCGGAAGAATTTGTGGCATGGATTCAGTCTCGAATAGGACAGAATTCAAAAGGCGCAAAGCGTCTGATAAATGAACTTATGGACAGGCAGAAAGATGTTGTCGGGTGGCTTGTCCCTGATATAGATAAGTTTGTGTCTGAACAGCAGGCTGCTCGAAACACATATTCGCATGGGTCTGCGGCCGCCGCGGTCGATCCATCTAATCTATATCGGCTAACGATGGGGACCGCATTGCTTTGCTATGTCATACTATGGCGACTGCTTGGCATGTGCCCAACACAAATCAGGCGTGAGCTTGAGCGTTCTCATTTTAAATCATGGGTGACAGATTGGCTAAGCGTGCAATACCGAAGCCAGGATTTGGTTGATGCGTCGGAATGTGATGAAGATGGTGACTCGGGCTGCTCCGGAAGAGCGTCTGACATCTGATGCTAGTCTGGAATAGCTGAGTTCATTATTGAGTTTATCCGAGGGCTCGACATTCGGGCAGTTTCGGCGATGAGGGAGACAACGACGCACCACGTAGACGAGAGGTTATGGGAATACACGATTTGATTACTGAGTGGAAATAGCGAACAAACGTTCGTAATTATCATATAATAGCAGGTAGATGTGGTTGTAGTATTTCTGCAACCCCATTTTGTCTTGGAGGATTGATATTAAGTTACTGTGGGATGGGCGGCTTGATTCTGGACATCGATCTGGACACCAATGTGGACATGACCAAAAAAGTCCTGAATAGCCCAAGCTGTGCGACAGCTGCCGATTGGAGAACGTATCCAGGCGTTTATTCAGCCCTGGCACGATCTGCTATTTCGGGCGAGCTTCGCCGGCACCGCCTGCCTCGTTTCGTCGCCGTCTTATTGTCTCTGGATTTCGCTCGATCGGCTCAGTATCTGGCCGAGGTGGGAGGTCGGGCCCTACTCTGACCACTCGGACTTACTCTTACCCGCGCTACTCACTTCGTGGGGCAGCGTGTCATGCGTCTGAGCTGCTGATTTCGTGTTGCGGGTAGTTGGGTTGCCGCTGGGCCACTCGGACCTACTCGAGCCCACTCTGACCTGCTCTGTCCTCGCGGGGTTTCGGATTTCAGCGGATGGTTGCAGCCTCTAGCCGGCTTCTAAGAATCGGCCTAAAAACTAGAGCGGTTCCGCCAGGCGGCCCCGCTCTTACAAAACCGTAAACGGCTTTTATATCTGAGAGCATTCTGTTCGATTTGGCGTCCAGATGTCAACGAGCTTCAGGGGGAAATCGAAGGGCGACGATGGCGTTGACTATGGGCACGAGAGCCGGCCAGCCGCCCTGTCCATGACCTCGCTGAGCATAGCCAGGCCGTTCTTCAGCTCGCCCTGCTTGGAGAAGTAGTCTATGTGCGCCATGAATCGCCTGCGCAGGGCTAGGAGCTTCTCTGCGGCATCCTTCCTCGCTCCCTCGCTTTTGACTAGGTGCATGTAGCAGAGGGCAAGAGCGGTGAAGTCGTGGACGATGGGCGCCCTTTTGGTGAGCGACACGAGTTCGCGGTCGATCCCCAGCTCTTCGATCGCCATCTTCGAGATGGAGCCGACGGGTTTCCTCAGTTTCGAGCCGAGCGTGCTGAGCATGTTCCCGTTGTGGGCCGCCGCGTTTCTCAGCGCTTTCGTCGGGAAGAGGAGCCCTTTCACAGCCTCCTCGTCCCTCGTCGCGCATCGTTCGAAGACGTAGTACTTGTAGAGCGAGATGATGCCCCCGAAGGACGCGAGCTCGAGGTAGCTCCAGACCGCCATGTGTTCGGGGTCCCCGTACTTCTCGACGAGCCCGCGGGTGTACGATGACCCGCCCAGCCCGGCGAGGCTCCTCTTGGTGTGGTCGGGGTCTATCCCGCCGAGCGAGTCCGATGCCAGGCGCAGCAGGGAGGCGAGGGCGGAGATGGCGGTTTCGGCGTCCGGCGCGGCCAGGTCTCCGGACAGGCTTCTGACCGCCGGGGCCTTCGACCGAACGGAGTCAAGGTCGATCCTCTTCTCGAGCACCCTGACCTTCCTCTCGCGCTCGGAGTCGAAGAAGGACGCCATGAGCTCGTAGGGGTCGTCTCCCGCCTCCATGATCATCCTGTTGAGCTCGACCTTCATGTAGTGCTCAATGTCGAGCGTGAGGGAGAGGACCGTCTCGCGGAGGTGGTGGTCGAGCCTCGTGAGCTCGGAGAGGTGGGCGAAGTCGAGGTTGATGTAGGAGCCGAAGCGCTCCGAGGCGGGGTTGGTGTAGCGGGAGAAGCACTTCGCGAAGGCCTTCACCTTGAAGAAGAAGTTGCTCTCCCGCAGGAATCGCTCAGCCTCCCGCTCGTCCGTCAGCTCGAAGCGGACCCCTCGCTCCTTGAGGTGGCGGACCTGCTGGGCTGCGTCGATGAGCGGCCGTTCCTTTGTTGTCGCGGTGCCGGGATCTTCCATGTCGGCTCCAAAAGGTAAGAAAAATGCGGCTGAAGGTACAGGTACCCGCAGCCGCTAAAAGCCCTAGGGCTTTTCACAATGACTGAAGTATACCCGATTGAGGCGGACGGGGGGAAGCGCTCGGGAAGTGCGGGCCATCCGTCGGAAGGACTCCATAACCTCGGCACAGAGGGTCTGCGCGCGGCGGAGGCGCTGCCGTCGACTGGGGCGGGGAACGCGTCCTCACCTCCGGGACATACCGAAGATGAGGGCGTCCTCCCGCTCGACGTCCGAGGGCTCCTCCTCGGCGCGCATGGCGGAGAACTCCCGCGTGAGGAAGTCGACCGTCCACGCGAACCCCTCGTCGACTCTCCTGCGGACCGTATGCGTCTGAGCTCCCGGTACGCGCGCCATCTCGTCGCGGAGTATCTTGTAGACGCGTGTCCTCTGCTAACTGCACGTCAAGTATGGTATGAACTGTCCTATTGAGAAAAAATGCCGCATACGGCAAAAATGCTCAATAGAAGCCAATTGGGAATCAAAGCGAGGTGCGCGCCTCGTGAACGTGCTCGCCTCCGGCATCGGGACGCTCACGAATCCGAGCAAACTCGAGAGCACGTTCAAAAGCGTGCTCCATTCCAAGATCTCCTCGAACACGATCTCCAGCTATATAGGCTACCTCGAGGACGCCTTCGTCATCGAGGAGGCGCAGCGCTACGACGTGAAGGGGAGGGGCTACATCGGCAGCCCCCTGAAATACTACTTCGAGGACGTGGGGCTCCGAAACGCGCGGCTCGGCTTTCGGCAGGTCGAGGAGAGCCGCATCATGGAGAACGTTGTCTACAACGAGCTCCGAGCGCGCGGGTACTCGGTGGATGTCGGCGTGGTCGAGAAGCGCGTTCGCGAGGAGGGCAGGGACGTTCGTAAGCAGCTCGAGGTGGACTTCGTTGCTAACAGGGGCTCCGACCGCGTCTACATCCAATCGGCGTTGGAGATGGGGACTCCCGAGAAGGCCGCGCAGGAGAAGGCCTCCCTGCTCGGCATCAATGACAGCTTTAAGAAGGTTGTGCTTGTGCGCGACGTGGTGAAGCCCCTGCGTGACGAGCGGGGCGTGGTCACGATGAGCGTGTTCGACTTCCTGCTCGACGAGAAGCCCGACGGCATCATCAACATCGTCGACGGCACGAACATCGAGCGCAACCTGTACCTCACCATGCAAATCATGGAACTGGGCATCCCCATGGTGCTGGCGCTCAACATGATGGACGAGCTCACGTCCAACGGTGGCACCGTGGACGTCAACCGACTGGAGGGCCTGCTGGGCATCCCGGTGGTTCCCATCAGTGCCGCCAAGAACGAGGGCATCTCCGAGCTCGTGGAGCACGCGCTGCACGTGGCGCGCTACCGCGAGCGCCCGGGCCGCCTGGACTTCTGCTCGGCCGACGGGCCCGACGGCGGCGCCCTTCACCGTTGCATCCACGGCATCTGCCACCTGGTGGACGACCACGCGCAGCGCGCCGGCATCCCCGTGCGCTTTGCAGCCACCAAGCTCGTCGAGGGAGACGAGCTGGTCACCCGCGCCCTCGGCCTCGACGCCAACGAGCTCGACGGCATCGAGCACATCATCAGCCAGATGGAGGAGGAGTCCGGGACCGACCGCCTCTCCGCCCTGGCCGACATGCGCTTCTCGTTCATCGGCGAGGTCTGCGGCAGCTGCGTGGTCAAGCCCCACGAGAGCCGCGAGCACGCCCGCAGCGCCCGCATCGACCGCGTGCTCACCGGTCGCTATACCGCCATCCCTGCCTTCGTGCTCATCATGGGCCTGGTCTTCTGGCTCACCTTCGGCGTCTTGGGCGCGTGGCTGCAGGGCCTCATGGAGGAGCTCGTGGCCTGGGTCACGGCGGGCATCGACGCCGGGCTCACCGCCTTTGGCACCAACCCCGTGGTCCACTCGCTGGTGGTTGACGGCATCTGCGCCGGCGTGGGCAGCGTGCTCTCCTTCCTGCCCATCATCGTGGTGCTGTTCCTGCTGCTTTCCATCCTCGAGGACTCCGGCTACATGGCGCGCGTGGCCTTCGTCATGGACAAGGTCCTGCGTCGCTTCGGCCTCTCTGGACGGAGCTTCGTGCCCATGCTCATCGGGTTTGGCTGCTCGGTGCCGGCCATCATGTCCACCCGCACGCTGCCCTCCGAGCACGATCGCAAGATGACGGTCATGCTGACCCCCTTCATGAGCTGCTCGGCCAAGCTCCCGGTGTACGGGCTTCTCTGTGCGGCATTCTTCGGGCGTGGCAGCGTGGCTGCCATGGTCTCCCTCTACGTGCTGGGCATCCTGGTGGGCATGGTCGTGGCCCTCGCGCTCAAGCGGACGGCATTCCAGGGAGACCCGGTGCCGTTTGTGATGGAGCTTCCCAACTACCGCCTGCCCAGCCCCAAGACAACGCTGCTGCTTGCCTGGGACAAGGCCAAGGGCTTCATCACCAAGGCGTTCACCATCATCTTCGCTGCCAGCGTTGTCATCTGGTTCCTGCAGACCTTCGACATCCGCCTGAACGTGGTGGCGGACCAGTCCGAGTCCCTTCTCGCCGGGCTGGGCGGCCTCCTGGCCCCGGTCTTTGCGCCGCTGGGCTTTGGCGACTGGCGGGTCTCCTGCGCCCTGGTCTGCGGCCTTATCGCCAAGGAGAGCGTCATCTCCACGCTCACGGTGCTTCTGGGCGCCACCTCCGCAGGCGCGCTGTCCGGGATCTTCTCGCCGCTCACGGCCTACGTCTTCCTTGCGTTCACGCTGCTCTACCCGCCGTG
>OLNE01001822.1_pt1 | contig 14494 bp, 12 predicted proteins | sample 1672431 | NCBI WGS metagenome assembly OLNE01 (sample SAMEA3136685, study PRJEB25190) | human gut metagenome | reverse complement strand
TTTTTTCTATTACTTCTTTCGATGAAGATACATTCTCACTATTAATTTGAATAATTTTATCATTTACTTTCAATTTGGCTTTTTGAGCTGGAGAATTATCTTCTATTGATGATATGGAAGCATCTTCTCCAAGGGCCGCTCCTATTTTATATATGCTATCCTGCTTTTTGATGGGATTAATCTTTGCTGTATATGATACTCCGTCTCTTTCGTATGTAATGTCAAATGAATCAGAAGTGTGTTTTTGCAATTCTCTTGTAAGTTCCCTATCAAAAACGATTCCAACACCTGCTACATTTGTTATAACATCACCTTCTCTAAGTCCTGACTCATAAGCTATAGATTCATGACTCACTTCCGAAACAGTTGGTGTATCTACACCCATAAATCCAAGCATTAATACAGACATAAAGAAAGCCAAAATAAAATTATAGATAGGTCCTGCCGCAATTACAGCAATCCTTGCTGGCAACGACTTTGTTTCAAATGCAGCCGCTTTTCCATATTTGCGTATAAGATTCATGGACTGTTTTTCAAATTCATGACCTCTTTTTTCCTTTTGTTCTTCATCTAATTCATATAATTCTTCATCAGAACTTAACATTCTACATGAACCGCCAAAAGGAAGTATTTTTAAGCAGTAATCCGTGTCACCTTTTCTAAAAGAGAAGAGTCTTGGTCCAAATCCTATGGAAAATTCTACAACGCATACACCATTTGCCTTTGCAACTATAAAATGTCCAAATTCATGAAATAAAATAATCAATCCGAGTAAAATAATAGCTATAAATATACTCATCGGCCAATTTCACTTTCCAATATTCTATTTACTTCAGCCTCTGTATTTAAAATATCATCAACAGTTGGATTTTCGATAAATGTACCCTTATCCATTGCATATTTAATGTACTTAGAAATATCTAAGAATGAAATCTTTTCTTGTAAGAACTGTGCTACGAGGTATTCATTTGACGCATTATACATTACTGCAGAGTTACCGCCTCTTTCAAGAGCAGTAAATGCAAGCTTTAATCCCTTAAATGCTTCCATATCAGGCTCTTCAAAGTCTAATCTTGAACACTCTTTAAATGATAATTTCTTAGAATTTTTAATTGGCAATCTATTCGGATATGTAATTGCATATTGGATTGGAAGTCTCATATCAGGAGTTCCAAGCTGAGCCTTAATTCCACCATCTTTAAATTCAACCATAGAATGAATTATGCTCTGTGGATGAACAACAACTTCAATTCTGTCACTTTCCACGCCAAATAACCATTTTGCCTCGATTACTTCAAGACCCTTATTAACCATAGTTGCTGAGTCAATTGTAATTTTCTTACCCATTGACCAGTTTGGATGCTTAAGAGCCTGTGCTAGAGTAACATTTTTCAATTCATCAAGAGACATTCCTCTGAAAGGTCCGCCTGATGCTGTTAAAATGATTTTCTCAACCTCCTTACTCTGCTCTCCCTGAAGACACTGGAAAACAGCTGAATGTTCACTGTCAACAGGAAGAATATCTACGCCGCATTCCTTTGCAAGAGGCATAATAATATGACCCGCCGTAACGAGAGTCTCCTTATTTGCAAGACAGATTGTCTTCTTAGCTTTGATAGCTGCAATAGTTGGTCTTAATCCCACCATTCCTACAATTGCTGTTACAAGCATATCTGATTTAGGATATGATGCCACTTCTATAAGACCGTCCATGCCGTGAACAATCTTTACATCTATATCCTTAAGACGAACAGCAAGCTCAGCCGCATCATCTTCGTTATGAACACAGATTAATTCTGGTCTGTACTTTCTTGTCTGTTCTTCAATAAGTTTTATGTTTCTTCCGGCTGAAAGAGCAACTACATTTAACTCTCCATCTGAGCCGTCAACAATATCTAAAGTCTGAGTTCCTATAGAACCTGTAGAACCCAGAATAGCAATATTCTTCATAGGAATTACCTCATTTAAAAACTAAATTAAGCAAAAAAAGCAAAACAGGCTGAAATAGAAATATTTCTTCCCATTTTGCTTTTAATTATATTATAGAATGAAGTTTATTGTCCAATAAACAACAGGAGCTGTAAATATTACACTATCAAATCTGTCAAGAATTCCGCCATGTCCCGGAATTAACTGACTGTAGTCTTTAATATTCTGATTTCTTTTTATCGCTGATGCAGCAAGGTCACCTACGATGGCACAGAATGCACCAATTAATCCCGCAAGTGTTGTAATAAGAATTACATTTTCCACAGGAATTGCATTTCTTGAAGATAAAATAATTCCATAAATTAATCCAAGTATAGTTGAACCTGCAATACCACCGATTGCACCCTCAACTGTCTTCTTAGGAGATAACTCAGGAGCCATTTTATGCTTACCGAGGAAATATCCTGTGAAGTATGCACAAGTGTCATTTACCCATGAACCGATGAAGATAAGCCATACGAAGTACTCGCCACCTTCAACGATTCTTACTCTGTAAATGTATGAAAGCATAAGGCCTACATAGAAAATACCAAAGTAAATGACCATTACGTCTCTTGCATTAACCTTACCAAATCTGAATACGTAGATAGTCATCAATGCTATTAATGCTGCTACATATACAAACATTTCAGGAATATGAATATAGTATCCAAAAGTTGGATTTAACAGAATATACAGCATACCTACTGCAGCGTAGCCAACATATGAAACCGGATTTTTATGAATATTGAAAACTCTGTATAACTCGAAAAGTCCGATCATGGAAATAATGCCACAGAAGATGTAAAGTGGATATCCGCCAAATGTAAGAGTTACAAGGAGAATACCGAATAAAACCGCCCCACTTATTACTCTTGTTTTCATTTATTTTACTCCCCCGAATCGTCTGTCTCTTCCGTTGTACTTAATTACAGCATCTATAAGATCATTCTTAGTAAATGCCGGCCAGAGTACAGGAGTAAAATAAAATTCTGTATATGTTAACTGCCATGGAAGGTAGTTGGATAATCTCTCATCTCCACCTGTTCTGATAAGTAAATCAGGATCAGGCATTCCTGATGTATCCAGATAATCACTTATTGTGCTCTCAGTAATATCCTCAGCGTTAAGCTTACCGTCCTTAACGTCCTGAGCAATACCCTGAACAGCTCTTGTAATCTCATCTCTTCCACCATAGTTAATTGCAAGAGTAAATGTAAGACCTGTATTGTCCTTTGTTTCCTCTTCAAGCTTTTCAATAACCTGAAGCATACTTGAACTCATATTGTCTCTTCTTCCGATTACTCTGCATCGTACGTTATTTTTCTTTGATTTCTTAATTAAAGAACGAAGATATCTCTCAATAAGAGAAAACAGCATGCTGACTTCATCCTGAGAACGCTTCCAGTTTTCTGTTGAGAAAACGTATACAGTTAGATATTTAATACCGATATCGCTTGCATCCTCAACAGTTCTTTCTACAACCTTACTTCCAACTGTGTGGCCATATGTTCTTGGCATGTGCTTGTTCTTAGCCCATCTGCCGTTACCATCAAGGATGATAGCCACATGTTCCGGAATGTTAAGTGTAGATAAATCAATATTTTCTGACATATATTTCTCCTGATTATACTGTCATGATCTCGTCTGTCTTCTTATCGATCATCTTTTCAATTTCAGCTGTTATCTTATCTGTAACTTTCTGAATGTCAGCTTCAATATTTGATAATTCATCATCTGAAATCTCGTTATCCTTGTTAAGCTTCTTAGCCTTATCGTTAGCATCTCTTCTGATATTTCTGATAGCTACCTTAGCTTCTTCGCCTTTTTTCTTAACTTCCTTAGCAAGTTCCTTTCTTCTGTCCTCTGTAAGCTCAGGGAAGATGATACGGATAACCTTACCATCGTTTGTTGGCATTACACCGAGGTCAGCGATCATGATTGCCTTCTCAATTTCCTTAATTAATGAAGCATCCCATGGCTGAATCTGAATCATTCTTGCTTCTGGTACAGAAATATTTGCAGCCTGCTGAATAGCTGTTGGTACACCATAGTAATCAACCATAACACGGTCAAGAATATGTGGGTTAGCTCTACCTGCACGGATTGTAGCAAATTCTGACTCTAAAGAACTAACTGACTTGTTCATTCTCTCTTCAATTTCACTTATCTCTATCATAATATCCTCCAAATAATAAATTACGAATTATTAATTATCCAACTATAACCTTAGTTCCTGTAAAATCACGATCTAAGAATGCCTTGATAATACTGTTTTCTTCCTTTAAATCAAATACCATTAAAGGAATACTATTTTCCTGACAAAGAACAGATGCTGTAAGGTCAATTACCTGAAGCTGCTTACTTACCATATCATCAAGAGTAAGTACGTCAAACTTCTTAGCATCCGGATTCTTCATTGGGTCAGAATCATATACTCCATCAATGTTCTTTGCCAAAAGAATACCGTCTGCAGATAGCTCAGCTGCTCTGAGAGCAATAGCTGTATCTGTTGAGAAATATGGATGACCAGTTCCACCTGCAAAGAATAAAACATGTCCTGATTCAAATAATTCATTTGCTGCATCAATTGAAAATACCTTTGTCATATTTGAATATGGGAATGGTGTAAATATTTCTGTCTTGATTCCTGTAGCTCTGAAGATTTCAGAAACATAAATACAGTTCATAACAGTTGCAAGCATTCCAATCTGGTCAGCTTTTCCTCTTGTAATATTTTCGCTTGTTCTACCTCTCCAGTAGTTACCGCCACCAATTACAATACCTAAATCTAATCCCTGGCTTAAAAGCTCTTTTATCTGTTTAGCTATATCTTTAATCAGCTCGTCATCATAGCCTGTACCCTGATTAAATAATGCTTCACCGCTAAGTTTTAAGATAACTCTTTTCACGATATCCTCCGTAAAGTATATTTAACAAATTCAACTATATATTATATGAAATATTTACATTTATTGCAAAATAAAAAGCATATTGTACATTCTTCGTACAATATGCTTTGAAAATTAGCTTATATGATGATGAACAGGAACTGTGTTATCTGTAATCTGACAGAATGTATATCCCTTTGCCTTTAAATCATCAATAATAATCTGTAATGACTGAACAGTGTTCTTCTTAGCAGGTGCATCGTGCTGTAAAACGTTATAAACACCTGTGTCACCAATGTATTCTTCTACATTTGCAGCTAATTCTGCCGGTGAATACTTCTTATTTTCTGAATCACTGTTACTGATATTCCAGTCGAAGTACTTAATTCCACGAGAATCAAGATAATCGATACATTCATGAATATCACTAATTCCGTAATGCTTGTAAATAGTATTACTTGAACCACCAGGGAATCTGTAGAACTTACAGTCAATTCCTAATGTGTCATCAATGAATGTCTTAATTCCATCTACATCTTCCTTATACGCAGGTAAATCTGCATATACAAGAGGATACTCATGAGATACACTATGCATTGCTACTGTGTGTCCTTCATCATACATTCTCTTCATTCTTGCGATTGACTCAGGATCATCCCTCTTAATGATAAAGAATGTAGCCTTGATGTTATTCTTCTTTAAGATATCAAGAATTTCATCTGTATTAGCACTTGGCCCATCATCAAATGTAAGATAAACTCTGTTCTCTGATGAAGCTTCTAATGCCTCAGCTTCCTTTGCATTCTTTGGATTTGTATGCTCATTCTGTGGTACAGTTGTTGTTTCTGTTGCACTCTCAGTCTGAGATTCTGTTGTTTCAGTTTTTGCGTCAGCCGCTTTCTGCTCGCCGCCAGATTTACCAAATCCGAATATATTCATAACAATCAAACATACTACAATACATGCAGCAATAATTGAAATTGGAAGAATATATATTAACTTACTACGTTTTTTCTTTTTTAACTCGTATTTCATGTTAAATATTTCTCCTCATTTGTAAGATATTTAAATAACCCAATATAACGTCTACATTGTATGATATACATTTGGCAAATATAATACAACACTAATTATGTAATGCTTACTTAACAATTAAATAACATTTAAAGTATGCGAACTATAAAAAGCAGTATTTTGGTACCTTATTTGCTTTATTATATGCCTATTCCATAGCCAATTATAGTAACCATTCCTAAAAATAGCAAATACTTTTAAAATCATAATTATGTGAGGTTAAATTTAAAATTTCAAAGACAAAAATAAAATGCCGTAAGGCAAAACCTTACGGCATTTTACTATAATGTAATATGCAATATTAAATACAAAATACTAAAACTAATATTTATATTAATTACTTATTCATCTGTGCTTCAACTTCAGCTGCGAAATCTTCGTTCTTCTTTTCGATACCTTCGCCTGTTTCAAAACGAACGTAGCTCTTAACCTTGATGTTTGCGCCGTTAGCCTTAGCAACTTCTTCAACATACTTAGCAACGCTCTGCTTTCCGTCTTCAGCCTTGATGTATGTCTGATCTAAGAGGCAGATGTCCTTAAGTTCCTTGTTAAGTCTACCCTGAACCATACCTGCAAGGATCTTCTCGTTAGCATCTGGCTTTTCATTCTTAGCAGCTGCTGTAAGAATTTCTGTTTCCTTTGCAATGTATTCTGGGCTTACTTCATCTCTTGATGTATAAACTGGCTTAAGAGCTGCAGCCTGCATAGCTACGTTCTTACCCATTTCCTTGATTGCATCGTTAACAACATCTGTCTCGATATCAACAAGAACACCAATCTTACCACCCATGTGGATGTATGAAGCAACAAAACCGTTGTTCTCTTCAACTCTTGCAAATCTTCTGATCTTAAGGTTCTCACCGATAACAGCAACCTGAGAAGCAAGTTCATCCTGAACTGTCTTAGATTCGTCTGCATTCCACTTTTCAGCAAGGAAAGCATCAAGATCAGCTGCTGTAGTTGTAAGTGCCTGCTTAGCAACAAGTGCTACGAAATCCTGGAATGTCTGGTTCTTAGCAACGAAGTCTGTCTCAGAGTTAACTTCAACGATAGCACCAACATTGTCACCATCAACGATTGCTGTTACAAGACCTTCAGCTGCGATACGTCCAGCCTTCTTTTCTACCTTAGCCTGACCGTTCTCTCTGATGATCTCAACAGCTCTTGTCATGTCGCCGTCAGCTTCTGCAAGAGCCTTCTTGCAGTCCATCATACCAGCACCAGTTGTTTCTCTTAATTCCTTTACCATAGAAGCTGTAATTGCTGCCATTATAATTCTCCCTTCAAATATAGATAAATCACTGTGTCATAATAAAAATTATGCCTCTGCTTCAGCCTCTTCAGCTTCTTCAGTGTTCTCTGTACCCTGCTTTGCTTCAATAACAGCATCAGCCATTGTTGAAAGAATAAGCTTTACAGCTCTGATAGCATCATCGTTACCTGGGATGATGTAATCAAGTTCATCTGGATCACAGTTAGTATCACAAATACCGATAAGTTCAATACCGAGAGCGTGAGCTTCCTGTACACAGATTCTTTCCTTCTTAGGATCTATAATAAAGATAGCATCTGGAATCTTCTTCATTTCCTTGATACCACCAAGGTTCTTCTGAAGCTTATCCTGCTCCTTCTTTAACTTTAATACTTCTTTCTTAGGAAGAACTTCGAAGATACCTTCTTCTTCCATCTTTTCAATCTGCTTTAATCTTTCGATACGAGTCTTAACTGTGCGGAAGTTTGTAAGCATTCCACCAAGCCATCTTTCGTTTACATAGTACATTCCACAACGCTCTGCTTCAACTTTGATAGCATCCTGAGCCTGTTTCTTTGTACCAACGAACAGGATTGTGCCGCCTTCTGCAGCGATGTCAGATACAGCTTTATAAGCATCATCTACCATTCCAACGGATTTCTGCAGGTCGATAATGTAGATTCCGTTTCTTTCTGTGTAGATGTACTCTGCCATTTTAGGGTTCCATCTTCTTGTCTGGTGTCCAAAATGTACACCGGCTTCCAGTAACTGTTTCATTGAAATAACGCTCATGATTTCAATCTCCTTTTTTGGTTTTAATCTTCCCCGTACTTCTCATTCTTTTCGAGACCTGTTTTCAGGCACCTTCTCGGAATCGGCACGGGTGTTTTATGCATCGTTGTGATTATAGCATAAGCTTTTTTCGGTTACAAGTCTTTTTTTTATTTTCTTTTATATCCAAATAACCAGTATGTCGGAATCACACATAACAAAATTTCTATCATAATACTGCAAAGCATTCCTGCCGGAATCTGCTGCCACAGACTGCTCCAGAAACTGCTTCCGAAAAGGCTCCACAGATTTGCTGCTATATGTGCAACGATGCTGATCCACAAAGTTCCGGTTTTATCATAGATGATCGCAAGCATCACACCCATACATGTTGCATAAAAAAACTGTACAACATTGCCATGATAGATACCGAATAATAACGCAGATATTACAATTGCTGCCTGTGGTTTGACCCAGTCTTTCAGTCTGTGGAATACGATTCCGCGAAACATCAGTTCTTCACAGATGGGTCCGATAATTCCCACTACCAGAATCATAAGGCCCACCGGCTGTCCGGAAAATGCCTGTTCAGACACCTCACTGTAGCCAGTAAACAGATCGTTCAGATGCAATCCATTGATCAGATCATTTAAAAACTGTCCTGTGGCAATTGCCAGGATGATCACACTGAACCAGATCACCGGAGGTGCCCACACAAAAGCTTTTCCTGTTCCACTGAATCCTTCTTTCCGATGCATCTGATCTTTCCGGTAAAACAGATACAGGATCATCGCTGCTGTAAGATCACCGATCAGAGTAACATATAACGTACTGTTGATCAGACGCTGTCCGGCACTGGCAGTCTCCTGCAGTCCGCCCGCCTGTATCAGATATACCAGATATAAAGCGATCGTTGCAAGCAGTGTGGCTCCATAATGAATCAAAAACGGATAAATCAGACGCCAGATCTGTCCGGCCGTGGAATACCGGAATTTTTCCTTTTTTTTCGCAGGTTCCGGCATTTCTTTTTCTTCTTTTCCCAGTTTCCGTGTCTCCGGTATTTCATATTTCTTCACTTTTTCTCTGTCCGGAATAATATTCCGCACAGATTCAACATTTTCTGTGGTTTCTTCATCGTTCGGACTGGCAAGGATTCCCAGATCTTCCACACTGTCTGCGATATAGACAGCACCTGCTTTTTCCAGTTCTTCCCGGCTTCCGTATCCGTAGGCAACCCCGATACATTGCAGACCACAGCTTATGGCACCCTGTACATCGTGACTCCGATCGCCTACCATAAGAACCTTGTCCCGTTCTTCTTCCAGATGCATCCGCCGTAAAGCCTCTTCAATAACCTCCGCCTTCTCCGTTCTTCTTCCGTCAAGTTCACTTCCCACAATCGCAGTAAAATAATCTGCAATCTGAAAATGCTCCAGAATCTGTTTTACGTAGACCTCCGGTTTAGACGATGCCACAGCAAGGATCTTATTATTAATTTTCAGAAGTTCCAGTAATTCCGGAATCTTCGGATACAGACGGTTTTCAAATATTCCCGTTGTAGTATACCGTTCCCGGTAATATACAACTGCCTTTTCTCCCTCTTCCTCGCCGAGACCTGCATATTTCATAAACTGTTCTTTTAAAGGAGGACCGATAAAACACTGCAGATTTTCCGGATGTTCTTCTTTTTTTCCCAGTTTTTCCAGTGCATACTGCACACAGTTAATAATGCCCTCTCCGGACTCTGTCAATGTTCCATCCAGGTCAAATAATATTACTTGTGACATAGTTACGTCCTGCTCTCTTTTCTTTTATGCTCGGAACTGCTCATTACCTTCGCAGTTCCGAGTCAAAACACCCCGCAGAATAATACCTGCCGGATAATTACTTATGCTCCATAATAAGCATCGATACCGTTAGCGATACCCTGTACCATTTTTGTCTGATAAGAAGTGCTTGCCATATTCAGATCTTCTGTACGATTGGTCATGTATCCCATTTCAACGATACTCACCGGAATGGAGCTCCAGTTGATGCCACTCATGGTATCCGTCTGCATTACACCCTGGTTTTTAGCTCCTGTAGCTGCACAGAAACAGTCTACTATTTTTCTTGACAGTGTCTGGCTGGCACTGATCACACTTTTTCCCAGATACGGATTGCTGTTGGACGGTGCCATCGTCAGTGCTCCTGCAACGGATGTATTATCAGATCCATTGGCATGGATGCGAACCAGAATATCTGCTCCCTGATTGGCTGCCATCTGTGCGCGTTCTGCATTGCTGATATTGACATCATGTGTCTCGCGGATCATATAAACCTGATATCCACGTGCCTGAAGCTCATCTCTCAGTTTCAAAGAAACCTGAAGTGTCAACTCATACTCGTTTAGTCCGGATGCATTTCCATGAGTTCCGGATGCAACTTTAGGCTTTGTCTGAGATGCTCCGGGACCGATCGGCTCTTTTGCACTGTTTCCTTTTCTCTGGTGACCTGCATCAATGGCAATAATTTTGTTTTTGGAACCTCCACCTGTTGTCGTGCCGGTTGTCTGACCAGGTACCCAGGCTCCGCTTCCATTAACGTAATAACTTCCGATCCAGGTGTTTGCTGCCATGGCTCCACTTCCTGTCAGATAATACCAGGTTCCTCCCAGATTCAGCCAGCCCGTTGCCATCGCTCCGCTTCCGTTCAGATAATACCAGGTTCCTCCCACGTTCAGCCAGCCGGTCTCCATCCATCCTGCACCGTCAAAATAATACCAGGTTCCGTTGATCTGTTCCCAGCCTGATCTGGTATATCCTCCGTCACTGTGACGATACCACCAACGACCACCGCTGCTGATCCACTCATTTTTTGCCTGTGTTTTTCCTTCGATCCAGACACCATTTTCATCCACATAATAATTGCCGATCCAGGTTTCCTTCGCCTTTTCTCCTGCCTGATTCAGATAATACCAGCTTCCGTTTTCTTCCTGTACCCAACCTTCTGCATGAGCTTTTGTCGGAAGAATTCCTACCAGAAACAGCATTACGAATAGCATACCGATCATTTTCAGTTTTTTCATTTGGCATTTCCCCTTTCTTTTTTCTGTCACTTTTTCTTATTCTCAGGACGCAAAGTACTGATCAATTCCATCTGCTATCCCCGTCACCATCTGCTGTTGATAATCTGCTGTCTGCATCCGGGTATCTTCCTCCTGATTGGTCATATATCCCATCTCAACAATGGTTGCAGGAATACTGCACCAGTTCAGCCCACTCATCTCATCGGTCTGATACACACCCTGATTATTTGCCCCTGTGGAAGCACAAAACGCAGTGATGATACACTGTGACAGTTTCTGACATTCAGCAATCATTTCCTGACTCAGATATGGGTTAGCCGTACTAGGTGCCATTGTCAGAGCTCCTGCTACAGAGGTATTATCCGACCCATTGGCATGGATGCGAATCAGAATATCTGAACCCGATTCCGCTGCAAGCTGTGCCCGCTCCGCATTACTGATATCCACATCATTGGTTTCCCGGATCATATAGACTTCGTATCCCCTTGCTTCCAGCTCATCGCGAAGCTTCAGTGCCACATCCAGATTCAGCTGATATTCCGTTACTCCTGTTGTTCTTCCGGTCGTTCCGGATGCCACTTTTGCTTTTGTCTGAGACGCCCCCGGCCCAATTGGCTCCTGTTCACTGTTTCCATGTGCCTGATGGCCTGCATCAATGGCAATTTTCCTGCCATTGCCTTCAGGAGTCGGTGTCGGTGTGACAATCTCCGCCTCTACGGTTTCTGCCGGTTCTTCTGTCCCGGTCATTTTCCTGAGATTTAAATCTGTCAGAAGAAGGTACTGTATTCCCTCTTCTTCTCCTACTGTAACACTCTCATCCTGCAGTTTTTCCACAAAAGCCTGGTAATCTTTCTCGTTCTTTTTCAGATGCAGCAAAACAGCTGCCACATCTTCCTGCGTATATGCTTCTACCTGACCTTCCTGTGACGTATACCGGAGATCTGCGGTCATAATTTTTACATCATTATGTTCTACCGCCTTTTTGATCTCCGTGATCAGATTCTTTTTCTGTACTGCTGGATCTGTCGGATCATCCGTAGGCTCCGGTGTCACCGTCTGCGTCGGTGTTATCTGCGCTTCTTTTGCCTCCTGTTCCTGTTGTGCCTGTTGCATCTGTTCCATCTGCTTTCTGGCTTTTCCATATCCCAGGATGGCTGCAAGACCCAGGGCAAGCACCACGATCACAATTCCCATGATCATGATGTTCACTCTGGTTCCTGAAGGTTTTTTCATAATTGCTCCTCCTTCCGGAAATCACGCTTACATTCTTTCCGGTGCTTCAAATCCCAGCATATCGATACATGCTTCCAGAATATTTTTTACCAGCATCAGCAAAGCCAGATAGGATTCTTTCTTCGCCTGATCCTCTTCAGCCAGAATCTTTGTTTCATGATAGAAGCGGTTAAATGCATTTGCAAGTTCATAAATATAAGAACAGATTTTATGCGGTGCTTTCTCTTCATAAGCATTCGTGATCACCTGATTGAATTTGGATGCTTCCAGCATCAGCGCTTTCTCACTGTCACTTCCTGCCGCCAGAATCTTCAGGGTATCCAGATTACCGCCTTCTTCTTTATATCTGTTCAGGATAGATTTGATACGGACGGTTGTATACAGAATATACGGACCGGTATTTCCTTCAAAAGATGTAAATCTTTCAATATCAAAAATATAATCTTTGGATGCCTGGTTGGACAGGTCTCCGTATTTGATTGCAGAAAGTCCTACAATTTTTGCAGTCGCTCTTGCATCTTCTTCTTTGATGCTGCGGTTGTCCACGATTTTTTTATACATTTCTTCGTTGATATCACGAATCAGATTTTCCAGACGCATCACACCGCCTTCTCTTGTCTTGAACGGTTTCCCGTCTTTTCCGTTCATGGTACCAAAACCAAGGAACGTCAGTTTGGTATCATCTTTTACCATACCTGCTTTTTTGGCACAGCGGAATACCTGAACAAAATGCATCTCCTGACGTTTGTCTACCACATACATGATCTCATCCGGATTGTATTTTTCCATACGTTCCACGATAGTAGCAAGATCTGTGGTTGTATACAAAGCAGCACCATCTGATTTTAAGATCATACACGGAGGTACCTCTTTGGTATCCGTCTCTTCTTTTACATCTACGACAACCGCACCCTGGTCTTCATAAGCCAGTCCCTGCTCCTTCAGCTTCTGTACCATCGGTGCAATGGTATCCTGTACATCAGATTCTCCGTTCCACAGATCAAAGTCTACCTTAAGGTTTGCGTAGTTTTTCTTCAGGTCAGTAACCGATACCTGCAAAATATGCTTCCATAATGCACGATATCCTCTGTTACCCATCTGCAACTGATGGGTTGCTTCCAGAGCTTCTGCTTTATACGATTCGTCTTCTTTTGATTTTCCACTGGCTGCCGGATAAATTTCTTCCAGCTCACTGATGGTAAATGGAGCTTCTGTCGGATATTCTCCTTCGTAATCTTCCTGGAAATATACCAGTTCCGGTTTTCTTTTATGCAGTTCTGTGATGATCAGACCCATCTGCAGTCCCCAGTCTCCCAGATGAACATCACCGATAACTTTATGTCCCAGATATCTTCCCATTCTCTTGATACTCTCACCGATGATTGCAGAACGCAGATGTCCGACATGCAGTGGTTTTGCAACGTTTGGTCCACCGTAGTCAAGAATCATGGTCTGTGGATCCTTTGCTTCTTCCACACCCATTTTCTCACTGTTTCTCATCTCTTCCAAATACTGCGCCATATATGCTCCGGATACTTTCAGATTAATGAATCCCGGATTAACAGCTTCTGCCATCTCGAGGACTTTACTGCCGGCAAGTTTTGCCACTACATCATTGGCGATCATGATCGGGGCTTTATGATATACTTTTGCACCTGCCATAGCACCATTACACTGATACTCGCAAAGATCCGGGCGGTTCGACAATGTTACTTTTGCATAATTCCTGTCATATCCTGCTGCTTCGAAAGCTACTGCCAGTTCTTCCGCTATAAAATCTGATATTCTCTTCATGCTCTCTACCTCTTATTTATCGTAATTTTTCATTTACAAAATATATCACATTGTATTTTAGCACAAGAAAATAAAGCCAACAACCTTAATTCTTTTCACACACAAGATTTTCAACGCTTTTTTAGAAAGTCTGGTTGCTATTCCAGTAAATCCATGCTATTATAATAGTAATAATTACTGTTATTATGCAATTTAATAGATGGGAGGTTACCTATGAACAAAAAAGTACTTCGAAATTTATCTTATGGTGTATATGCCGTTTCGGCACTTGGGGAGAATCGTATGTCCGGCTGCATTGCCAACAGTATTATGCAGATTACTTCTTCCCCTGCAACTTTAGCTGTCAGTATGAATCATGATAATTATACGCATGAATGCATTGAAAAAAGTGGAATGTTCGCAGTTTCCATACTTTCTGAAAAGACTGACCCCAATATCATCAGC
>OLNE01001813.1_pt1 | contig 14533 bp, 12 predicted proteins | sample 1672431 | NCBI WGS metagenome assembly OLNE01 (sample SAMEA3136685, study PRJEB25190) | human gut metagenome | reverse complement strand
CGGGTTTACGCATAGGGGAGACCGCGTAGTGCCCATGAGCGAGGCCCTAAAAGACGGTGACCAAGTCGTAGTGACGGCTGGTCCGCTGCTGGGCCACGAGGGCCTCATTAAAACCATTAATAGACGCAAGAGCACTGCTTTTTTGGAGCTCAACCTGTGCGGCCGACGCGTAACCACGCGCGTTGGTCTTGCTGTGCTTTCAAACGAGCAGCGCGTCATGCGGAATCTCAAAAAGGCGATCGCCTAGCTGCGGGCGGCTGCTTAAAGGAGCAAAGGGGATCCCCGGGCCGGGGATAACGGGATCAACAGGGAAGAGAAGAAGAGTTTTGAACACCGAATCCAAGAGCGCAAAGCAAAAGGGGAAGCTGAGTGCCTTTGAACCGTATGCGTTGATGGCATATGACATTGTTGCAACTTTTATTGCTGTGTTTGTTGCATCGTGGGGAACGCAACATTGGGCGACGCTCAGCGGAGCAGCCGGCGCATGTCCGGCTATTCTTGTGCTTGCGCTTGTTAACGTTGTTGTCTTTTGGTTCTTTCATATGTATAGCAGCTTGTGGCGCTATGCGAGCATTTCCGAGGCTGGACGTATTGTTGCTGCTGTAACGGTAGGCTCAGTAATTGGCGACGTTATCTTTAGCGTGTTATTTGGCAAGGGCATGACCCTTCGTGAGGACGTTATGGCATGGGCTGTCATCCTCATTATTTGCGGTGGCGGCCGCTTTGCCATTCGCGCCATTTATGGCAGCCAGCTCTGGCGCTTTAAAAGCAATTCTGATGCGCATCTCCCGCGTACGCTCATCGTAGGAGCAGGTGAGACCGGCTCTCTTTCCATCAAACGTATGCTCAACGGAGACCCCGATATGATCGGAGATCCGGTTGCCGTTGTTGATGATGACCCCAATAAGCAAAACCAGCGTATTCATGACGTCAAGGTCTGCGGTACTTGCGCCGATATCCCTACTATTGCGCACGATTGTGAAGCGGAGCAGATTGTCGTGGCAATTCCGAGCGCCACGCATGAAGAGCGTCAGCGTATCTATGACCTGTGCATGAAGACGGGTCTTAGGGTCCTCACGCTCCCCAATGTCCGCGATATTCCGCAGGATGGTGTAGGCAGGGTTGCCCTTCGTGAGGTCGAGATCAGTGACTTGCTTTCTCGCGAGGAGAAGTCGCTTGACCTTAACCAGATGGGTTACGTTACCGGTAAGCGCATTTTGGTCACGGGCGGCGGCGGATCTATTGGCTCAGAGCTTGTACGTCAGTTGCTTCCGGCAAAACCTGCGCAAATCGTGTTGTTCGATATTTACGAGAACACTACCTACGAGCTGTATCACGACATCATCAAGACCGCTCATGATCAAGGCACTGATACTCAAGTCTATATCGGCTCCATTACGCATCTCCCCGCGATTACCAAGGTCTTTGAGAAGTACCATCCTCAAGTTGTTTTCCACGCTGCAGCCCACAAGCACGTTCCCCTTATGGAACACAACGCGCGCGAGGCAATCGAGAATAACGTTTTTGGCACGCTCAATGTTGTGCGCCTTGCCGACAAGTACCAGTGCAGCCACTACGTGCAGATTTCTACTGATAAGGCCGTTAATCCCACTAACGTAATGGGTGCAACCAAGCGTATGGACGAGATGATCGTTCAGTATTACGCGGCAAACAGTAAGACCATCTTTACGGCTGTTCGCTTTGGTAATGTTCTGGGTAGTCACGGATCGGTAATCCCGCTGTTTAAGCGCCAGCTTCGTGAGGGTGGCCCTATCACCATTACGCACAAGGACATCACGCGTTACTTCATGACCATCCCGGAGGCCAGCAAGCTTGTCATTACTGCCGGCGCTTTGGCGCATGGCGGCGAGATTTTTGTATTGGACATGGGTGAGCCGGTCAAGATCTACGACCTTGCCATCAACCTTATTACGTTGAGCGGTCTTAAGCCAGGCAAAGATATTCAGATCAAAGAGGTTGGCCTGCGTCCTGGCGAAAAGATGTACGAGGAGCTCCTTATGGACAACGAGCAGCTCCTGCCAACTGAGCATTCTGAGATTCGCATTTCCACAGCCGAGGCCGACAAGATGGAAGAGATCAAAGGCAAGCTCGAGAAGCTTCATGACTGTCTCGACAAGGATAACGACACGGTTAAGTCCGTTCTCGCCGAGGTTGTACCTACGTATCATCCGCAGTTTAACGATTAGGGATAAGGAGTCACGATGGACATTAAGCCCTTTGAGAACAAGGTTTGGCTTAGCTCGCCGACCATGCACGGCGATGAGCTCAAATACATTACCGAGGCATATGAGACCAACTGGATGTCGACGGTAGGGGAGAATATCAACGAAGTCGAACGCCAAATGGCCAAAAAGATTGGTTGCAGCTATGCCGTTGCGCTTTCTTGCGGTACTTCTGCGTTGCATCTTGCCATGAAGCTCGCTGGAATTAAGCCCGGTGATGAGGTCCTTTGCAGCGATATGACGTTCGATGCTACAGTGAACCCAGTTGTTTACGAGGGCGGTGTTCCCGTATTTATCGATACCGAGCGTGACACTTGGAATATGGATCCCGTCGCTCTTGAAAAGGCCTTCGAACTGCATCCGACTGCAAAGGTCGTTGTGGCGGCGCATCTTTACGGAACGCCTGGCAAAGTCGAAGAGCTTCGTTCAATTTGTGATGCGCACGGGGCTGTCCTTGTTGAGGATGCTGCTGAGTCACTTGGCGCCACGTATAAGGGTCGTCAGACTGGTACGTTTGGTGACATCAGCGCCATTAGCTTTAACGGCAATAAGATCATTACCGGTTCAGCTGGTGGCATGCTTTTAACTGATAGCAAAGAGGCAGCCGATAAAACTCGCAAATGGTCGACCCAGTCGCGCGAAGCCGCTCCCTGGTACCAGCATGAGGAGCTTGGTTATAACTATCGCATGAGCAATGTAATTGCCGGTGTCGTGCGTGGCCAGATTCCGTATCTGGAGGAGCATATTGCCCAAAAGAAGGCTATTTACATGCGTTACAAAGAGGGCTTCAAGGGTCTGCCGGTGAGCATGAACCCCTATGACCCTAACGTTTGTGAGCCAAACTTTTGGCTTTCTTGCTTGTTGATCGAACCCGAAGCAATGTGCGAGCAGGTTCGTGGTGAGAGTGAGGCGCTTTACGTAAGCGAACCTGGAAAGAGCTGCCCCACCGAGATTCTTGAGGCTATTGCCGCCATCAATGCCGAGGGCCGTCCCATTTGGAAGCCTATGCACATGCAGCCTATTTATCGCATGAATGCTTTCGTGACTCGCGAGGGCAATGGCCGAGCTAAGACCAATGCGTATATTTCCGGCGGTGCAACGGGTGTAGATGGCTTGCCTTTGGATGTAGGCGCCGACATCTTCCATCGTGGTCTCTGCCTGCCCTCCGACAACAAGATGACTCCCGAGCAGCAGGACGTAATCATCGAAGTGATTAGGCGTTGTTTTGAGTAGGCTTGGTAACGAGACTTTCTATCAACGCCATGGCAAACGGGTCATTGACCTGTGCCTGTCTCTTGTCTTGCTCATTCTCTTCTGGTGGGTACTGGCGATCGTAGCAATTTTGGTGCGCGTGAAATTGGGTAGCCCTGTGCTGTTCAAACAACCTCGCCCGGGTAAGGACGAGAAGATATTTAACCTTTATAAGTTTCGCACCATGACTGATGAGTGTGATGAAAACGGCAATCTTTTGCCCGACGAGGTGCGCTTGACAAAGTTTGGCAAGGCTTTGCGTGCGACAAGCTTGGATGAGTTGCCAGAGGTGCTTAACATCGTGCGAGGCGAGATGGCTATTATCGGGCCACGTCCGCAGCTGGTGCGCGATATGGTGTTCATGACGCCCGAACAGCGCAAGCGCCATCTGGTGCACCCGGGCCTTTCTGGCTTGGCGCAGGTTAACGGTCGCAACGCCATAGCCTGGGATGACAAGCTGTCCTACGACCTTAAGTACATCGAGCGAATCACACTCGCGGGTGATGTCGCCATCTTTTTCAAGACTATTGCCAAGGCCTTCGTGAAACAGGAGGGGATCACCGAGGACGGCATGGTCACCGCCGCCGACTACGGCGATTATCTGCTTGCCGAGGGCCGCGTGACGCGCGAAGAGTACGACGGTCTGCAAGAGCAGGCGAAGAAATTACTGAACGAAACGGTCGTGATTCAGTGATGGAAAACGCTAGGGAGTTCGGCCTTGTATCCGTCGTAATGCCATCGTACAACTCTGAACACTTTATTGCGGAAAGCATAAAGAGCGTACAGTCGCAGACATACGGCAACTGGGAGCTGCTGATCGTTGACGATTGCTCGACGGACGGCACCGTCGCTGTCGCTGAGGCCATAGCCATGGATGACTCGCGCGTCCACGTTTTCTCAAACGAGCGCAACTCGGGCGCGGCGTGCTCGCGTAACCGTGCGCTTCGAGAGGCAAAAGGCGACTGGGTCGCCTTTCTGGACAGCGATGACCTTTGGGAGCCGGATAAGCTGGAGAGGCAGCTCGCGTTCATGCGCAAAAGCGGCTGCAGTTTTTCGTACACGGAGTATGAGACGATGGACGAGGGTGGAGAGTCCCAAGGGCGTCGCTTCTCGGGGCCTGCGCTTATTACGCGCTCAGGCATGCGCCACTATTGCTGGCCAGGGTGTTTGACCGTAATGTACGATGCGCATGAGGTCGGCCTGGTGCAGATAGCCGACCTGAAAAAGCACAATGACTATGCCATGTGGCTGAAGGCGGCCAAGAAAGCTGACTGCATGCTGTTGCCCGAGGTGCTCGGGCGATATCGGGTGAGAACGTCTTCCGTCTCGCACGGAGTTGGATTCAGGGGCCAGGTCGCTCATCTCTACGTTCTCTGGCACGAGGGCGAGGGCATGTCGGCTCTGCTCGCTTGCTGGAGGACATTTATAAATCTGGTTTTTGGTGCGTACAAGAAGATGAAGTACGTCAGCAACTGTGGCTGAACATGCGAGGCAAGGCTTTCTATAGATGGAAAAAACTAAACAGATAAAGACGGTCGGCATTATCGGGCACTTTGCTGAGGGGCTCGACATGGCGGATGGTCAGGTCGTGAAGACTCGAACTGTCCGCGAGTTGTTGCGCGATGTCTGCGGGAATGAGAATGTCAGATCTGTCGACACGCGTGGGTGGCAGAAGCACCCGATTGCACTTATTCATGAGTGTACCAAACTCGCGAAGTTCTCTGATGTCCTCATTATGCTTCCGGCCCATAACGGACTGAAAGTCTTTGCGCCGATGCTCATTAACTTGCGGAAGCGACATGGCTGTAAAGTCGTGTACTCAGTCATCGGCGGGTGGCTCGCCGAATTTATAGCTGGACAGTCTTTGCTCACGAAGAAGCTCAAATCATTCGATGCGATACTGGTTGAGTCCCAACGAGTTAAGGCTCTGCTCACCGATCAGGGCTTCGAAAACGTGCTCGTCGCATATAACTACAAGCGCCTGCCACTTCTCGAATCCTCCGAACTCGAGAAGCCATCCGGTGAGCCATGGCCTTTAGCAGTCTTCTCCCGCATCTACGAGGACAAAGGCATTGACGACATCGTGTGGGCTGTACGCAAGGCGAACAGCCAGCTTGGTCGTCGCGCTTTCAGGCTCGACATTTACGGAAACGTCCTAGCCGAGTACAAGGAGCACTTCCACGCGCTCATGGCAGACTGCGACGTTTCCGAGGTCGCCTACAAGGGCGTAGCGCCCGCGGGCGAGAGCACTTTGGTCCTCAACGGGTACCTCGCCCTGACCTTTCCAACGAGGTACCCGGGCGAAGGCGTCCCAGGCACTGTGGTCGATGCTTACTGCGCCGGAATCCCCGTAATTGCGTCGCAATGGCCAAGTTATGCCGAGATGGTCAAAGAAGGCGAAACTGGCTTGACGTATGAATTCTGCAACCGTGAGGCGTTGCTGGATATCTTACTTAATCCCGGGCTACCCAAGCAGCTGCTTGCAATGAAAAATTCTTGCCTTCACAAGGGGCACGACTATTCGTACGAAACGGGCTTGAGGACATTCAAGCTTCTTGTTGAAAGCAATTTCGATGTGCACAAACAATAAACCTCAGCGACTGCTCTGCATTGTGTCGAATATGGACACAGGTGGTGCTGAAACATTCTTAATGAAGATGTATCGCCAGCTTGACCGAAGGCGCTATCAGATGGATTTTGTTGTCTCGGGCGATGTGCGTGGTTATTACGAGGATGAGATAGAACAGCTTGGCGGCATAGTATACCGTATCACCCGTAAGACAAAGGATTTTGTCGCCTATCGGCGCGAACTTGCCGCGGCGGTGCGAGACGACGGGTACCCCTGCGTCCTGCGGATAGGATCGGACGCATTCTCCGCCATCGACCTTTGGGTCGCAAAGCGAGCGGGTGCACGAAGGCTCACCTTGCGCTCGAGCAACGCTAGCGATGGCAAAGGCGGCCTTGGCATGTTTCTGCAGAAGGCGTTCCGTCGGCCGCTAACCTCGGTGGCCGACGTGAAGATAGCGCCGTCGGACCTGGCAGCCGCGTATACGTTTGGTCCAAAGGCCGTGAGTAACGGCGAGGTTCATTACCTGCACAACGCACTCGACTTGAATGCCTATACCTTCTCGCCAGAGAACCGCTCCGCCACGCGCTCCGAGCTCGGCATTGAAGCCGATGCTTTGGTGGTGGGACACGTGGGGCGCTTTGCTCCTCAAAAGAACCACGGATTTCTTATTGAGGTCTTCGCCGAGCTTCTAAAGGCTAGGCCTGACGCACGGCTCGTGCTTGTGGGCCAGGGTGAGCTTGAGGGCGAGGTGCGCGCCAAAGCGGAGGCTTTTGGCGTGCTGGACAGCATTGTCTTCACCGGTGTGCGCCCCGATGTTCCTGCGCTGCTTTCGGCCTTCGATGCGCTGGCGCTGCCATCGTTGTACGAGGGCATGCCTAACGTGGTGATAGAGGCACAGGCGGCTGGGCTTGCCTGCGCGGTGTCGGACACGGTGACGAAACAGGCCGACGTTACAGGTCTGGTGGAGTATTTACCCATAGACAACACGACAGCCTGGGCGAATGCTTTGGAGTCTGCCGCTACGGTGGAGCGGCTCGATACGAGGACAGCCATGACTGCGGCGGGGTACGACATCTCAAGCGAAGCTAAGAAGTTCGTAGAGCTGGTGTACGGGGTTGCTGCGATCGAATCGGAGCTTGGTTAGATGACTCCTTACCTGACATTCGTTACAATTGCGGGCCTCGTTGCACTAATCATTCGTGGCATATCTGAGCAAAAAGGTAAATATATTGCGATTTCTGCTGAGGAGCGAGAGCTGACATGGACGCCTTACCTTGTGTGCCTTTGCGTAGCGCTAGTTTTCTTCGTTTCAATGCGAGACGTAACTGTTGGCGCTGATACCGGGAACTACTTGGGTTCACTCCACTACTATGCTGGGATTCCTTGGAGCGACGTGCTGACGGCTAAACTCGTATACCCTTATGACTACGAGCCTGGCTATTTTCTGCTCACCAAGATTTGTGCGCATTTTTACATGTCTGATCACGTTTTTTTCCTATTGATCGCGGTTCTCATATACCTGCCGCTCATGGAGTTCTTCGGTCGGTACAGCGACTCGCCTTTCTTAAGTTTTCTTATTTACTGTGCGCTAAGCTTATTTGCATATAGCCTTGGTATCTTTAGACAAATGATTGCACTCTCGATCTGTCTATTTGCGACGAGGTGGGTTAATTCAAACAAGCCTGTGCCCTTTGCGATTTCTATCGGCGTTGCGATGGCGTTCCATTCCTCGGCGATTTGTTTCGCTTTGCTCTGGTTTTACAAGCGTTTCGACGTAATCAAGTTCTTGAAGATCGCCATCCCCTTCTCTTTTGTCTGCCTGATTTTCGGCCGCATTATCGCAATGATTGCGGTTAAGGTTCTGCCTCAGTATGCAGGCTATATCGGCTCCAAATACGACGTTGAGGACGGAAGCTATACGATGTTCATGCTTCTATTATTCATTGCTCTCGTCGCACTCTATACCCTCCGCGATGAATCGATGTTTAATAAATGTCCCGATATCATTAGACTCTCTATTTTTTCCCTTGGGATTGCTTTGTGTTTACAGGGCGCTTCTTACTCTCTTGGCATTATGGGGCGAATTGTGTCCTACTACACCATCTTTTTAACAATTCTGATTCCATATTTAATGATGCATTGTGTTGGCAGGCATGGGCGTGTGCTGAGTTTTTATCTAGTTGTCCCCATCACTATTACGTTATTTATCAGCAGTATGACGGCCTTGGTTTAGGCGTCAACGAGCAGTTGGAGTTCTTTTCCTCGGTCTTTTGTAAAGATTCCAAGCGAATGTGTTTCTGATCGGTCAAGCTTTGTTTCGATACAGAGCTTTGTTGGCAAGTTTTTAAAGTGGTAGGTTAATGTTGGTTAGGGTGCTTCATGTTGTCGGCGGCCTTAATGCCGGTGGAATCGAAACCTTCTTGATGTCGGTATATCGTCAGATAGATCGCTCTAAGGTTCAATTTGACTTTTTGGTTCCATCAAACCATCGGTTTTTCTATTCTGATGAAATCGAGAGTCTTGGCGGCGGGATATATCCGGTTGAGCAGAGCCGTTATCACCCGAAAGCAACTCGCTATAGATTAAAGCAGTTTTATTTGGAGAATAATACGGAAATCGTCCATCAGCATACGGGGGGGTTGCATACGCTTATGCCCCTGATTGCTGCGAGAGATACGGGTGTGCCGACTAGAGTACTCCATTCTCACAACGCTTTTGTCGAGCCAAAATCGGCAAAAGCGCAACTTGAAGAAGTTATTCACAAGCTGAATACATATCGCACTGGAATCGCCACGGAGAAATTTGCTTGCTCCGTGGATGCAGCGACTTATTTCGGTTTTGATAGGCATGGGGGGGAATGGCGCTACGTGCCCAACGGAATCGATATCGGTCGATTTTCATTCGATGAGGAGAATCGAAAGGATGCTCGAGCCGAGCTCAGCGTGTCGGATTCGACCTTCCTCATCGGGAACATCGGGCGTTTTTCCCCCCAAAAAAACCAAGTCTTTCTTTTACGCGCATTTGCTTCTGTTGCCAAGCGTTGCCCGGATTCCAAGCTTCTGCTTGTTGGCGTCGGCCCGCTCGAGGCGGAGATCCATGCTGAGGCCGAAAGGCTTGGCTTAACGGACCGTGTCATCTTCCTCAAAAACCGGTCCGATACCGAGCGACTCTACGCCGCGATGGACGCATTCGCGTTCCCCTCGCTATATGAGGGGCTCGGTATCGTGCTCGTGGAGGCTCAGGCCAACGGCCTCCCGTGCGTCATTTCGGAGCGTATACCCAGGGAGGCCGTCTACGGTGAGAATGTGGCAACCGTCGCACTCGAAGGCGGGGCAGAGGCTTGGGCGGATGCGCTGCTTGAGTGCAGGGCGGCTGCTAGGTCACAAAAGGGAGCCGAACTGACGAGATCTGCCGGCTTCGATATCTCGACTGTTGCCGCCTCCCTGCAGGAGTTTTATCTAATGGCGGCCGAGCGCGGCATGCAAGCGAAGGGATAACGATGCAGATTAAAGCACGCGGTAGGGACGTCCTCTGGAATTACGGCGGACTGTTCTTCCGCATGGCGGGACAGTTCTTCGTCCTTCCCCTCGTCCTGTCGCTCCTCGATTCCGAATATGTCGGCCTCTGGTATGTCTTTACCGCCGTCAGTGGTTTCATCGTGCTGTTCCAGGCGGGTTTTGATCCGACTTTCGCCCGCAACGTTGCCTACTGCTGGAGCGGTGCGAGGTCGTTCAGCAAGAACGGGCTCGCCGATGAATACGGCGAGGGTGTCGACTTCGGCGTGCTCGCGGCACTGCTCGGCGCCTGCAGGGCGGTGTACTTCAGAATCTCGCTCCTTTGCTTTGCCGGTATCTCTACCTTGGGGACGCTCTATGTCGTCGGCGTCAGCAGCGCATTGGATCCAAGCACTTACATAGTCGCATGGGCGCTATTCTGCGTCAGCGTGTTCGTGAACGTGCACTTCTCATACTGGGAGTCGATGCTCAGGGGGGTAGGTGACTTCGTCGGCGTCAACAAGTCGACCATCTTGGCGAGCTTGGCGCAAATAATCTCCTCCGCGGCCATGCTCCTGGCCGGGTGCGGTATCCTCTCGTGCGCCGTCGGGTTCTTCCTGCAGGGAGTCGTGTTCAGGTCGTGCTGTAAGCATTTCTTCTATCGAGTGGAAGGGGTCTCGGAGGGCCTGGCAGGTGCCTCAAAGCCAGAGCAAACCGATATCGAGAAGATCAGGCTTGCCATCTCCTCGAATGCCTATCGCGACACGGCGGTGTCTATTGCGAACTACGTGGCCACCACCGCGAACACCCTGCTGTGCGCGGCATTCGTCGGGCTCGCCGAATCTTCCGTCTTCTCTGTCACGTTGCAACTCGTAAACGCGTGCGTCAACGTCAGTGCCGTCATGCTCACGACCTACCAACCTTCGCTGCAGTCCGCCTATGCGAACCGCGATCTTGAACTCGAGCGTGATCTTTCCGGCAAGTCTATGGCGAGTTTCGCCCTTTTCTATGGGGTGTGCCTTGTCCTTGTAGTTTTCATCGGTATGCCCATCCTCGGTATCTTCAAGCCTGGCATAGACTCTAGGCCCCTGCTGACTGTGCTGCTCGGCGTATACTTCTTCCTTTGGAAGCAGCAGTCGAACTGCGCCATGCTCATCGCGAACACGAACCGTATCCCCTATATGTGGCCCTTTGTCATATCCGCGGGCCTGGGCATCGCGGCATCGTATCTGCTTCTGAACCTCCTTGGGGGCAGTATCTATGGCCTTGTTCTCGGCCAGATGGTTGTGCAGCTTGCCTACAACAATTGGAAATGGCCCCACGAGGCGTCGAAGCGTCTCGGGACGACCTACCCGAAGCTCATGGTTTCGGGTTTCAAGTCGCTGGCGGCAATGGTGAAGACGAGGCTTTAGGATGTGTCAGGGGGCTTAATGGAAGAAGTTTCATCGCCATCTAAAACTGTTAAAAGCGAGAGGGTAGTGTTTTCCGATTTGGATGTCGTGAAGTTCCTCATGGCGTTTCTGGTCGTAGAGATCCACTCGAGGCCGTTTGGCACATCCTCCCTTGTCCAGGGTATCGATTGCATCGCCGTCCCGTTCTTCTTTATCGCATCGGCTTTTTTGTGCTTTCGGGGCCTGGATGTGTGGCAATTCTCTGACGGGGAGAGCGGGGCGTGCTTCCGTGTCCGCAAGACCATAAAGAAACTCTTAATGTTGTATGTCACATGGACTGTCATCTATATCCCAGTGAGCCTGTTCGGCTATGCGCTCAATGGCTTGGGGCCCACTGCGATTCTTGTATCTTTCATCCGGGGCACGGTATTCGTAGGTGAGAACATGTATTCTTGGCCGCTTTGGTACCTGCTCGCCAGCGCTGTCGCCTTTTTCCTTGTGTTCATTTTGCTTCGGGGGGGGGTGCGTCCTGTTTGCATTCTCGGCGTCGCGGCGGGGTTCGCCCTCCTTGGCTTCACGATGTCCTGTGTTCACGAATGGTCGGCTGCGCCGGCCCTCCTGTCGCGCGTTCTCGATTTGTATTTCAAGGTATTTGCAAACGTTCGAAACGGTCTGTTCGAAGGGTTCTTTTATGTGGGACTCGGTATGTGCTTGGGAATGAAATGGGAGAAGGCCGTTGACGTGGCACCGATGGCTTCCGCTGCAATGGCAGCATTTGGTGCCCTTGGCTGCGTGATCATGAGTCCAGATGCCCACCTGCCGTTCTGCGTGTCCTATGCCTTGGGCGTTTTTCTACTCTCCATCCATCGATATGGCGAGGGATCCGGTGGGCACGCCCTCCTCAGAAATGCGAGCACCGGTATCTATTTGACGCATATGATCTTCGTTGTCTTGTTCATATACGGGATTTACGGCAGCACGGACCCGTCCTCAACGACCAATTCCCAAGTTCCGCATCTCGCGACCTTTTCGTTCGCGGTGACCTGTGCATTGGCAACATCAATGATGGCATCAAAGTCGGCACGTAGATATAAGGGTATTAAGACGGTTTTTGGGTTTTAGGTTCGATCTCCTTAGATGATGTTTAGTCATGAGGAGCTTGGGTGATTGTTGGAAATTCATCCGGTTAAGGAATGTTTATTTATGGTTGACCAATTCGGAGATATCTGGCGTTTCGACAGGATGCGATACGGGAGGGGTATTTCGCCCGTAAACGACCATGCGTTGCGTTTTCTTTGGGTGCTCCGAAAGGCCCAGCGCTCCTCCAATCCTATCTGGAGGTTGATGCTGCAGCATATGCGCGAAAGGTATGGACTCGAGATATCCCGCTCAACTGATATCGGACCGGGCCTTTATCTGGGCCACGCATACAACATCACGGTGAACCCGGCTGCCATCATCGGCTCGAATTGCAATCTGCATAAGGGCGTGACTATTGGCCAGGAGAACCGAGGGAAACGCAAAGGCGCCCCGGTAATAGGGAATTGCGTCTGGATAGGCGTCAACGCGACCTTGGTCGGCAGGATCTCGGTGGGAAACGATGTCCTTATCGCCCCTGGGGCGTACGTGAACTGCGACATTCCTAGCCACTCGATTGTGCTAGGTAATCCCTGTCGCGTGATTCCTCGAGATAACGCAACGGGTGGATATATTAACCGCAAGGTGCAAATTTAGAACTCTAACCTACCTAATGAAAGAGAGTATATATGACAACTAGAAAAGTGCTCGTCACCGGGGCCGCCGGCTTCATCGGCGCGTTCCTCGTCAAGAAGCTGCTCGAGGAATCTGACGACGTTATCGTGGGCCTCGACAACCTCAACAGCTACTACGACCCCGGCATCAAGGACGCGCGCCTGCGCATGCTCGCTGAGGCCGATGCAGACGGCCGCTTCACTTTCGTGCGCGGCGACCTGTGCGACGCCGCCCTCATTGAGCGTCTATTCGCTCAGAACAGTTTCGACGTCGTGGTGAACCTCGCCGCCCAGGCGGGTGTGCGCTACTCCATCGAGAACCCGCGCGCCTACCTTGAGAGCAACCTCGTCGGCTTCTTCAACGTGCTCGAGGCCTGCCGCCACCACCCCGTAAAGCATCTGGTCTACGCCAGCTCCAGCTCGGTCTACGGCGGCAACAAGAAGGTGCCATTCTCCGAGGAGGACCGCGTCGACTCGCCGGTGTCTCTCTACGCCGCCACCAAGAAGTCCAACGAGCTCATGGCCGCCGCCTACTCAAAGCTCTACTCCATTCCGGCCACCGGCCTGCGCTTCTTCACGGTGTACGGCCCCATGGGCAGGCCCGACATGGCCTACTTCGGCTTCACCGAGAAGCTGCGCCGCGGCGACACCATCAAGCTCTTCAACATGGGCGACTGCCGTCGCGACTTCACCTATGTCGACGATATCGTCGAGGGCGTCAAGCGCGTCATGGACGCCGCGCCCGAGGTGAAAATGGGCGAGGACGGGCTGCCGCTCGCCGCGCACCGCGTCTACAACATCGGCAACTCGCATCCCGAGAACCTGTTGGACTTCGTCGACACACTGCAGCGTGTGCTGGTGGATGAGGGCGTTCTTCCGGCCGACTACGACTTCGAGTCCCATAAGCAGCTCGTGCCGATGCAGCCCGGCGACGTGCCCGTCACCTATGCCGACACCACGGCGCTCGAGCGCGACCTGGGCTACAAACCCGCGACACCGCTCGAGGACGGCCTGAGGGCCTTCGCCAAGTGGTATAAGCGCTACTACAACATTTAGGAAATCATGGCCCTGTAAAAGGGGCCATTTTTCATGCGAATTATTGTTCTTTGACAATTGGAGAATGACATGAAGATCGCTGTCGCTGGTACCGGCTATGTCGGCCTGTCCCTCGCCGTCCTGCTCTCGCAGCACAACGAGGTCCACGCGCTGGACATCGTGCCCGAAAAGGTAGAGAAGATCAACAACTACGTATCGCCCATCCAGGACGACGAGATCGAGCGCTTCCTGGCGGAGGCCGAGGCGGGGGAGCGCCAGCTCGACCTGCACGCCACGGTCGACGTTGCAGAGGCATACGCAGGCGCCGACTACGCCGTCATCGCCACGCCCACCAACTACGACAGCGATAGGAACTTCTTCGACACTTCCTCCGTCGAGGCCGCCATCGCGGCGGTGCGCTCGGTGAACCCGGACGCCTGGATCGTCATCAAGTCGACGATCCCCGTCGGCTACACCGCGGGCCTGCGCGAGAGGCTGGGCGACAGCAAGATCTTCTTCAGCCCGGAGTTCCTGCGCGAGAGCAAGGCCCTCTACGACAACCTGCACCCCAGCCGCATCGTGGTGGGGGCACCCAAGGAGGACTCCGAGGCCGTCGCAGCGGCCGAACGCTTCGCCGGCCTGCTCGCTCAGGGCGCCGACCCCGCCGAGCTCGATCGCGTTAACGCCGACGGAACTATCGGCATCCCGGAGCTCGTGCTGGGCACCACCGAGGCTGAGGCCGTCAAGCTCTTCGCCAACACCTACCTGGCGCTGCGCGTGGCCTACTTCAACGAGCTCG
>OLNE01001796.1_pt1 | contig 14643 bp, 22 predicted proteins | sample 1672431 | NCBI WGS metagenome assembly OLNE01 (sample SAMEA3136685, study PRJEB25190) | human gut metagenome | reverse complement strand
GTTGCGCTAGTCTGAGCAATGCTTGCCTTTTCAGAAGCTGTGCTAGCTGACTGTTCCGCAATATTTGCTTTCTCAATCGCAGTGTCACGAGCTTCTACTGTTTGATTGTAAACAGTAACAACGTCATTTGCATACTGCTCAGTAGCCTGTTTCAATGTGAGTACTTCATCACGCATAGTAGTTACAGAAGCTACTGCTTCTGTAGCAACTCTAGCACCTTCAAGCACAGCTAAGTAGTCGGAATGTACTTCATCTCTGATGTTGTTATTGATTTTAATTAACTCATTCAGTTTCTGTTGTACCTTGCATAGCACTTCGTAATAGGATAGTGATTCATCATATACTAATGGTAATACTTTCTGACAGCAAGTAGTAATTTTATCTATTTTCGTCATTCTGATTCTCCTCTAAGTTGTTCACAATATCAACTAGTTCATTTACCTTATCTGTAAGTTTACAGATTGCTTCGTAATATGATAGTGAGTTGTCATATACCAATGGTAATACTTTCTGGCAATCGCAGACAGTGAATAATTCCTGTTTTTCAAAATTCAAATCACTCATATATCTTCCTTTCTATATACATTATACCATATACTATAACATTTTACCACAACTGAAAGAACAAATCATTCAAATCTTCAATAATAAGGTCATCAATGTCAGTGTAGCTGTCTACAAGTTTGTTGTAGATATTGATATATTCCGAACCTCCATTCTTGCCAAGCAGTTTACGCACATAAGATTGTGTAGAGTTGTTACTGCCATTAGATGTGTTTGAAGATTCATTTGTCACAGACTGGGTAGTTTCAGCTGTACTTGAACCTGTTGCATTCGAGTCACTGTTCTGGTCTGAAGTACCTTTGTTGTGAGTGGCGCTTGACAGATACTGATTGTTTTCAATGCCAGTGAGTGCACCCTGTGGTGTGTCGTTCGCTGTCTGCCATGCATCAGAAGCACTGTGAGAAGTAGCACCACTTGTCGTATTTGAAGTATTTTTTGCTGTACCAGTAGTCCTGTTTGTGGAATTTCCTGAAGATGTGTTGGTGTTGGTGTTCGAACCGTTACCTTTATAATCTTCTGTCATGTCAGTAGTGAATAGAAGTTTGTCTTGGATATCCTGAAGATTCTTGTACATGAGATTGTACTTCGGCATGATAAGTTTCATACGGTCTCTCAGGAACATTTTCCATCTTCCCACTGTCTCACAGCAGATTTCTCTAGTGTAGTAGTGGCGCAGTATGTTTGCTTCTAGAGTAAGTCTGTAAGACTCATCAAAGATAGGATAATCAAAATCAAAAATCTTAGGTGCAGCAATGGCAATGATTTCTTCTGCATTGCCATTGTCGCTAGGTGTATCCGTGTTGTATGACTCACATATAAATCTAAGTTCAGTTGTATATTTACTCATGTGTATCGTCTCCTATATTTCCCTTTTCTCCTGACTGATTGTCTTTTGTAAAGTCCATAACTTCTTCTGAGAACTGATATTCTTCGCGGAAGTCACAGTCAATGTTCAATCCGAACATCTTATTGATTTGTTCACAAGCCTGTCTGCGAGCATTCAGTCTAGAGTAACGTGAAGCAACTGTACCACCCTGTGACCTTGTTACTTCGTCAGACACCATTCTTTCACGCTTCTGAAATGATACATTTGAAATACCAAGGTAAGTCAATGCTTCATTCCATATCTGCGTTTTCAGCTGGTAGATTTTATCAGCCACGTAAGGCGCCTGAGTTGACAGTACCTGTAATGCATTCATATCCAGCGATTTGTCAGCAAAGATAACTGGTGCATTGCCATCATACTCTTTGTAGAGGTTTGTAAGAGTAAGTCGCTGTTGCTCATTGCCTTTGATAAGGACAGGTGTTTTCTGTGCGTTTGCATTCACATCAATGATACGGTCTAGATTGTACAGACGTTTGGCAAACATTTTTACATCCAGCCAAGAATTTGTGTGTAGCATATTGTTGAAGATAATCACACTGTCCTTGTCAGTCAGCTGTTTCTGATAACCATTGACAGCAAATGCACGTCTGTTGATAGGGATACGGTACACATTCAGTTTTCCATTGATAAGGCACTGCAATGCAAGATAGTCACCAAGTTCATCATCCTTGAAGAATACCGCATGACCGTCTGTAAATAATACCATTTCTAGAAAACGATCATCAATACCTTCAGGAAGGTTCTTCCATTCAAACATTGATATTGACAGTTCCATGAGTCTATACGCATATTGCATATACGTATAGTTATTCATGGAGAGTGATTCTTCAAAATTAGTTTTTCTTCTTCCCATAAAGTTCCTTTCTATTTAACTCTGTTATCCAGTTCATAATGACCTACTTCTTCAAGATTGTTCCATGTTGTAATTCCATTGTCATAGATTGTCTTGATTGTTACCAAGTCAGTATTGTTGATATTGCCTTTGATATTGCATCCTACTGTTTTAAGATAACTCCAATGGTTTCTATTCTGTCTTTCAGGTACATACATTGAGCGCTGTGCATAACCGTACTTGTCAAAGTATGCATCAATACGTTTAGCGTATTCTACTTTTATATATTTTTCATACACTGTGAAACCCATAAGATTAAATTGGGCGTTCCATGTATCGTTCATCAGTGACCCACGCAAGTTGGATGGCTGGTGCTGTATATCCTGTTTCTTTGCCATCAGCTGTGCTGTTGCATTCTGATAGGCATTCAATGCGCTAAGCTGTGCATTCGTCTGCGCAAGTGTTGCATTCTTCATAGCTGTCTGAAACGTATTGGAAGAAATAGCTTCACTAGCCTGTCTGCCAATCTGTGAGTTCAGAAGCTGTGTGTTGATTTGATTTGCCTGTTCATTGTAGATATTCTGATTTGTTATTGTTTCTGTTGCACCAAGCAGACCACCAGCGATACCACCAGCGATAGCGCCACCTGCATTAAGACCTGAAGTAGCAAGTCCAGCCATAACGCCATAACCAATTTTGTTTGCTGTTCCTGCAACATCCCCAATCAGTGCGTTTGACTGCTGTGCGCTGTTGACAGCAAGGCTCGCTTTGTTGCTATTCTCAGCCTGAGTCAGTGCTGTATTCGCCTGAATGTGTGCGTTCGTTCTTGCGTTTGCTGCGTTCAGTCCAGCCATTGTATAGTTGTTTTCAGCAATAGCCATGTTTGTATCATATGTGTTTCCAATGGCATTGAGTGAAGCAGAATATGTATTCTTATTTTGTGCAAGCCAAACCTTGAATGTGTCTCCACTGAATGCACCTATAGGGTAAACATTGTATGATATTTTTTCAAAAATTACGCTACCACCAGTATCAGTTCCATACCACTTCAAGTAATTGTCAGGTGTTAAATTAGATTGTGGAACTGGTAGTATTCCTGTGAAGCATGTAAAATAATAATTGTAGTCTTTATCAGGTAACTTGTTATCTCTTGCTCTGAAGTTTTCATAATGAAGTTCCATTTCTTCACCAAGGTGATTTGTTACAGTTATAAAACTAAATGGATAACATAGTAATTTTTTGTTCCTTGGTGTATATTCGGAACCCATTGTATTACCTCTAGTATAATTTTTTGTCAAAGCTAAATGGTCAGGGCATGTGTAAATAGCGACAACGTTTGACTCTAGTCCGTTATTAATGAATTTGTTTAATCTTGACAGAACATCCTGTGCCTTTCCCTGATAATGATAGAGTGAAAGAATAATTCCGTCAGCTACCCCGGCACTTGGATGGTTTCCTTCAGGTGAAGTTGTAGCAAGTATTAAATACTCTTGGTCGTTTCCTCTACTGCAGGTTTCAAATGTCAATTTTACCTGTCTATTGTAGTCAGCACCTAGTTCCAAGCCTTCAGGTTGTGTATTTGCATATAGTACATCATCTTTGCTGTGCTGTCTGTCAACGAATGTCGGCATGAACTCATAGTCATAGCACCATGTCTGCATTACATCAAGGTCATAGTATACGTCAGTAACGTCATTGCTTACATATCCAATGCCTGTTATAAATGCATAGAACCATTTGTTTTCAAAGTTTGTATTCTTGAACATCAGATAGTTACAGTCAATCAGCTGTTCATACTTCAGTGCTACTCTGATAGTACCAAGCTGTGAGCGCTGATAGGAGTAGTCTGTCAGTGTATATTTCTTGTAAGCCATGAAAGCCTGTGCCTGTGTATCCTTGTCAGGATAATAGACAGTATGCTCATAGCTTTTATTCAGAGGAATATTATTTAAAATATAGATTGTCGTATTCGGAACAATGTACATAGTCTACCTCACTTTCTTATTATATTATACCATACAAAAGCATAATAAAAAGAACAGATACTATCTGTTCTTTACTGATTAACCCTTGGTAAGGGTAACTGTTGCACCTGCTGCGGAAGAACCATTGATAGTTGTTCCACCTGTATATGTTGCACCACCCATTTCAACAACAAGTGTAATTTCAGTTGCTACCTGTGAAGATGGGATAATCAATGCACCGTATTCATTGACTGCAATACTCTTTGTGACAAGTGTTTCAGTCTGAACAAATCTAGCTGTATTCGGTGCAAGTGTTGCACCGTCTGCCTTTGCTTCAAGTGTGAATACTGTAGCTTCAGGAGATACATCCTTGCTCATGATTTCAGCTGTGATTGTTTGTGGTAACGCAATATTTGCTGTACCAGCTACAAATGCAATTGCGTTTGCAAATGGTGAGTTACTGATTGTCTTCCATGTATGGTAGAAGTAGTTCCAGTACAAGCCACTTGCAACATACTTTTCTGTAAATTTTGTCGTGTTGTCGTAGATTTGAAACCAATCCTCATCCACGATAACTGCCTTGACATCTTTCATCAGTGCAAGTTCACCAGCTGTGACTTCTTCAATTCCGTCAGACTCTGCTCTGATTTCAGCAAATCGTTCATTGTCGAAAGTATCCCAGTCATCAATGAGATACAATGCACCCATGAAGTCAGCCTTGTCCATGTTGAATGCACTTGCAAGTACGTTCACATCAAACTGTGCATTGAACTTCGCATCCATGAAGATAATCTGTCTGTCTTTAGGTGTTGTATTCTTGACACCAGCTTCATTGTACTTGTCGCTCATGAATGGCAACTTGTTTGAAGCTGTTCTGAATTCTACTGCACTTTGTTTCAGGTCTGTGATATCACCAATGGACTGTGGATAGAACTTACCATGTGAGATAGCTTTGATAAGCATATACTTGGTTAACAGATATTCATCATACTCTGCACTTGTGTAGATACTGTCTGCGGTGCGTGCAATCATGTCTGTTACACCGTCTACAGACAAGAAAGCCTGTCTCAAATCTTCATCCTGAATCGTTGTCGGATACATGACACGCCAGTTCATTACATGGAATGCACTCTTTACATCAGGAAGTGTACGCTTGAACTCACGTTCAGCACCCTTTTCAGGTGTGTAGTATACTGCCTTTGTAATTCCAACAAAGATTTCTTCTACTGTTTCACCGAACTCTAAGTAACCTTTCTTGAGTCTAGCATATGGATTGTTGAATGTAGCGGAGCGAACCACTACAAGAGCAATTCTGTTGATAAGTGCATCCAAGAACTGGTTAGACAGTGCTGGATTTCCACAGATAATTTCACCTACTTTAGGAATGTCACTGTACTTTGTTACTTCAGGTACATCATTTTGATACTGATAGCCAGCGTTCTTACGAATGACATTCAGGATATCCAGTGTGGTAGCGTTTAATGTTGATTTTGCAACTCGTTTAGCCATAGTTTCTATTTCCTTTCTTCAGAAAACAAGTCATTGAAAGTTTCCTTTTCATCCTCGTTTTCTTCTTTCTTCTCATCAGCTGGTGTTGGATTGTTATCTTTCTTTTCATCATCCCCACCGCTCATGAATCGCTCTTTGTACTTTGTGCGCCACTCCTTATCGTTTTCTTCAAACTTTGCTTTCCAGTCTGTTTCGTCTTTCTGTTTCTCAGCAAAGTCCTTGAAGGTATCGTCTACATCTTCAAGAAGCTGAAGTGTAGCATCGTCTGTATTGTCCTTGACATAGTCACGGACAATTTTCAATAATTCTTCTCGTGTTCTTACTGCCATAGCAACTCCTTTCTTCCTATATTATATCACATTCTACGTCGTAAAGATATAGGGGAAATATAATACATAAGACTCAATGAGTCTCTTTTCCTGTACAGTGCTGTAATTGTATTGTCTCCATTTCCAAAAGTAAATGTTGTATTCATAATGTTTGGATTTGCAATCGTTCCATTTGTTGTACTTGCTATCCACTTGTAGAATACCAGTCCGCCACTTGGTTGGTCTGCATAGATATTTGTGACTGTTCCAGCTTCTTCTACATACAAATCAGCTCTACCGTTTACAACTGTCAGATTGTATTTAGGTGGTGCTGGTGGAGTCGGTGGAGCAATACCTGGATGGTATATGAAACCCTGAAAGCCACCTACTGTACCACCTCTTCGCTTGTATCCTGTTGATTTGTATCTTCTGACATATTCGAACACTGCTCTACCATAGTTCGATTCACTTACCATGATATCACCATTGTCGAATATCTCTTCTACAATAGCTACGTGACCGTATCCACCGCCACCCAAGCATAATACAGCACCGAGTCTAGGTTCCTGTCCTCTTTCGTATCCGTCAGCATGACCCCAGTATGTATTGGCATTGCCATTGCTGAGGTCATATTCACTCGTTACGCCACCGAGTTCCATCCATCTTCCGTGTACATACCCTGTACAGTTTGCAAGTACGGAACCACTCCATGCACTTGGACTTCCTAGAATCTGTGCGTTGCAGCCACCGTATCCAATTTTTGTCCAGCGTGGGTCTCCACTACTTGGAGCGCTTGTTCTTGGTGTATAACTCATGTCTTTCTTCCTCTTCTAACAGACTGAGAAAACATGCAAGCATGTAGTCCAGATAAATCATCAGTCCAATAAATGTCAGTACTAGAAACATCATGGTCTTGCATTGCTCAGATATGGTGCTACCCCACTGTTGTACTTGCCACCATATACATAGCCTTCCTTCTTTGTTACAGCATCCTGAACATAATACCAGCAGATATTTCCTACCTTTGCACCATAGCCATAGTAGTACAGTTTTCTTCCCTTAGGTGCTACTTCCTTGATTTTGCCAGTAGTACTTGGATAGTCACGCATATTCAATGCACACTTCGTTGTAAATACTTTAGGCTTCCTGCCATAGATACCTGAAAGGTTCCATGTCTTTACATTGCCACCTGAAGAATTTGTTGCCTTGTCAGCAACTGTAACTCTGTATTTGTCAGGCAGACAGATAAATCCCTGAAAGGCTGTATTTCCACCGTGTGACTTGTACCCTTTTCCATACTTGTAACATCTTACCTTTTCCCATCTGTTACCACCATAGTTGGACTGTGCAGCAACGATATAATCTTTGAAGATACCGACCACAATAGCCACGTGACCGTATCTTCCGTTCCAGCAAGCCACAGCGCCCAGTTCAGGAACACTGCTTCTTCTGTATCCGTCAGCTGTATATCCATACCACTCCTTGGCATTTCTTCTAGACAGCTTAGGTCTGACGCCCATCATTTCATACCAGGCACCCCAGCAGTAACCACAACAGTTAGGCAAAACTGACGTACCGTTGACTCTGATACATTCATTCACTCCACCTGAACTTACATGACGATAGTATCTGTTCGTGTAGTCAGGCTCTGTAATTCTAAGTACACTCATAATCTACTCCTCACTTTCTTCCATGTCCTGTGGTGTATCATTCACTTCTGTATCTGCCTTTGGAGTATCACTCTGATTCTGAAGTACATTCAAAGCATTAGACAATGCTTCAGGAACTGGAACATACTCTCTTAAATTCTCAATGCATGAGTAGAACTCCATTGCAATCAGACAGTACAGTGTAGCGTTGCTCACATAGCTGACCTTTAGAATATAGTCAAGACAGAAAGCAATCACCACAAGAATATAATCGAAGCACTTCTTCAGCATCCCTTCCTTGAATCGACTTGACTTCAAATCGTGTGAAAGAATTGCTTTGATAATACCTGTAACAATGTCAAGCGCAATTGCAATACTCATTACCGCAATTGCCCCTTCGTTCATCTGAATCATTTTAATCACATCTTCCATAGTTTATAATGTATCCTTTCTATGATATAATTATAACATAAAGGATGGTATATTTATATATGGAGACTGTTTATTATGATGGAACTAAACTCCTTTCAATGAAAGATATCAATGGCAATACGCCTGAAATATTCATGGTAACATCAAACCGTACAGCTGGTAAAACAACTTACTTTGGAAGACTGCTTGTCAACCGCTACCTCAAATCAGGTGCCAAGTTCATTCTGCTCTACCGCTTCAACTATGAACTGGATGACTGCGCTGAAAAGTTCTTCAAGGACATTCAGAAGCTGTTCTTCCCTCTCTATGAAATGCGGTCTGAATCACGTTCCAAGGGAATCTATCATGAACTGTATCTTGTAGACAGAAAGTATGATGATGGAGACAACACCGGCTGTTCATGTGGATACGCAATCTCACTGAACAGTGCTGACCAAATCAAACGTAATTCACATCTTTTCTCGGATGCTGAAGCAATGCTCTTTGATGAATTTCAGTCCGAGACTAATCACTACTGCAGCAATGAAGTCAACAAGTTCATGTCTATTCACGACTCTATCGCACGTGGCAATGGCAAGCAGACACGCTACCTTCCTGTCTATATGCTTTCAAATACTGTATCAGTTATCAATCCGTACTATGTCGCAATGGGGATATCAAAACGCCTTTCAACGAAAACAAAATTCCTTCGTGGCAATGGATTTGTACTTGAGCAGGGATACAATGAAAGTGCATCCAAGGCAATGCGTGAGTCAGCATTCCATCAGGCTTTCAATGACAGCAAGTATGACAGATATGCAACGACTGCTGCCTACCTGAATGACAATTCTGCTTTCATTTCAAAAATGACTGGAAGAAGCTACTACCTGTTTACCCTGAGATTTGAAGGTAAAGAGTACGGTGTGCGTGAATATCCTGACAGCAACATTGTCTATGTATCTGACAGCGTGGATGAAACATTCAAGACAAAGATTGCACTTGACCTTGAAAGTCATGATATCAACTATGTTCTTCTGTCACGCTACAATGAATACATTACAAAACTTCGGTTCTTCTTTGACCACGGATGTTTCCGTTTCAAGAATCAGGAATGTAAAAATGCAATCATAAATATGTTGTGCTACAAACAGATATAGTGTATAATATTATTGTACCGAAAGGTACGCACTCTCTGTCTGCTTTGGCTTGACGTTATGTTTTTTCATCGAGTACCTCCTTATTTATGAAACGCAAAAGAAAAAGAGTATTGGGTCTTACCCAGTACTCTTTTTCTATATGTATCGACTCATCCTGTATCGCTCATGCGGTTAGCTGTCCGACAGTGGCAAGGCACCACTTAAGGCGTGCTATTCCTCACCACCCAATGATTGATAAGCAGGATGTGATACCCATATAATTTACTTCATTGTGAAGTCAGTGTCAACTAGAATTACACCACCGTCAATTCTTTTCGGTAGCAGTTTACCACTCAGCTTCAGTCCTGCATGGAAGTCCTTCATTGTCTTTTCACCCTTTTCCATTTCATCAATGAATATATTCTTACAGGTCTGTGGCATTCCAGCACACTTTACATTGTAGTATGGTTTTTCTACTTCTTCCAAATCTTCATGCGTGACGTGTTCAATATATGTTTTCTGTCTGACAAAGATGCCCTTATCCCAACTGCTTTCAAGTTTCCAGCAACAGAAGTTAGTAGGATGTACCCTGATACCTTTGATTTCATCAGGCGCAAGGTCACAGTGAATACTGTCTGTATCCGCATAGATAAAACCTCTTTTATGTTCTCCATAATAGTTCATCTGAGCACTTCTGATTGTGAAGTTTCTTGCATAGCTTGTGATTGCACTTCCTACAGCAATGTAGCCAGCCTTTTTCTTGTGTTCTTCCACCAGTTCAAACTTCAGTACACCATTCTCAATATAAGGTCGCTGATAACTGCTCACGTCACTGCTTGCCATCTTGCCATACAGATTGTTCAGGAACAGTTTCGCAAGTGTACGCATTGCCCCCTTGCTGTTCTGCTTGATTTCCTTGTACTTATTTATATAGATATCGAACAGTCCTGTTTCTGTATGGAACCAGCATCCATGAAGTATCACTTCATCATAGACATCATAGTGGTCATGCAACAGCCTGTAGTCTGTACAGGTCAGTGTCAGCCTTACTCTGTCTGTAAACTCTCTACCGTTTCTATCGAATCCATGCGTTACCTTCTGACCATTTACTGTAGGTCGTGAATCCTTCAGACACTCTGTAGAATGATAGAAAGGTGAACCCTTTATCTGAATAAATGGAAGATATCCTTCCCTGATTCTGAAGGAACATTCAATCGTAATGAAGAAGTATTTTTTATCTCCTCTTGCCTTTTCAGGTATCTCATTACCATACCAGAATGCAGGTGCACCTACAGGATATCTGTTACCACTTTCGCTGTGCATCATGGATGGATACAGACTGTTTACATCTGCTGTCAGTCCTCTGTACTTTATCATGTTTGTCTTTTCAGGTACAACATAGCACCATCCACCGTGATAGCTTTTTCTGATATACTCATCTGCATTGCCTGCACCAAAGATACGTTCATCAAGTGTGTACTCTGTCAAATCAGGGAACCAGTTATCCCAGTCAACCCCAATCAGATTCTTATATTCTGCAAGGCAACAGCTTCCAATTGTCAGCCTGTCATGTCCTTCACCGAACATGAATTCCAGCGCTTCCTTCAGTACAAGTACATCATTCTTGATGTATTCAATATCACTTTCACTGCAGTCTGCTAGACTGAATTTGTTCGTGTATTCCATGTCAGTTTTCTGATGCTTTGTATTGAATGCCTTGCCCACCTGTTTCAATGTGAATGGAAACAGCTTCAGTGAATCCCTGATAGTTATCTTTACGCCTTTGTAGTTTACCACTATCATGTACCACTGCCCCATGTCTGATATCACAGTGTTGAATGTTCCTCTCTCTTTTGCCTTGTGATTCTCTGTGAATGTGAACCTGTTCTTCAGAAGCCAGTCAACAATGAATGCACCGTCAAACTTCAGGTTATGATAGTACAGTATGAACTCATCCCATGGTCTCTTGCTGCGATAAATATATTCAAATGTATCTTTAATATTGCCAAACAGTTTTACATCTTCACTTCCAAGCTCTACCATTGCACTTGACCATACCTCTGTATGTATCTGTCCTTCATAGACAGTTGTTTCAAAGTCACACGCATAGATATGCTTTGTTGTTACGTGCTTCATCAGTACTTACTCTTTCTATGTTTCTTCATCCCCTGTTTCGTAAGGTGTACCTATGGTGCTCATTTCTGTATCTGTGACTTCAATCTTCATATCATTATCAATCATATTTCTAAGAGTTGACTCCATGTATCTGAAGATATCATTTACCTGAGACTGATTGCTTGCATACGTCAGGTCTTTAGCCTGTCCTAAAAGAAAGGAATATTCTTCTTCATTCATGTCCCTTCTTCTCAGGTCTACAAATGCATCCAGCATATCAATGACAGCGTCTTTTTCAGTAAAATCAAGCATATCACCACGAACAGAAACAGCTGTATCAGGATAACTGTTCAACAAGTCCTTGATTTCATCAACATTCTTGATTGTCTGCTTTCTCAAAGTCTGAACCTTTCTTCTTTCAATCAGCTGACCCTGTGCTACACTCATCTTTCTACCATCATCAGACACATAGCTTCTTGCCTTTCTGATAGCCTTACTTTCAGTTGAGAACTGCTTCAGATAATTCACATCAGCCTTTGTTGCGATACCTTCCTTGATTCTGCTCAGTCTTGTCTCAAATGCTTTGACTGTACTCTTCAGGAACTTGAAGCTCTTTCGCTGTGCTGTCAGCAAATTCCTGAATGCTTTTTCATAGGCTCTCATTGCACTCTTGGTGTAGTTCTTCTTTCTTGCCATAGGTACTCCTTTCTTATACAAGAATATAAATCAATTATACTCTTGTATAAGAAGTCAACACAATGGTTGACTTCATCTTTTAATATGGCAAATCACTTGCATTGATATCAGCTGTCACTTCTACAAACTCAATGTTTGTTGTAGATACATTGCCCCTTGTTCTATACTCTGAGAAGTGAATTGCTACCTTGCCAGCCTTGATTTCCTCTACACTTGGTTCATCAGCAAGAATCTTTTCTACTGTATCCTTAGTCCATGATGGCAAGTTGATACCTCTATTGTCAGCTGTTACAGCAAATACTGAGTCACCATAGTTTGCCATGTCTGATTTGTGCCATCCAATGGCTACAATCTGAACTGTCTTGCCCTGTAAATCCTTAGCCTTAATCCATGTGCTTACCTTCTTCAGGTCAATGTCGAATACCCTCTTCTGTGTGTTGTTGAATTTTGTAATGTTTAACATAATATACTCTCCTTTCATTACTTATTCATACTGCCCTTTTGCATGAGTGGGTAGATAACTCTCAAATCCTTAAGGAAGTTATACAGATACTTTCTTGTACCAGTCGTTACGATTCTGTTCCCTACTTTCAGTTCAAAGTCTGTATCTTCCTGTTTTGTAACAAATATGTCAAGCGCTGTTTCACGTGAAACAATATCTACCATGCTAGCAAGCATTGCCTTTGTAGTTACATTCACTCGGTTCTTTTTCATACTGTCACCTCTCTTTCTATTACTTATATAGTATACTATAAGCTGTGCTATAAGTCAAGAACTTATTTCAAATCTCCAATCATTTTCATCATAACATCATATGCCTGTGACAGTCTTGCATAGTACTGGATGTAAACGTCTGTATCAATGACTCTTGTTAACTTGTAGCACTTTGATACTCTTGTAATTGTGATACATGCTTCTTTATCGCTCACCTGTAGTCTGAATACTGCTAAAATCTTATCCTCTGTGACTTTCATAATCCCAACTCCTTTAATTTATATTGCCTGCCTACTGTCATACCTTTATACATTGTATTTCTTGTAAAATACGGTAAATTCATTACATCAAAATTATTCAATATAATTGCAATATAATATCCACTTCCGTTCTTTCTCTTAACGATATATGATACCCTGTGTCCAAATGGCTTAATTACATCTGACAGGTACTTTCTTTCTACTTCATCCAGTACTGGCTCTTTTTCTTCTTCAAGTAGCCATTTAAGAACACGTTCTCCACATCCTTCACAATTAAATCCTTCACAGTATCCGTTAACCATCTTTCTACGTAATAGTGTATCAATATCACATGCATTTAAGTTTTTTAATACAATATCCTTATACTTTTCAATGTTTCTCATATTTTTACCTACTTTCTATACTGTACATTATATACTTCACCATTCAAGTCTGTCATGATATTACTGTATCCATTTCTAATCACATTCACAAACTCACCTGTTCTTGAATTGAACATCATGTCACCATTTATCGTGATATTGCTTGTGTTGCCTTGACTGTCTAACAGAATACCGTTATAATCGTCAACCATTGTTATCATGTTCATTTTATTCACTTCCTTTCTCTTTCATTTTCTTCACAATGTATTCCTGTACTTCTTCAGCATATCTATAAACATCTTCATAGTCATGTGAATACTTGCTCAAATCCTTTGCACACTGCTTAATTTCTTCCAATGCTTCAAAATCAGCGCCATTGTCAGTGTAATGCTCTTTTACAGCGTAATTTGCTATTATATCAACCAATTGATACAGATGCTGTGCGAAAGTCATTTCCTGTTCCACTCTCTTACCTCATGAATCAATCCTATTACAGCTATTGCCTCAATTAATGCCTGTAATGAATAACCGAATGCACAAGCTAGAAAATAACGCATATCATTCACCTTCTTCCATTGACTCTTTAATCTTTCTCTTTGCCTGTTCTATTTCTTCATATAAATTTGAATACATTTGATTCTCAATCAAATCCATACAGCGAAGACTCACAAACAAATCTTCAATCTTACCTAGATACCATAAACTGTCAACCTTTTCAAAATCATTTGAAAGATTCTCAAAATCATCCATAGTAATTTCAATCGTTTTCTCAACCGCTTTGTAATACTGTTTACGCAATTCTTTCTTTTCCATTTTTCTTCTCCTTTTAGAGGTTTTACCTCATAGATGGATTCAATCTCTTGAGTCCGTCTATGAGATAGCAATCAGTGATTGCGTATCTCTTATTTCATAGCTTTTGCTGTTAGCATTGTACCTTTTTTGATATGTTGAATAACTTTACAATAATCAATACTTTCAATCATATCCATAAAATACAATGCATTCAGGAATCCACACATATTTGTTTTAAACTGTTCTTTTGGCATACCTATTTGTAAATTTGAATTATAATACTTTCTAATTAATTTGAATGTTTCCTTTTTCATACCTTACCTCATTTCTTGAATATACTATACCATATGTTATATGATATTGTCAAGGGTTATTCATAAATTGTATGAATTAATTCAAAATCCATACTTTCAAGTTCACTGATTCCCTCTAAAGCTGTTGGATA
>OLNE01001794.1_pt1 | contig 14657 bp, 12 predicted proteins | sample 1672431 | NCBI WGS metagenome assembly OLNE01 (sample SAMEA3136685, study PRJEB25190) | human gut metagenome | reverse complement strand
GGTTGTGGTTGATGGGGTAACCATCGCCCGCAACCAGGGCTTTCGTTTCACCTTGTCGTTCTAGGTGCGTCTGTCGCTGTGGGGGAGGTCACGCCGAGGAGCTCGTTCAATTCACAACGTCCGTTTGTGCCTGTCTTCTCATAGATATGACTGACGTGGGCCTTGGCCGTGCCTTCGGCTATGCCCAGCTCGCAGGCGATCTCATGGGTGGTCTTTTCCTTGGCGAGTAGGCGCAGTACCTCGTCTTCGCGCGGGCTGAGGCGTGACGCGCGGCTTACCTCGTCGCAGCGCGCGGAGACAAGCTCCTCTCGGCGGCTCTGCTCTCCCAGGCTGCCGGCGTCGAGTAGGGAGACGCCCCACTTGGTGGTGAGCTCGCGTTCGGAGAACAGCAGGAACGTGGCGACGGTGATGGCACCGACGACGGCAAGGCTCAAGACGATGGTCTGCGTCTCACTCGACAAGGAGCTGGCCTGCAGCGCACTTGCCAGCGTGTCTCCCGCGATAATGAAGACCTGCATCGCGTTCTTGATGCCGAACAAGGCGATGACGACGATGCCCATGCGCTTGACGATGTCGTACAGCAACAGGGTGAAGAACGTGTTGGCAAGGACGTAGCTTGTCGAGACGAAAAGGTTTGATACGGCGGGTCCTACGAAGCCCTCGGCGGGAATAAGCAAGAAACCGCAGATCATAAGGGGAATGGGCGAGCGATACAGCAGGATTAGGCTGAACTTGTCGGCAAAGAAGCGGGCGCCCACGAAGAGGAACGCCATGACGATGACTGTGGCTATGTTGGTGGAAATGTTTCCCGAAGTCGTGAGCGTCTCCTGACGGATGCCATACGCAAACGAGTACACGCCCAAGAGCAGCACGATTTTCCAAGGAAACGTGAATCGCACGTCGGTGCGCTGGGGGCGCGCGGTTGCTGGCGTGCTGTGCCAGGCACGGCCGATGCTGTGAATGGCAATGAGGGGCAGCACGACGATGGCGACTCCCAAACGAAGGGGGTCGAGGCCCTGACAGAAAAACAGGATGACCAGGGCCAGGATCTGGGCGGATGCGAGCTGCATCACGATGCGGCGCATGCTGAGGGTGCTTAGGACCTCCGACCACAGCAGGAGCAGTAGCGCAAAGCCGGCCCCAGCCAAGACGGCGCCCGCTGCGGTCAGTGCGCCGGCGGCTTGCGTGAGCGTCGCCTGCTCGGGGGCCATGCCCATGACGCAGATGCAGCATGCCGAGGCGGCAAGCATGCAGGCGAGCGCCGCGCCGCGTGCCCAGCGCTTCTCGCACAGTGGGGCTATGGCGTGAGCCGCGATGACGACGATGATGCTTACTGCGCAATATACGAGGTCAAACAAGGTGTAATGCAATGGCGCGAGGTCGGGCAGTGCCACATGGGGGGAGGCGTACGTGAGTGTGAGCCAGGCTCGGCCGAATGCGAGGGCGAGAAACCATGGCAAGATGTCCAGAGTGGTCGTCTCGTCGGTCCTGTCTTGACTGTGCTTTGCGGCTATGTCGGCCACGGCAGTGTTCCCCCTTGCACACAACAAGCCCCGACCACCCTCGTGTTGTTTGAGAGGCGGCCGGGGCTTTCGATGAGCGAATGCCGGTGGGATTATAGGCGATGAGTCCGCGCCCGATATTGCTCGAAGGACCTTTTGGGCCTACAGGTTTGCGGCGAACTTGCCGGCGATGTAGCCCGTGGTGAGGGCGCGGCCGATGGACAGGCCGTGGATGTACATCGGGTAATCAACGCCGCCGAAGAAGGGACCCGACACGTTGCCCGTGGCGAACAGGCCCTCGATGGGTTCGTCGTTGTCGTTGAGCACCTGGCAGTCGGTGTTGATGACCAGGCCGCCCAGGATGGCCGCCGTGCCGCCGTCACCGCGGCGGATGCCGTAGAAGGGAGGCGTGTCGATGGGCTTGAGGTACGCGGCGCTCTTGCCGAAGTCATCGTCGGCGCCGGCGCTCACAAGCTCGTTGTAACGCGCGACGCTCTCGACGAGGCTGTCGACGTCGATCTGCCAGTTGATCTCCTTCTCCTTGCAGTAGGCGTTGATTGCCTCGCCGAGCTCCTCGATGGTGTTGCCGGAGATGAAGCGCTCGGGGTTCACGGTCGAGATGTCGTTGTTGAACGGGTCGACCTCGACCATTTCCTCGCCCTGCTGCTGCCAGTTGGCGTCGCAGATCTGGAAGAACATGCCGGCCTTGATGTCGCCGCTCTTCTGCACGGCCTCATGCCAGTAGTTGCTGGTGTAGCCCATTGTGGGGCCTTCGCACATGAAGCGCTTGCCATCGGGGCCCACGGCCATGAACGGCACGTCGCAGCGGCGGCCACCGAGGCCCTCGTGGACCATCTTGCAGTGGTTGATGTTCTCGATGTGGCCGCCGGCCCACACGCCCATGCGATGGCCGTCGCCGAACTTGTTGATGGCACCGGTCTTCAGGCCCAGGCAGTCGGGCATGTAGTAGGCGACCATCTCGGGGTTGTTCATATAGCAACCAGTGGCCAGGATGACGCCCTTGGAAGCCTTGAACAGGGTGTACACGCCGTCATCGGTCTCGGCGATGGCGCCGTCGACGCGCTCGCCGTCCTTGTGCAGCTGCACGGCGGGGGCGTTGTAGAAGAAGGAGACGCCGTCGGCCTCGAGCTGGGCGGAAACGGCGGAGGCGACGCTGGCGTAGCCGCCATCGAGCTCCTCGTAGTTGGCAAGGTGGAAGTAGATGGGGTAGCCGTTGTACTCGACGGAGTAGTCGATGGGCGTGCCCTCGACGCCGCATGCGGTGACGTAGTCCTCGAAGGAGCGGACGGCCTCGCTGGAGTTGCGGGCCCAGGACTCGACGAGCGCGCGGTTGGCGCGGTGGTCGTTGGTCTGGATCACCATGGAGACGCAGGCCTCGATGCCGGCCTCGCTCGTCTTCTCCAGGTCGATGCTGGCGGCCTCCATGCCCTGGGCAACAGCGGCGCCCTCACGAACGAGCACGGCCACGTTGGCGCCGGCGTCATGGGCGGCCTTGGCGGCGGCAAGGCCTGCGTTGCCCGCGCCGACGATCACGACATCGAACTCCTGCGTGTCGGCGAAGTCCTCGATGGGCGCCGGCGGAATGAGGAAGTTAGGCGTGTTGTCGGGAAGGTTTGCGGCGTCAAACGAGGGCATGCTTGCGATGGGCGTGCCCTGCTTGTCGGCTGCGGCCTCGTCGGCGAAAGCCACGGAGCTGGCGGCAGCGCCGGCGACGGCGGCGAGGCCAGCGGCCTTGACGATGCCCCTGCGGGAGATGGGAGTGCCGATGCGTGCGTTCATGTGCAAATCCCCTTTCGAATGGGTTGGTTGGCGGTGATTGTCTGCACACCGCTTGACGCCATCCGACTCTAGGGGTTGCCTTGTACGACTGGGAATAAACTATGTCAGGGAATTTGGTTGAAGGGTATAAACCGGACCATAATCTTCCCAGTTCAAGATGGGTTTTTTCTAAATGCAGCTGCTTGCTGAGACGGGGTCGCTCTTTGCGTTTTGCCGTTTGCGACAAGGCGATGTAAGCCCGTCCCGATGCATGTCAGCGATTTTTGGCCTGAATGAAGGAGGGTCGCCTCCATCTCTTTCTGTGAGAGGGGGCGACCTTGATTGTCGGCGATTCTTTATACAGGGTCGTTGTTCGTCTGCTCACTCACGGCCTTGGCCTAGTCGCTCATTTCGGCGAGCAGCTTCCACAGGTCTCCCTGGTCGTCGAAGGCGCGGTAGGTGTCGCCGTCGCGCAGGTTGTGGGCGTTGAACTCCACCGTGAGCGTCGAGCCGTCGTCGAGCGTGAAGACGAGCGTGTCGTCGTAGTCGCTTGAAATCATGTCTACGGTGTCGCCCACTTCGCCCTTCAGGTATGCGTCATAGATCTTCTGGGCAAGGTCGGCGCTCTTCACGGTGTGGGTCTGCAGCGTCTCGTGAGCCTCGATGTGCTCCAGGGCAACCGCTTTGGCTGCTTGAGTGGTCTGTCCGGTTTGGTCGCCGCTGGCCTGAATGCTCTGGTCAGTCTGGACGGTCTGAGCGTTTGGGGCGTCTTGCTTACTTTGGGCGTCCTGCTCTGCCTTGGTGTCCTGTTTGGCTTGCGTGCTCGAGCTCGCCGCCCCCTCATTGCTCGCCTGTTGCGTTTGCCCTGCGTTTTCCGGCGTGCAGCCAGCAAGGCAGCCGGCGATGAGCAGGGCCGACATGCAAGCGCCAATCCCGAAGACATGCGTACGAGCGTTGTTTCGTTTCATCGTCGACCTCCTATTTCACGACGGGCATCTCGAAGCGCTCAAACGCCTCCACCATCTTCTTGTGACGCAGGACGAAGTGCACCGCGGGGGAGGTGTTCTTGGACACGAGTACCCAGGCATCCGGGCGCACGGTGATTTGAATGTTGCGAAAGCCCAGGTCAGGTCCCCATGCGAGGTGCCATGTGGGGTGTGCCGCCGCGAATGCCTCGGTCTGCTCGATGTGCTTGCGGTAGGTTTGGGCACCATAGGGAACGCTGTGTGCGCAAAACGCCTCGCCCAGTGCCAGGTGGGCGGAGGCGGCGCCGAGGTTGCTCTCGTCTACGCGCGATATGGTGACGACGGTTTCGCCGTGGGCGAGCTCGCTTTCGGCGCGTGCAAGCTGTGCCGCACGCGCCATACGAACCCGCTGTGCTTCCGCCTCGTCGAGTGTTGAGGCGGCAATCGCCTCTTCGAGCAGCTCTTCACTCATGGTGTAGAGGGGCGGCGCCGACATGATGTGCATGCGCTCGCCGTTTTGCGCAGCCTCATGCATCAGGAAAGCGGCCAGCTCGCCCGCTTGCTGCACGGTATAGACGTTTGCGAGGGGCTTGGCGGTCGCAAGCAAGTCGTTTGCGCGCTGTCTGAAATGAGCGACCGTCCCCTCGTCGCGGAAAAGCTGGCAGCCCACGTGTTCGTAGGCGCCCGCAATGGCCTGGCCTTCGAGCGCCGCTGTCTGCGACGAGCGCACGAGGTGCGCGAACGGTCCCGTTGGCTGCGAGGGCAGGTAGTAAGGCCGCACCATGCCTGTCATATACAGGGGAAGCCAGGCCTCAAGTCCGAGCATCATTTCGGGCAGGCCGCGTCCCACGTTGTGTATGTTGTCGATGGGGTGTCCTGTGCGCAGCAGCACCGCGAGGGCGGCTATCCATCGAGCAGGAAACTCGGGCTTGGCCTGCATTTTGTCTTGCATCGGCATGTCAGAGAACATGACGACGGAACTGCCTGCGGGCTCGGTTGCCGCAGCGGCGAGAAAGTCCAGCTCGGCCTGGCAAAAGCCGTCGACGCCTGCATAGAAGGTGTAGGGCGCTTCCGTCGCGGCGCTCTTTTGCGCCTTCTCTCCAGCTTTGCCTGCAGCCTCTTCTTGTACGCGTGCCGCCTGCATTGCCGCCAGGTATGTGTCGAGGTTGAACGTGTCGAGCTTGCGCAGGAACGGCTCGATGCTCGATTGGGGCTGTGCGTCCTGCTCGGCTTGCAGCCAAGCCGATGTGAGTGTGGCGAGCGCCTTCAAAGCACTTTCGCCTTGCATGTCCATCTCGGAAACGACGTCCCCGTCAGGTCCGGTCGCCTCTTTGCACAAGGCAAGCAATGCGTCCTGCGCGTTTGCACCAAGTGCCCTCTCGGCAAAGAATGTGCCCGCTGCCTGGGCGAACTCGTCGAAGTTCGAGACGTTGCGGGTCTGGGAACACACGCGGGAGATGTAGGAGGGGCTGTATCCCAGCGCCTCGGCAAGCTTGGCGCGCGTCACACCGAAGGAATCGAGTAGGGCTGTGAGCTTGGCGCCCGCCCCCTGCGGGGTCTGGCTGCGCGAGCCTGCAAGCAGTGCCTCGCATATCTTGTCGGCGTCGAGCACGCGGCCCTTCTCCTGTGCCAGCTCGCACAGGGCAAACGCAATCTCCCGCGCCGGAAGCGACCCCGCGTCGGGCGTGCGCGTGCCGGCAAGGTAGCGGCTTACTGTGGAGGCAGACATACCGCAGGCTTGTGCCAGCTCTTTGCCCGTGCAGCCGGCCTCATCCATGCAACGCCGCAACACCTGCGAGAACTCCATGGTATCCCCCTTTGCGCCAAGATTCTTGGTGCCACCAGTATAGGGCCCTTGTCTGGTTGAAGCCTCATCCGTCTGCCGATGGCCGCAAGCGGCCGCGCGTGCTTCTTGGTGCCAAGCGCCGCCGGATACGCTATAGTGCATGCCATGCGCAAGAGACGCACACCGACCATAGAAAGGGGATACCCGCATGAAGATGAAGCCGTTCCAGCTGGACGCCATCCTCAAAGAGCTTGCGACCATTCAGGAGCGTAGTCCGTTCTACGCCAAGAAGTTCGCGGGCATCGATATGTCTACCATCCGCACGCAGGAGGACTTCGAGAAGCTTCCCTTCTCCGAGAAGGCAGACCTGCGCGAGGCGTATCCCCTGGGAATCCAGGCGGTTCCCGACGAAGAAGTCGTTCGCATTCACTCCTCTTCGGGCACGACCGGCACCCCCGTCATCATTCCTTACACCCAGAAGGACGTTGACGACTGGACCGAGATGTTCGCCCGCTGCTACCGTGCCATCGGCTGCACCAACAAAGACCGCATCCACATCACTCCTGGTTATGGCCTGTGGACTGCAGGCATCGGCTTCCAGCTCGGTGCCGAGCGCATGGGCGCCATGGCCATCCCCATGGGCCCGGGCAACACCGAGAAGCAGCTGCGCATGATGGAGGACCTGCAGTCCACCGTTCTGTGCGCCACCTCGTCGTACGCCCTGCTTCTCGCCGAGCGCATCGCCCAGGAAGGCATCCGCGACAAGCTCGCCCTCACCAAGGGCCTCATCGGTTCGGAGCGCTGGGGCAAGAAGATGCGCGAGCGCATCGCCGACGAGCTGGGCGTGAAGCTCTACGACATTTACGGCCTCACCGAGATTTATGGCCCGGGCGTAGGAGTGAGCTGCGACTATGACTGCGGCATCCATGTATGGGACGACTATGTGTACGTGGAGGTCGTCGACCCCAAGACGGGCAAGAACTTGCCCGACGGTGAGGTGGGCGAGCTCGTGATCACCACGCTCGTCAAGGAAGGCGCGCCGCTCATTCGCTACCGCACGCACGACCTGTCGAGCATCATCCCCGGCGAGTGCCAGTGCGGATGCGAGCACACCCGCATCTCCCAGCTTGTGGGCCGTACCGACGACATGTTCAAGGTCAAGGGCGTCAACATGTTCCCCGCCCAGGTGGAGGAGGTCTGTGCCGCTGTTGACGGCGTGAGCAGCGAGTACCAGGTCATGATCGACCACCTTGCTGGCAAGGACATCATGACCGTGTACTTCGAGTGCGACTCCGCCGACCCGCTTGTGCGTCGCGATATCGAGGCCACGATGGTTGAGACGTTCAAGAACCGCATCGGCGTCACCATCGTGCCCAAGGCCGTGAGCATCGGCGACCTTCCCCGTTCGGAGAAAAAGTCCACGCGTATCTACGACAACCGCTACTAAGGCGGGCTGCATCGGGTTTTTTGGGGGGCGCCTCGCGCACATGCGGGGCGCCCCTTCTCATGTCCGTTTGCCGCGATGCGTCTATGCGCGCCGCTTTGCAGGTACAATGACCCAGACTGTGTCCCGACCTTGTGGGCGGGCGCTACCTATATGAGAGGGAGAACACCCATGATCGAGACCGACTTCACCCCCAAGGGCGTGTGCGCCCGCAACATCCACGTCGTTCTTTCCGACGACGGCAAGACCATCGAGTCCGTTGAGTTCACCAATGGCTGCAACGGCAACCTCAAGGCCATCGCCAAGCTCGTGAAGGGTGCGCCTGTTGACGAGATCGTTGGCAAGATTGCCGGCAATACCTGCGGCAACCGCCCTACCTCTTGCGCTGACCAGCTTTCCATCGCCCTGCGCGAGGCCCAGGCTCTCGCCAACGAGTAAGCACTCGCCATGCTTGTTTCCACCAGGGGCCGCTACGGCATGCGCATGATGATCGACATCGCCCGCCATCAGGGTCAGGGCCGTGTCGCCTTGCGCGAGATAGGCGAGCGCCAGGGCATTTCCGTCAAGTACCTCGAACAGCTTGCACGTGCCTTGTGTGCCGCGGGCTTGCTTGAGGGCAGCCGCGGCCAGGGCGGCGGTTATGTCCTGGCAAAGTCGGCTGACGACATCACGGCCGGTCAGATCCTGCGTGCAACGGAAGGCTCCACTGCCCCCGTGTCGTGCCTGACGGGCGATGAGGAGTGCCCCCGACAGGCGGACTGTGAGACAAACGCCTTCTGGGTGGGCCTCAACAAGCTCATCAGCGCCTATGTCAACGGCTATTCCCTGGCCGATTTGGTCAACGATTCGCAGGGTACGGGTCTCACTCCCGGCTCGTGCATCGGCGCCAACCATAGGGGATAGCTGAGATGTCCGACGTTTCGCTAGAAGATGACGAGACGCTCGAGCAGGGCGAAGGCGAGGCGCCCCAGGAGCAGGAGCCTGCCCCTGTTGAGCCCATCGACGCGTCGAACCAGCTCAATTCCGATGGCGTTCCCTATGGCGAGCCCGACGATGACGGCAATGTCGCCGTCATCGCGAGCTTCATGGACATCATGGACGAGGTGGATTACGTCCCCGACGCCTCGTTTACCCTGCCTGCGGGATGCGTGCCGTATGTGTCGTGCGATAACTGGGCTGCCGTGGTGCAGGCCAACACCGACGGACGCACGTTCACGCGCCTGGGATGCCTCGACCTCAACACGGGCGATTACACTGTTTTGCTCGAGGAGGGCATAACGGGGCAGGGCTACGCGGTGAGCGAGGCTCGCATCACCGATGACCTGGTGACATGGGTGGAGGTGCACAACTCCACCGACGACTGGGCCTTCTATGCCTGTCGTTTCACAGGGACGCCTATCACGCTCACCTCGGCCGGTCTTGTCAAACTGGGCGAAGGCGACTCCGAATGGCTCGCCCCCTCTTTTGATGCTTCCGGTAGCCAGGTGGTGTGGCAGGTCATGCCCGATCCGGTTGGGTCGCACTCCAAGGAACATTCGCACGCCTACGTGTGGACCCTGGGTTCCTCGGAGGGCACCGAGGTCTGGGACTCACCGGGTCGCTTTGCCTGTGCGCCCTCCATCTCCGACGGTGTGCTCACCATCGCACCGCGCGTGAAGGCCGATGAGGGCGTCTACTACGGGATAACAGCCCTGTCCTTGGCAGGGCAGCGGGCTCAAATCGACCAGCTCGTAATGCCCGCGTCGGTCAAGCCGTTCTTCGCGACCTACACGAGTCTGGGGTTTGCCTTCAGCGTCGAGGCGAACTACGGCTACGGTGGTCTTCTCGGTTCCATGGGATATTACATCGGACCTGGCGAGGGCCCTTATCACTATGTCGTGCGTGAGCCGGGGGCCCAGATCTGCCAGGTCGGCGGGTTGCTCGTCGTGAAGAGCCGCATGTCGTATTTCGTCGTCGACGTTGCGCGCATGACGTACGCGCGCATCACGGCGGCCAACGGCTGTACCGACTTTGGCGATTACCCTGCCACGCAGGGAGTTGTTAACAAGTTTGTAACGTTTGCCACTATAAAAGATGGCACTTCAGGGATACCTTCCAGCGTATTGGCAAGGATTTTTTCGCTTTCGTAGGGTATACTGCACTACGACTATGTATTTGTGACTGCGTGGTCGCGCGCGGCTGGTCCATCCATGGCAAGCTGCCCCGGTGCGCATTGGATTTCGCTTGCGAAGGAGACTGCCCATGGCACAGGAAAAGTTCAGGATCCTGCTCGTCGAGGATGAGAAGCCCATCCGTGACGCGGTGACGGCTTACCTCGAGCGCGAGGAGAAGTATTCCGTCGTGGGCGTGGGCGACGGTCAGTCCGCCGTTGAGGAGTTCGAGAAGCACCAGTTCGACCTGGTCATCCTCGACCTCATGCTCCCCAAGCTCACCGGCGAGCGTGTTTGCCGCGCCATCCGCGACACCTCCGAGGTGCCGATTATCATGCTGACCGCCAAGGGCGAGGTTGACGACCGCATCATCGGCCTGCAGCTCGGTGCTGACGACTACTTGGTTAAGCCCTTCTCGCCCCGCGAGCTCGTTGCCCGCGTCGGCGCGCTGTTGCGTCGTGCCCGCCAGGATTCCGAGCCCCAGCTCGAGGTTCTCGATTTCGGCGAGCTCGTCATCGACGTCTCCGGCCACAAGGTCTCGGTCAACAAGCACGAGGTTGAGCTCACTGCCTCCGAGTTCAAGCTCCTCACCACGCTTGCCCGTTACCCTGGCCGCGTCTACACCCGCATGGAGCTCGTCGAGAAGGTTCTCGGTTACGACTTCGAGGGTTACGAGCGCACCATCGACTCTCACGTCAAGAACCTGCGCGCCAAGCTGGGCGATGACCCGCGCAACCCCAAGTGGCTCTACACCGTCCATGGCGTGGGCTATCGTTTCGAGGCCCCCAAGAAGGACGACGCCGAGTAGGCAAGTCACCCTTTTGCACCAGCCCTGCGCCGGGCGTCTGGCCATATGGCTCGACGTTCGGCGTTTTTTGTTGCGGCCACCTGCCTGCGCATGAGGCCGCGCCTTGTATTGTCAGATCTACTCTTGATTCGAGGTAAGAGCCATGGCGGGGGAGAAGCCGCGCGCTTCGCAGAATTCCAAGCTGAGTTTTAGGGCACGCGTTGCGACGGGCTTCGCCGTCGTCGCGGTCCTTACGACGATTCTGTTCGTGGTGGTGCTGAGCATCTCGTGGAACGAGGAGTTCCACAACTACACGCGCTCCACGCTTGAGGAGCTTGCCGACTCCACTGCTGCCACCCTTGAGCGCTCCTATGCCAACAAGGGATATTGGACGGCTTCCGATTTAGAGACCGCTGCCTCTAGCGCCGAGTCGCTCGAGGACATCGGTGTGCAGATTTGCGACGCCAAGAAGACGGCTGTGTACGACTCCACGCTTGCCGCTTCGGGTCAGACCGCCAACTCCTACGCGACCGACATGTCGCTGGCGCCTGCCGCCTCGCAGATGGTGAGCGTCGATGTGCACGGGCGCTCCGGCGAGAAGGTCGGCACCGTGTCGGTGTGGGTGTACGGCTCGGAGTACCTGCTTACCCAGCGTGATGAGTCCTTCCGCACTGGCTCGTTCAAGGCCATCGGCGTTGCCGGCGTTGCTTCCGTTCTGCTTGCACTTGTCTTGGGATTCGTCATTTCCCGCGTGCTCACAACTCCTGTGCGCACCATTTCCCACACGGCCGCCCGCATCAAGGAAGGCGAGCTCTCCGCCCGCTGCGGCGTCAGGGGCAAGGACGACCTGGGTCAACTCGGTGAGACGTTCGACGAGATGGCCGAGAAGATTGAGAACGACCGCGAGCTCGAGCGCCGCCTCACCAACGACATGGCCCACGAGCTGCGCACTCCGCTCATGAGCATGCTTGCCACCGTCGAGGCCATGCAGGACGGCGTCTATGCGTGCGACCAGGAGCATCTGGCGCTCGTGCGCAGTGAAATCACGCGTCTGTCGCGCCTGGTCGATGGCATGCTGTCGCTGTCGCGCCTGGAGAACGGCTCGGTGCATATGGACATCGTCCCCACCGATGCGGTCGAGCTTGTGGCCGGCATCACAGCCACCCACAAGGCCATGCTCGACGAGGTGGGTCTTGACCTGCGCTTTGAGAACGCCTGCGACACCGACGAGCTTGTGGTGGAGCTTGACCGCGACACCATCACCCAGGCAGTGACCAACTTCATTTCCAACGCCATGCGTTACACGCCTGCCCCCGGTACCGTGACGGTGCGTGTGAGGCGCGACGGCAACGATGCGCTCATCAGCGTGCAGGACACGGGCATCGGCATTGCCAAGGAAGACATCTCCCGCGTGTTCGGTCGTTTCTGGCGCGCCGAGGAGAGCCGCAACCGTGCCAAGGGCGGCCTGGGCGTGGGCCTTGCCGTCACGAAGGAGATCGTCGACCGTCACCACGGTAAGATCGAGGTCGACTCCACCCAGGGCGTGGGCACGACGTTCACCTTGCGCCTGCCCCTCAAGCAGCCCAAGATCAAGCAGTCCAAGGAAGACTAGGCGCGGTTTTTCTATAGAAAGCCGTGTTGCGTCACCCAGGCGCTGGCATGGCATTAAATAATCAGTCGGTTGAGCAACTGGTTCGTGTGGCGGCGCCAGGGCCGCCCACGGTGAGAGGAGAAGCAATGTCTGAGACTGAAATGCTGAGGCCCGACTCGCAGGGCAAGGTACGCGACATCTACGATCTGGGCGACAAGCTGCTTATTGTCGCGAGCGACCGCATCAGCGCGTTCGACTACATCCTTCCCTCCGAGATTCCCTTCAAGGGCGAGGTGCTCACGCGCATCTCCAAGTTCTGGTTCGAGAAGTTCGCCGACCTGGTGCCCAACCACATGCTGTCCACCTCCGTCGCCGACCTGCCCGAGCAGTTCCAGCCCTACGCTGACTATCTGGCTGGCCGTTTCATGCTCGTGAAGAAGGCCAAGTCGATCATGGTGGAGTGCATCGTGCGCGGCTACCTCACCGGCAGCGGCAAGAAGACCTACGACCAGGACGGCACCGTCTGCGGCATCAAGCTCCCCGAGGGTCTCACCGAGGCCTCCAAGCTCGCCGAGCCCATCTTCACCCCCTCCACCAAGGCCGCAATCGGCGACCACGACGAGAACATTTCCTATGAGCAGCTCGTCGAGCGCGAGGGCGCCGAGATTGCCTCCCAGCTGCGCGACCTGTCCATCAAGATTTACTCCGCCGCCGCTGAGTACGCTGCCACCCGTGGCATCATCATCGCCGACACCAAGTTCGAGTTCGGCATCATCGACGGCCAGATCACGCTCATCGACGAGTGCATCACGCCCGACTCCAGCCGCTTCTGGCCGGCCGAGGGCTACAAGGAGGGCGAGGTCCAGGACAGCTTTGACAAGCAGTATGTCCGCAACTGGCTGAAGGCCAACTGGGACTTTACCGGCGAGCCCCCTGCGCTTCCCGCCGACGTCCTCGAGGTTTCTTCGAAGAAGTACTGCGAGGCCTACACCATGCTCACCGGCACTGAGTTCGTGAGCGAGGGATCTCGCTAATGAGCATGCGCAACCCCCAGAACGAGCGCTACACGGTCGAGCGCGAGGGTCGCTCTCAGGGAAGCGTCAAGCCTCGTACCGCCTCGGCCAAGCCGGCCTCCAAGGCGGGCGCCTCGGTGCGCACGACGAGCAAGCCCAAGCCGAAGAACGCCAAGCAGCGTGCCATGGCTGAGATGAACATGTCCAAGGAGGAGAAGAAGGCGGCCCGCGCCAAGGAGCGCGAGGCGGAGAACGTCGCCTACACCGCCATCGACATCCTCACGCGCAAGGACGCCCGCTACAAGAAGCTCCGTCGCATCTGGTGGGCGCTTCTCGTGGTTGCCGTCATCTTCACCGTGCTCTCCTGGGCTACCGTGAGCATCGAGATGCCCCTTGCGGTCAACATCGTGTCGCTCATCCTTGCCTACGCGGCCATCATCTCCGCCCTCGTCATGGACTTCACCGTGGTGCGCAAGTGCCGCAACAAGCACCGTGACAAGGTCGCTTCCATGACGCGCAAGCAGCAGGAGCGCATTGTGTACGAGGCTCAGGTCGAGGCTGGCGCCAAGGCCGCTGCCAAGGCTGCCCGCAAGGAGGCCAAGAAGGCCGGCAAGTCGGCCGCCGAGATCGAGGCTGGGGCCAAGGAGGCTTACGAGATGGCGATGGCCGGTGTTAAGCCTGCCGATGATTCCGAGGCCGCCGGCCAGGCAACCGCCAAGGACGAGGAGCCCAAGAAGAAGGCCAAGGAGCCTGCCGCGCCCCTCACGCCCGAGGAAGAGCGCCTCGCCGCAGCCGCCCAGGTCGCCCGCGAGTTCGCCAACTCGAAGCGCTAAATAAGGTATCAAGGGGATGTCACGCTTTGGCGGGCATCCTCACTTGTCTTTTACGCCTTTTACGAGCATGAAAGGCGTTTGCAAGCACGCCCGCACGCACACATTACTCAGCCGGTCTATCCGAAGGTGGGGTCACATGGTTTCGCGCGTTTACGTGGAGAAAAAGCCTGGGTTCGACGTCGAGGCTCAGCAGCTGAAAAACGAGCTCACGTCCATTCTGGGCATTGAGGGCCTGGAGTCTCTGCGCCTCATCAACCGCTACGATGTGGAGGGCATCTCGCAGGAGCTGTTCGACGCCTGCGTGCCCACCGTCTTCAGCGAGCCCCAGTCCGACGTGGCTTCGGCTGACTTTGAGGCCGCCGAGGGCGATGCGGTGTTTGCGGTGGAGTTTCTGCCTGGCCAGTTTGACCAGCGTGCTGCCTCCGCCGCCGAGTGCATCCAGCTCATCAGTCAGGGCGAGCGTCCCGAGGTGCGTTCCGCGAAGGTCTACATCCTCTCCGGCGCGCTGACCCCCGAGGCCGTCGAGGCCGTGAAGCATTACGTGGTGAACCCTGTTGAGGCTCGCCTGGCTTCGCTCGACCTGCCGGCTACCCTGCATGTGGAGTTCCCCAAGCCTGCCATGGTGGAGACAGTCGAGGGCTTCTGCGACCTCGACGAGGCTGGCCTCGCCGCTTTCATCGACGCGCGCGGTCTGGCCATGGACCTGGCCGATATCAAGTTCTGCCAGGAGTACTTCCGCACGGAGGGGCGCAACCCCACCATCACCGAGATCAAGATGATCGACACCTACTGGTCGGACCACTGCCG
>OLNE01001793.1_pt1 | contig 14664 bp, 12 predicted proteins | sample 1672431 | NCBI WGS metagenome assembly OLNE01 (sample SAMEA3136685, study PRJEB25190) | human gut metagenome | reverse complement strand
CCAGGACAACATCTACTTCTACTGCGTGGCCCAGCCGGCGCTGTGGGAGGCCCTGGACTGGGGCCTGTTCCAGGACAAGCCCGTGGCCAACTACCACATCCTGTTCATGAACAAGAAGGCCTCGAGCTCGGGCGCCATCAAGCCGCCGATGGCCGCGGAGCTTCTCAATCACTACACCGCCGAGCAGCTGCGTGCTCACTGGCTGTCGCTCGCGCTCGACGCCAAGGCCGTGAGCTTCTCGCCCAAGGTCTATGACACGAGCGTCTCCTACAAGGACAAGAAGACCGGCGAGGAGGTCCTCGTGTGCGACGATCCTCGCGTCGTCGACCCCGCCCTCAAGGAGAGCGCGTTCCTCACGAACATCTTCAACCGCCTTGCCCGCAGCTGCTTCTACGGCGCCGCGAAGGCGTGCGATTGCAAGCTGCCTGCGGTTGAGGCCAGCGCCGAGGTTATCGAGGGATGCCGCGAGGCGACGCTTGCGTTCGAGCGTACGGTCCACGGGATGGATTTCCACGGCGCGCTTGCCGCGGTGGAGGAGTTTACTCGCGCGGCCAACAAGCGTTGGGACGCGGCGAGCAAGGCTGCCGGCGATGACGCGGACGCCTACGTGACCGCCCTCGCGGACGCCTTTGCCGCCCTTCGCACGACGGCTCTGCTGATGCACCCCGCCGTGCCCGCCGGGTGCGAGCTCGTCGCCGAGTACATGGGCTTCTCGGAGAAGGACTTCTTCAGCTGGGAACACGCTCTCGCCACGCCGCGCGAGCTCGCCGCCGAGCTTGGCGAGGATGCTTCCGAGCATGCTATCCTCGAGCTCCCTCCGCGCTTCGATTTCTTCCGCAAGCACGAGAGCCAGTACAAGAAGTAGAGACTTACAACCCATCGTCACGTTGCGTCCGTGTGCCGCGTTTAGCTCGTGCCGTGTTCGAGCTAGCTCCGCGAATTTCAGACCTCTCCGGACATCCGTTCCGGGGAGGTCTTTTACATTCACGTGCCGTCACTTTTCGCGTTGCCGCGTCGTCATGCCATGCTCTCCTGCGCTGACGCGTCTAGTGTGTCGCTGTGCCTTGCGTCGTCGCGGTCTTGCGTCTCCTTACCTCGCTCCTGGATCTTGCGTCGTCGCGACCTTGTGCCTTCTTGCCACGTCCGGCTGCGCCGGGAGGCTCTGGACCTGTCATGGAAGCCCCTTTGTCCCTTCGCGCCGCTTCGCGTGCAACGAATTTGAGGTTCTGCGGCTCGAATTGGGGCTTTGTGGCTTTAAAAACAATATGAGAGCAAAGAGCTAGCAAATAAAACCCCAGTTGCTCGTTATTCGGATGAGGAAAAATACCATTTTTTAGCCGCAGAATCTCATTTTTGTTGCACGATGCCTTTGTTTTTGGCTCTAGAGAGCCTTCTGAACGCGCTCGCGCACCGTCAGAGGACGTTTCAAGTGCTGCGGCAGTGGCGTTTGTCGCGTGCGCTCTTTGTGCCGTGTCGTATTCGTCGGGCACCCCCATTCTTACCTTTACCGGGGCCTTTCATTCTTGTCTTTACCGGGCTCTCCATCCCTATCTTCTCGTGCATCCGTTCCTACCTTCTCGGTCGCCCCATTCCAGCCTTTACCGGAGCTTTTCATTCCTGACGAAAAGATGCGCGAACGGCTTCATACGCTGTCCGATACCTGACAGAACCGAAGTCTCGCCATGACGGCAGGCCGGGACAATCTCTCTTGTGCCCAGATGAATGAGAGAGAAAGGAAAGGCCCGCGTGTCAAGTATCGAATTGCGTCACGTATCGAAGTCGTATGACGGGAAGCCTCCGGTAATCCCCGATCTTTCGCTCACGATTCCCGATGGAAGCTTCACCGTGCTGGTTGGCCCCTCCGGCTGCGGAAAGTCGACGACCTTGCGCATGATTGCGGGACTCGAGGATGTGACCTCGGGTGATTTGTTCATTGACGGAGAGAGAGTAAACGAGGTGGGGCCCTCGGATCGCGACATCGCGATGGTCTTCCAGAACTACGCCCTCTATCCCACGATGACGGTGAGGGGCAACATCGAGTTTGGCCTCATCAACATGAAGGTGCCCGAGGACGAGCGCCGACGTCGAATCGACGAGATATCTCGCATCGTCGGCCTGGATGGTTACCTCGACCGTAAGCCCTCGCAGCTCTCCGGTGGCCAGCGCCAGCGCGTCGCCCTGGCGAGGGCCATGGTGAAGAAGCCCAAGGTCTTCCTCATGGACGAGCCCCTCTCCAACCTCGACGCGAAGCTGCGCACGCAGATGCGCACCGAGCTCATCGCCCTCCACCAGCGCCTCGGGACGACCTTCGTCTATGTCACGCATGACCAGACCGAGGCCATGAGCATGGCCACCAAGATCGTCCTCATGCGCGATGGCGTTATCCAGCAGGCAGACGTCCCCGAAGAGGTCTATGGTCACCCCAAGAACCGCTTCGCCGCGCAGTTCATCGGTACCCCTTCCATGAACGTGTTCCCCTGCGCGGGCCTGGTCCTTCCCGAGCCCCCTGCCGCCGCGGTGCTCTTCGGCTTCCGCCCGTCGCGCGCGATCATCGCCGGCGATGCCGGCGCTCCCTCCGACAGCTTCGCCTTCGAAGCGAAGGTAAACATTCACGAGGTTATGGGCTCGGAGATCATCTACCAGGCCGAGGCTCCCTTCGGAATCCTCTCCTTCAAGACATTCAACCAGCCTCTCGTCGAGGTGGGGCAGGCCGTTCAGCTGTTCGTTGAGAAGGACTCCATCCACTACTTCGATGACCAGGAGAGGCGGGTCGAGGCCTGATGGAGGCAAGCGTTACCGCCACCCCGGGGAAGACGACGGGGCGTCCGAGCGTTGGGAAGGCGAGTGGTGGCTCGAGCGAGAGCAAGAGGAGCGGGCGCCTGAACGCGAAGAGGGTGCTCCGCGCGCTTCGCCCCTACGCCGCCATCGCCCCCTCGATCGTGATCCTTGCGGTCTTCTGGATCTACCCGATATTCGAAATGGGTGGCCTCTCGCTCTATGAGTGGAACCTCGTCAATCCGGAGAAGGTCTTCGTTGGCCTTCAGAACTACATCACACTGTTCCAGGACGTGCAGTTCCGCCAGACGCTCGTCAGCACGCTGATTTACATGGTCTTTACGGTTGGACTCTCGGTTGTCCTCGGTATGCTCTGTGCCCTTCACCTCAAGCGCGTGAGCCGCAGGAACCGATTCCTCCAGGCGGTCATCTTCTCGCCCTACGTGATCTCGCTCGCCTCAATCTCCCTCCTGTGGCTCTGGATCATGAACAGGGATTATGGCCTGCTGAACCAGATCCTGTCCGCCCTCGGGGTGTCTCCCGTCGACTGGCTCGGAGACTCTCGCGTGGCGCTCGCCTCGCTCATCGCGATCTCCGTCTGGAAGTCCGTCGGGTATGACGCGCTGATCCTCACCTCGGCGTTGCAATCCGTCCCGGAGGACCTCTACGAGGCGGCGGAGCTCGACCACGCGAAGCCCTGGGCCACTTTTTGGAAGATCACCCTGCCCATCGTGTCGCCGACCCTCTTCTTCCTGGTGATTGTCGAGGTCATCTCCTCGCTCAAAGTCTTCGAGACGATCCAGATCATGACGCAGGGAGGGCCCCAGAACGCCACGAACACCATCGTGTTTTCCCTCTACCAATACGCGTTCAAGTTCTACAAGGTGGGCTATGCCGCAGCCATCGGCATGGTGCTCCTGGTCCTCGTCGCCATCTTCGCAGTCGTCTACTTCAAGGTGCTCGAAAAGCGAGTCCACTACCGTTAGGAGCTATCCTATGCAACCCATGATCAAGCACGGGATGCCGGCGCGCCGTGCCGTCCGCTCGGCGGGGAGGCTCGCGATTGGCATCCTTCTCGTGCTCGTCTTCTTCTTCCCGTTCTTCTGGATGGTCTCGAGCTCGCTCAAGACGCTTGGCGAGACCATGCAGTTCCCGCCTTCGATCCTGCCGGCAAATCCGCAGTGGCAGAACTACGCCGACGCGCTGGAGTCCGGCCCCTTTGGGGTCTACCTGAGGAACTCGGTCATCGTCACCCTGGCGACGCTCGTGGGCCAGACGCTCACCGTGATCCCCGCGGCCTACGCCTTCTCGCAGTATCGCTTCCGTGGCAAGAAGGTCCTGTTTGGCATCACGCTCGTCACGATGATGGTGCCGGTCCAGCTCGTGTTCCTGCCCATCTTCATCATGTTCTCTCGTTGGCACATGATCAACTCCTATGCCTCCCTGGTGCTGCCGTTCGCCACGAGCGCCTTCAATATCTTCATGCTGCGCCAGACGTTCAACAAGATGCCGCCGGAGCTCATCGAGGCCGCCAAGCTCGACCATGCGAGCGAGCTGACGATCATCTTCAAGCTGTTCCTGCCGATGGCAATGCCGACTCTTGTAACCCTGGCGCTGCTGACCTTCATCGGGACCTGGAACGACTACTTCTGGCCCCTCGTCCTCACCACCAAGGACCTCGCTCGCACGCTGCCCGTTGGCGTCGCCGCACTCAAGGCGTCCGAGTCTGGCGTGAACTTCCACCTGCTGATGGCGGCGAACGTCGTGCTGACGGCCCCAATCATGGTGGTCTACCTCTTTGCGAACAAGCACATCGTGAAGGCGTTCTCGTACCTGGGCGACAAGTAGCGAAGCCACGGGCATCGCACGCGGCGCCCGTGCCCGCGCGAGTCGTCCGCGCGCCCGTGCCCGCCCATGCCTGGCCTGTCAGTGCCGCGCGTGCCCAGCGCTGGCCGGGCCTCCGCCTGACGCATCGCACGTGATCCAAAACAACAGGCTTCTCTCTTGCCCCCTCCGCGGAGGTGGGGGAGTCCTGTGCCGATAACGAAAACCAAGCCATTACGCACGTGAAATCGAAAGGACATCCCTCATGAAGGACCTCTCTCGTCGTCAGTTCGTCAAGCTCGGAGCCACCGCCACGGGCGCCGCCGTGCTCGCTGGTCTTTCCGCCTGCTCGGGCGACGGCGGCGTGGCCAGCCCTGCTGCCAGCACCTCCTCTGACGGCACCATCGAGCTCACCTACTGGTACTGCTGGACCGACAAGATCAAGGAGAACAACGAGGAGCGTATCCAAGAGTTCAACGATACGATCGGCAAGGAGAAGGGCATCCACGTCACCGCAGAGTCTCAGGGCTCCTACGATGACCTCAACTCCAAGCTCAAGAGCGCTTTCGTTGCTGGCGAGGCGCCTGACGTCTGCGTCATGGTCATCAACTCGACCAAGGTCTTCGCCGACGGTGGCATGATCCAGCCGATCGACGAGTTCATCGCCGATGACGACCTCAACGACTTCTGGCCCGGCCTCATGGAGAACTGCAAGGTCGACGGCAAGCTCTACGGCGTGCCGTACCTGAGGTCGACGCCGATTCTCTACTACAACAAGACGCTCTTCGAGAAGGCCGGCCTCGACGCCTCCACCGCTCCCGCCACCTGGGACGATATGGTCAAGGCTTCCGACGCTCTCGCCAAGGTCGGTGTCAAGGGCTTTGGCTTCTGCGCTGACACCTGGCTGCTCGAGGCCTTCTCCTTCTGCAATGGTGGCTCTCTCTGGGGAGACGGCATCCTCGGCACGAAGGCGACCTTTGCTGATGACCCCGCGGTCGACATGGTCCGCTGGTTCCAGGACAACGTCGCAAACCACAACTACTCGTTCGTCGCGGGCACTAACGCCTCTGACACACTCGACTCCAACGCCGCCAACCAGCAGATCGCCATGTGGACCTCCTCGACCGCCGGCCTCACCAACTATATGAGCGTGGCCGAACAGGGTGGCTATGAGGTGAGCGTTGGCTTCATCCCCAAGAACGCGCAGAACAAGGTCCCGACCGGCGGCTGCAACCTCGTGATGTGCGGCAGCCTCGAGGGCGAGCGCCGCGAGGCCGCGGCCGAGCTCATCAACTTCATGACGAGCAAGGACTCGAGCGTGAAGAACCACCTCAAGACCGGCTACCTCTTGACCCGCAAGTCCGCCTCCGACGACGACCGTATCAAGGACGCCTACTCCGAGACGCCCGAGTACCAGGTCGCCTTCGACCAGCTCGAGTACGCGGTTGGTGACTGCATGAACTCCGGCTTCGACGAGGCCGCCAAGATCTACATCGACGCGTTTGAGGGCGTCATGAGCACCGGCGAGGACCCCGAGGACAAGCTGAAGGCCGCGGCGGAGCAGGCGACCTCCGTCCTCGCCCAGAACGCCTAGGGAGGTATGGCCAATGCATAGGCTTCTTGTCATTTGTGTGGACGCCCTCTTCACGACCGACCTGCCCGACACGCGCCATCTTCCCGGATTCTCGAGGCTCCTCGAGAACGCGGCGGTCTTCGAGCACGTCGAGAGCGTCTACCCGACGCTCACCTACGTCTGCCATGCGAGCATCGGATCTGGTTGCTGGCCCGAGCGCACGGGCGTTCCCCACAACCAGAAGCTCGATCCTGCCAGCAGGAACGAGGAGTGGTACTGGGACTACTCTGCGATTAGGGTCCCGACGGTCTTCGACTGGGCGTCCGAGGCTGGGATGACGACGGCGTCCATCGGGTGGCCGGTGAGCGCCAACGCCCCCGTCACTTATGACATCCCGGAGATCTGGAAGTGGAGCGCGTATCCCACCGTGGAGGCGGTCTACCGTGACGGTTGCAACGACGCCGGCTGGGAGTATGCGTCCCGCTACCTCGACGAGTATGACGTCGCCAACGCGACCCACCCCTCGTATGACGAGTTCGAGGTACGTTGCCTCGAGGACCTGATTCGCGAACGGGCGCCCCAGGTCATCCTCGACCACCAGGCTCACCTCGACCACGTGAGGCACGTCGCGGGCAACCACGCCCCCGAGGTGCAGGAGGCGCTCCGCCTGCACGACGGGTGGCTCACGCGCACCTTTGACGCCCTCGAGGATGCGAACGTGCTCGACGACACCGTGATCTGCGTCCTTGGCGACCACGGCCACCTTGAGGTGGACTACAAGCTCTCCGCCAACGTGCTCCTCGCCAAGGCCGGCCTTCTCGAGGTCGACGAGGCGGGGGAGGTCAGCTCCTGGAACGCCTACGTGCAGTCCGGCGGCATCTCCGCCGAGCTCTTCGTGAGAGACGAGGTGTACCTGGAGCCCGCAATGAAGGCCCTCACGCCGCTGTTTGACGAGGGTTACGTGACTGACGCCCTCACGAACGACGAGGCGAGGCAGCGTTTCCACACCGCCGGGGACTTCTCCTACATCTTCGAGGCTGCCCCGAACTACGCCTTTGGCGACGACGCGGAGGGCCCGCTCGTGACGCCCGCCGGTGGCGATGACTACAAGTACAGCCTCGCCACGCACGGTCACATGCCCTTCAGGGGAGAGAAGCCGTGCTTCATCATGGCTGGCCCTGGTGTCAAGCCGGGTCGCTACCAGGGCCTGCGCCTGATCGACGAGGCACCGACCATGATGAAGGCCGCAGGGATTCCCTTCGACGAGGCGGCGCTTGATGGAAAGAGCTTCTTCTAGGAGAGACTCTGAGAGTGTGCCGGTAGGGACGTCCGTCGGAAGGTGGACGTCCCTTTTCGTGCTGCCGGGACGGTTGCTCGGGACGCACCTGGTTACGGCGCACATGGAAGTTCGAGGACTGCGGCGATTCAGTGGGTAGAATGAAGGCTCACGCAAAACAGAAGGAGCTAGCATGATAAAAGCCGTCCTCTTTGACATGGACGACACGCTGCTCGACATCAACCTCACGGCGTTCATGAGCGCCTACGTAGCTGATACGTCGCGCATCCTCTCGAGCATCTCCGGGGCGCCCACGTTCTTGTTTGGCATGGCGTACGCTCGCGGCTACCTCGCTGTGAGCAATGATGCACGCGCCGATGGCCTTACCAACCAAGAGGTCTTCAATGCGGAGTTCGAGCGCGTGAGCGGCGTTCCCGTGGGAGATGCGGCCATCGCGGACGCCATCGGCTATTACGAGCGCGAGATCCTGCCGCGCCGCGGCGCCGGCCTGGTTGCCGCACGCCCGATGCCGGGCGGCCTCGACGCCATCGAGCGAGCCGGCGAGCTGGGCCTTTCCGTGGCGTTGGCGACGAACCCGAGCTTCTCCGAGAGCTGCATTCACGCTCGCATGGGCTGGGCTGGCATCGAGGATGCGCCGTTTCTCCGCGTGAGCCACTCCGGTAACTCGACGCGCCTCAAGCCGAAGGCGCGCTATTACGAGGAGTTTGTCTCGGCGATCGGCCTTGCTCCCAGCGAGTGCCTCATGGTTGGCAACGACGCCCGCCGCGACTTTCCTCGTCCGAACATCGGCATGCGCACCGCCTATGTGGGCCACACCCATCCGTGCCGTGCCATCTGGTGCGGTCGCATGAGCGAGCTCGCGGACGCCCTCCCTGCGATCATCGACGAGCTCAACCGCGAGGGCTAGGGAGCGGAGCTGGTGACGCATCGAGTGCCCCACTCACGCGTCGCGCCCGTCTCCGCCCCGTGCCCGCGAGCTTCCGCCCGTCTCCGCCTCGCGTCCGCCGCATGGGTAGAATGGAGTCCGTGTTCCAAGCGGCGTCGGCGCGCCACGCGTCGTCGCGTTTCCAAGAAACGGAGCCCCAATGGCAGATCAGAACGGCATTCCCCAGTTTGAGCTGGGCGATCTTTCGCGCGTGCACCACCTCATCGGCGTCGTCTCCGGCAAGGGAGGCGTGGGCAAGTCGCTCGTGACGGGCATTCTCGCCCGCGAGCTCTCGCGTGCCGGCAAGACCGTCGCCATCCTCGACGCGGACATCACCGGCCCCTCCATCCCGCACATGTTCGGCATGGCCGACAAGCGCGCCCAGGTCGAGGACGGCCACCTTCTCCCGTGCATCTCGAAGCATGGTGTCAAGGTCATGAGCGCCAACCTCGTCCTTGAGGACGAGTCTCAGCCCGTCCTGTGGAGGGGTCCCGTCCTCGGCGGTGCCATCCGCCAGTTCTGGGGCGACACCGCGTGGGGCGACATCGACTACATGCTCGTAGACATGCCTCCCGGAACGGGCGACGTCGCGCTCACCGTCTTCCAGAGCCTACCGATCGAGGGCATCGTCATCGTCACGAGCCCGCAGGACCTCGTCTCGATGATCGTGGGCAAGGCCGTGAACATGGCCGCCCAGATGAAGATCCCGGTCCTCGGCCTCGTGGAGAACATGAGCTACGCGGTTTGCCCGCACTGCGGCGAGCACATCGCGGTCTTTGGCGAGAGCAAGCTCGCGGAGGTCGCCGCTGGCTACGGCCTGCCCGTGCTCGGTACGCTCCCGATCGACCCTGCCATCGCCGCGGCCTGCGATGACGGCACCTTCGAGGACGCCCTGCCCGAGGGCCTCCTGTCCGATGCCGTCGCCTTCGCTCTCGACCTCCCCGAGCTCGAGGTTGCCGAGCAGGAGCCCAAGCCGCGCGAGCCCACGATGGCCGAGCGAGCCGCTGCCGCCGCTGCCGCCTACAAGGCGAAGAAGGCCGAGGCGGCGGGTGGCGATGTCGTTGACGTGACCCCGAGCGAGGTCTAGCGTGGCGACCCGCCGCAAGGCTTCTGCCGGTGCGGCGCGCACGAGGGAGAGGGAACAGGCCCTCGCTGCCGCCGCTGGCGCCGCTCTGCCCAAGCGCGCCGATGTCGCCGTCATAGGAGGCGGTGCATCTGGTCTCGCGTGCGCGATTACCGCCGCCGAGGCGGGTGCCTCCGTCGTCGTGCTCGAGCGCGACCTCGCCTGCGGCAGGACGATCCTTGCCACGGGCAACGGCCGCTGCAACTTCGCGAACGCTGAGCTCGATCCGGCTCGCTATCGCAATCCAGAGTTCGTTTCCGCCATCATGGGCGATCCTGCTGCCGCGCTCGAGGACATCCTCGGCTTCTTCGCGGGGTGCGGCCTCGTCTGGGCGGAGGAGGAGGGCAGGCTCTACCCGCGCAGCCGCCAGGCGGCGAGTGTGCGCAACGTCCTGCTCGCCCGTGCGGCGCGTGCCGGCGTCACGTTCGCGCCCGCCCGCGAGGTCACCTCGCTCAGGCGGCACGGTGCGTCTTGGCGTGTTCGCTTCGATCAGGCCTGGGATGGCCGCTCCTCCTCGTTTGACGCCGGCGCTGTCGTGGTCGCCTCTGGCGGCGGGTCCGCGCTCGTGCGCGGGTTGGGTGTTTCCGTCGCGGACGAGTCTCCCGTGCTTTGCGCGCTCGCCGCGGTGGGGCCGGCGCCCTCGTTGCTCGATGCGCTCGACGGGCGCCGCGCCCGTTGCGTGGCGTCCCTCACGCGAGGGGGTCGCGTGGTGTTTCGCGAGGCGGGGGAGGTGCTCTTCCGTCCGTACGGGCTCTCCGGCATCATCTCGTTTGACCTGTCGAGGAGGACGCGTCCTGGTGACATGGTCGAGCTCGACCTTGCCCCGGACGTGGGTGCCTGGGAGGTCGACACGCTTGTTGCGAGCCATCCCGGCGAGGCGACTGCCCTCGACGGCATCCTCGACCCGGTGATCGCGGCCGAACTTATCGCCCTCGCTGGTGGCCCCGGCGCGGACGGCCTCGCCTGGCGCGTGGCGCCGCTCGTGAAGGGCTTGCCCTTCCGCGTGACCGGCCTTGCGGACGAGGCGCATGCGCAGGTGACCCGTGGTGGCATCGACGTCTCCGTGCTCTCTGCGGACACCCTCGCCATCACAGGCGCGCCCGGGTTCTTCGCCTGCGGCGAGGCCATCGACGTGGACGCCGACTGCGGCGGCTTCAACCTCGCCTGGGCCTGGTCGAGCGGTCTGCGCGTTGGTGTCGCCGCTGCCGAGGCTGGCGTCGCCGTGCGCCCGTCTGCGGGGGAGGCCGAGAAGGACGCCGATGCTGCCGTGCCCGCTGACTCCCGCGCTTCACGTTCGTCCAGCTCAAACACAAAGGGAAGCTCCGCATGCTAGAGATCTCAAACCTCAAGATCGCCCTCGCCAGGCTCGATGGCACGCCCGAGTCCGAGCGTCGCGCCGTCCGCACGGCGGTTCTCCGTCGCCTGCATGTCGCGCCGGATGACGTCACGGGCGTCGAGCTACGCCGTCGCTCCGTCGACGCTCGCAAGCGCGACAACGTGCACCTCACGGTGACGGCGCGGGTGACGCTGCGCGGTGGGGCGAATGCGGAGAGGGCCCTCCTCGCTAAGCTCGCGCGTCGCAAGAACGACCGCGGTGTCCAGCAGGTCGAGGACAATGCGCCGCTGCTGCCGCCGCGCGTCGCGAAGTCCCCAGCCCACCGGCCCGTCGTGGTCGGTGCGGGCTGCGCAGGCCTTTTCTGCGCGCTTGCGCTTGCGTCCGCCGGGCTCGACCCCATCCTGGTCGAGCGCGGTGACGACGCCAGTCGCCGTGGCGAGGCCGTCCGCCGCTTCAACGAGACAGGCGAGCTCGATTGCGAGAGCAACATCCAGTTCGGCGCGGGTGGCGCCGGTACCTTCTCCGACGGCAAGCTCACCACCGGCACGAAGAGCGCCCTGCACCGCCTCATCCTCGATACCTTCGTTGAGGCGGGTGCGGCGCCAGAGATCGCCTGGGACGCGAAGCCGCACATCGGCTCCGACGTCCTGCCGGGTGTTGTTGACCACATCTGCGCGCGCATTCGCGAGCTTGGCGGCGAGATCCGCTTCCGCACGAGGCTTGTGGGCATCGACGTGGCGGGTGGCTCCGCCGTGCCGCGCGTCGAGGCGGTGTCGCTCGAGCGTCGAGAGCCGTCCGGTCTTCTCGTGGAGGAGCGTCTTCGCACGGACGCCCTCGTCCTCGCCTGCGGCCATTCCGCCCGCGACGTCTTCGAGCTCCTGCGTGACCTGGGCGTGGCGCTTGACCGCAAGACCTTCGCCATGGGCGTGCGCATCGAGCACCTTCAGGCTGACATCGACCGCGCGCAGTACGGCCCCTCCGCCGGCCACCCCGCGCTTGGGGCAGCTCCCTACAAACTCGTGGCACATCTCCCGAGCGGGCGCAGCGCCTACAGCTTCTGCATGTGCCCCGGCGGCTATGTGGTCGCCGCTGCGAGCGAGGAGGGCGGCGTCGTTACGAACGGCATGAGCCTCGCGGCCCGTACCGGTGTCAACGCGAACTCGGGCCTGCTCGCCAACGTCTTGCCGAGCGACCTGCCCGGTGATGATCCGCTTGCCGGCATCGAACTCCAGCGACAGTGCGAGCGCGCGGCGTTTGAGATGGGCGGTGGCGGCTACGTCGCTCCGGCGCAGCTCGTGGGAGACTTCCTGCGTCGCGAGGCCTCGAGCGCAGCGGGTCGCGTCAAGCCCACCTACCCGCGTGGCGTTGCCTGGGGCGAGGTGGACGGGTGCCTTCCGCCCTATGTCGCCGAGACCCTGCGTGAGGCCATCCCCGTCATGGCGCGCCACCTCCGCGGGTTCGATGACGCCGAGGCCGTGATCACGGGCGTCGAGAGCCGCTCGAGCTCGCCGGTGCGCGTCACGCGCGGCGAGGGCTTCCAGAGCGTGAGCCATGCCGGGCTCTTCCCGGCGGGCGAGGGCGCGGGCTACGCGGGCGGTATCATGAGCGCCGCGACCGACGGCCTCCGCGTCGCCGATGCCGTGATCACTGCGCTCGCGGGGTAGAATTGAGTGAGTGGGCGACGAGCGAGAGGAGGGCATCATGTTTTGGGATTACATCCAGCTTCCTGATGAAACTCAGGTTGCCTATTCGGATATGCACGAGGACGGTACCGTTGAGGTTCGTATTGAGCGTCCGGTCGACATGGGCTTCAATTCTGCGCGCTGCATGCTCCCTGCTTTTACCTGGAGCGATGTTGAGGGCTTCACGGATGACGAGATGAAGAAGCTTGACGCCCTTGTAAAAAACAACGCGCCGCTTATCTTCGAATTCGCTCAGGCGGACCCAAGCGAGAGGCTGACTGCCTAATGCCTAAGGTTCTCGTGGTCGGTAGATATGTGCTGTTCTTTTGGGTCTCAGAGAATGGAGAGCCCGTCCACGTGCACGTTGCGGTGAGACATCCAGAGAAGAATTCAACAAAGTTCTGGCTCACGTCTTCCGGCGGATGCATCCTTGCCAACAACAACAGCAGCATCCCCGAGAAGGATTTACGTAATCTCGCCAAGGTCATCAAGTTCAACCACGGCTTGATCTGTGAGCGATGGATGGAGACGTTCGGGCGGGATTCGCTCGTGTTTTATCTATAGGCCGCTCAAGGCTATTCAGGTTAGCTCGCAGGATGCGAAGTTGACCGCCCAACTCTGTACAACTCGCATTCTACGTGCGGAAACGTTACAAATGGGCAACTTGCGACGTTCGCGCGCGGGCTTGTCTGCGCTATGATTGCAACGTCTGTGGAAGTCGCGTTCGCTTGCGGGCGCGCAACACGATGGACGCCGCGGCACCGGGGAGTGTCGTGGTCCGTATGCGCCGGATTCGCCGTCTTGGCGTGCCGGCTCGCGCAAAGAAAGGAGAGGCATGCAGTATTCACAGGAAGTGGAGAACATGTGCCCCGTCGCCAAGGGTGCCTACCACGGCCCCGCGCCCATCCCCGAGGAGGGCAAGTGGGTCCAGGCCAAGGAGATCTCTGACATCTCCGGCCTCACGCACGGTGTGGGCTGGTGCGCCCCGCAGCAGGGTGCCTGCAAGCTGACGCTCAACGTCAAGGAGGGTGTCATCGAGGAGGCCCTCGTCGAGACGATCGGCTGCTCCGGCATGACCCACTCCGCCGCCATGGCTTCCGAGATCCTTCCCGGCAAGACCATCCTTGAGGCCCTCAACACCGACCTCGTCTGCGATGCCATCAACGTCGCCATGCGCGAGATCTTCCTGCAGATCGTCTACGGTCGCAGCCAGACCGCGTTCTCCGAGGGCGGCCTGCCCGTCGGCGCCTCCCTCGACGACCTCGGCAAGGGCCTTCGCTCCCAGGTCGGCACCATGTTCGGCACCAAGGCCAAGGGCGCTCGTTACCTCGAGCTCGCCCAGGGCTACGTCACCCGCATGGCTCTCAACGACAAGAACGAGATCATCGCGTTCGAGTTCCTGAACCTCGGCAAGTTCACCGACGCCGTCAAGGCCGGCAAGACCCCCGAGGAGGCCATCGCTGGCGCTATGGGCCACTATGGTCAGTGGGAGAACGCTGCCAAGTACATCGACCCGCGCACCGACGAGGAGACCCACTCCGTCGCCAGCACGTTCCCGGTTCACGAGTAGAAAGGGAGGGATATAACCATGGCTGTTACGTTCGAAGGTTACGAGCGCCGCGTTGAGAAGATCAACAAGTGCCTCGCCGACAACGGCATCGCCTCCCTCGAGGAGGCCCTGCAGATCTGCACCGACAAGGGCTTCAACCCGCGCGAGATCGTCCACAACACGCAGTCCATCGCCTTCCAGAACGCCGAGTGGGCCTACACCCTGGGCTGCGCCCTGGCTGTCAAGCGTGGCGTCAAGTCCGCTTCCGAGGCCGCTTCCGTGATCGGCGAGGGCATCCAGGCCTTCACCGTCCCCGGCTCCGTCGCTGAGGACCGCAAGGTCGGTCTCGGCCACGGCAACCTCGGCGCCATGCTGCTCTCCGACGACACCGAGTGCTTCGCGTTCCTCGCCGGCCACGAGTCCTTCGCCGCCGCTGAGGGCGCCATCGGCCTGGCCCTCAACGCCAACAAGGCCCGTCAGAAGCCGCTCCGCGTCATCCTGAACGGCCTTGGCAAGGACGCCGCCCAGATCATCGCCCGCATCAACGGCTTCACCTACGTGAAGACCCAGTTCGACTACT
>OLNE01001791.1_pt1 | contig 14669 bp, 23 predicted proteins | sample 1672431 | NCBI WGS metagenome assembly OLNE01 (sample SAMEA3136685, study PRJEB25190) | human gut metagenome | reverse complement strand
TGTGTGGCAAAAAGATGACCGAATCCGGAAAAGTCCACTAAAATTTTGCGTTTATTATTATAGTGAACTTGAAGGAGACTGTCAAGCATCAATCATTACGGAATTGTGGCGTCTGTCTGTTGTTTTTTGTGTTACTTTATGGCACATGAGAAATTCTGTCTGGTTTTGTACTCGTGGTGAATGGGCATGTTCTCCCATTGGGAGGCCACCCACCAGTCCAATTCATTCAGTACGATATTGGATAGGATGCCGCCCTGCGGTGTTCCCTTAGTCGGGTAATCGCAGCACATAGCTGGCGGCGGCGTTGCCCTTATCGGCATCACCCTGATCCCCCCGCTGCGCGGTCTGTTCGGCTGATTCTTTCCGGGCGGCGATTGCCGCCCCGTACATATTTACTTGCAAGCATTTCCAGCCCCTCCGTGGCAAATGGATTTATTATTATAAAGGAAGCGCATTGCAAAACGAATATTCACTGTTACCTGAAAGGAAGGCGATTTTTATGCAGATTCTAACTCACCTTATTTTTTTGCTCAACCTGCTCAAGACCCTTATCAACCATTTTTCTTGATGGGTGGTGGCGCTGAGTGGAAACCGTTCTCAAAGCGATTTCGGATTGGATCAAATCTTTGCTGACAGCGGCGATCATGTCCAATCTCAACGGTCTGTTTGACGATGTGAACACGCAGGTGGGCAACATCGCACAGCAGTTCGGCACCAAACCATCCAGTTTTGAACCGCGCGTTTTTGCTATGATCGAAGCCCTCTCCCGGAATGTGGTGCTGCCCATTGCAGGTGTGATTTTGACCTTCATTGCTTGCTATGAATTGATTCAGATGATCACCGAACACAACAACATGGCGCAGTTTGAACCGGCACTGCTGATGAAGTGGATCTTCAAAACGGCGGTTTCGGTCTGGCTCATCAGTAACACGTTCGAGATCATTATGGCAGTGTTCGATGTGACGCAGCAGGTCGTGGCAAATTCCAGCGGCATCATCTCCGGCAACACCCGTGTCAACGAGGTGGGGCTTTCAATGCTGGAAGCCAGCATGATGCAGATGGAAGTCGGCCCGCTGTTCGGGCTGTTCCTGCAGTCCTTCTTCATTGGAATCTCTATGCGAATTCTCAGCATCATCATTTTTGTGCTGGTATATGGGCGCATGATCGAGATTTATATGATGGTCAGTCTGGCACCGGTGCCTATGGCAACCTGGGGCAACCATGAGCAGAGCCACATCGGGCAGAACTATCTGAAATCCCTGTTTGCGCTGGGTTTTCAGGGCTTTCTGATCCTGATCTGTGTGGCCATCTACGCGGTATTGATCCAGAATGTTGCCATTTCCGGCGATGCAATCAACTCGATTTGGAGCATTGTGGGCTACACCGTTCTGCTCTGCTTCACCCTGTTCAAGACAAGCTCGGTAGCCAAAAGCATTCTGGGCGCGCATTAAAAAGGAGGCGTTATGGCAGCTTATATTTCCGTGCCGCGCGATTTCAGCAAGGTGAAGTCCAAAGTAGCCTTCAACCTGACCAAGCGGCAGCTTATCTGTTTCGGTGCAGCGGCTCTCGTGGGAGTGCCGCTGTTTTTTGTTCTCCGGGATGTCGGCGGCAACACCGCGGCGACGCTTGGCATGATGATCGTCATGCTTCCGGCATTTTTTCTGGGCATGTACCAGAAAAACGGTCAGCCCGCCGAAAAACTGCTGCGGTATTATGTGCAGGCAAAGTTCCTGCGGCCGAAGGTACGCCCGTACAAAACCTGCAACTACTATTCGATTCTAACAAAGGAGGTGACGTTCCGTGATGAATCTCCGGAAAAAGACCGGTAAAAACAGCGCAAAACCGTCCCGGCAGAAAAGTGCAGTTCCCCGTACGGCACAGCAGTCCATCCCGATGCAGCGGATGTTCGAGGACGGAACCTGCCGCGTGAAAAACGGCTATTATACACGGACGGTGGAATTTCAGGACATCAATTATCAGCTGGCCCTGCCGGAGGACCGCACGGCGATTTATGAGGAATGGTGCTCGTTCCTCAACTTTTTCGACAGCTCCATCCACTTTGAGCTGTCTTTTGTGAATACGGCGACGGACAGCACCGAGTTCGAGAAAAGCATCCGCATCCCGTTCCGGAAAGACGGCTTTGACGATGTGCGCGCCGAATATTCCCAGATGCTCCGGCAGCAGCTGTCCAAGGGCAACAATGGCCTGACCAAGCGCAAATACCTGACCTTTGGTGTGTCCGGCGAGAGCATGCAGCAGGTCAAAGCCCGTTTGGACCACATCCAGAATGACCTGCTCAATAACTTTCATCGTCTGGGCGTGCAGGCAAAGCCTCTGGACGGCAGGGAGCGGCTGAAGCTCATGCATGGCATTTTCAATCTGGATGGTGAATCGAAATTCTATTTTGACTGGAAGAAGCTGGCTGCCGGAGGGCTGACGGTGAAAGATGCCATTGCGCCGACAGCATTCGCCTTTCAGAACAGCCGCACCTTTCAGATGGGCGGCATTTTCGGGTCGGTAAGCTATCTGTCCATTACGGCATCCGACTTGAGCGACCAGCTGCTGAAGGACTTTCTGGATATGGATTCCAGCCAGATTGTCACGATGCATGTGCAGTCTGTGGACCAGAACAAAGCCATCAAAAATGTCAAACGCACGATCACGGAGCTGGACCGCAGTACCATTGAGGAACAGAAAAAGGCCATGCTGCAGCAGGATGAAAAAGAAGCCCATCATGTAGCTGCCGCTCTGGAAATCTACGTCAAAGGCTCTCTGAATGTGTTCAACCATCGGACGAATGTGGATATCAACAACCGCATCGTCTGCTTTGACATCAAACAGCTCGGTAAGCAGCTGAAAAAGCTGGGAATGCTCATTGTGCAGGATGCTGTGTGGGGCCGCGTGACGGCAAACCGCAGCGCGGGAAAATCCACGCGATACTATGTTGATGAATTCCACCTTTTGCTCAAGGAAGCTCAGACAGCGGCCTATTCCATTGAAATCTGGAAGCGCTTCCGCAAATAGGGCGGGCTGCCGACAGCCATTACGCAGAATGTGAAGGACCTTCTGGCAAGTCCCGAAGTATCGAATATTTTTGAAAATTCGGACTTTGTGTATATGCTCAATCAGGCCAACGGTGACCGGCAGATTCTGGCCAAGCAGTTGAACATTAGCCCCCATCAGTTGTCCTATGTGACCCATTCCGGCGAAGGTGAGGGACTGTTGTTTTACGGCAACACGATTCTGCCGTTTATCGACCGCTTCCCGCATGATTTGGAACTCTATAAGATCATGACAACTCGTTTGTCTGAGGTGTCGGAGGGGGATAAATCATGAGCGGGCAGCCGAAGAAGCTGAGGATGGAAGAAGGCAAGGCGGATACCGCAACGCGTTCCCCTCCGAAAAAAAGCCGAACCACACAGACGATCCCCAAAAAGAAAAAGCTGAAGTCTGAAGCAGAAAAGGCCAAGGAAAAAGCAGCGAAACTCCGTTTGGGCAAGGTGGAAATCACACTGGAAGAAGTGTCCCGCATGACCAAAGCGCAGAAGCGGGAGCTGTATGCGGCTGCCGCTACCCGTTCTGCGGCACATCGGGAAGTGGAGCAGTACGAGGACGACAATGTAGGTGCACAGGCACTCAATGAAGGAGAGAAAACCGCGGAGGGTGCCGGACATTACACCCGAAGCCGCTATGCCCGCAGGCTCAAAAAGAAAGCGAAGTTGCAGGCAGGTAAGAAAAAGACGCGGACAGAAAAGACAGCAGCATCGGATGAAAGCAAAAGAACTTCCACGGCAGAAGGGGAAGCTCACTGGTTTTCACGCTGGAAGCAGCGGCAGGAAATTCGCAAAAGCTACTATGCTGCAGCTCAGTCAGGCGGTACGGCTGCGCAGGCGGCCGGCAGCAGCAAAGCAGCATCCGGCAGTGCATCGGCAGCCCGGTCTGGTGTAGAGCAGGTGGCGGACAAAGGAAGGTCGGCAGTCAGTGCCGCAGTCAATGGCATTGCAAACTTTGCAAAGGGCAACGCACACGCGCTTGTGGTCGTGGGCGTTTTTCTTTTGCTCCTGCTGCTGGTCATGTCGGCATTTTCATCCTGTTCTATTTTGTTTTCTGGCACTACGCATGTTTCCGGGCAGACCATCTACACCGCCGAGGACCGGGACATCCGGGGCGCAGAGCAGGACTATAAGAAACTGGAAAAAGAGCTGGACAAAAAAATCAAGCGCACGCCGCAGGACCACCCCGGATACAACGAGTATCAGTATCACCTTGACCCCATTGAACACGACCCGTGGCAGCTGACCTCGTTTCTCACGACCCTGTATGACGACTATACCCGGTCGGAGGTACAGGGCAAGCTGAAGGAAATCTTCAAAAAGCAGTATAAGCTGACAACATGGGTGGAGGTGCAGATACGGTACAGAACTGTTTGGGTCATCAGCCCGGCGGGCATCCCTGTGCCCACGCAGGTGCCCTACGAATACAAAATTTTCCACACGAAGCTGGAAAACCGTGGTTTGGAGGTCGTCATCCGGGAAGAACTGACCGAAGATCAATGGCAGCGGTATCAGATTTTTCAAGACACCTTGGGTGGTCGGCCTTATCTGTTCAACGGCGGTCTGCCGCCCGGTGGCTCTGATGGCTCCGGCACACCCGGCATCGACTACACGGTTCCTGCAGAAGCTCTGACCGACAGCGAGTTTGCGGCTATCTATGAGGAAGCCCAAAAATACGTCGGCACACCTTATGTCTGGGGCGGAAGTTCTCCCGAAACAGGCTTTGACTGTTCCGGTTACGTCTGCTGGGTCTACAATCAGAACGGTTATGATGTGGGGCGTACCACCGCCAATGGACTTTGGCAGAAAAGTCAGCACATTTCCGAAGCAGAAGCAAAACCAAGCGATTGGGTTTTCTTCAAAGGAACCTATGATACGCCGGGGATGAGCCATTGCGGAATCTACCTTGGAAACGGCATGATGGTATCGGCTGGTGACCCCATCAAATATGCAAACATTCACTCGTCCTACTGGCAGCAGTATCTTGCCGGATTCGGGCGGCTTTCAAAATGAAACGGAGGGTTTACGATGAGTGAAAAACTGGATAAGCTGCGGGCAACGCTCAAAAAGGAGCAGGAACGCCGCATCAAGCTGAACAACCGCATTGCAGTGCTGGAGCGGCGGATTCAGGAGGAAGAAGCTGCCGAGGTCAGCAGCATGGTACGCACGGCCAATGTGACCCCGGAACAGCTTGCCGCTCTGCTGCGACAGTCGGCCAACACTACCCCGAACCCGGCTGCACTGGCAGCGGTGGGAGTTTCGTTTGAGAAGGAGGAAAATGAAGATGAAGTTTAAGAAGTTTGGTGCACTGCTGCTGTCGGCGGTGCTGTGCATCGGTATGGCCGCTCCCGCTTTCGCTTATGAGGGTGATACCGCCCCGGTGGAGGAGCCTGTTCTGCCGGAAGTCGTGGAGGAAGAAGACGCCGTTACCATCACGGATGAGGAAACGGGCGCACTGACCCCGGAGGGCAACCTGACACTGGTGGACGATTACCACACCAGCTATTCCGATGGCAGCGGGCAGCAGTTCATCACGCTGGTCAGCAAGTCGGGTGCGACTTTTTATCTGGTCATTGACCGTAATGCCAAGGGACAGCAGACCGTCCACTTCATGAATCTGGTGGATGAAGCCGACCTTCTGACCCTGATGGAAGAAGAGGATGCCGAAGCCTATACTGCTGAAAAAGAAGCTGTGGCGCAGGCCGAACTGGAACGGAAGCTGGCCGAGGAAGAAGCGAAAAAGGCTGCGGAAGAAGCAGCAGCAGCATCCGGTGCTGAGCAGCCGAAAGAAAACAAAATTACAAAGTATGCAGCCGCCTTTTTGGGTGTGCTGGCATTGGTCGGCTTGACGGCGGGCGGCGGCATCTATGCCTTTATGAAGCAGAAACAGAAAAAGCAGGCCGAAAAAGAAGCCCTCGACCCCGATGCAGATTACACCGAGGACAAGGGCGATTTTGAGATTCCGATGGAGGATGAGCCGGAGGAACCCGGCGAGGAGGATAACGCGGAAGAATAATTTTACTGGCGGCGTCTGCCGCCTTACATAATCAATTACTCAGGCGGGTTTCTTAGCGTCCAAAGATTTAACCTCGTCAATCGTTAACCCGGAGAACAAAGCGATATCTTCGTAGCTCAATTTCTTAGAAGCCAACATTGCCTCTGCAATTTCAACATTCCGTTCCCGGACAGTTTCATTACACATTTCTTCCATTACTCTGCACATAACGGTATTTTCTCAGACAGATTTCTTGCTGGCAAGTTCTTTGACTTCTTCAATAGACAATTTAGAATACTTTGCTACCTTTTCATAAGGCATTCCATCTGCGAGCATCTCCAAAGCACACTCGATTCGTTCATCCTTACGCATTTCTTCCATTGCTCTGCACATAGTTGCCACTCCCTTCGCATCGTGCTTAAAGTATTGTACCCGATTTGCAAGCACCGGATAGAACATATCCTTTTCAAGGCTTCTGGTAATATAGTTCACATTCGTCACTTGCTTACAATTGCCTCTGTTGATTTTTTCATCTATTTACATTTTAGCCGAAGCAGTACATTTTTCAAGTGAATTTTGCGAAAAATCAAGAAGAAATGGGGGAATGCTTATTGTCTTATCAACTTGTGGTCAGCGAGAAACCATCAACGGCACAGGCTTACGCCAAAGTTCTCGGTGCAACCAACCGTCAGGATGGCTACTGGGAGGGTAACGGCTATCTGGTCAGCTGGTGCATCGGGCATCTGGTAGAGCTGGCTCCGCCCAACGTGTACGATGAAAAGTATGTCAAGTGGAGCGTGGCCGATCTGCCCATCCTGCCGCAAAAGTGGCAGTATCTGGTGTCTGCGTCCACCAAAAAGCAGTTCGGCATCCTGCAAAAGCTGATGAATCGCCCGGATGTGGATAGCATTGTGAACAGTTGCGATGCAGGATAGTGTGGTTGGGTGACTTAAGAGAAAGAAAAAAGAGACCTCATCTCGTTGAAAATCAAATTTCAAAATCATTAAAGGAGCTATTCAAATGAAACGAAATCAGAATTCTGACCAAAATTCCCCTCAAAAAGTGCTTTCCTGCCGCTACAACATGGACACCAACCGGCTGGAAGCCCAATTTAATGATGGCACCACCCTTTCCATCGATTGTATCGCCATTGAGGACGAATACGGCAACACCCCGGCACAGCGGGCGGAACTGGACTGGCTGTTATACAACAAGCCTTTGGAGTATGCCCAGCTTGTGCTGGGTGGGGAGATTGAGCATTATCTCTCGCTTGGCTGTGACCATGGCAGATTTAGAGGATTGACCTTTAATTAGAATATACAGATAAAACCGACAGCCATCTACTTGCGACTTGCAAATAGAGGGCTGTCTATTATTAACTACGCATTTTAACAATGATTTTTCTTTTCAACAATCATTCCGATAATAAACGAAAGTAGGAAAACGAGTAGCCAAATCAAAACTCCGTAGTGTGCCTTGAGCTGCCATACTTTTCCTATATACATATCCGGCGTGATTTTTGTGGCGTTTATTTTGATAATAAAATCGCCCAACACTTGTCCGATCAAAATTCCTGTCCAGTTTCCAGCTGTTGTGATAAGAGCTGCTCTATACATTTCCAGAAAACAGAAAGCAACAGATGCAACCCATAAACACAAATAATAATGGGCTGCTGTCCATTCAAACAAGTAGACTTCATGAAACACTGTTTGAGAAAGAAGATAGCACACCACATATGCTAAAAATACGATCAGCAAAAATCCGAGACAAGTTTTCTTTTTTGATGCTGTGTTCTTCATACGGCTTTTGAATCCTATTCCAATGTGTACCGCCATCTTTGCATTTCATTATAAAACAGCTTGGCTGCTTACTTCGATACTATTTCGACAGTTGGCATCTTACTTTCTAATCCGAATTCGTCATCTTCTGCAACTCTATAACTGGTAACATTTACTGAATACATATAATCTGAAATATTTGGATTTTCTTCATCGTCTGGAAGTTCAACTTCAAAAGTCTCAAACTCAAACACGTAAGCTGTTCCTTCAATAAGTTCACCAGTTAAGTCTTTCTGGAAATGAAGCAAAAATGGTCTGTCCTGAAAGAAGTGAACAACCGCAACCGTTTTTCCCGGCAGTGCATAGTAATCGGGCAAGATCTGCTCAACAGTGGCCGTAAAAGAACCCGAAAACTGTGCAAAATGTTTTTCATTTCCGGTTGCTTGCTCTTCTCCGTCATGATACCCGGCCTCGTAGCCAGCGGTATAGCCTTCTTCGTATTCTGCATTGTGCTCATCTGAACTTTGAGCATTATTTCTACAGCCAATCAATGTAAGTACCAGCGCAAGGCAAAGAACTATTATAGCCCCCTTTTTCATACGGTTTCCTCCTACCATGTTTTTCTTCACATTTATCGGACTTTTCCACAGTTTTTGCAAAAACGTTCAGAAGAAGCATTTAATGTTCCGCAGTCCGGGCAATACCATCTTCCGTCTGGCATCGGTTCAACAGGCGAGGGCGTTTGGTGTGCTTTTGCTGGAGTTTGAACGGGTGATGCAGTAAACAGCGGCGCAATATTCACATCTCTACGGCCAACACCAGCAAGGCTTCTAAAATCCCACGATTTAACTTCTTGTGCCAATGTCCGTTTTGATTCAATATACTGACCGCACCGCTGACAATATCGAACACCCGGCTTGTTTTCATAACCACAATTTTTACAAGTCATCAAAACTCCCTCCTTGCTTTTTGTTTAAATTCTTTGCCTTCCTTTATCGAATAGCTAAAATTGCCGAACCCACTAAAAACAGTGTCGAAATTCCCAACATAATCCCTGCGGACTTCGCTTTTGAGCTATTACTACAACTTTTGGAAGATATATCCATCTGAATATAATACAAGGCTACAATTCCATATGAGAAAAACAAAGCAGTCCAAGCATACGGCACTGCACTTTCAGGGGTTAGTCTCACAAGATTACCAAGCCATATCGAAACGCACCCCCAAAGTGGTAAAGGCGCACCAAGAAAGAAATCATTTTTCTTGTCCATTTTTGTCCTCCTGTGACCTGATAATACGGTTTTATGGCATATTATCTTTGCATGGATTTGCGAAACACTCAGCCTTAAATACACGAATTGAGAAATATACCAATTATCAACATCAGCATTCCAAAAGTGATCTGTGAACCCAAAAGACCTCCACCAGCATCATTTTTATCAGTGCTTTTAATTGCTTTCACCAAAAATTTAGGGAATATCACGCCTAAAATCGCCATTAAAACTATTATTATTCCTCTCATTTGATTTTCTCCCCTCTTATGCACATATTAGGTCAACTATGATAACATCAAAGCACAAGAATCAATCAACGTCCACAATTTTGTAGCGAAACAGAGAAATTTTGTAACGAAATCGGTGTATGTACAGACAATATGTCCCTTAATACTGGACATCCAGCATTAGGGGAGCACACCAAAGCTACCTTTCGCCATATTACAAGTCAATCGTCAACCAAAGGCTTTTGACTATTTGAAGTTTCAATGTAATCGTATTATACTATTCGTGTTGAAACTTGATTGGCCTGTGATGAGCAGGGCTGTATGTTGTGTGATAAAAAGCAGTTCCCTGTGCAATGGAGGGATTTCAAAATGAATGTCTTGATTTGTGACGATGACCAGCAGATCGTTGATTCTATTATTGAAGAACTCAAAAAGAAAAGCGAGGAAACGCATGTAGCATCAAGATTTTATGGTTTTTCTCAACCAAGTCAAATGGACTTATCACTTCCGTATGATATTGCGCTTCTGGATATTGATATGGGCGAAACAAATGGGATTGAGCTTGCCAGAAAGTTACGAGCAGAAAATGAAAACATTGTGATTATCTTTATTACAAATTTTATTCAGTATGCTCCAGAGGGATTTGAAGTTCAAGCCTTTCGCTACTTACTAAAAGCAGATCTCTCTGCTAAACTTGATTCCTACTTTGATTCAGCTGTCCAAGAAGTACTTCGGCGGAAACAGCTTGTCACAATTTCAATCAACTCTGAAATTATCGATGTACCTGTAAATGACATTCTGTATTTAGAATCTCATCGAAGAATCATTGTTATGCACTTGTTGGACGAAAAACGCCCAGCATACCAATTTTACGGCAACATAACGGAACTATCCGAAAAAATCGAGCCACTCGGTTTCCTTCGTATTCAAAAAAGCTATCTTGTCAATATGCACTATGTCGAAATCTTTCAATACAATAAAGTCCAATTGCGCGGTGGTCTTTGTCTGGCTCCAAGCGAAAAGAATTATAGTGAGCTAAAACAGAAATATTTACATTGGCGAGGTAAAAGTAGATGGATGCTTTGATCAGTTTGGTTTACACAATCATAGATTCAGTCTGCGTATGTCTGTTTTTAGACGCTTTTGCTTCGCACCGTTGGAGGGATCATAGATTTCTTGTCGGTGTAATAGTTCAAACTATTTTAATGTATGCATCCATTGAATTCAGTGTTATTGCCTTAAGTCGAAACCAAATCGTCAAAATTCTCTTGATTCTACTATCCTGCTTTATTGTTGCCAGAACTCTATATGAGAATATCTCAGGAAAGTTTTTATTATTTCTTATCGTTGTAGAATATCTCTTGACTTATAGTTTATCTTTTGCAGTCGGAATGCTTGCAACTTCGGTTTGTGGGATGGATGCTCAGACGTTTCAAGCCGATAAGACATTATCTCTAATCTATGGAATCTCTTATTATTCTGCTGAATTATTTATTATTGCACTATTTCGCAAAATGATGCTTCAGCGCATGGACAACAGACCCAGAAGCGATGCTCAACATTCGCAGCTGATACTGTACTTTCTATTTCCATGCGCATCGTTTGTAATGCTTGTGATCCTACTTTACGTTACAAGCGGTCATAATATAGAAGAGTTTGTTTCTGCTGGCTGTTGTATTCTCATTTTTATTTCAAACGTCGCAGTCCTCTTTTTATTGGAGCGAATGGAGTATGCTGCATCGGAAAGAGAACAGTTATTGATGCTTAGCCAGCAGATTCAGCTGCAATCGAAAAACATGACTTCGGCAAGCGAACTTTATTCTGCCCAAAGGAAAAAAGTTCACGATTTCCGGGCGCACCTGAATATCCTAAATCAATTGATGAAGAATCAAGAGTATTCTGCCGCTGAAGAATATCTTGAAAAAATCACCGAACAGCAAACTGATCGGCTATTCCTTGTCAACACACATCATCCCATCTTGGACGCACTTTTCAATACAAAAGCCGCCGAAGCAACTCAAAAGAAGATCAGCATTGATTTTGAAGTGAATGATCTATCCAAGCTTCCATTTGATGCCTCCGATATGGTAGTGCTTCTATCAAACCTCTTGGATAATGCCATTGAAGCATGTCAGCAGTATGATAAGGGCGATAAAGCGATTCATGTCATGGCCGTTGCACAGCAAGACTTTTTTGTCTCTGTCCGAAACACATCGGAACCTGTTGTAATTATAAATGGTTCCATTCCAACGACAAAACCAGAACCACAGATGCATGGCTTTGGACTTGCGAACATCCGGCTGATTCTTGAAAAATATAGCGGCGAATATACCATGTTCTATGAAAACGGGTGGTTCCAGTTCACTGCTGATATACCGCTTACTCCGATTTCATGACAGATTTTCTCCATGTTAGTACAAAAGCATGGACGAAATCTTCTATTGTATGTATAGTAACAATAAGATGCAGATGATTTCAATGCATCTATAAGAGTTCGCATATAATGGTTTGTTTCTTGAAGAAGGGAGTGTGTCAGCATGAAAAAATTGAAACCAATCCTATTTGCAATTGTGATTCTAATATTGCTTTTATTTATTATTGGTGGAATGCTGGGACTGCTTCCTCAACCGCTTTTCGTCTTGTCATCACAAACCATTCTGGTTATATTGGTCTGTGGCGTTGCATTGATAATCGGACTTCTGCTGAAATTTTTCGACAAGAAGTGAGATGCTTAGGAGTTTCCATGTTGCCATTTTTCAATCAAAAAGAGCTGGTTGTTTGCTCGAATCAATCTCAATACCAAAAATACACATCGCTTTTAGAAAAGGCAGGAATAACCTATCGAACAAAAGCACGCGATTTATCATCACCGTCTCTGTTTTCAATGGGAACCCGTGAAAGAGCCGGAACTGCATTTCAAAAAATCAATTATCAAATGCTCTACACAATATACGTTCGCAAATCCGATTACGAACGTGCTGTTCACGTTATTCTTGCTTGATTAAATATGAACGCTCCATTCAATTAAGACTACTGGCTATGGTACAATGATTATGTCAGATTCATTGAAAAAGATAGCGTATTGGGCTTTAATGCTAACTCTTATAGTCGCTGAGATCGGCTTCCTTTTCGATTTACTTAATATCAATCCTTGGTGCTATCCTGTTTATGCTGCGTTGCTGATACTATATAATAAATTTTCTTCATACAATCCGATAAGTAAGAATCGAATTTCAAAAAATATTGCAATAGGTTTCATTGTTGTAGCAGTAGCTCTTACTATAATAAAAGGACTGGTTGCATAAAGGGGTGAAGAAAGTTTATGGATTGGAACATTGGTTGGGTATTTTGGATTGGCTGTTCGTATTTTCTGACAATCGTAAACTGCTATTTTGTACTTGTCAAAAAGGCAAAATATAATTACATCATCGGAGTGTCTGGGATTGCCTTTTTCTCAGTTGCCTTGCTTGAAGAATTACGAATGTTTTCGCAATGGATTGAAGATGGAGAAGTTGGAATGCTAACCCACGCTCTTCAAAATCTTCCAATTCAATTTACCATCAGATTTTTAATCGTGGTAGGCATAACAGCACTGTTAATAATAATCGATTTGCATCGCACAAAAAAGTCCTAATCCAAACCACAGATAGTAACCATTATGGATACGCAATAGAACTTTTACTGCGAAAATTCTATTGCATTGTGAGAATTAAATATGTTCCCCTGGCCAAATGATTAGTGTGCATCCATACTGATTGTTTGGCTTTTTATTTTCTGAAAAAGGAGTGTGATGCCATGACCCAACCGAAAACCGACCTTGCCTACCTCCGCAACGAAAAAGCCAAAGCAGAGCAGAAGCTGCGCTCTTGCCAGCACCGGGAGAAGATCCTTGAACGCCAGATGTCAGAGCTGAACCGGAGAGAGCGTGTGCATCGCCTTTGCACCCGTGCCGGAATGCTGGAAAGCTTTCTGGTCTGTCCGGGAGAGCTGACCGATAATCAGGTGATGGAGCTTCTGAAAATCTCGTTCCGTCAACCGGAAGTCGTGCTGGCGCTTGCAAAGATGGTGCATGACGTTCACGAACGCAGCAACGTCCAAAACCCTTTAGAATAAAGGGCGCAATTATACACCGTTCCGGTGAAATTGCGGTCTTGCAGACGGCTCGATGAAATCGAAGCTGGCGTTTGTGCGCCAGCCCGATTCCATCCCAAGGAAAACTGCATTTTCCTTGCGCTGCTTTGCAGCTATCCTTTTGCCTGCTACCATAAAACACGCATAGAAAAAGCCGATTGGAAACAGAAATATTTCCAATCGGCTTATCTTTTTGTTAGGCAGATTTCTTTTCAGCTAATGCCCGGACTTCCTCAATTGAAAGGTCGGTGTACTTTGCCACCTTTTCACAAGGCACACCATCTGCCAACATTGCCAATGCGTGTTTGACCGATGTTTCATGCTCGGTTTCATCCCGCATCTTTTCCATAGCTCTGCACATAGCTGCCACTCCCTTCGTATCTTCTTTAAAATAACGAACTCTCTGTGCCAAAATGGAATAATTCATATCCTTCGAGTTGGTACAGAAAAAGTCATGCATTAGTTTCCCCAATGCAGTTTCATCCTTGATTTGTGAGTTCACATAAACGATGTGAGCCTGATCGTTGAAAAACGTTCCCGTTTCCCGGACTGTACGGTCAACATGATAAATTGGAAGGCCTGCCTTTAATACGTCATTTTCGGTGATAAAGATAACGTATGTTTCGTTCAGCGCATCGTAATCATCGCCCGCATCAGTCAGGTTTGCATCCAACAGGCTACTGTTGTACCGTGCGCGCTTTTCACTCGCACCACGGTCACTGCGCTGCACCTCAATATTATATGCACGGTTTTCCCGATCCACTGCCAAAATATCCAATCGGACTGAACGGCCCTGCAGATTTTTGATGCTGTACTGGCCGTGAACCTCTTTAACGGTTAAGTCATCACGTTTCAAGATAATTTGCAAAAGGAACTCAGCACAAGCACGTTCTTCAAACACCGCAGCCATGAAATCATCATCAATCAGACGTAGCCCACGCAACCGCTGCAAATCTTCTTCGTGTTTCCGTTCAAAATCCAATTCTTGTTGTGATTTTCTTTCCGACATTGGTTCACCAACTTTCTGCTTGCTTGTTCAAGCTAATAGTACCATAAATTCGTAATTTTTACAAGAGAACGTTCCGGATGTTATCAACGGGGGTGATGCCTATTCCATGTCCGCATTTCAAAATTACCATCGTCAAGCGCAGCCAAGGACAGTCCGCTGTTGCCGGGGCCGCTTACCAAAGCGGCGAACGGCTGTTCAGCGA
>OLNE01001789.1_pt1 | contig 14685 bp, 13 predicted proteins | sample 1672431 | NCBI WGS metagenome assembly OLNE01 (sample SAMEA3136685, study PRJEB25190) | human gut metagenome | reverse complement strand
ATCTTGATATGATGATTATTCACAGTCCGCAGCCGTGGGCAAAGGTTAATCAGTGCGAAGATAGATATGTAGAGGGAAATCGCGCGGCATGGAAAGCTCTTGAGGATGCTTATGAGGCAGGAAAACTTAAGGCAATCGGAATTTCCAATTTCCAGATTGAAGATATTGCAAGTCTTCTTGAAACAGCAAAGATTAAGCCAATGGTAAATCAGATTCTTCTCCATATCAGCAATACGCCGATGGAGTTAGTAGAATAGTGCCGGAAGAATAATATTGTCGTGGAAGCATACTCACCAATTGCACATATCATGCGGACAACACCATCCCAGATAACATCGATGATTGGCTTGACCAGTTTGAGATGTTTTCTATCTATGAAGTGCTGCCGGAGATTCTTGCTCTTTGGGGAACGAACCTTATCACGGACATTGACTCTAAAAAAAACTTAAACGCAGTAGTAGGGAGATGACAACACCCTGTTCCTTTTGCGTTGCTTAGAAATTGGCCTTTCCATCCAAGACTTGGATTATCTGACCATTGGTATGGTAATGGATATCTGGACGGAGAAAGGAAACGATTCTGTAAAATATGACAGCATTGCAACGCAGGAGGATTTTGATAAGTTCTGATGAATAAATTGTAAATTTTGCAAAATGTATTGCTATTGTACTCACATATGGGTATAATAAGATTAAGAAAATATCTGAAAGGCGGTGCTTTATATGGCAGCAAAATCAGCGAATCTCTATGCTCGCATTGAGCCGGAAGTGAAAGAACAGGCAGAAAGCATTTTATCAGCACTGGGCATCCCTGCTTCCAATGCTATCAATATGTTTTATAAACAGATTATTCTTCAGAGAGGACTTCCGTTTGATGTGAAGATTCCATCATCTCGTCCTGTAGATATGTCCTCTTTATCAGAAGCAGAACTGAATGCAGAACTTGAGAAAGGATATGCGGATATCAAAGCGGGAAGAACAAGAGAAGCGAATGCAGTTTTTGCAGATATTCGTAAAGATTACAATCTATGATTTACACTATCAAAATTACAGATCAGGCAGATAATGATATCCATAACATTTATGAATATATTGCCTACGAACTGCAGTCACCGGAGAATGCTAGTGGCCAGCTGGACAGAATAGAAAAGTGTATTATGAGTCTTGACTATATGCCGGAACGATATCGTTTTTATGACAGGGAACCGTGGAAAAGCCGTGGGCTTCATATTGTTCCGGTAGATAATTACTGCGTCCTTTATATTGTAGATAATGGTGATATGACAGTTTCCATCATGCGAGTGATGTATGGTGGTCGTGATATTGATGTTCAGCTTGATAAATACACGAAATACGAAGAGTAGTGCAAAATCAAAATTTGTCAATCTAGTCGTTTAGGCTTGATTATAAATAAGGCAAAGATAAAAACGCAATGTGTGTAGTGATACATATTAGAGCCGGTAGGTAGCCCGGCCGTCCTGCTTGTCAGGGTAAGTAACCTGCCCCTCCGGGTTGTCCGTTCTTTGCTCATCTAAATCTTTAAGGAGGGATTGCATGAGCAAAGTAATAGGTAAATGTACGGTGTTTTTTGAAGAGCTATTTTGGGTAGGTGTATTTGAAAGAAACGAGGATGGAAAATTATCTGTGGCTAAAGTAACTTTTGGAGCAGAGCCAAAAGATTGCGAGATTCTGGACTTTGTCCTTAAACACTATTATGATTTACAATTCAGCTCCGCTGTGGCAACTGTTGTAAAGGAAACAAAAAAGAATCCAAAGAGAGTGCAACGTGACGTAAGAAAGGAAATGAAGAAAACTGGCATTGGTACTAAATCACAGCAGGCTCTAAAACTGCAACAGGAGCAGAACAAACAGCAACGCAAGGTGCAAAACCGTGAACGAAATCGGGCAAAAGCACAGCGAAAGTTTGAACTGAAACAGCAAAAGAAAAAAGAGAAGCATCGAGGGCATTAAGACCTCGGTGCGTTCTCGCACAATTTTCGATTTACCGATAATAATTAAATAACACTCATAAGCATCAATCAGATATGGTTGGTGCTTTTTCTATGCTCGGAGTAATCCGGGCTTTTATTATGCAATTTTTTGAAGGAGGTAGACGCCAATGGCAAACAGAATCAAAGGTATCACTGTCGAAATTGGCGGTGATACTACCAAGTTGCAGACAGCGCTTAAAGGAGTTAACGGTCAGATTAAAAATACGCAGTCTGCATTAAAGGATGTAGAAAGACTTCTAAAACTGGATCCGACCAATACCAATCTGCTTGCTCAGAAACAGAAACTGTTAACGCAGGCAATTGGAGAAACAAAAGAGAAACTGACCACCTTGAAGACGGCAGCGCAGCAGGCAAATGAGCAGTTGCAAAAAGGTGAGATTTCTCAGGAGCAGTATGATGCACTTCAAAGGGAAATTGCCGCAACGGAGGCAGAACTTAAAAGGCTTGAATCTCAGGCATCCAAGACCAATCAGACACTGACAAAGATTGGTGAGGTTGGCGGAAAATTAGAAAATGCCGGAGATAGTATTGCAAATGCCGGAAAGAAAGTATCTGTCGCATCAGCGGCAGTTACTGCGATGGGCGGTGCTGCTGTAAAGACTGCAGCGGATTTTGAATCTTCCATGAGCCAGGTACAGGCAACAATGGGAATTACTAAGAATTCCATGTCCAAGGTGAATGGACAATCCGTTAATACAATGGATACCTTATCCAACCTGGCAAAGACCATGGGTGCAAAGACTGCTTATTCTGCAAGTGAGTGTGCGGAGGCTTTAAATTATCTGGCTCTTGCCGGATATGATACGCAGGAAATGTGCGATACCCTGCCAACAGTTTTGAATTTAGCAGCTGCGGGAAATATTGACCTGGCATCTGCATCCGACATGGTAACAGATGCCATGTCTGCACTTGGACTAAAAACCAAGGATGCCAATAAGATGGTGGATCAGATGGCAAAAACCGCATCCAACACGAATACATCTGTGGGTCAGCTTGGCGAAGGAATCCTTACTATCGGTGCAACTGCAAAGTCTGTTAAAGGAAAGAAAGATGCAATGAACATCACGGCAGTTGTGACAACATTCTTGATACCGTCCCAGATTCCCGAAAAGAAGGAAGCGATACTATTCCACAGATTCACAAAGAAACTCTTGATACTAGACCAAGCCTCATTCCAACTTGTGCCAAACCATCCAAGCACCACATTGGCAGCGTTCTGAATGACGTTCATATAGTTTGTAAATGTATTCTTAATGAAATCCCAAACAGAGCCGAAGATGCCTTTGACACCCTCCCACACCTGAGACCAGTTTCCGGTAAAGATGCCGATAAACACATCGAGGATTCCTGTGATAACTCCAAGTGCTCCCTCCAGAATATTAGCAATTTGCGTAAATACTCCTTCAAATACCGGAGCCAGGAAATTACATAATGCATTCCAGATGGCAGATACCACTTCTTTGAAGTTCTGAAAATCGAAGCCCAGTGCGTTCAGTCTTTCGGTAATACCTTGTGCAAAGCTGCTGAAAATTTCTTTGATCCGATTCCAAATCCCAATGATGCTGTCTCTAAATTTCTCATTTGTGTTCCATAAATGAATAAATGCAGCTACTAAAGCTCCGATGACTGCCACCACTGCGACAACTGGAGCGGAAATGCCACCAATAGCTGCACCGACCTTTTCCATTACACCAGACATTCCTCCGGCATTTGCAACAAGGCTTGTGATCTTAAGACCGAGCTTACTGAATGCCTGCATAGCCACACCCACTTTGGATATGACCGTGCCAAGGATCACAAGCAATATAATCGTTGTCTGCACCATATAATCATCCCTACATCGACTTTATTCGGCCAATGGCATCGGTAATTCAGTGTAAAAGGGATGATGAAGTGGTATTTGAAGGAAGAGCGCTGGATGATGGATCCGATTTTTACAACACCCATACTTGGACCTGTGAATCCTGTTTGGCTTATCTGAAAGATACCATGCAGCCACCCTTTGAATATAAGGGGACATTAAGAGGATTATTTGAGCAATTTGTAAATGTGCATAATCAATCGGTAGAAGAGCAGAAGCAGTTTGAAATCGGCAGAATTACGGTGACAGACGATAACCTTTACAATGACCTGTCTTGTACCCTCATCAAGATTATTCAGCCAATCCACGAAGGACTGAATCTTTGAAACGATATTTTTTACCATCGGCATCAGTGTTTCACCGATGGAAATAGCAAATCCCTCCACGGCAGATTTCAAAATGGTAAGCTGTCCCTTTAAGTTATCCAGCTGAGTATCCGCCATCTGCTGTGCTGCCCCACCACTGTTTTCAATGGCTGTCTGAAGATCTGTCCAGGTATCTCCGGTATTAGCAAGCAGTGCATTAACCGATGCAAAGCGGAGAAGTGAGCGTTATGATTACAGTGACGGACAGCAGAAACAGGACGGTAAACAAGAGTGCCGTTGTTTCCATTGGACTTTTTGTTGCGGCTTTAGGTCCTTTTCTTCCCCCATGCAGAAAGTGCATAAGATACACCGCTGTTGAAACAAAGTCCGAATAAGTCACGGTATTAAATTCATCCGATAATGTATAAAGAACATCATAACTGTATTCCGGATCCAAATCATTGTTTGCACATACATTGGAGCCAGGGTTTATCTGCACTTCATTTCCATAATTCTTAAGGTCTGTTCTCTTGTATTTTACAGTGAGAGTAAGTGTATTTTTCCCCAAGCAGGAAGAAAACACGGCAGAAGTCGTACTCAAGAAGTACGTTCCATCATTATCCGTTTCGCCCAATGCATTGCACCGTTCGCTCTTTATACTGGATAATTTAGGAGATGCATATGACACAACCGCTGAACTTAATACCGCTCTTGGCATCTTAGCCAACAATGGTATCAAAGGTGCAGAAGGCGGTACGCATCTTCGAAATGTTATTCTGTCTTTGCAGAATCCAACAGATGGTGCAGCCAAAACAATGGAAAAGCTTGGGGTTAAGACTTATGACTCTGAAGGCAATATGCGTTCATTAAATGATATTTTGGGTGACCTGAATAAATCAATGGACGGTATGACATCTGCGGAAAAGGAGAACATCATAGCAACTATTTTTAACAAAACAGATCTTCCAAGAAGTGAATCTACTTCCTTCTGATTGGTTCTTACAATTACATAAGGAACTACGCCGCCTAAATTATTCTTCACCGTATAGCCGCCAATGGAGAGCATTTCTGAAACATACGGATCCGACTTATCTTCCACCGTAATAACATCCACATAATTCTTTCCACCATAGGTCATGGTGCATCGGTAAGACTGAATATTTATAATATCCGAGCCGGATACCGTAAGCGTTTCGGATGTTTCCCCGCTTATATTTGTCCATGAGCCACTGGAATATTTCGCCCACTGATATGTCGCTGATGTAATGGCGGTGGAACCTGCGTAGGCAGATGTCGCAAGCAGAATACTGCCCGACTGATTCTGTACGATGGTTCCATTTGGTGCATAAACAGAAAATACTACTGCCGATGCACCGTTGCTTCCCGCTTTGGATTTTGTCCAGGTAAAAACCTTTGTAACCGGCTTTCCGGAAATCGTAAATGTCAGCATGATATTGCCTGTTAATGTTGCATCTGCTCCAAGATTTGAAGATGCCGCTACAGAAAGTTCCAGCTTTCCTGCTGCACTGGATGTTGCAGCTGTATTCGTTTTTACTGTAATTCCTGTTGGCAGTGTTCCCACAGCACAAGTGCAAGCCGTCTGCGTAATACCTACATATCCGGTAAAAGGAATTGTAATGGTGCTTGCAGCAGATGTCTTTCCTGCTGAAGTACAGGCAATCGTCTGGGTTTCATTCCCAAGAACCACAGAAAGTCCTCCTGTTCCGGCAGATCCCGGATTTCCCTTATCTCCTTTGGCTCCATCATAGATTTTCGTAATCGTGACAGTATCAAACACATCACTCTCTGAAGTTGTCACTCTGATCTGAGCCACGTTGCTGACGAAAATGCTATGCGCCGGCTTCACCACCAATGTTCCTCCGGTAATAGAAGTATTGTCGGAGGTGGTCGGATAATCTGTCCATGCACCGCTGCTGCTTTTATACTGCCATTTGCTAATGGTCACTCCCTGTACCTGTGCCGTCAGTGCTGCCTGAGAAGCACCCACTAAAGCCTGGGAAGTATCATACTTAAAGACGTAGGTATCACTGCTCACCGTAACGATGAATACTTACACGCACCTTGGACTGGATGATGCGAAAGATGAGATGATACGACTTGAGGAGTTAGAGCAGGCGAGAAAAGAACTGGATAAGACAAGCGGCATCAAACCGATGAAACAGAATATGTTTAAAGCTATTTAAGACTGGGCATCCTGATCATTGCGATGGGGATGCCTTCTTTAATGTGGAGAAAAAGCGACTTCTATGGTACAATGATATTTGAATTTTTGAGCTTTAGGGGAAAATGAACCCCTTTTACAAAAGCTATCGTTATGAGGTTCAAAATCGAAGTAGTCTGAACCCCCTTAACGGACTACCGTTTGACTACTACACGTTGTCACGATTTGCTCCATTTTGCCGATTTTACCACATTATCAGAAATAGTGTGCTTCATGGGAAACCTTGAAAAACCTCGCAAAACAAGGCAAATCACGGCATTTTAGGAGGAAAAATACAATGATAAAAATACTATTCATCTGCCACGGCAACATTTGCCGAAGCACAATGGCGCAGAGCGTGATGCAGTATCTGGTGAATCGACAGGGAAGTTCCGCCGCGTTTCAGATTGATTCCGCGGCCACCAGCCGGGAGGAAATCGGCAATCCGGTACATCCGGGAACGGTGGGAAAACTTCAGAAGGAGAATATTCCGGTCATACCGCACCGGGCGGTACAGATGAAGGCGTCGGACTACGAGGAATACGATTATCTGATCGGGATGGATTCTATGAATATTCGAAACATGATGCGGATTCTGGGCGGCGATCCGGAAGGAAAAGTGTCGAAACTGCTTGATTTTACAGAGCGGACAGGGCAGGATATTGCGGATCCGTGGTATACCGGGAATTTTGAAGATACGTATCGGGATGTGCGCCGGGGGTGCGAAGGACTCTTGGAACATCTCCTGAAGGAAGAGGAGGTTTGAAATGAGCTGCACGACTATTGAACTGAAGCGAAAAGCAGTCACCGGACTGGAAGAAATCGGAAAGAAGATACAGGTTTCCATGACGCTGATGCGGATGGGATTTGAGGTCACCGACGGAGAAGACAGTTCTGCGTACTAGGAGCAAGCGATGAAAGAGGATCCAACCGATGTATGAGAAGAGTGCTCCGTGCACTCTTTTTCTTTAACCAAATTTCAATAATTAGTCTTATCTTACACAAATTAGTTGACTCTAACCTCCTATCGTGCTATCCTTTAGTTAACCGAGCCTAACCGATGAGCATCCAACCTCATCTACTCGGTGAACGTTATCATCTTGAAAGTTATTTTTACAAGGAGGAAAGCATAATTGAAGAAAAAAAGGAATCAATTGACCGCGTTCTTGTTGTCGGCGCTGCTGCTGATTACGGGAAGTGCGGTGGGGACGACGTCCGCGTGGGCGGATGAAAAATCTCCGCCGTCAAGCATTGCCCGGTGCGAACAAGCCGGCATCAGCAAGGGATTCGCCATTACTTTTAACGCAGAGGATGAGAGTTGGTTCAACGCCATTTCGTCCGTAAAGGTTTCTGGCACGGGGTACAAGAAGGTGACCAGCTCCTGGGATTTCGATGACCGGGGAGAGAACTATCGGGTGCTGCCGACGGATAAGCAGGTTTTGATTGGGGAAGCATTTTCCGACACCACGGCAACCTGCGTCATTTCGGCCAACGGGTACAGCGACCTGAAGCTGACCTTGAACAAATCCAAGCACACCGCGTCGATTGCCGAAGACGAGACAGAGAAGACATATAAGGTTACTGCGGAGGCAGCAGAAAACGGTACGGTGAGCGTGGACAAAACCACGGCGAAAGAAGGCGAAACGGTGACCATTACAACAAATCCGGCGAACGGATACGTGCTGAAGTCCCTTTCGGCAGCGGACAGCAACGGAAAGGCGATTACCGTCACCAATTCAACGTTCCAAATGCCGGCATCCGATGTGACGGTAAGTGCGGCATTTGAAAAGAAGCCGGAGGAGGGTGAAAAGGAAATCGACCCGAAGAACATTTCCGTGAAGGTGGATTCCTTCAATGGCTTGTGGCAGTTATCTTTCGGGGATTCGAAGTATCCGGATGCCATCACGAAGGTTTCCGTCAACGGAACGGATTGGGAATCCTATAGCTTTACGCCGTCCACGGGTGGAAAATATCGCGTTCGAGACGGTGCATTGGAATTTGCGCAGAAGAGCTACAGCCAGATCGCGGCGCTGAAGAGCGGCGACGTGATTTCCATCACGGCGAAAGGGTACAAAAACTTGACCTTTAAGGTTTCCATCGATAACGGCAAGCTTACCGTTTCTCAGGGGACCAATCCGGGCGATGACATGCAGCTGCACGTTCGACTGGTGGGCAGCTTTGAATCCGCTTTGGTGAACCAGAAGGGGTACGATGCCATCAGCGGCGCATCCACCAACGTTACCCAGAACAAGAACAGCAATGCCAGCGTTGAGGTGGTACTTGTAAAAACAGGTACGAATCCGGCGGACAGCGACTGGAAGCTCCTGAGCGAAAGTGACATCCGCGTACAATCCAAAGGGTCTTCCGTCAATATCGTAAATCATGACGATCCTGCGAAAGGAAATGATTCCGGAATGGCCGGCGTCTATTCCGTTCACGACGGTTCCGTCACACTGGCCGGCACACCTGCAAAGGTCGGAACTTACGATATCAGCGTGACCATCACCGATGAACTGGGGCGGAAAGCCACCGGCAACGCACTGACCTTCCGTATTTTCAGCGGAGAGGAGATGCTGGAAAATCAGCTGGTGCTCGCGAACTGCACCAAGACGTCCGACGGAAAATATATGTACGACATGGAGCCGTGGGCCATCAAGAACTTCACTTTGGATCCGAACAATGAAACCGTTGTGGTTCCAGAAGATTTGAAAGCGTGGTACGGATCCCATACCAGCGGAACATACGGAAAACTGGGATATGCTATTCCGGAAGGCACCATGCAAACCCAGACGCTTGTTTTGCCGAAGGGCTGCAATCTGACGCTGGTGAACATGGATATCCTGAGCAGCGTGAAAATCCTTGTGCAGGATGGGGCGAAGCTGACCTTGCGGGATTCCGTGGTGCAAGGGGCGGTAGAGGTGGAGAACGGCGGAACGTTCTCCATGAATTACAACGATTACGGCGGCGGAGAGTTCCTGAATGGCGCATCCATCAACGGAAAGCTGATTCTGAAGGATGGATCCACGCTGGAAAATGCAAAGATCTATTCCAACACTAACAACATCGCCAACGGCTCGGAAGCTCGTCACAACACGGATTCGGTGGTTGTGGTGAACGGAAATGTTACCTTGAAAGGAAAGGTGTTCCTGCGAGGCGATGAAGCGCCGACCGGTACGGACCCGGCGACGGGAAAGAGTTACACCGGTCAGACCGGAATTCAGGTGAACGGAACACTGAATCTGGATAAAGATGCCGTACTTGCGGTTTACGGCGGCGGAAAGGATGCCACCACTTCCAATGGCGGTTCGGCAATCATTCTGAATGGTGGCATGATCACCGGAGAAGGAAAGCTGATCGCCGTTGGCGGAGACGGCTATTTCGGCGAAGGCGGAAATGCGGTGAGCGGAAACGGTACGATTTCCGTGACCGATGCGTACCTGGAAGGTGGTGCTTCGGTTTCCAAATCCGGCACGCCCGGAAAGGCTCTTGTAGACGGGGTCAAGCTGGCAGGCACCACGAACCGAAATCTGATTGACGGCTCCACCGGAGTCAGAATCGATTACGACAACGACACCTACTGGAGGGATATTCTCAGCGTGCCGAATCTGGATCTTTATCCGGTGGAAGAAAATGCACCGGGAGAGCAGCCGGGCGGTGATACAGAAAATCCGGAAAAGCCGGGAAATGGCACCGATAAACCGGAGAAACCATCCACGCCGGCAAAACCATCCGATAGCGGTTCTGCCACACCAAAGCCGCAAGGCCCGGTAAACCCGGGAGACAACGGTTCTTCCGGCACCGGCAACCACAAGAACAAAAACAAGAACAGCAAGCAGTCCTCTGTGGAGACAGGGGATGAGTCCCACACCATTCTGTGGGCGACCGTCATGCTGGCTGCACTGGCAGGAGTGGGTACCATTACTCTGCGCCGCAGACAGAAAAAGCAGCGACCATCGCACTGAGGTGATGGCCGCTGCTTTTTTCGTAAACTATTGAATCATCTTTAAGAAGTATTCGTGAATCCGAGTATCCTCCGTCATTTCCGGATGAAAAGACAGGCCGAGCTGGTTGCCGTACCGTACGGCAACGATATGATCGTCCACGGTGGACAGAACTTCTACATCGGAATCGTCCACGGATTCGATGTACGGCGCCCGAATGAATACCATCGGAAATTCGCCGATGCCCTTGACCTGCTGATCCGTGATGAAGCTGCCCAGCTGCCTTCCGTATGCGTTTCGCCGAACCGTAACGGGAAGGGTGGCCAGATGGGTTACCGAATCGTTGTAAAGGGTCTGCGCCAGAAGAATCATTCCCGCGCAGGTGGCCAGTACCGGAAGTCCTTCCCGGATACAGGTCTGAATTTCCCCGAACATATCCAGCTTGTGGAGTAGCTTTCCCTGAACCGTACTTTCGCCCCCCGGAAGAACAATTCCCTGAATACCTTCCAGGTCGGCTTTCTGTCGAATCTCCACGCACTCGGCGCCCAGAGATTCCAGCATTTTGCGGTGTTCGATGAAAGCACCCTGTACTGCAAGTACACCGATTTTCATCCTATTTACCTCTCTCTTCCATGATGATGGCAATTTCACTTGGGTTGATGCCGACCATCGCTTCGCCAAGATCTTCGGAAAGCTCTGCAATCAGTTTCGCGTCGGTGTAGTTGGTCACCGCCTGAACGATAGCGGAAGCTCTTTTTGCCGGGTTGCCGGACTTGAAAATTCCGGAACCAACGAATACGCCTTCCGCACCCAGCTGCATCATCAGGGCTGCGTCTGCCGGAGTCGCCACACCGCCGGCTGCAAAATTCACTACCGGAAGCTTGCCGTTGTCGTGTACGTATTTTACCAGCTCGTAAGGAACCTGAAGCTGCTTTGCTTCTTCAAAGAGCTCGTCTTCCCGCATGGAAACCACTTTGCGGATTTCCGCATTCATCTTTCTCATATGACGAACGGCCTGAACCACGTCGCCGGTTCCCGGTTCACCCTTGGTACGAATCATGGAAGCACCTTCATTGATTCTTCTCAGGGCCTCGCCCAGATCTCTTGCGCCGCATACGAACGGAACCTTGAAATCTCTCTTGTTGATGTGGTAAATATCATCGGCAGGGGACAGCACTTCCGACTCATCGATGTAGTCGATTTCGATGGCTTCCAGAAGCTGCGCCTCTACAAAATGACCGATTCTGCACTTCGCCATAACCGGAATACTGACCGCTTCCTGAATGCCCTTGATCATCTTCGGATCGCTCATTCTGGATACACCGCCGGCTGCACGAATATCTGCCGGAATCCTCTCCAGCGCCATTACCGCACACGCACCCGCTTCCTCTGCAATCTTTGCCTGTTCCGGTGTTGTAACGTCCATGATGACTCCGCCCTTCAGCATCTGAGCCAAACCCTTGTTCAGTTCATACTGTTTATTATCCATTGTTAAATGTACCTCCTTGAATTTAACTGGTTATAATAGTACAATCAAACTGGTAATAAATAAATAATCAAAACATTTATATTTTTCATTCCAGATAGGGAGGAGCGATGCTGACCTACGTCTTTGAGCATAACGGAAAACCGCTGTACGAGCAGGTGTACGACAACATAAAGGAGGACATTGTGGCCGGAAGACTGCGTCCCGGGGAGAAACTCCCATCGAAACGTTCTTTTGCCGGTAACAACGGGATTAGTACCATAACGATTCAGAATGCATATGACCAGTTGATCGGCGAGGGGTACATTTACTCCATCCCGAAGAAAGGCTATTACGTCTCCGACATCTTGGAGATGAACCGCATTCCCCGGGAAAGCCGGGTTTCCTATGATATCGAGATTCCAAAAGACCGGGAGTCCTACGACGTGGACCTGTCCAGCAACGCGGTGAATCCCGACACATTTCCTTTTTCGATATGGGCCCGAATGTCCCGAGATACCATCTCTTCCCAAAAAAAAGAATTGATGGAGGTTTCGCCTACCGGGGGAATCCGGGCATTGCGTTCGGCCATCGCGGACTATCTCCGTTCCTTTCGGGGGATGTTGGTGGATCCGGATCAGATTGTCATCGGTGCCGGAACGGAGTACCTGTACAGCCTGCTGATACAGCTGATTGGCAGCGACCGAGAGTACTGTATCGAGAACCCGGGATACAAAATCCTGGCGAACATCTACCGGCAGCACCGCATTGACTGCAAGTACATTCCTATGGATGAGCATGGCATTCGCATACCGGAGCTGCACCAGTCCGGAGCGGACATCGTCCATATCAGTCCGAACCATCATTTTCCCAGCGGCATCACCATGCCGGCCAGCCGGCGATACGAGGTGCTGGCCTGGGCCAATGAAAAACCGGGAAGGTACATCATCGAGGACGATTACGACAGCGAATTCCGGCCCAACGGAAAACCGCTGCCCACGCTGTTCAGCATTGATGCCTGCGAACGGGTCATCTACATGAATACGTTTTCCAAGTCCCTGACGCCTACCATCCGAATCAGCTACATGATTCTTCCGGTACATCTGGCCAACCGATTCTACAGCCAGCTGTCCTTCTACGCTTGTACGGTATCGACCTTTGAGCAGTATACGCTGGCGGCGTTTATCCGAAACGGATACTTTGAGAAGCACATCAACCGGATGCGGTTGTATTACAGTCGGCAGCGGAAGCGGCTGATCGAGTCCATCGAGAAAAGCCCGATTCGGGAGCACTGCCGGATTATCGAGAACCAGTCCGGACTTCATTTTCGGATTCGATTGGATACGCAGCTTTCCGATGAGGAGGTGAGCCGGGCACTGGCGGAGAAGGGGATTAAAATCCAGGCCATCTCGGAATACTATCTCACGGATGAAAAGCCGGACGCCCATGATTTTATCATCAACTATTCCGATGTGGACGTGAAGGCCATGCCGGCGGTGTGGGAGACGATGAACCTGATTTTGGGCGGCGAGAATAAATAGAGAAAAAAGATTGGAGGAATATTATGCCTGAATTTAAAGTGCATTCCGATTTCGACCTTACCGGGGATCAGCCCCAGGCGGTGGATCATATTGTGGACAGCATTCTGGCCGGGAATCGGCACCAGACCCTGATGGGAGTCACCGGTTCCGGAAAGACGTTCACCATGGCGAAGATCATCGAGAAGATTCAGAAGCCAACGCTGATTATTTCTCACAACAAAACCCTGGCGGCGCAGCTCCACGGGGAGATGAAGGAGTTTTTTCCGGAGAATGCGGTGGAATACTTCGTTTCCTACTACGATTACTATCAGCCGGAGGCGTACGTGCCGTCCACGGATACCTATATCGAGAAGGATGCGGATATCAACGACGAAATCGATAAGCTGCGGCACTCCGCTACGGCGGCCCTGCTGGAGCGGCCGGATACCATTGTGGTGGCCAGCGTGTCCTGCATCTATGGCTTGGGAAGCCCGAATTCCTACCGGAATCAGCTGCTGTCCCTGCGGCCGGGCATGGAGATGGATCGGACGGACATGATTCGGAAGCTGGTGGATATGCAGTACAATCGGAACGATATGGATTTTCACCGAGGCACCTTCCGAGCCCGGGGAGACATTATCGATATCTATCCAGCCGGCGGCGAAGAGGCGGTCCGGGTGGAGATGTTCGGCGATGAAATCGATTCCATTAAGGAGATGAACCCGGTGACTGGGGAGATTACCGGCGTGCGGAACCACATTTCCATTTTCCCGGCGTCGCATTACGTCACCAACGGGGATGACATGAAGCTGGTGGCCAAATCCATCAAAGCGGAGCTGAAAGAGCGGTTGCAATGGTTCCGGGATAACGGAAAACTGCTGGAGGCGCAGCGCTTGGAGCAGCGCACCAACTACGATATCGAGATGATGATGGAAATCGGCACCTGCAAAGGAATCGAGAATTACTCCCGCCACCTGAATTTCCTAGAGCCGGGGGAGCGGCCGTATACCTTGCTGGACTATTTTCCGGAGGGGGATTTTCTCACCATTATCGACGAGTCTCACGCCATGCTGCCTCAGCTTCGGGCCATGTACAACGGCGACCGGGCCCGGAAACAATCTCTGGTGGAGTACGGTTTCCGGCTGCCGTCTGCGCTAGACAACCGGCCGCTGAAGTTCGAGGAATTTGAGAAGATGGTGGACCAGACGGTATACGTCAGTGCTACTCCGGCCCGGTTCGAGCTGGAGCATTCCGGCGGCGTAACGGCAGAGCAGGTGATTCGTCCGACGGGACTTCTGGATCCGGAAATCGACGTGCGGCCGACGGAAGGGCAGATTGACGACCTTCTGAGCGAAATCTAC
>OLNE01001785.1_pt1 | contig 14709 bp, 5 predicted proteins | sample 1672431 | NCBI WGS metagenome assembly OLNE01 (sample SAMEA3136685, study PRJEB25190) | human gut metagenome | reverse complement strand
TTTCTTTCATGCCATTTGGTGCCAGTGTGATAGGGTAGAATACAAAAATTTAAGGCGTCAGTGGAGTATTCCACTGGTGTTTTTATTATCACTGGCGATGAAGTAATGAAAAATAGTGAAAAAATAGTGTAATTTTAGAATATCTTGTGTTTGAATTCGACACTGTTAGATATGATCCTGAATTGTATTATTTCAAATGGAATAAACATAATAATTTAGAGGGTTATGACAAAAAAGATCATACACACAGATTTACTTGGCAGCCTAGCGGAAGCCAGTTCACGATTATTGAGGATATTCCAGACAATAGAATTCATCTGTCGGTAAAAAAACCTGAAAAGTTGAATAAAGATATGGTTCTGAGAGTTTTGAAATATGATCAAACTTGGAGAAAAATCATATCTGAAAAAAGAAAAGAAGCGGAAGAATAATATATGTGAGGTGTTGGAATGAGGCTTCATAAAACGGATGGCATCTATGAAGAAGTAGTTTCAGATTCTTTAAATAAACAATTGGCTTCTATAGATGAAAATTTAAAGTATACAGAGAAGATAGATCCAGAAGAGGCTCCGGCAATCTTAGCAGAGTATACGTCAAAGATAATAAAGCAAAGATTACAAATGCTGCAAGAGACAAAAGGTGAGTTGTCAGAGCAAATAAAATTGGTAAATAAACTAATTGAAGTGGTTGCAGATGACGCTGCTGACATTATGGATGAAAAAGTTGCTGATCAGGGCGAACAGCTGAAAGCACTTTTGCTGGATAATCCAATTACAAAGGTTACAAAGAGAAAAGCCAGTGATTTGATTCGACCAGCAACATCTGTGGCTGATACTTCATTATTTACAGGTGCTGGACGTGAACCAAATATGAGTAGTGAAATCAATAAAGAAATTGCGTCATGCGATCGAATTGATATGATGGTTTCTTTTATTAGATGGAGCGGAGTAGTTTTGATCTTGGACGAACTAAGAAGGTTTGTTGAAAGTGGAAAAAAATTAAGAGTTATTACTACTTCGTATATGGGTGCAACAGAATTACGAGCAATAGAAGAGCTATCTAAACTGCCAAATACGGAGATTAAGGTTTCATTTGATGGAGATAGGACCCGATTACATGCCAAAGTCTATATTTTTCATCGTGAATCAGGATATTCAACTGCTTATGTAGGATCATCTAATTTAACTGCGCCAGCTATGACCAGTGGGTGTGAATGGAATGTCAAGGTTACAAAGAGTGATTTGCCAGAAGTATTTAGTAAAATTGAAGCTAGTTACTCTGGATATTGGAATTCAAAAGAATTTGAAGATTACTCAGAAGAAAAAAGAGAGGCTTTAAAGGAAGCATTAAGTAGATCAGGAAAGCGAGATAGGGGTGTTGGTGTAAAACGTAGTTTTTATTTTGACATATACCCATATCCATACCAGCAGGCGATTCTTGATAAACTTGAGGCCGAAAGGAAAATAAGAAATTCTTATAGAAATTTGATTTGTGCTGCAACTGGAACCGGAAAGACACTGATATCTGCTTTTGATTATAGAAAACAGTGTGAAATAAAAAAGAAAAGATTAAAGCTCTTGTTTGTTGCGCATAGACGAGAAATTCTCGAACAGAGTTTAGAATGTTATAGAGAAGTACTGAAAGATTCTGAATTTGGTGATGTGTTTTACTCTGGCCAGGAACCAGAACAAGTAGATTTTCTATTTGCGTCTGTTGATATACTTAATAGTCGTAAATTTACAGAATTAGATAGTAATTATTATGACTATATAGTGTTGGATGAATGTCACCATTTGGCGGCTAAATCTTATAGAGCATTATTTGATCACTTCGAACCTGAATACTTCCTGGGCTTGACTGCAACGCCAGAAAGAATGGATGGAGATAGTATTCTTCCATATTTCAATAATAAGCTTGCTGCCGAGATTAGACTCCCTGAGGCAATAAATCGTAAGTTATTATGTCCATTCCAGTACTTTGGAGTAGCTGATTCTGTGGATCTAAGCACTTTGAAGTGGACACGTGGAGGTTATGATAAAAGTGAGCTTGAAAATGTTTATGTATTAAGCAGAGCTATAGCAGATAAGCGTGCAAAACTGATAATCCAGTCCATATACAAATATGTTGCCGATATTGACACCGTAAAAGGTTTGGTATTCTGTGTTTCGGTAGAACATGCAAAATACATGGCTGAGAAGCTTAATGAGGCGGGTATTGCGACGGCGTATTTGACAGGATCTTCTACAGATAAAGAAAGAATATTTGCAAAACAAAAGCTTCAAGATGGAGATCTGAAGTTTATTTGTGTTGTTGATTTATATAATGAGGGTGTTGATATTAAGCAAATCAATACAGTGCTATTCTTACGCCCAACGGAAAGTTTAACTGTATTTCTTCAACAGTTAGGTCGTGGATTACGACTTTCTGATGGGAAAGATTGTTTGACAGTCTTGGATTTCATAGGTCAAGCAAATAAACGGTATAGCTTTGAAAATAAATATGCTTGTCTTCTACAAAAGAATAATCAGGGAATGAAGAAAGAAGTGGAGGCTGAATTTCCACATCTTCCAAGAGGATGCTATATCAAGTTAGAAAAGAAAGCAAAAGAAAGAATTCTTTCTAATATTAGAAGTTCTTTAAATGGGAAAGCCGGAGTAATTTCTAAGTTAACAACATTTGAAGCGGATACAGGAACAAAAGTGTCACTTAGCAAATTCTTGGATTATTATTCGATGATGCCTAAGATGATATATACACATAAAATCACTGTTACAGGAACGGTTAAAAATATGCCTGATAACGCCGATCCAGAAATGTGGAAAAAGTTGTTTAGACTATCTTCTGTAGACTCAGCTTGCTGCCTTCAATATTTAATTAATCATATTGAGACAATCGAAAAATTAAGCAGTACAGATATAACGCAAAAAGAATGGTCATTCCTGAAATTGGCATATGCAACATTTATTGATAATTGTGCACCTAAAAATAATGAAGATGTATTAACCACACTTAATACCTATTTTAATAATAATATTGAATATATACCGGAGATAATAGATGTTCTTTGTTATAACTTTGAACATATAGATTTCATTGAGAAGAATTCAGGACTGCCATATGAGAATGCACTGAATGTATATTCTACATATACAAGAGCGCAAGCATTGGCACTATTAGACTATTGGAAAACTTCTTCAGAGGGAGTAACAAGAGTAAAGGATAAGAAGACAACATGTCTATTTGTTACATTGAATAAGGGTAATAATTATTATTCGCCGTCAACGGCATACCATGATTATTCAATTAACGAAGAACTATTCCATTGGCAATCGCAAAATGCAACAGCGGCCAATACATCTGTTGGACAGAGATATATTCATCATGAAGAGCAAAAAGAAAACATCTTACTTTTTGTTCGAGAACAGAAAGATGATAATTACGGATCCGTACCATTTGTGTTCTTAGGTAAAGCAAAATATGTTAGTCACCAGGGAGATAAACCGATGAGTATTGTTTGGAGATTGGAAAACAAGATTCCGGCTAAGTTCTTAGAGGTGACAGATAAGCTTGGAATCGGATGATATTTGTAAATGAGGATGATTGATATGTTTGAGAATGGAATTGATATAGTAAAAGTCGATTTTCATATGCATACAAATGGTGATAAAGAATTTAAGTATGTAGGGGATCCTGAATACTATATAAGCGAGTATATTCAGCAACTTGTCGATAATGAGATATCGATTGGAATTATCACAAATCATAATAAATTTGTGAAAGAGGAGTATGATAAGCTTCGTAAAACAGGGAAACGAAAAGGTTGTTGCATTCTCCCAGGGGTTGAGCTGTCTGTTAAGGAAGGTGCCAATGGAGTACATACATTAATTGTTTTTAAACCAGAAGATTGGTTATGCAATGGAACAAATAACATTGAAATCTTCTTAAATGAAGTGTTTCGTGATACTCCGAACAGAGAGAATGAAAATACCCGATGCAAGTATGATTTGCCGGGAGTAATGGAAATATTGGAACGGTATAATTCTGATTTTTTTATTGTTTTTGCGCATGTTGAACAACCAAGCGGAATCATTCATGAGTGCGATGGGGGACTGATAAAAACTTTAGCAGCGTATCCATGGTTTAGAAGGCGCGTTCTGGGAATACAAAAGGTTCGAACTAGAGATGATATTAAAAAGTTTGAAGAACACTTAGGATATAAACTTCCATATTTAGAGGGGTCTGATTGTAAAAATATCAAAGCTATCGGAAAAGGAAATAGTGTGACCTTCGTCAAACTTGGAGTATTATCATTTGATGCGTTGAAATTTGCATTAAGGGCAGGCACCGAAAGATTATATGCAGAAAAAACAGAACCTGGACATAGTTATATTAAGCAGATTGATTTCCAAGGGGGAATTCTTAATGGTTGTTCTATTGGGCTTTCTGCAAATTTAAATACTTTTATTGGTATTCGTGGTAGTGGCAAATCTGCAGTTATAGAAGTCTTGAGATATGTGCTTTCTTTGCCGGCAACTGTAGACAGTGAGTACAAAAACGAATTGGTAAAGTATGTATTAGGATCAGGTGGTGTTGCCATAGTACATGTTGTTGATAAATATGGCAAAGAATATCAAGTGAAAAGAATATTTGGAGAGAATACATATGTATTTGATTTGGATGGGAATAACCTGGGTATTGACTGCTCGAGTATCATAAGTAATCCAGTATATTTTGGTCAAGGAGATTTAGCATTAACAAAAGCTGGATATGAGTTTGAACTACTGCATAAACTAGTAAAGCCTGATGAGAATTATGAAATAAGACTAACAGAATGCTTATCATCTATAAAAACAAAAATTGGGGAATGGATGGAATTAGAATCATTGCCGACTCAAATTGAAGATATTCAAAGCAAGATTCGTGACATAAATCATAAGCTTAAAATATTTGAAGAACACGGAGTTGCTGCAAAGTTGGCAAAGCAAACAGGATATGCTACAGATCTTACAGAGGCAAAAAGTGTTATTGCTAATAGTAATGATATATCAAAACGTCTTCATGGAATCTGTGATTATTTTCGTGGGATGAGTATTTTGACTGAAGGATATAGCTCTACTCATAATAAAAAGTTGTTTGAAAAGATTAATGATCACGTTCATAAAATAAAAGAACACTTCATTAATATTGAGAAAGAAGCTGAGCAGATAGACACAGAAATACAAATCTTGTGTGATCTAAAAAAAGATTTAGAAGGAATAATAGGAGAGTTAAGAGAAGAATTTGCCGAAATTCGAAGAGAAATCCAAGATCCTAAATTAGATATTGACGCATTTGGTAATTATAAAGAAAACCTTGATTTGTACACCAGAGACGAGAATTTGAAGAAAATGAAACTGGAGCGTCGTGAACCGCTTAAACAGGAAGTACTTTCTGTTATTAGTCAAAGAACAGAAGTATTAAGAGATAGATTTTGTGCATACAAACAGGAGATAGATCGTGTTAATTCTACTCAAGAAGAATTGAAGCTGTCAATAGAGTTCAAAGGAAACAAAAAGGGATTCTTAGCTCAATTGAAAGAACAATTTCGAGGAACAGGAATCAATGAAAGTAGATATGCAGATATAGTCAATGAATTTTCTGATATGTTAGCATTAATAGAAGATGTTTTATTTAGGGAAGGTTTGCGATTAAAACCACTCATCACGGATAACCAGTACGCGTCAGTTCTTGAAAAAATAAAAACAAATTATGCTGATATGGTCGAGTTAGAAACAACTGATATGGTTGAGATAAAGTATCACGGAAAAGCATTAAATCGCCACTCTACGGGACAACGTGCATCGGCTCTTGCTTTGTTTATTCTGGCACAAAATGATAATGATATAATTATTATAGATCAGCCGGAAGATGATTTGGACAACCAAGTAATATATAGTGAATTTATCAAAAGGATCAAAGAGAAAAAAATATCTACTCAGTTTATATTTGCTACACATAATGCAAACATTCCGGTCTTAGGTGATGCGGAGAGAATTGTTGCTGCTAGTTTTACAGACATAGATTTGAATATGAATATGTCACTTGGGTCTATAGATTCTATCGAATCACAAAGGCAGATTGTAACCATCATGGAAGGTGGACAAGAAGCTTTTAAACGTAGAAACGAGATATATAGTTCATGGGGCAAATAACCTTGAAGTTTTTGGGGAAAATAAATATGTCATAAAATAATATTTGGTTCCTCTCTTGATAAATTCGGGTATTGTCAAAACCTGTCAGATATAGTCTGTTATTGTTAAGTGCTGTCAGGCATTGAAAGAACTGCAATACAAATTTTTGTTTATGAGGTTCGACTCCTTCTATCTAAGAAAATAATATAGAGAAAGGGAAAAACATGAAATATACTGCTGATACAAAACCGGGTATGGGGGATCCTTACTGGTATGAATGGTCTGTAGGTCAAAAGTATATTATAGATATGCTGAATCCAGATAACGAAATAAAACATGTAGAACTCCAGGCTGATGTGGCACTTGGGTTAGATGATGTCGTTATTACTTATATGGATGGTCATAAAAAGTTCGTACAGGTTAAGCATACTCGGGCTAATGATACATTAACATTCGGTGATTTAGTAACCATTGATACAAGTAATGTAGATGCGAATAGTCATATTTCATTGCTTGGAGAATTGGCAAAATCATGGAATGAAGAACATTCAAAATATTCCACAACAGATATCCTGTTATTCTCTAATAGAAAGAAAGGCAAAAGGATTGCCCATGCTGGCCCCCAAAGATCTATTAAGCGTCCTGCTTTAAACTGGTTTATAGATGACTTGTCTAAACAGCTTGAAACAGTAAAGAAATATAACGAATTAGTATTCCCAGGTTATGAGCTTGCATGGGAAGAATGGAAAAAACAGCTAGAGTATATTCCCAACGATGATAAAAAGTTGGAATTCCTAAAACATTTATCTATTTCAACTGATCAAGAAGAACTTGAAGCGTTAGGAGAAACATTAATCGAAAAGCTGAAAAATACATTTAAGACTAATGATGAAATAGCTAGATTACTATTTGTCAGATTGGATCATGCACTGAGAAAGTGGACAACTTCGATACGTGATTCATCAATTGTTTCTGTTGAAGATGTATTAAGAGAATTATCGATTGAAGATGATATCATATCCTATAATCACGATTTAATCCCGTCGGTTCCTTTCTTTGAAAGTCGTCTTTCTGTAGTTGAAGATATTGAAAAGGCATTAAGCTGTCCTCAGAATAGAGTTGTCTTTTTATCTGGTATTCCTGGAACAGGGAAAACAAATATTATCAGTAAACTAAGCGGGAAACGAAATAGTATAGTTAATATTAGATATTATGCATACGAGCCTATTGATCCTCAAAAAGAATATCTTCCAAAAGATGTGTCAAGGCGAGTAGATAATAGTGTCTTTTGGAATGAATTATTCAATCAGTTAAGACGTCAACTATTGGGAAAACTATCTAAATATCGCGTGCCAGTAATTAACAATTTACTACCACAAGAGCAACTCAGAAGTGAATTTTTCAGAATCGCCGCAGAGTATGCACAAGATGAAAATTCGTTGTTTATTGTTGCAATAGACGGAATCGATCATGCAGCAAGAGCAAATGTAAGCGAAAATACTTTTTTGTCAGCGTTGCCGAATCCAGAATATCTTCCGGAAAACGTTAAAATAGTTATTGCGGGTCAGCCTAAGGAAGATTATAGAAATTATCCAGAATGGTTATTTAACAATGAAACGGGATACGTTAAGGAAATACATGTTCCATCTATACTTAAGTCCGATATTTATTCATTAGTAGAGAACAAATTTCCGGAGATGGATAATGTTTTTAAGAATCAGTTGACAAATGTTGTTTGTAGATATGCAGATGGAAACACACTGTCAGCAATTTTTGCAGTACATGAAGCGACACAATGTAATGATATTGTTGCTCTTGAACAGAGATTAACGGATAGAAAATTGAGTGGAAACATTCAAGAATACTATAAGGCAATTTGGGATTCTGCAAAAGCAAAATTTCAGATTCCATTTGTGGACTATAAAATGGCAGGAGTTTTTGCCTTTTTTAATGAACCGCTTAATGAATATAAATTACAGAAAATCTTTTCGGAGGAGGGTATTAGTATTTCAGTATGGCGTAATGTACTTAAATCTATGCGCCCGCTATTAGTTGAGACGAATGGTAATTATACAATTTTACATAATGATATTCGCGTGTATTTATCTAGGATTATTGGTCGAGACAATGATTGGATTGAGGAAGTATACTCATTTCTGGCTAGCTACTATATAAATTTGTCAGAAGAGGAAAAAGGATATTCCTACTACAATGATGTTCTTCGTTTTTTAATATATGCTAAAAGAGCTTCTGAGTTTAAGAATATTTTTACACCTGATTTTATTATTTCCTCCTTTGTTTATGGAATTGGAATTAATGAGATTTATTCAAGAGCAAACGATTTTTTAAAAAGAACAATAGATGAGAATGTGATTGACTGGGAGCAAATGAAATGTTTAGCTTTTGGTTATTTGACCATCGATCAGATTGAGAAAAGTCAAAATGAGATTGAAGGCGCAAACTTCCGTACAACAAATCAATACATTCCCGTTAACTCATACGAATGTTATGTAAAACCATTAGCTAGTTGGAATAGTGAAATTATTACATCTGTTTTATCTTTAGCTTCCGATCTAATAGATAATAATCATGCATATCGAGCTGAGGCATTGCTCTATAACTGGTTCTATGATGTGACACTAGAACAAATATATGATTGCGTAAAAGTTAATGATGGAAACGATGATGGTTGGTTGTCGCCAGAGCATAGAAATATTGGCAATTTAATTGGAAAAACGGCTTGCTCTACTCAAAGCACATTTTTGTTGAAAAATCTATCTGAATTATGTGAAAAAAGCCATTCGTTTACAGGAGCTGTATGTGATAGTGCTATGAGATCTGCTTTCAAATATTTAGTGGGAAATGATTTATATTCCACACTAGCAGATATTGAATTGATACTATTAGATACATTAGTTGAAGAGATAAAACTGTTATTATCTTCAAATCGCATTAATGATTTAAGACAGACAGAGATAATCTTTAGAGAAAAACTTCAAAAAAAGCCCGCGGGTTTACTGATTTCGTTGTTTGTTCAGATAATAACCGATAATATTTGTTTCTCAGTAGAACAGCATAAATCTTTTCTTGAACAAATTAATACAATCGAGTTGCCCAATACAATGGTGGAAAACCTGATGTCTTATTATAGCATGTTAGCGGTAGTATCAGCATATTTGAGCGAATCAGCTTTATCCAGTGAAGTAGCAAATGAAATAGCTGAACGATATTTAGCTGATCATACTCATTATAAACGTAACTATTTTATACTTTATTTTAATGTATTATGTTACGGCGCAAAATGGTTTTACCAAAAGGAGAACGGGAAAACATCAATTGTGGACCTTTCTGGATTAAAAGTAATGTTGGAAAATCTCTTCCTTAAAGATTGGAATATTCAAGATAGAGATTTTGAGACCCCTCGTTTATTGCCTTACATTTTGCGCGCCGTGATTGTTTTGGCAACAAATGAAAATGATGATAAAACTAAAGAAGTTGTTTTTGATATATGCGAAAGGATTTTTGCCGATAATCCTGTAAATTCTTTTTTTGAAACGGGAATTTTCTTTTATAGGAATAATCCTAAAAGAATCCAAGAGTGGTATGATGACTGGTTGTCTGAAAACGGAAAATTATGGCAAGAGCCATTATACGATAGAAATGCCATTTTAAAACGATTTATTGATGCAAAAAAGATTTATGATCTCAATAATGATATCTACATGGAATTGGCTTTGACTAAATCTTCCTGGTCTGTTATTGGATATGTGTCCCATAAAGAATATTCTGGAGATTTTCTCTTGAACTGGTATAATGCTTTAGTTGATTTGGATGAGGCAAATATCCATCGATTTGCTCGTGAAATAAAAGATATTTCCGACAAAATAGAACTATTGGGTGATAATCGTATGAGACATCACATTGATAGTAAAATCTTTTCGGATGTTTTCTCTGAAGGAATTAAGGATATAATTAGTTTTTTGAAAAATGAGTACTATTTTTCTCAAGCAATGAAGTCGCCTTATTATCTCGTTGACGGATTAACTGGTTATTTGAGAAAGAATAATCCAAATCGAGAACAGCTGTTATTGATTTGGACTACTGGCATGGTTTTATTAGATTGGAGACTAGAGGACAACCATTCCTCAATCGCAGCCCTTCAAAAAGCTATAGAAATATGTGCATTGAGAAATGGTTATTGTGACATACATTCTGATTTATCTTTACTCGGACCAGCTTATATTAATCTTATGGGAGATCCAGTTAAGTACATAATTCCGGATAGATGGGTAGATAACACTTCATTTTCTGAAGAAACAACTTCTGTAGAATACTACGAGCAAATGATACATGAATATGTTCAGGACAAATCATATTCTTCTACTGATATACTAGAAGCATGTGAATCATTGCATAATAAAGATGCGCTCAAAGAAAGTGTTGTTCTGGAAATTATGGAACATGAATTTTTCAAGGAGTCGTCAAGTATTGAGCGGAACAGTCTGCTAGAGTATTTAATTAGTCTCGGAAAAGCAGAAGAGACTGATGTTCTAATTAGGAAGTACTTGGGAATGCTTCTTCAGCGAGATCATTATTATTGTGCATTGGATGTTCCTGTACTGGTGCTTTGGAAAATGAAACAGCTTTCTCCAGAATATGGCATTAATGGAATGAAACAGATTCTCGATATGCATCGTAGTTGGAGAACTGCAGCAGGACATATAAAGGATGTAGAACTTACAAATGAAATAATTTTTACAAAACTAGTAGACTGGAATGAGAGCACTGATTTATATACTCTGTTTTTAGATATAGCATTGCTTCTAATAAAGTCTGAAGATGCAGATGCTGCAAGAACCGCACTTGCTGGAGTATTTGCAACTCTTCGAGTTGAGCCAGGTTATATTAATTTCATCGAAAAAATGTGGGATTCTTTTCATTATCGCGCAAAAGAATGGATATTGATGATTTATGAACTTCTATGGGATTATAGAGAAGATTTTCATGATAATATGCTTACAATTCTAAAGAAGCATTGTGAAGATGAAGATTTTAATGTTTCATTATATTCGAACCTGCTGCTTGAGAATTATAGTTCGGATGATTCATTTAAATATATAAGGAACAGTAAATCTTATTTTGACGAGATTCCAAATTGCGGGCATAAATTGTTCATAAAGAAAAATCGGCCATCGCCATGGATTAATGGATATGACTGTGTTATGGAACAAATAGAGTTATTGTCTGAAAGACTAGAGGTTGATGGAGAGCATCTAGAAAAAAGAGTTGCGGATTACTGTGATAAAATACCAGATACTGTACAACTAATCAAGTTAGGAAGGAATTGGTGGGGATGTAGGGTCGTTTGTGAAAATCCGAATCGATCTTTCTTAAGAGTTCTTTACAAAGATTGGTATAATCATAAATTTGATTTGGAAGAAGCGGAATTGGGAAGGATTGTATTATCTGCTTCAGAACCATACTGTTTATTGATAACACCACAATTATGGACTTATAACAATGGTTATTTATTAAATCCGCCTGAAAGTTTTATTTCATCTTCGTCGGTAGAACAAAAGAAACAGATTCATGATATTTTATTTGAAGGCGTCGATGATACAGAAACTGTTCTGGCAGGAGGAATTATAGATTATACCCATAAAGAAGAGATATTTGGCTTTATGGTTTCGTATTTTTCTATTCCAGGACTTCCTTCAAAATATGCAGCTCACTGTTATGAAAGAAATTCACGATTATTATTGCAATCACGCCCAGATTTTTCAGAACAGGAACATTATAATATTACTTTGCATCATAATGGAATTGAAAGTTTTCAAGGAAGCAATATCATGTGCGGTTTTAGCAAAATATCCTTGGATGAGTTTCATTGGCATATTAACATTACAGTAAATGGTATGAGGTTATTTAATGAAGGTGGACAAGAAATAGGAAGATTTGAATATTATTATGGGCAAAGAGGGAATATGGGAAATAGATATATTAGTAACCAACCGCTATTGCAACGATGGGTCGTTTCAAAAGATGCTATTTCAAAAGCTCGTTGTATAGTGGGATGTCCTAATAATATAAAAATCAATCATGCTTTTGACTCCGTTATTCGAAAATATGAGGATTAAAAGATGCTGTTACTTACAAAGAAGATATTGTTCAAGATAATGAGCTTAATATCCTCGTAAGTAATTGATATTTGGTGTCATAGTTCATAAATGACGTATAAAAGAATAAACAAACAATAAATGAACAATAATTAAAATTGTAATAACTTGCATGCATGAAAATAATCAATTTCCCCTCTTGACATATTCCGGAACAGGAAAGACCTATGTATCCGCATTTGCTATGCGTGAGCTTGGTTTCAAAAGAGTATTGTTTCTGGTTCATCGTGTAACACTTGCGAAGCAGGCTAAAAAATCTTTTGAAAAAGTTTTTGATAAGAAAGTGACAATGGGATTGGTGGGAGCAGGCTTCTATGAATATGATAAGGATTATGTTTTTGCAACAGTAGAGACTTTGAACAGAGATACACATTTGTTTCAGTATCAGCCAGATGCCTTTGATTGCATTATTTTGGATGAGGCTCACCACAGTTCTAACAATATTTATACCAAGGTCATTAATTATTTCAATCCGAAACTGTTTTTGGGTATGACTGCGACACCGGATAAAAGAGATGATAATCAGGAAGGCAAAAATATATATGAGATTTTCCATTATCAAATCGCTCATGAAATCCGTTTACAGCAGGCAATGGAAGATAATCTTCTTTGTCCATTTCATTATTTTGGCATCAGTGAGGTTGTTTCCCTGGATGATAAAACATTGCAGGCTGCGAAGCTGACAGATGAGGAATTCAATCAGCTTACCAGTGATGAGAGAGTGCGGCATGTGATCGAACAGTCGGAATATTATGGCTACAGTGGCGATCGTGTAAGGGGACTTATTTTTTGCAGTCGTGTTAAGGAGTGCGAAGAATTATCGAGAAAGTTTAATGCTCTGGGATATCGTACAATTGCTCTTAGTGGTGCTGATAATGAAGAAAAACGGCAGGAAGCATTCGAGAGACTGGCAATGGATGAAGCAGATGCAACGGAAGAAATGCAGCCCTTGGATTATATTTTTTCGCGAGATATATTAAATGAAGGTGTGGATATCGTTGAGGTGAATCAAGTCATTATGCTTAGACCAACGCAGTCTCCCATTGTATTTATTCAGCAGTTGGGACGAGGACTTAGAAAGGCACCAGGGAAAGAATATGTTGTTATTTTGGATTTTATTGGAAATTATAATAATAACTTTATGATTCCAGTAGCTTTATCAGGAGACCGTTCTTATAACGCTGATGTAATCCGCAAATATGTAATCAGTGGAAATAGTACAATACCAGGGGCTTCAACTGTTCATTTTGATGAGATTTCCAAAGATAAGATATTTAAGTCCATCGATAAAATCAAAGGGATGAAAACTCTGATCAAAGAAAGCTATGTTTCTCTGAAGAATCGGTTAGGACGGGTTCCGCTGTTGTATGATTTCTATGAAAATCAGGAAATTGATCCACTGGTAATTATTAAAGAATATAAAACATATTATGCCTTTATGCAGGCAATGGAAAAGGATAAATACAAGAATAACCTAAACGAACAGGAGAAATTAACACTGGAGTATTTGTCCAAAACGATTCTCACAGGAGTGCGCCCTGATGAGCTTGCAATATTAAGTCAATTGCTTTACAGAGATCATATAAGGGTTGCAGATTTTATAAAAGAATACCAAAAGACCTATGGAATTAAAATCAGCACATCACAGGTAAGTGAAGCAATTCAGGTGCTACAAGGACATTTCGTGAGTAAAGAAGCAGAATATCAGAAATTTCGTCAGATTGATATTCTGGAAAATGACCAATCAGGAATGATCCGAAGACTGCAAAATTATACAGAAAGACTTGCACATATTCAGTTCTACACACAGGTGGAAGATATTATAAAAGTCGGTATTGCCAGATATAAGGATAAGTATTTTCCGGGGCGAATTGTGGATAGTCCGTTTGTATTATACGAAAAATATTCCAGAAGAGATGTAAGCCTTCTCATGAACTGTGGCAAGGATTTGTCCTCTATTATGTATGGTATGAAAAGAATTGAAGATTATGTTTTCATTTTTATTACATATCACAAGGAAGAAAGTCAGGATGAAAAAAACTATGTAGATGGAAAACCTGATTATGCGGATGCTTTTGAGGATGATCTGATTTTTAAGTGGGACTCTCAGATTGGGAAAGGCTTGGATAGTTCATATATGAAAGATGTACTTGAAGCTGAAAGAAAGCACTTGCTTGTGAAAAAGTCAGATGCGGAAACAAGCTTTTATTACATGGGACAATTCACTGTGGTGGAAGCCAGAAATGCCCGGAAAGAAGATAATCGCGGACGTATGCAACCGATCACGAAAGTAACGATGAAAATGCAGCATCCAGTGAGAGAAGATTTATTACGGTATTTACAGTCAAATATTACAGCATAAA
>OLNE01001782.1_pt1 | contig 14726 bp, 9 predicted proteins | sample 1672431 | NCBI WGS metagenome assembly OLNE01 (sample SAMEA3136685, study PRJEB25190) | human gut metagenome | reverse complement strand
TTCATTGCTTTCGAAGAATAGCTCTCCCAACTTACGCTGTTCCCAAGCGGGTGTATAATTAATGCATTTATACTGCGGTTTGAAAGCGTGGGATGCGATGACGTACTCCGATTTGATTGAACATGAGGCTGGTGAAACAGAGATACGCTCATATCTAGTAGACGGTGACGTGGTGCCAGTTACCATGCGCATTCCCGCTAACCTGCGGGATTCCGCCAAAGAAGCCGCGTCTCTGAGAGGAATGAGCTTCTCGGCGTTCGTAAGGACATGCATGATCAATGAGTTGGCGAAGGGCGGCAAGTAATTGATTGCGCTCACCGCCATGACCATACAAATAATTGACAACAATCCGGATGGTATCCGTATTTGCCGGGTGGACGGGGAATCGCTTGTCACTGTCGTGGTGCCCAGAGACATGTTGGGCGAGGCGAAGTGTCTTCCCGATCTGCCAGACCGCGGTGTGTATTACCTGCTTGATGAGGATCATGGTGTGCTGAGTCGTGTGTACGCGGGGCAAACCACGAGGGGACTTGTCAGACTTGATGCGCACAAGACCAAAAAGGAGTTCTGGAACAAAGCCATCATGTTCCTCGATAACGATGTCAATATCGACCGTGATGTTCTGGATTCGCTTGAGGCGAAGGCCATCGATTACGTGCGTGAACACGGCTCATATGAGACCGATAACGGGAATACTCCCGCTCCTCGCATGAACCCATACAAAGAGCAGCGGGTGGAGGACCTGCACGGCAGCATTCTTTTCCGCATGCGCGTGCTCGGATATGATCTCGACCGCAAGGAGACAACGCCGGTTGCAGTGAATACCGTGTTCCACACCAAGAAGAATGGCGTGCGTGCGACTGGACGATACAACCGGGATACCGGCCGTTTCACGGTTCTTTCGGGCTCCGAGGTGGACCTTGGTCATGCGGTGATCAAAAATCAAGGAGCCGTGGCAGCTCGACGGCAGCTTTTCGCCGCGCAGACAGGCAAAGTGATTCTTGCGGACGATGCCGAGCTGTCCAGTCCCTCCTCCGCCGCTGTATTCGTTCTCGGCGGCAGCCAAAACGGGTGGATCGAATGGGTCAATGAGCAGGGGCAGACCCTTGATTATGTGTACAGAAGCAAGGAGCATATGAATGAATAAGCAGCAGCTCGCCGCCAAGATTTGGGAGTCGGCCAACAAAATGCGCTCGAAGATCGAAGCCAACGAATACAAGGATTACATCCTCGGCTTCATCTTCTACAAGTTCCTTTCCGAGACCGAAGTCACTCGTCTGCATGCTGATGGCATGGGGGACGAAGACCTCGAAGAATTGCGGGAGGATGATACCGAGACCGCGCAGTACGTGCGCGATCTGTGCGGCTACTTCATCTCCTACGATAACCTGTTCTCCACATGGGTGGCGAAGAAGGGGGATTTCGCCATCGCCAATGTGCGCGACGCGCTTTCCGCGTTCGACCGCAACATCGACCCTGCCCGCAAGCGCGTGTTCGCGGGCATCTTCGACACCTTGCAGACCGGCCTGTCCAAACTCGGCACCGATGAGAAAAGCCGCAGCAAGGCCGCACGTGACCTCATCTACCTCATCAAGGACATTCCGATGGACAGCCGGCAGGACTACGACACCCTCGGCTTCATCTATGAATACCTGATCAGCAATTTCGCCTCCAACGCGGGTAAGAAGGCCGGCGAGTTCTACACGCCGAGCGAGGTCTCACAGCTCATGAGCGAAATCGTGGCCTGGCATCTCGCCGGCCGTGAGGAAATCAACATCTATGACCCCACAAGCGGTTCGGGTTCGTTGCTCATCCACATCGGCCAGGCGGTGGCCCGTCGCAACGGCAACCCGAATGACATCAGGTATTACGCGCAGGAACTCAAGGAGAACACCTACAACCTCACGCGCATGAACCTTGTCATGCGCGGCATCCTGCCGGACAACATCGTGGCCCGCAACGGAGACACACTGAAAAGCGACTGGCCGTGGTTCGACACCGACGAGACCAAGGATGAGACCTATGAGCCGCTGTTCGTGGACGCTGTGGTCTCGAATCCTCCCTACTCCCAGAATTGGGAACCGCCGGAGGCCGGCGAGGATATCCGCTTCGAATACGGCATCGCGCCCAAGTCCAAGGCGGACTACGCCTTCCTGCTGCATGACCTCTACCATCTGCGCGACGACGGCATCATGACCATCGTATTGCCCCATGGCGTGCTGTTCCGTGGTGGTGAGGAAGGCACTATTCGCCGGAACCTGGTGGAGAACCACCACATTCAGGCCATCATCGGCTTGCCCGCGAACATCTTCTTCGGCACCGGCATCCCCACCATCGTGATGGTGCTGCGCAAACATCGCGACGACGATCATGTGCTCATCGTGGACGCTTCCAAATACTTCACCAAGGAAGGCAAGAACAACAAGCTGCGTGCGAGCGATATCAAACGCATCGTGGATGCGGTGACAGGGAATCGTGACGTCGATAAGTTCAGCCGCTTGGTGGGTATCGATGAGATTCGGCAGAACGACTATAACCTCAATATTCCTCGCTACGTGGATTCCTCCGACAATGCCGAGAGCTGGGATGTGTATTCCACTATGTTCGGCGGCATTCCTAAGCGGGACATCGATGCACTCAGCAAATATTGGAACGTGTTCCCCGGACTGCGCCGGTGCCTTTTCGCGGAGGAGAACGGCCATTCGGCCAAGCTCGCCGTGCAAGACGTTCGTGAGGCGGTGAATGCCGACTCAGATGTGAAGGCATATATCCAGCGTTATCATGAGGCGTTCATCGATTATCCGGCTTATATGCGCGGTGAATTGGTGGGTAATGCCGCCAATGTGGGCATTGCCGCCGAAGAGGAGACTCTGGCAAATGATCTGCTGCGTCGTTTGGCTGGTATCCCTCTCGTAGACGCCTATGCGGCGTATCAGGTGCTTGACGATAGTTGGCAAAAGACTATCTCCATCGACCTTGAAACCATACAGGCCGAGGGACATGACGCCGTTCGCAAAGTCGATGCCAATATGGTCGTCAAGAAGAAAGGCGGTAAGGATGTCGAAGTGCCGGACGGCTGGGTCGGGCATATTCTGCCGTTCGATCTCGTACAGGGGAAATTTCTTACCTCTGATCTTGCGGAAATTGCCACATTTGAATCTCGGCTGAGTGAGATTGGCGGCGAAATCGCTGACATTCTTGACAATCTGGATGAGGATGACAAGAGTTCGACTGATGCCGTCAGCGAGGATGGAGATTCTTTCGTTGCCGCTGAATTGAAGAAAGCAGTGAAATCGATTGGGAAGAATCCCGAGACTGACTTTGACCGTGCTCTTGTGAGTGCACAGCGGTTGTTTGATGAAGAGCGTGAAGTCAAAAAGAACGTTAAGAATCTCCGTTCAGCGCTTGATGAAAAGACCCGGACCGTTATTGAAGGACTGAGCGATGAACATGCTGATGACTTGCTTGCTGCCAAGTGGGTGGAACCATTGCAGCACAAGCTTGAGGAGCTCCCTCAGACGGTTGTTGATGAGTTGATTGCAGCGGTGAATGCGCTGAACGACAAGTATTCGACCACATACTCTGATGTGTGCGAACAGATCGAACAGGCTGAGGCAGAACTTGGCAATATGCTTGGTCAACTAACCGGCAATGAGTTCGACATGGCCGGTATTGCCGAGCTGAAGACCCTGTTGGGAGGTGAATGATGACTGAACAGGCGAAAGTTCCTGCGATTCGTTTCGCTGGTTTTACTGACCCTTGGGAACAGCGTAAGTTGGGTGAACTTGTCGTTATTGAACGAGGTGGTTCACCACGTCCGATCGATGAATACATAACGGATGACACCAATGGTTTGAATTGGGTCAAGATTGGCGATGCTCCTTCGCTTGGTCGGTATATCAGTAAGACCTCCGAGAAAATAAAACCTGAGGGCCTGAGCAAGACCCGGCAAGTGCACCCTGGCGATTTGATTCTGTCCAATTCAATGAGCTTTGGCAGACCATACATAATGGCGATAGAAGGCTGTATTCATGATGGTTGGTTGTTGATTCGGGATGAGCCGAAAAGCTTTGATCCAATGTATCTTTGCCACATGCTTGGTACTCCGAAAATGCTCAATCAGTATCGTATGCTCGCTTCTGGAAGTACCGTCAACAATCTCAACAAAGAGCTTGTCAGCAATGCAAGTATTCTCATGCCATGCAAGTCTGAGCAAAAAGTAATTGGCCAGTTCTTCAATCACCTTGACGACCTCATCACCCTTCATCAGCGTAAGTATGACAAGCTCGTCGTGTTCAAAAAATCGATGCTTGAAAAAATGTTCCCGAAGGATGGCGAGTCCGTACCCGAGATTCGTTTCGCTGGTTTTACTGACCCTTGGGAACAGCGTAAGTTGGGTGAACTTGTCGTTATTGAACGAGGTGGTTCACCACGTCCGATCGATGAATACATAACGGATGACACCAATGGTTTGAATTGGGTCAAGATTGGCGATGCTCCTTCGCTTGGTCGGTATATCAGTAAGACCTCCGAGAAAATAAAACCTGAGGGCCTGAGCAAGACCCGGCAAGTGCACCCTGGCGATTTGATTCTGTCCAATTCAATGAGCTTTGGCAGACCATACATAATGGCGATAGAAGGCTGTATTCATGATGGTTGGTTGTTGATTCGGGATGAGCCGAAAAGCTTTGATCCAATGTATCTTTGCCACATGCTTGGTACTCCGAAAATGCTCAATCAGTATCGTATGCTCGCTTCTGGAAGTACCGTCAACAATCTCAACAAAGAGCTTGTCAGCAATGCAAGTATTCTCATGCCATGCAAGTCTGAGCAAAAAGTAATTGGCCAGTTCTTCAATCACCTTGACGACCTCATCACCCTTCATCAGCGTAAGTTGGAATTGCTGCGGAACATCAAAAAATCCTTGCTTGACAAGATGTTCGTGTGAGGGGAGGAATCGCCATGGAACCATTCGATATCGCGAAGCTCGCCTCATATCGCGAGAATAACCGGATCGAGGCGAAGTCCGCGAAGGGCGGCCTCCCGCGCAGCATATGGGAGACCTACTCCGCCTTCGCCAACACCTATGGCGGTGTCATCCTGCTTGGTGTCAAAGAACGCGAAGACGGCACATTTGAAACAGTCGGGCTCACACCAGTGGAAGCGGAACATCTTCGCCAGGACTTTTGGAACACGGTCAGCAACCGGTTCAAGGTGAGCGCCGTGCTGCCCATCGAATCGGAAGTTGAAGTGCTCGAAGCGGATGGTGGGATAGTGCTGGCTATTCACGTTCCGCGCGCTCCGCGTGACGAACGCCCCGTGTATATCAATAATGATCTCTTCGGGGGAACCTACCGTCGGCGTGGTGAGGGCGACTACCGTTGCACGCGGCAGGAGATCTCAGCAATGCTCCGGGATCAGGGAGCTGAGACGATGGATTCCAAGGTGCTGGACGATCTCACTGTTGCCGACTTCAATACAGACACAGTGCGGGCATATCGCAATCGTTTCCGTGCAGCGCGACAGGGCAGTTCTTGGACCGATCTCGATGACGAGCGTTTTCTACGCGCCATTGGCGCGGCGGCGGTAAGCCGTGAGGATGGCAGGCTGCATCCCACGTTCGGTGGCCTGCTCATGTTCGGCAACGACTATGACATCGTGCGCGAATGCCCGCAGTATTATCTTGACTATCAGGAGACTCTGGACCCGGCGATTCGCTGGACCGATCGTGTGCATTCGGGAGATGGCATGTGGTCGGGCAACCTGTTCGATTTCTTCTTCCGCGTGAACCGCAAGCTTGCCGAATCCCTGAAGACCCCATTCAAGCTCGACGGCATTTTCCGCGTCGATGACACCCCCATGCATAAGGCGGTCCGTGAGGCGTTGGCCAACTGCTTGTTCAACGCCGATTACCATGGCGTACGCGGAGTGGTGGTCAGGCGCACCCCCGACAAGCTGGTGTTCGAGAATCCGGGTGATATCCGAACCGGCATTGAACAGATGCGCCTCGGCGGGGTGTCTGATCCGCGCAACGGTCTTGTCATGAAGATGTTCAGCCTAATCGATGTGGGCGAGCGAGCTGGTACGGGTGTCCCCGATGTGTTCGCCACATGGGCGAATGCAGGACTTCCTGAACCACGGATTGAAGAGAACTTCGGAGAAGCTGATCGCACGATACTCACGCTCATGTTGGAGGCGGATGCCAAGCCTGATAACAATGAGCAGATATCTGACGATTATGAGCAGATAAATAGTTCGAATGAGCAGATATCTGACAATAATGAGCAGTTAAATGGTTTGAATGAGCAGATAACCGAGAGACAGCGAGTCATTCTTCATTTTGTAGAGAAGAGCCCCAGCGCGACATACGATGATATGGCGCGTGCTGTGGGAGTCTCATCAGCGACTGTGCGAAGGGATGCTGAGATACTCATTGGGTGTGGATTGCTTAAGCGCGTCGGCTCGCGAAAGGCAGGACACTGGGAAGTTCGGGGAGAGAAGAATCATGATATTCGATAGCGAATCGGTGTTCGAGGAAAACGTCATCACCGTGCTTAAGCAGCATGGATGGAAGGACGGTGTCCTGCGCTATCCAACTGAGCGGGATTTGCTCGACAATTGGAAAGACATACTGTACCGCAACAACAACGACATAGACAGGCTCGGCAAATACCCGCTGACGGACGGGGAAATGGCACAGATAATCGAGCAGATCGAGACCCTGCGAACGCCGCTCGCACTCAATTCGTTCGTCAACGGGCGTACCGTGTCTATCACGCGTGACAACAAAGAAGATGTGGCGCATTTCGGCAAGGAAGTCAGTCTCTACATCTATGACCGCAAGGAAATCGCGGGCGGCAAAAGCACCTACCAAATCGTTCAGCAACCGGTCTATCCAGCCAAGAACACGATGTTGAGCTCGCGGCGCGGCGACCTCGTGCTCCTCATCAATGGCATGCCATTGATCCATATCGAGCTCAAGAAAAGCGGCATACCCGTCAGCCAAGCGACCAATCAGATCGAAAAATACGCGCACGAAGGCGTGTTCACCGGCCTGTTCCGTCTCGTGCAGATCTTCGTGGCCATGACCCCCGACGACGCCGTCTACTTCGCCAATCCCGGCGCGGACAAATTCAATCCAAGCTATTACTTCCATTGGGCGGACTACAACAACGAGCCTATCTGTGGCGGGCAACACCCAGGCAAAGACGAATGGAAGCTGTTCATCGGCGGCACTTCCGGCACCGCCGGCCTGCTGTCCATTCCCATGGCGCACCAGCTCATCGGCTTCTACACCATCGCTGATTCAGCGGATGGATGCCTTAAGGTGCTGCGCAGCTACCAGTACATCGCGGCAAACGCCATCTCCGATGTGGTGAGGAAATGTGATTGGGAACAGCGACCCTCCATGCCGGGACGACCCGGCGGCTATGTGTGGCACACCACCGGTTCAGGCAAGACCATGACCAGCTTCAAATCGGCTCAGCTCATTGCTGACTCGCATGACGCCGACAAGGTCGTGTTCCTCATGGACCGAATCGAACTGGGCACCCAATCGTTGAAGGAATACCGCAGCTTTGCCGACAGCGAGACGGAAGTGCAGGGCACGGAGAACACCGGTGTTTTGCGGGACAAACTCAACAGCACCGATGTCAACGACACCCTGATCGTCACCTCTATCCAGAAGATGAGCAACGTGAAAGCAGGGGAGCGGGGCGTCACCCAGACATGGCTGGATCAACTTGCTGCACGACGCATCGTCTTCATCGTGGACGAATGCCATCGCTCCACCTTCGGCGACATGTTGCAAGTCATCCGCCGTTCCTTCCCCAACGCGCTGTTCTTCGGATTCACAGGCACACCCATTCTGGGCGAAAACCAGAAGAAGAACTCCACCACCGCCATGGTATTCGGCCGTTGCCTGCACCGGTACAGCATCGCCGACGGCATTCGTGACCATAATGTACTCGGATTCGATCCGTACATGGTGACCACGTACAAGGATTCTGAAGTCAGACGTGCCGTGGCTCTCGACAAGGCGAAAGCTGAGAGTACGGAAGATGCACTTGCTGACCCCATTAAAGCTAAGGTGTTTCAGCATTACATGGATAAATCCGAGGTCCCTATGGGGCCGATGGTTGATGGCGCTGGAAACCGTCTCAGTGGCATCGAGGATTTCCTTGGACGAGACCAATATGGCATCGACTCACCGCATCCGAACATGGTGGTCTCGGACATTCTCGAACAGTTCCCGGTGCTCAGCCATGCGGGCAAATTCCATGCGATGCTCGCCACTAGCTCCATTCCTGAAGCTGTCAACTATTATCACTTGTTCAAGCAGCAAGCACCTAAGTTGCATGTAACGGCGTTGTTCGATCCCAACATCGACAACAACGAAGGAGCAACGGATAAAGAAGATGCGCTGACTGAAATCATCACCGATTACAACGAGGCGTTCGGCAAAGAGTTCATCATCCCCACATGGGCGGCGATGAAGAAAGATATTTCGTCGCGACTATCGCATAAGAGTCCGTACGGCGGCATAGCAGCAAACCGCAGTCAGCAGCTCGATTTGCTCATTGTCGTGGACCAGATGCTCACCGGATTTGACTCAAAATGGGTGAATACGCTGTATCTCGACAAGATCATCGACTACGAAAGCATCATTCAGGCGTTCAGCCGCACGAACCGCCTGTTCGGGCCGGACAAGCCGTTCGGAGTCATCCGCTACTACCGCAAGCCGCACACCATGTATGGCTTCATCGAAGCGGCGGTGAAACTGTACTCCGGCGACAGGCCGCTTGATTTGTTCGTGCAGAAACTGCCCGCGAACGTGAAATCCATGGATACACGGTACTTGGAGATTCTCGACGTGTTCACGGATAACGGGGAATCGGACCTCATGCAGCTGCCGGAATCGGTGGAGGCCAGACGCAAGTTCGCCAAGGAGTTCGTAGAGCTGAATCGTTACCTTGAAGCGGCGAAAGTGCAAGGTTTCGACTGGAACACCACGGAATACAAGGTCGATGGCACGGATGCCGACGATGCGGATGAGAACGATGGCGGGAACGTCGAACCTGATATCGTGCGTCCCCAAATTGACGAACGCACATATCTGATTCTCGCCCAGCGGTATAAGGAGCTGTTCGATGATGACAGCTGCGCCGCAGAACCGGACGATGACGGGAGATGTGACCCCGAAGCGCCTTATGAGCTGGAAGGGTATCTCACCGAAATCGACACCGGACTGATCGACACCGACTACATGAATGCCAACTTCGTCAAATGGCTCAAGGCGCTCAAGGAGGACAGTCCGGAGTTGGCGGAGATGTCCGCACAGCTGCACCGATCCTTCGCTGCGCTTTCGAGGGACGAACAACGACTTGCTGAGCTGTTCCTGCATGATGTGGAGCGTGGCGATGTGGAAGTCGAGGAAGGCATGACGCTGCGGGACTACATCACGCGCTATGCCAAACGAGAGAAAGATGAGCAGATCGACAAGCTCGTGGATCATCTCGGCGTTGACAGGTCGTTGCTTGAAGAACTTACCGTCAGATATATCAATGAGAAAAGTCTGAACGCATTCGGCCGATTCGACGCCCTGCGTGACACCATCGACGTGCCACGGGCGAAATCGTTCTTCGAGCGATGCATGAATGTGACGCTGCCGAATTTCAAAGTGAAAGTACAGGCGTCGAAACTGTTGAAACAGTTCGTGCTCGAAGGCGGGTTCGACATCGACGAGGAGGTCTCGCACTGGCGATTCGCCCTCTGACGGTTTTGTAACGCTGTACGGTGCCACTCCTGCTGGTGCTTGTGTATGTTTGGCCGCTCGACCGGAGAGCCGCCACGGGAATGTATCACAACGCTGATAGTCTGGCAGACAGTCGAAACCGCACGAATATGCCCATTCTCCAAGGAGTATCGCATGGCTGAAAACACCGAATACCTCGCCCTGTGGGGCGGCCGCTTCACTTCCGGACCGTCGCCCGAGCTGGCCCGTCTGTCGAAATCCACGCAGTTCGACTGGCGACTCGCCGATGACGACATCGCCGGTTCCCGCGCCCACGCGCGCGCCCTCGGCCGCGCAGGCCTGCTGACCGCCGATGAGCTCAGCCGCATGGAAGCCTCGCTTGACGAGCTGCAGCGCCGCGTCGACTCCGGTGCGTTTGCGCCCATCGAAGACGACGAGGACGAGGCCACCGCGCTGGAGCGCGGCCTGCTGGAGATCGCAGGCGACGAGCTCGGCGGCAAACTGCGCGCCGGCCGTTCCCGCAACGATCAGATCGCCTGCCTGATCCGCATGTGGCTGCGCCGCCACTCCCGCGTCATCGCAGGTCAGCTGCTTTCCCTCGCATCCGCGCTGATCGACCAGTCGGTCAAGGCCGGCGGCACCGTCATGCCGGGCCGCACCCACATGCAGCACGCCCAGCCCGTGCTGCTCGCGCATCAGCTCATGGCACACGTGTGGCCGCTGCTGCGTGACGTGCAGCGACTCGTGGATTGGGACAAGCGCATCGACGCCAGCCCGTACGGCTCCGGGGCGCTCGCCGGCAACACGCTCGGACTGGAGCCGGTCGCGGTCGCCCGAGAACTCGGTTTCGGCAAGGTCACCGAGAACTCCATCGACGGCACCGCCTCGCGCGACCTAGTGGCCGAATTCGCGTTCGTCGCCGCCATGGCCGGCGTCGACATCTCGCGTCTGAGCGAGGAGATCATCATCTGGAACACCCAGGAATTCGCGTTCGTGCGTCTCGATGACGCCTACTCCACCGGCTCCTCGATCATGCCGCAGAAGAAGAACCCCGACATCGCCGAGCTCGCCCGCGGCAAGTCCGGCCGTCTCATCGGCGACCTGACAGGCCTGCTCGCCACGCTCAAGGGCCTGCCCACCGCGTACGCCCGCGACCTGCAGGAAGACAAGGAGGCGGTCTTCGACCAGGTCGATACGCTGGAGGTGCTGCTGCCCGCCTTCACCGGTATGATCGCCACCATGAGCTTCGACCACGACCGTCTTGCGGCCGAAGCGCCGACCGGATTCGCGCTCGCCACGGACATCGCCGAATGGCTCGTCAAGAATGGTGTGCCGTTCCGTCACGCGCATGAGCTTTCCGGTGCATGCGTCAAGCTCGCCGAAGGCCGTGGCCAGGAGCTGTGGGATCTCACGGATGACGATTTCATCGGGATCTTCCGTGACTTCCTGCCCGCCGACAAGGCCCCGCAGGTGCGTGAGGTGCTGTCCACCGAAGGCTCTGTGTCCGCCCGCAACGGCAAGGGCGGCACGTCGCCGGCCCGTGTACGTGAACAGATCGCCTGCGCCAAGGCCACCGTCGACGCGCTGCGCGTGTTCGCCAACTCCGTGAGCGATGGTCCGGCCTACAAGTCTCCGAAGTCCCTGCGCTCCGTCACCGACTGACCGCCTCCACATCCCCGCCAGCGCGCGCGGGCTCATCCTGAAGGATGAACCCGCGTGACAGGAGTCTGACCTAGAATCATGACTGGAAGAGACACAGACATACGGAAGACGGATTCGGGCGAAGGGAAACAGTGTGCTGACGCGCAATCAGATTCGGTCGTTGGTCAACGAGCATGGGCACGACATCATCGTCCATGATCATATGCAGCATATCGAGCGCGGATGCTACCAGCATGGAGCGGTGACGACATTCGCGCATTCTATCCGCGTGGCGTGCCTCGCCGTGTGGATGGCCGACCGCCTGCATCTGTGGGACAAGGTCGATCTGCATTCGCTGGTCCGCGCGGCTCTGCTGCACGATTACTTCCTGTATGACTGGCATGACTGGGATGACGGCGCCCATAGGCTGCACGGGTTCACGCACGGGCAGGCTGCATTGCGCAACGCAGTGCGTGACTTCCGCCTCAACGCGATCGAACGTGACAGCATCGCATGCCACATGTTCCCCATGACGCTCAAGCCGCCGAGCTACATCGAAGGCTATCTGGTCACCATGGCCGACAAGATCAGTGCCACGCGGGAGACCTTCTCCCTGGAGCGGTTCTCCAAGCCGCAACTGGAGTCCGGTAAACCCCTCGCCGCAATCGAAAGCGGAGCATCCGCAGCGTCCGCGCACGACGGGCGGCACAAGCCCTCACGGAGCCGGGAGGTGCTGGCCTGATGCTGTTCGTGGAAAAACTGTTCCTGTGGTTCCTGTTCTACAGCTTCTGCGGATGGGTGTACGAGTCCATTCTCGTGTCCATCCTGGAGCGCCGGCCAGTCAACCGCGGATTCCTCAACGGCCCGTTGTGCCCGATTTACGGTGCGGGCGCGGTCGGCGCCGTCGTGGTGCTGGGACAGGTACACAATCCCCTGGTGGTGTTCCTGCTTTCGATGGTCGGTGCCAGCATACTGGAATACGTCACATCCTGGGTCATGGAGGTGCTGTTTCATGCCCGCTGGTGGGACTACTCCGACTACAAATTCAATCTTAACGGGCGCATCTGCCTGCTGGGGGCGTTCGTGTTCGGCGTGGGCGGCGTGCTCATCACGTCGGTGATCCAGCCGCAGGTTGCAGGTGTCACCGACCGGCTGCCGCTGCCCGCCATCCACTGGCTGTGCGGGGTGCTGTTCGTGCTCACGCTGATCGACCTCGTCGTCACGGTGTGCGGCATCATGCATTTCGAGAACAGTCTCGACAATCTCATGGCCGCCATGACGCATTACGGAGACGCCATGAAGGTCGCCGTCAGCGATGTCACCGGCAAGATGAGCGAATCGTGGAAATCCGGCAAAGAGATGTCGTTCGACTTCATGATGCGGGTCAGGGACGCGGCGATGTCCATCTTCAACCGTCAGCAGCGTCGAATGATCGCCTCGTTCCCGAAACTGCGCACCGAACGCAACAACGATGTGCTGGAGCAGCTGCGCCGGATTCTCGAAAGCCTGTACCGTCACTGACGGCCGGATTCAAGCGACGAACCGGGGAGCATTCCCCGACGTTTCGCGGGCAGCCGTCCTGGCGCATGCTGTCGATATGTTCTGCGAGACTGATAGATGCACAATGCCCAGAATTTGATAGGGAGTACCAATATCCATGGCTCACGTCACCGATTTCAAAGAGGCCGGATTCGATTCCGTCCTTGAAGAACTGGAATGGCGCGGGTTGATTTCCCAGTCCACCGACAGGAAACAACTCGCCGAAGCGTTGAACGGGGAGCCGGTCACCTATTATTGCGGCTTCGACCCGACCGCGGCGTCGCTGCATATCGGCAATCTCGTGCAGCTGATCAACATGCGTCACCTTCAGGCCGCCGGGCATCATCCGATCGCCTTGGTCGGCGGCGCGACCGGTCTGATTGGCGACCCCCGCCAGTCGGGCGAGCGCACCCTCAACCCGAAGGACGTCGTCGCCGGCTGGGCCGAACGGCTCAAGCGGCAGATCGGCGGCATTCTGGAAACCTACGGCGACAATCCGGTGCGTTTCGTCTCCAATTACGACTGGACCGCGCAGATGTCCGTCATCGACTTCCTGCGCGACGTCGGCAAGAACTTCCGACTCGGCACCATGCTGGCCAAGGACACGGTCGCGCGTCGTCTGAACTCCGAGGAGGGCATCTCCTTCACGGAATTCAGCTACCAGGTGCTGCAGGGCAACGACTTCCTTCACCTGTTCGACGAGTACGGCTGCACGCTGGAAATCGGCGGATCCGACCAGTGGGGCAACCTGACCTCCGGCATGGACCTGATTCGCAAGGTGCGCGGCGTCACGGTGAACGTGTTCACCAGCCCGATCATCACCGACGCCACCGGAAAGAAATTCGGCAAATCCGAAGGCAACGCGGTGTGGCTCGATGCCACCATGCTCAGCCCGTACCGGTTCTACCAGTTCTGGTTCAACCGCCCCGACGTCGAGATGGAAGGCCTGCTCAAGGCGTTCACGTTCCTGCCAAAGGCCGAGATCGAACGACTCGCCGAAGAATCGCGCACCAATCCCGGCGCACGCGAAGCCCAGCGCACCCTCGCATGGGAAGTGACCAGCTTCGTGCATGGCGAGGCCGCGACGCAGGCGGCGATCGACGCGTCCGCAGCCCTGTTCGGGCGCGGCGGCGACCTTGCCTCCATCGACGAGGACACGCTTGAAGCCGCCATCGACGGACTCAAGATAGAGGACGAGTCCGGTGCCAAGACGTTCGCGTCCGTCGGCATCGACGACCGCATCACCGAGGCCGGGGTGAAGGCAGGCCTGTTCAAGTCTATTTCCGAGGCCCGCAAGACCATCAAGTCCGGTGGCGTGTATCTGAACAACAACCGTGTGACCGACGAAGAGCAGACGTTGGGCCAGGACGATTTCCTGCACGGTCGTTTCGCGCTCATCCGCCGCGGCAAGAAGGCGCTCGGCGTCGTCGAGAAGCACTGATTCGTTCCTGCTCCCCTTGGCGGGGAGCTGCCGGCCAGGGCCGGCTGGGGTGGTTGCGCCGGCACGGAGACCATCCCGCTCATCGTGACATCGCATCGCAACAACAGACTTTGCATTAAGAAAGGCATACACGTATGGCAGAAGAACAGGGTCGCTCCGGCGGCAAATCATACGGCAACCGCGGTTACGGCTCCGGACGTTCCGGCGGTTACCGCAAGTCGGGCGGTTACCGCAAGGACGGCGACCGCGGCGGATTCCGTCGCGACGGCGAGCATGGCGGATACCGCGGCAAGGGCGGTTTCCGCAAGGATGGGGAGCGCCGTGACTTCCACAAGGGTGGTTTCCGCAAGG
>OLNE01001779.1_pt1 | contig 14738 bp, 11 predicted proteins | sample 1672431 | NCBI WGS metagenome assembly OLNE01 (sample SAMEA3136685, study PRJEB25190) | human gut metagenome | reverse complement strand
GCATGGGTGCTCCATAGGTTGCGTGTTGTTGCGGGCGCGGGGTTCGTGCGTCTGACGGCTAATTGTACCCGTCGACGTCAACGTTCCATCTACGGCCGGTAAGTCTCCAGTCAGAGAAGTCGTTGACGTCGCCGTTGACCTCGTACTCGAGGAAGTTCAGGTCATGTTTGCCGTCGTGGTTGTTCCAGAAGAAGTAACGGGGACGCGGGTCGTCGGAGACCATGAAGACGGGCGTGCTGCCGGCGAGGACGGAGGAGTTTCCGCAGGCACCGTCCGTGTCGGTCCCGTCCCAGGCGCCCACGGCCCACTCGAGCGTGGCCGGCAGGTCGAGGTGGCCGGTGGGGACTTCGCTAATGGCCAGTGGCTGTGAGGTATCCGCGCCGGCGGGCTTCACGAGTAAGATCGGCGAGGTGGTCTTCGCGAGCTCCTCGTGGCCCCAGGGCCAGACGCCGTGGTCCGCGGTGATGACGATGGTGGTCTGGTCATACACGCCGAGCTCCTTGAGCTGCTCGATGTACTCCTCGACGATGTCGAGCGAGCCACGACCCTGCGCGATCATGGACGTGTGGTCCTGTGTGGTCGTGACGGAGTTGCCGTTCTCGTCCATTGTGTAGGGCCAGTGGGTGCCCTGGCAGTGGATGACGCGGTAGGCCCCGCCGGCGGAATCGTCGGTGGCGGTGAGGCAGGGCTCGGAGAAGAGCGCGTGCATGCCCTTGTCGTCGAAGACGTAGGGCGTCTTGTCCGCGGACTCGGTGCCAGTGGGTGCGATGGCCTCGTTGAGTTGGTCCGTCGTGAACCAGAGGAACGGCTTCAGGGCGTAGGGGAGATCGCGGTAGAGGCCGCATCCGCCAAGGGCCTTGGCGCAGCTCAGGAAGTTGGCGATGTAGGGCTCGACGGTGTGCACGTTCATCGTCTTGCTCGCGAGGGCGTTCGCGCCGTAGGACACGGAGTCCGAGTAGACGCCCACGGAATAGCCCTGCTCGGCTGCGACGTCGAGGAGATTGCGGTCCGAGAACCAGGACTCGAGGTCCGCCGTGGTGAACTCGTCCAGCGAGGGGTCGAAGTCATGGCCGGTGACGATGAAAGGAACGCCATAGCGCGTGGGGATGACGGAGCCGAGGGAGTTGCGGTACCAGGTGAACCCACCGAGGTCATCCGCGGCGTCAGGGTACTGCTCCATGACATCGTCCATGTCCTTGGTATCGAACATGTCAAGTACGAACACCACGACGTTGCTCTTGGTCGAGACGGTGGTGAGGCCTTCCTTGGTCACCGTCGGGCGAGTTAGGGCCTCGGCGTTCTGGAAGCCGAGGGCGCAGAGCGCGACGCTCTGGGCGATGACGATGACGAGGCAACACGTCACGGCGGTGACGCGGCTTGCGAGGGGTCGCTTCCAGGCGAGGAGCGCCGCCGCCGCGAGAATGACGATCCAGGCGATGCTTGAGATCGTCGTCCTGCGGTGATAGACGGCCCAGTCGACGGGCGAGCCGTCAGCCGAGGGAAGCGACTTATTGAGCACGAGTTCCTGGAGCAGGGCACAGAGGCAGATAGCCGCGACGATGGCGAGGGCGACGTCGAACGCGCGGCCGCGGGTAAGCGAGGTGGCGAGTGCGAGTGCCGCGCCCGTCAGCGCCACGAGCGCGATGAGCGGCAGCCAGACGTTGGCCAGGGTGAACGAGAGCGACTGGAAGCCGGGGATGACCACCTCGAGGGGCGACACGAAGAAGAGGCAGTACGTGAGCGAGAGCGAAACGATGAGCGCGAGCATGAGGCGAGCGCGCCAGGAGAGGGTGGGCGCGGGGTGCTCGACGCGCGCGGAGAGCATGGCGCGGGCGCGTTCGTCAGCGGAGGCGAGGGATGCCTGGTCCGAGCAGGCGCGCGCCTCGGCCTCGACGCACTTGCCCGTGTTCTCGTCGACGTGGAGGGCTCGCAGCAGCGCGCGGCGGGCGCGACGCCACACCACACCGAGAACGGCGGAGAGCGCGACGGCGACGCCGGCGAGCGCCTGGATGGTGTAGGTCATGACGCTCGGGTCGACATAGGCGAGCGCGGGGGTCGCGAGCACGAGCCAGACGAGGGCGCATGCCGCGAGTGCGGAGCAGACGTCGAACGCGGCAACGGTGGCGCGCCGCGAGGTGGGCATACGACGGGCGGAGGAGTGGCTCGTGCGGGCTGCGCGAGAGGGGATGAACTTCAAGGGAGGTCCAATCGGCGGAATGGCGGCAAACAATCTTCAATGATAATCATTACCGCTGCGTGGACCGCTTGGGATGGCACTCTGCGGCCTGTCTCGCCATCCCGGCTACGCAAAACCCATCGGGTGTTTGGCCGGGCTTGCCAAATTGTCCTCGGCGAGGGCCGCCTCGAGCGCGGCGTCGGTGAGCGTGCCGCCAGCCCCGAGGGTTGCCTGCTTGATGAGCCAGCGCTCGAACAGGGTCCTGGCGCTGCGGGCGTTGGCGTAATCGGGCGCGCGGGTGAGGGCGCGGCAGGCTCCGGAGAGGCGCTCACGGGCGTCTTCCGCGACCGTCACGTGGCGCTCGGGCGCGAAGATGTCGACGAGGATGTGCTCGAGGGTCTTGGCGTCATAGTCGTCAAAGTTGAGGCGCAGGGAGAAACGCGAGGTGAGGCCCGGGTTGACCTCGAGGAGTCGGGACATCTGGGCGGGGTAGCCCGCTGCCACCACGACGACCTCGCCGCGTCCCGCCTCCATGAGCTCGACGAGGGCGTTGATGGCCTCGAGGCCATACTCTGCGGTGTCCGCGAGCTTGTAGGCCTCATCGATGAAGAGCGTGCCGCCTCGCGCGCGCTGCCATGCCGCCCGGACGAGGCTCGCCGTGTGGCCCACGTAGCGGGCCACGAGATCGTCAGCGCGTGCCTCGACGAACTCGCCGTCGAGCACCTTCTCGGCACGGCCGAACTCATGCAGCTCGCGGGCGAAGGTGGTCTTGCCGGACCCGGGGTTACCGAGCAGCATCGTGTGGAGGCAGACGGCATCGCGGCCGTATGCCTGCGCGGCGCGCATGTACTCGACGGCGCGGCGAACCTGCTCCTCCATGCCCGTAAGGCGCGAGAAGGGCTTGGAGAACACTTCGTTTTCCGGCTCGATCTCGGACATCGAGATGGGGCGGCACTCGTTCGCGAGCTCGAGCTCGCGTGCGATTTCGAGGGTGGCCTTGTCCTTGACGTTGGGGTTGATGGGGCGCGTCTCGAGCGTGGCGCCCTTGAAGACCTCCTCGACCTCCTCGATGGTGGGGCAATCGCCGCCAAGGACGAGGCCCTTCTTCTTGCCTTGGCACTTGAAGGCGAGCGGGAGGGCGGCCTGTCCACCCTTCACCTTCGCGTGGCCCACCACGAGCGGGCAGTTCTTCGAGGCGAGCAGGTTGAGGGCGTCGAGGACTGCCTCGAACTGCTCCTCCGCGAAGTTGAGTCTGCCGCCGTAGTAGGCCACCATGCTAGTCCTCCTTCTCCATGAGGTTGTCGATGCTGTAGGGGTTGTTGACGTTCTCGCCGCGCTCGGCCGCCACGGCGACGTACTGGTTGATGACGGGGAGGAGGCGGCGCGCGGCCGCGATCTGGCGCTCCATGACGGACTTGAGCTCCTCGGTGCTGTCGTACTCGAGAGCGCTGGTGAGGAGGACCTCACCGTCGACCGGATCGGCGGAGAAGTCGAAGTTCTCTGGCATCTCCTGCACGGCGAAGAGCAGGTCGATGGCGCTGGTGCCGGGAACTACCTGCGGGAAGTTCATGACTACGTGGAGCTGGCCCTTCTTGTCGCCGTCGTCATAGGCGTTGACGGTGACGGGATAGGTCTCGCCGTCGATCTCGACCAGGGTGCCCATGCTGTCGTCGTCGTAAGGGACGAAGGCATAGTCGGTGCAGTTGAAGGCGAAGCCGAGGCGGTCGAAGTTGGGATTCTCGCAGAGCATGGTGGTCCTTTCGTTTGGATACTTGTGGGTGTTGCGCCGAGCTTGTGGCGTCGTGGCAGGTCTCGCGAGCGATCTCGCGACCGGCTAGTCGCTATCGCCGGAGAAGAACTCCGACATGAAGGCGAATTTCATACGGCGCTTCGTGTTTTCGAGCCAAACGTCGTGGACGCTTTTCTCGCCGTTGCGGATGTCGATGACGTCGCGCAGGGACGAGCACAGGGTGTGGTTCGTGACGGTGATGAGACGGTCCAGGTCGAGCTCGTCTGCGACGGCGTGACGGGTGACGGAGGCGAAGGACTCGCCGGGCATGGCGCGCCTGAAGCTACGAATCTTGTAGTTTGCCTGGCGGAGCATCTGGAAGGCGCGAAGAGCGGCGACGTTCTCCTCGTTGACGCCGATGGGCACGCTCGCCTCGACCTCGACCATGCCGTCCACGAGCGAGACGGTTGTGGTCACGGGCTTACCGAGGTGGTTCTCGTGGGCTGACCAGCGGTTCTCTCCCGTCGGGTAGAAGGTGAACTCCTCGTTCTCAGAGAGGACGTTGCGAATCCAGGCCACGGGATCTTCCGTGGGGCTGATGCCGGGGTTGGATGCCGGACGCTCGCCGTTTTCGTTGTCGTTGCTGGTGCTAAAGAGCTCGTCGATCTTGCCGAAGTCCATGTGTTGTCCCTTCTCTTGGGTGGGCAGCCGTCCTGTTGGACTGACCGCCCGGTTGGATGGGCCGCCGCTCTGCAGGGCTGGCTGCCCGGTTGCTGACAAACACAATGACCGAGACGGCAACGGCCCCCGGGGGTATGCCGGGGGCCGCTTCAGGGATTGATTGGGGATTCGGTTTTTCGCGCGGCGCAGGAGTGCGATCTGCGCCACGCGGGCGAGTATTGGCTACTTACGGGGAGGCCCTTCGTGCGCGGGGCTCCTCCTCGTTTGTCGCGCTACTCGAGCGTGCGGCTTTTCAGGTGCGCCCTGCTGCAGGCGACGTCGAAACGCTGGCGGATGAGCTCGCGCGTCTCCTCGTCGTCAGCCTGTCGGTAGGCGATTTCGTAGGCGTCGAGCAGCTGCGTCACCTTGGTCTCGTTGCCAAAGCCGTCGGCGTATTCGCGCTGGTTCGATATCTCGGAGTCGAGCGCGAAGGCCTCGTAGAGGAGGAACGCACTGGCGCTTGCGCTCTGATGGTTCTGCGCGAGGCTGGCGTATCCGCGCCTGGCAACGTCGCCGATCTTCCTCGCGGCAACCGTCGAGCCAAAGAGCTGCAGGTAGGTCATGCAACACTGAGAGGCGGGCATGAGGGTCATGCTTTTGTCGATGGGCGTGCGCTGGGGCGAGAAGATCGCGTCTTCGAGCTCCTCGGCCGCCTCGGCCATGTGGTTGGCGGCAGCGAGGACCTCCGCCTTCTGGTTGCGCACGCGTTCGTCGAAGGCGTGGCATGCCTCGTAGGAGTTGAGGATGTCGACGGCCTTCGAGACGAGCGCCTCGCACTCGTCGTCGGGGAGGGAGTCGAGCGCGTACTTGAAGAAGGACGCGACCCAAACGACGAGGTACCAGTCCCAGCGATCCATGCGAATCTCGAGCGCCTGGTTGACGAACGCCATGCCCTCCTCGATGAGGCCGAGCCTGGCGCAGGCCTGGACGGCGTCCGCCAGATGGGTGACGGACCTCGGGAAACGGTCAAGGCCGAGCTTCGCGAGGTTGAGGGCGTACTCGAAGTCATGGCTCGTGAGGAAGACGTTCGTGAGGTTGTGAAGGCTGACGCTGTCAACCGAGATGTCATCGAAGTTGAGGACGAGGTCGGCGATGGAGCGCCTCAGTCCGCCGGAGTTTGCCCCCTCGACGAGGGAGAGGGCCTCCGTGGTCGACACGATGGGGAGCCCTCCGTACCAGCTGCCGTCTTCTTCCTCGGACTCGCAGTCCTGCTCGGCGGCGTTCTGGCTGTCAACGTCGGTCTCGTCGTAGGACATCTTGTCTTCTTCGAGCATGTGGTTCCCTTCTTCGCGGGTGGGAGGAACGTGGCCGTGCGCTTGCGGTGTGGGTTGCGTCTGTGGCGCGGTTCGTGCGGGTGTGCGGGCGTGCGGGCGCGGTTTGTGCGGGCGTGCTGCCTGCGGAGCAAGGCGTGCGCTTGCTAGAGGTTGGTTTGGACGATCCTTAGGAGCCCCTCGAACGCTGCCGTGTCGAGAAGCGCGAGGGCGAGCAGGAGCGCGAGCGCGAGCGAAGCGTCGCCAGCCGACGTGCGCGCGATGGCAAAAACAGCGCTCTTTACCTCGCCATTCGTTGATGACTTAAGGTCTGCGAGCATGGCACACGTCGCGTCGGGATCAGTTCCGGGAAGCGTCGCGAGCTGCTCGCGCCATCGGGCGATGCCGAGGCCATTCGATGCCGTGAGCGCGTCGCGTGCCGCTTGGCGCTCGATGGGCGAGAGGGTCCCGGAGAGCGTTCGCTCGCGACCGTCCTCGTCGGCGGGCAGCGCCTTGATCAGCGCCGCCGGGAAGAGGGCGTCGAGCGCCTCCTCCTCGCTCCAGGCACGGACGCCGAGAGGGGAGGAGGGGCCACCCGCGAGCAAGGCTAGCAACGCGCGAAGCGTGGGCGCGTCTGGCGGCGTGGCGTTGGCGTCTGCCGGTGCGCTGGCGCCTGCGTCTGCATTCCCGGTATTGCTCGCTGTGGGGGCGCCCTTCGCCTGCGGCTCCAGCTCCTCGGAGGGCTTGCGCTCTGCGTGCGCGAAGAGGAGCCTGCCCAAGGCGAGCGTCGTCAGGCCCGCAGTCTTCTCGTCAGCGTTCTTGCAGCGGCGGATCGCCTCGTTGATATCGTCGCGTGCGATGCCACGCTCCGCCAGCGCGGCGGCGATTTTGCCGAGGCGGCTCGCGCGGTTGCGCTGATCGGCAAAGCTGCCTAACACCGTCTGGAAAGCGGTTGCGTAGGCGTTCTCGTTGAACCAGGCGTCTTGCTCGGCGAGGACGTCGTCATAGCTTAGGCGGGGCGTCTTCGTGTGGGGCAGGTACTGGGTCTTCGTGCGCTTCACGTACTTGAAGGGGTCCTCGTTGACGATGAGGCACATATAGTCACGTTCGGTGTTGCGGTCGAGATTGACGGAATCATCCTTGCTGCGGACGGGCTCTCCGTAGGCGTCGAGCAGGGGGCGGCCCTTGTTCTCGAAGAGGTGGCGCAGCATCGCGTCGTTGTTGTAGGGGGTACCCGCAGCAGCGATGGCGAGGAGCTTGAGAAGGATGTCCGCCGAATAGGCCGTGCCTGCCATGCGCCCTCCTGATGTCTGCCGCCGCAATAGCGAGGGCGTGGTTTTGAGCCAGCGGCTAGCATGTAGCCGCCGCGATTTCTTGCACGAGAGTCGTCGCGCCTTGCCTTAGGCGGCTTTGGCTGCGAGCGGTCTCTAGAGTCAAATGTAACACGCGTGTCAAGGGCGACGGAGTGCCGTCCAAAGAGCCGAGTAGTGCTATCTACCTGGGATTGCGTGAGGTGGTAAACGCGACGCCCGTATCATCGCAATTGGTGGCCGGCGACGTCTCCCTCTTGCTTTGGGCGGACCCGGGCGCCGCTTCCGGCGAGACCTCAGACGCAGCTTCCATCAAACCCCAAACAATCCCCGCCGCCGCCCCAAGCGACCCCTCGAGCCGGCGATGCCTCCGCGGTTGAATGTGTGGCAACGAGCGGGGACAAGCCCACTCGCCCAAGGCTTCGCCGGATTTGGCGAAACGTAAGAACGCGAGGAAAGGAACTGCCATGATGTGCTGGGGATGGGCCTCTTACGATGTTGACGCGAGTGACGAGAACGGTAACCCCACCGAGGGCCACGAGAACGACTCCGAGTACACGAGCTACACCGAGGTCTACGACAACGGTCGCATGAGCCACTACGGCGCCGAGGACGGCAACTGGGACAACGGCCACTCCCACTACGGCTACGGCTCCATGGACGACTACATGAGCGGCGACGCTCGCGACTGGAGCCGCGAGGCCGGAGACCCTGACAACTCCAACCATGACTGGACGAGCCCGTTCTAGGGCGCTGGGCTGGGTAGCTTGGCGCCGCAGTAGCAACAGAACTTGGTGCCTGGGGAGAACTCGTTGCCACAGTTGGGGCAGAACCGTGGCGCCATCTTGACCGCTGCTGGCCGGACCGTGCTCGAGGGGCGAGGGGCACCGCCCTCGTGGGTGCCGGCGCTCACCGCGGGCAACGTATCCACTGCGGGCTTCGGACGCGATGCGGGCCTCGTGCTCGCCTGGCGCGTCGCGCCCGTCACGCGCCTAGGCCTTGAGGCGGGCACATGCACGACGTCTTCCGCGCGAGTGCTGGCACGAGCCGCGCCCTCGTCATCGATGCCGAGCCCCGACTCGCGAGCCTCTGCCATCTCGCGCTCCACCTGGGCCGCGAGCTCGGGGTTCTCCGCCTTGATGCGCTCGATCTCCTCCTCGATGATCTTGCCCATACCCTTGTCGTCTACGGCGATGTCCTGCTCGGCGGCAGCGGCTGCCGCGGAGGATTTGTCCGCGAAGGCGTCGAAGATTTGCTGCTTGCTGCGGATGATTTCGAGGATGTGCTCGTCGACCGTGTTCTCGCAGAGGAGGCGGAAGGCCAGGACGCTGCGTGTTTGGCCCATGCGGTAGGCGCGCGAGACCGCCTGGTTCTCGATCGAGGGCTTGTATTGCGGCTCGCAGAAGACGACGACGCTCGCGCACTGGATGTTCATGCCGGTTCCGCCCGACTGGATCTGCGCCACCAGCACCGATCCGGGTTCCGCGGCGTCAAACTCCTCGACGATCTCCTGCCTCCTCGCGGGAGGGACGGATCCGTTGATCATGCCGACGCACTTGTCGCCCAGTAGGTTTGCGATGCCGTAGGCGGTGTTGAGGAAGAACGTGAAGACGAGGGCCTTCCTGCCGTCGTCCGCGGCTCTGTCGATGATCTCGAGCAGCCTCTTCGCCTTGGAGGAGTCCTCCCTGAGGTTGGCGACGTTCCACGAGACCTGGCGCGACGCCATGATCGACCTCCTGAGGACGGCGCGCTCGTACGCTTCCTTCTCGACCTCGCCGAGGGCGCACCACTCCTCGCTCTCGATGAGCTCCGGGAGCTCCGTGAGCACGTCCTCCCTCTTGCGGCGGTAGTAGACGGGGGCGACTTCGTCCCTGAATCGCCGCGCGCCAGACATGAAGGCGAGGGGCCTGGCGCGCCTCGCGACGTCCGGGCGGAGGTAGCCGATCAGGGTGAGCATCTCGTCGACCTTGTTCTCGAGCGCGGTGCCCGTCATGAGGAGGACCCTGTTTGCGTTCTCGAGCAACCTCAGGGTGTTCTTCGAGCGCGCTGCCTCGGGATTCTTGATGTAATGAGCTTCATCGACCACGGCGAGGCCATAGCTGAAACCCTCTTCGAACTCCAGCTTCCTTGTGGTCTCGTAGGTGGTGACGGCGACGCCGCCGCTCTTGGCCCAGTCCTTGAACGCCTCGCGGCTGCCTCCGCCGTGCGCCTTCGTCACGCGGAGCTTACTGTGCTTCTTGACCTCCCTGCACCAGTTCTCGAGCACGCTTGCGGGGCAAACCACGAGGAACCTGGACTCCCCGACGTTCTTGAGCGACACCATCGCCGCGATGGCCTGGACGGTCTTTCCCAGGCCCATCTCGTCGCCGAGCAGGGTCTTTCCCTGGTGGAGGATGTACTTCACGCCCCACTCCTGATAGCGTCGCAGGGTGCAGTTCAAGCCCTCCGGGAAGAAGGCCTCCCCGAGGATCTCGCGGGCGAGTTCCTCGGGGAGGCCGAAGAGCGTGTCGTCGTTGCCAAGGGCCTCCGGCACGACATCTTCCAGGACGTTGATGATTGCGACGGGGTTCGCGGTGAACTCTACCCAGGCCCGGTCTGCGGGCACGGCGTTCTGCTCGAGCTTGTACATACGCTTGAGCGTGGCGTTGGCCTTCAGGGCGGTCTCGCTCACGAGGAAGGCATTGAGGCTGTTGTACGCGCCCGTTGCCTTTTCGCGCTCCTCCGGGGTGGAGAAGAGCCAGGCCATCGGCCTCCTCGCGACGCTGAGCTCGGCGAGTGGCGTGCTGGTCTCCTTGGTGACCGCGTCTAGGAGGGTGCCACACTCATGGGAGAGCTCCCTCCACTCTTTGAACGCGGAGGCCACGCAGAGGATGCGGGTCGCCTCGGGTGTCTTGTTGTCTGCCGAGAGACGGAGCTTGAGGCCCTTCTCAACTTCGCCCGCAAACTCCGTCGCTGCCTTCTTGATGTCGCAGGCGCCGGAGTAGGAGATACCATGCACGCTCTCTAGCTCGGTCTTTGTCGCGGCATAGACGTTCGCGATGGTCTCGAAGCCCGCGTCCCTGAGCGACTTGACACGAATGCCGCGCCCGGTGCGGGCGAGCTCCTCGATGGGGATGGTCTTGAGGGTGCTGAGCACGTCTCCCGCGAAGCTCTTGCTGACGGCCCAGCGAATCCTGCTTTCCAGGGAGGCTGGGCGGGTGCCAGTTTTCTCCGAGAGTCGCGCGCCGTAGCCTGAGACCTCGCCCGAAAGCTTCTTCGCGTCTGAGGAGAGGAACTGCCAGTCGTCAGTCCCGACCACTGACGGGGAGACCGTGCCAACCTCGCGAAGCGCGTCTTCCCGGTTTGAGGAGAACCACGCCCACACGGCGTCTTGCGAGATGTTGGGAAGTGAGTTGAGCGTGTCGAGGGCGGTTGACGCGGTGGGGTCGAGACGCTGGTCTATCAGGGCTTTTAGCTCGAGGTAGGACCTCTCTGCCTCGTCCTTCTTGTCGCGTGAAGCGAACAGCCTCTTGAACGTGCCACTGCCCGCCTCGATCTTCTCGACGAGGGCCTGGACATGCGGCCCGTAGGCATCTGCGGCGTGCTTGCAGATCGCTGCGGGCTGATAAGAGTTTGCGGAGACAAAGGCGGCATGGAGCACCGCGTTTGCAGCGGCGCCACGGGGACCGTCAAGGTTGATGCGCGTTCCCTCGAAGGCTCGCTGCTGGCATTCCGCGAGGGTATGCGTTTCAAGCCCATCAGTAATTTGTACGAGGGAAGGGTTTTCGATGCCGTTCAGCTGGTCGAGGGTGATGGCCCCCAAGGGGTTGATGTCGAGTACTTCATAGGTGTTCTCTCCCGCTTGTCGAATCACGACATCCGAAAAACGGGCATCGACCTTCCTGCTGCGTGTCTCCCGCACGATCTGGGCAAGCTCCGTGTGACGCGTTTCTGATAGCTGAGCGGCAGCGCTGAACTCCTCCAGCAGGGCGCTGGAGCGCTCAACCAAGTCTCTTGCCTCGCTGTTGGTGAATCCTCTAGCCATCAGAAGCCCTATCTCAAGACATTAATTGCGGACCATCCATTCTCCTACACGCGCACCGAGGTGGCAGGTCTATTCGTTGAACGGCCGCGCGCCGCCGAGAGCCAAGGCGCGGGTATGGCTGAGCCTCCGCCCACCGAACCAGCCCATGACGTGGACGGCCGAGCCGCTGCACGCCGAGCCAGCCCATAGCGCCCGCGCACTCACCACTGCCCGTCGAGTCAGCCCAAAGCGCCTGCGCCTGTCGCTGTCACTGCTCGCCTTCGTCATCTCCCATGAGCCGCATGGCGAGCTGCTTCACATCCTCGTCCCCGGTCAGCTCGTAGAGGTCTATGGCTGCCCGCGTTGCCGTCTGCGCGTCATCGTGCTCGAGGGCGATGCCGATGATTGATGACAGCGCGGCGAGCGTGCCCTCGTCAGGGAGATAGGCCTCTCCGGACCTCTCGAGGATTGTCGCCGCCTCGTCTACGGTCATGCCCGTGAAGTCCGCGCCGCACTCCCTCTTGAGGTACATGAGCTCGCTGCCAACGAGGTTGCTGTTCTCGAATACCGTGCTGAAGACCAGGTACGCGGCGGCAAGCTCGTAGTTGCCCGTCTCGACGAGGTAGAAGGCCTTTTCCCTGTGGAACTTGGCCATGCCGGCGGCGCCGCGAACGTACGGATGGGTCGCGTCGAGGGCCTCGTCCAGGGCTTTCATGTCCCCGAGCTTCTTGCAGTTCTCGCCAACCTCGAAGCGGAGGTTGACGTCCGAGGGATTCCACCTGATGGCCTTTTCCTCGGCGGCGATGACCGGCACGACGGTGCGCTCGGCCAGCGCACGGCCCTCGGCGGTCAGGGTCACGATCTTTCCGCTGTGGGCTCCTTTTCCCGGGCAAAGCGCCAGCAGGCCCTTTTTGACCATGGCCGCCACGGCGGAGTTCAGCGTCTGCTTGGGGATGCCCCAGTCCGCCGCAATGCGGTTCTGGGTCAGCGGCTCGCACGACGTCACCAGCGCATACAGCGTCCAGAACGCTGCGTCCGACAGGCCGCACCGCTGCGCCGCCGCGTGGTACAGGGCGTTGCACTCATTGAACTGGCGGTTCGTTATTTCAAGCAGGTCATATACCTGCCGTTGTTTCTCCTGCATAGGATGCCTCTTTTCAAAATCCGATTTCGGATATTTATTATAGTCCGATTTCGGATTTTTGTCAATCTCCCAAAAATTCGTGCGCGTTTTTGCACAGATTTTTTCCCGCTGCCGCCTTGCAAAAGCGGGCCGCCGCTTTTATAATGTAGACAAAACCACACCGAAAACAAAGGGGGATCTGTAACCATGTACCAACCTGCTCAAAACCGCTATGATGTGCTGCCCTACCGCCGCTGCGGCGACAGCGGCCTGCTGCTGCCCGCTGTCTCGCTGGGGCTGTGGCATAATTTCGGTGACACCGCCCCGTATGAGAATATGCGCGCGCTCTGCCGCACGGCGTTTGACCACGGCATCACCCACTTTGACCTGGCCAACAACTACGGCCCCGAGCCGGGCAGCGCCGAGAAGAACTTTGGCCGCATCCTCAAGGAAGATCTTGCCCCCTACCGCGATGAGCTCCTCATCAGCACCAAGGCGGGCTACACCATGTGGGAAGGGCCTTACGGTGACTGGGGAAGCCGGAAATACCTGCTGGCCAGCCTCGACCAGAGCCTGAAGCGGATGGGCCTCGAGTATGTGGACATCTTCTACCACCACCGGATGGACCCCAACACCCCGCTGGAAGAGACCATGGGCGCGCTGGCGACCGCCGTGCAGAGCGGCAAGGCCATCTACGCGGGCCTGTCCAACTACAACGGCGAAACGCTGGAAAAGGCCACGGCCATCCTGAATGAGCTGCATGTGCCCTTCGTCATCAACCAGAACCGCTACTCCATCTTTGACCGCACCATCGAGCAGAACGGCCTGAAAGAGACTGCTGTCCGGCTGAACAGGGGCATCATCGCCTTCAGCCCGCTGGCGCAGGGTCTGCTGACCAACCGCTACCTCAACGGCATCCCGGAGGACAGCCGCATCCGCACCGATGGCCGCTTTTTGAAAGAGAGCGTCATTACCGAGGAAAAGCTTGCACAGATACGCGCTCTGGATGAAATCGCCGCCGCCCGCGGCCAGACGCTGGCCGAGATGGCGCTGGCGTGGATACTGCGGGACGGCAAGGTCACGAGCGTCCTCATCGGCGCGTCCAAGCCCCAGCAGATCCTCGACAACATCGCTGCCCTGAACAACACCACCTTCACCGCTGACGAGCTGGAAGCCATCGATAAGGCTTCCGGATTTTACAAGGAGTAATTTATGTCCAAAACTGTATGGATAACCGGAGCTTCTTCCGGCATTGGCCGGGAGTTTGCCCGCCGGTACGCCCGCCTCGGCTTCCGGCTCATCCTCACCGCCCGCCGCACTGACCGACTCGAAGCTCTGGCCGCAGAGCTCACCGCGAAGCACAGCACCTTCTGCCGCATCCTGCCTGCTGATTTGGAGCAGGAGAGCGAGTGCGCCCGTCTCTGCGAGGCGCTGACGGACGAGCGCATCGATATTTTCATCAACAACGCCGGCTTCGGCGTCTGCGGCAGCTTTCTTGAGACCAGCGGCGAGAAAGAGCTCTCCATGGCGAAGGTCAACGTGCTGGCCATGCACCAGCTGTTCAAGTTCACCGTGAAAAAGATGGAGGCCCAAGGCTTCGGCACCGTGCTCAACGTGGCGTCCTCCGCCGGGCTGCTGCCGGGCGGACCCTATATGGCGGGCTACTACGCCACCAAAGCGTATGTTGTCAGCCTGACCCGGGGCGTGGCCGAAGAACTGCGGGAGCAGCACAGCCCGGTCTACGTCTGCGCCCTCTGCCCCGGCCCGGTGGACACCGAGTTCAACGAGCGGGCCGATGTGGTGTTCGCACTGCGGGGCATCAGCCCGGAACTCTGCGTGGAGGAGGCCATGCGGGGGATGCTCCGCCACAAGACCATCATCGTCCCATCGGCCCTCATGCGGGCGGCGACGACGGCCCAGCGGTTCATGCCGATGGCGATCTTAATGCCCATCATGGCCCACCAGCAGAAGAAAAAACTGGGCTGAAGGGCTATTGTGTGCAACAAGCAGCAATCCCGGCCTTTGCAGAGTCCGTTTTTATGACGATTTCACGAAAGCGCAGCAAAATGAGAAAAAATTTGCAGTAATTGTGCCAAGAAAACACCTTGACAGTCGGAATAAAGAATGCTACTCTAGTATACAAGAGGGCGCAGGGCCGGACAGTCCAAATTGCTGCTTCCCGTGGCGGCAGTTAGACTACAGGTATAGTCCGGCAGCGCAGCGCCCCGCAAAGCAAAATTCTGATTGGAGGACTTAATTATGGCACAGTGTACTCCCAAATCCTTTGACCTGACCGGCAAGGTCGCGCTCATCACCGGCGCATCTTACGGCATCGGCATGGCTATCGCAAAGGCAATGGCTGCAAACGGCGCTACCATCGTCTTCAACGACATCAAGCAGGAGCTGGTCGATAAGGGCCTCGCCGCT
>OLNE01001777.1_pt1 | contig 14749 bp, 16 predicted proteins | sample 1672431 | NCBI WGS metagenome assembly OLNE01 (sample SAMEA3136685, study PRJEB25190) | human gut metagenome | reverse complement strand
AAAAGGAGCAAAAAACTATGGTAAAAGTTACAGTTAATGTTGAGGGAATGATGTGTCCGCACTGCGAAGCACACGTAAACGAAGCAATCAAAAAAGCTTTCGGAGTTGAAGATGTCGTATCTTCTCACGAGAAAAAAACAACCGTTTTTACATCTGATAAGAAAGTGGATGAAGATAAAATTCGCCAGACGATCAAAGATGCAGGCTACGAAGTAACCGGTATCACTCAGGAATAAAACACCATATGATGTCAGGGGGCAAAAGCCCCCAACTATAACACCAACGGTTCCGCAAATTATTCTACGGAACCGTTTATTTTCAGGGGGAAAATAACTATGAAAATCAGTCCAGATCTAAACGAACCGGATCAGAAAAACTTTCAATACTACATCAGCCATATCTGGCGGGATGTATCAAACCTTGTCAAATGGCTGATCCTTGCAGTTCTGACCGGACTGATCGTCGGATTCATCAGTACACTTTTTGCAAGAGCACTAAAGTTTGTCACCACTTATCGAACAGAACACTACTGGGTATTCTTCCTGCTTCCTGTCGCCGGTCTGATCATTGCATTTCTCTATCAGAAACTCGGCCAGGATGACGGTGGAACCAACCAGGTACTTTCTACAATCCGTTCACAGGACGACGTTCAGTTTCGTTCAGCACCACTGATCTTTGTCTCCACAATCCTGACTCACTTTACAGGTGCTTCTGCCGGCCGTGAGGGCGCTGCAATCCAGCTTGGCGGAAGTATCGGAAATCAGCTTGGAAGCTGGTTACGGCTCGACGAAGAAGACTGTCACGTTATGGTCATGTGTGGAATGAGTGCCGCTTTTTCCGCGGTTTTTGGCACTCCGATGGCTGCAGCTGTTTTCTCCATGGAAGTTGTAAGTGTTGGAATCATGTACTACGCAGCTCTGGTTCCGTGCGTGATCGCATCCATTATTGCATCAAAATTTGCTGCCAGCTTTGGTATCAATCCAGAGTCTTTCCACGTAGTCAATATTCCGGAACTTACGATTGAAACAGGACTCAAAATGATCGTGGTAACCGTAGCCTGTGCCGCAATCAGTATTATTTTCTGCATGGTTCTCACCGGTGTCGGAAAGTTTTATAAACGTTATCTCCCCAACCCATACATACGTATTATTGCAGCCAGTATGATCATCATCGTGATTACTCTTTGCCTCAGAACCACTGACTATATGGGTGCCGGAAATAATCTGATCGAGCTTGCCATTAAAGACGGTCAGGCACGGCCTTTGGACTTTTTCTGGAAAATTCTGCTCACAGCACTGACTATGCGCGCCGGTTTTCGTGGTGGGGAAATCGTCCCGGCCTTCTGCATCGGTGCTACTTTTGGATGTGTTATGGGACATCTGATCGGACTGTCTCCATCACTCTGCGCCGCTGCCGGAATGGCCGCTCTTTTCTGCGGTGTTACCAACTGTCCGATCACCTCTATCCTGATCGCATTTGAGCTGTTTGGTTTCCGCGGTGTATCTTATTATCTGATCGCCGTTTCCATCAGTTACGCAGTTTCCGGATATTACGGACTTTACAAGGATCAGACAATCGTGTATTCCAAATATAAAGCAAAATACATCAACCGTCATACCAGATTCTGATCTGGTACGGCGGTTTTTTGTTCCTTTTTTTTAATTAATATTAAGGTAATATCAACAAATTTATCTAAAACTTTACTTGTACATTGAAAATATTGTGTTAGAATAGAAGTGTATTTTTTAGGAAAAACAGGAGGAATTATATGCGCAAAACAAAAATTATCTGTACCCTTGGTCCGTCTACTGATAAAGATGGAGTTCTCGAAGAACTTATCAAAGAAGGAATGAACGTTGCACGTTTTAACTTCTCTCATGGTTTACACGACGAACAAAAAGGCCGTATTGATAAATTAAAAGAAATCCGTACACGTCTTGGCAAACCGATCGCTGCGCTTCTTGATACAAAAGGTCCTGAAATCCGTATCTGCGAATTTGCAGATGGAAAGATCACACTGAAGGAAGGTCAACTGTTTACCTTAACCCCAGATGATATAGAAGGAAATGAAAATATTGTTTCCGTTACTTACAAAGAGTTATATAAAGATGTCAGACCAGGCAACCATGTTCTGATCGATGATGGTCTGATCGAACTTGAAGTCCAGAAGATCAAAGGTCATGATATTGTCTGTAAGGTAATCAATGGTGGTGTTCTCGGAAACAAAAAAGGTGTCAACCTTCCTGGTGTTGAAGTAAATATGCCATTTATCAGCCCTAAGGATCACGACGATATCCTCTTCGGTATCAAAGAAGGCTATGATTTTATCGCAGCTTCCTTTACCAGAACAGCAGCCGATATCAAAGAAATCCGTGATATTCTTGAAAAGAACGGCGGACATGGAATCAAAATCATTGCAAAAATCGAGAACCAGCAGGGTGTTGACAACATCGACAGCATCATCGAAGCTGCTGACGGTATCATGATCGCCCGTGGTGATATGGGTGTTGAGATCCCGCTTGAGGACGTTCCGGTCATCCAGAAGGATATCATTTCCAAAGTTTACACAGCCGGAAAACAGGTTATCACAGCTACTCAGATGCTGGATTCCATGATAAAAAATCCTCGTCCGACCCGTGCCGAAACCACTGATGTTGCCAATGCGATTTATCAGGGAACAAGTGCAATCATGCTCTCCGGCGAGACTGCTGCCGGCAAATATCCGGTAGAAGCACTCAAGACTATGGTCAAGATCGCAGTCCGTACAGAGGCAGATGTTGAGTACAACAAACAGTTCCGTGTTCTCTACAACGGCGGAGCATCCAACATGACTACTGCGATTTCTCATGCTACCTGCATGACAGCGATCGATCTGGATGCAAAAGCAATCATCGCCATCACACGCTCCGGAAATACAGCTCGCATGGTCTCCAAATATCGTCCAGGATGTATGATCATTGGATGTACTCCGGATGAGCGTACCTGCCGTCAGATGAATCTTTCATGGGGTGTTGCACCAATACATATGAAAGAAGAATACAGCATGGAGATCCTTCTCCTTCACGCTACAGAAGCTGCTGAAGAAAAAGGTTATGTTAAAAAAGGCGATGTTGTTGTTCTTACCGTTGGTGTTCCGCTTGGACGTTCCGGCAATACCAACCTGCTTAAAGCAACTGTTGTCGGTGAATATTAATTACCTCAATTACTTTTTACAGTAGTTATATTTCAAAATAAACAGGGTCATTGTTACCTGCTTTTTAGGTGACAATGACCCTGCATTTTATTTCTTATAGACCGTAATTACAATCGGTTCCTGTTTCTCATCGCCATACGGCTGAATCCAGTATAATCCTTCATCTGAATTCTTCTTTTCTGAATTTGCAGAAGTTTTTCCTTTCTCAAATACAACTTCATCTTCTGTCTTTGCATATGTAAGTTCCACATATGGTCCGCTGCCGTTCACATCATTCAATATAATCTGATTCTTTCTGTCCTGAATTTTCTTTTCAGAAAAATTCTCGTTCTTACCACCAGAGAGTTTCCAACTGTTCTTACTTATCACACAGGTTCCTGCAGTAGATGTAGTCAGGATCACTTCTTTTTCTGTCTCAGAAATTTTGACAATATTCAACACTTTTTTATTTTCTGTAAGCGTTATGATAGTCTTATCATCCTTTGCATAAAGACGAATTCCAAGTTCAGATGCTGCTTTCTTTGCACTTAATGTAATCCAGTGAACTTTCGGATCCTTTGGATCAATCATAGCAATTGAATGAAGCTTCTTATTTTCGCTGATCAGGGAAAATCCATTTTTCACTTCCTCGATTTCCATTGACAATACCAGATCTGTAATGTTTCCGTCTGAATCCTGCTTAATTTCCGTTGTTCCTGGTGGAACTGTCATACCCGTGACTTCTTCTGTTTCTTCCTCATTATCGGCATTCATTTGAGTCACCTGAAGCGTACCGGCTGCTGTCTCCGGATCATATTCTGTTACTATATCTGTGGAAGTTGCTGAAGCATATGCCACGTCTTCTTCATCAATGTCTTCATCTGGTAATTCTTCGTCTGTTTTCTCATCGTCAGAATCATCCCCCTCCGGCAGATTATCTTTCTCTTCCGTCTTCTGCTCTGTATCTGTATCTGGTTCTTCATCTGGTTTTTCATCTGGTTTTGTGTCTGATTCAGTTACTTTATCCTCACTCTTATCATCTGAAGTATTTGGATCTTTTAGCGGTACTTCTACCAGTTCCATATAATCACAACCTTCTCTCTGACATCTGATGATAACAATTCCTGGCTTCTCATCAGTTACTTCCTGCATAAGCAGCTCCGTCAAATCATGTCCAAGAGCCTCCGTCTCATCTCTCTTTTCTTCATAATTACAGTTATCCTCTTTGCATCGATAAACTGTATATCCCTTTTCTGTACAGGTTGGAGGAACTATCTTATATTCAATAAGTTCATGAAGTTCTCCACTCTCTTCTGCATATACAACAGACGCTCCGGATAATGATAGCGCCATCATTATTGCCAGTACTGCTGCACTTTTACTCTTTCTTTTCATATAGTTTCTCTCTTCCACTTTTGCTTACTTCACGGCCAGATCCTTAATTACTTCTCCCGCAATGATAAGGCCAACCACTGACGGAACAAATGCTGTAGATCCTGGAATTGCACGGCGCTCTGTACATTTGTGTGCAGCACCCGGAGGACAGATACAGTTTGTACGACAGCTGATCGCCATATCCTCGATCGGCTGAATAGGTAATTCCTGTGAATATACTACCTTAAGTTTCTTAATTCCACGTTTTTTGAGCTCACGACGCATAACTTTTGCAAGCGGGCAGACAGAAGTTTTGTAGATATCTGCTACCTGAAAAGCGGTCGGATCAAGTTTATTTCCGGCTCCCATACTACTGATGATCGGAACTCCGGCTTCTTTTGCTTCCATAACAAGCTGTATTTTGGCAGTCACTGTATCTACCGCATCTACCACATAATCATACTGAGTAAAATCAAATTCATCCTTGGTTTCCGGCAAATAAAAACACTTATGAACATTGACTTCTACTTTCGGATTAATATCAAGTATACGATCCTTCATAACATCTACTTTATATTTGCCAATGGTGCTTCTTGTCGCAATAATCTGACGGTTCAGATTTGTCAGACACACTTTGTCATCATCAATAAGATCGATTGCACCGACTCCACTTCGCACAAGTGCTTCTACTGTATAACCGCCGACTCCGCCGATTCCAAAAACGGCAACTCTTGAGCCAGCCAGCTTCTCCATAGCCTCTTTACCAAATAATAATTCTGTTCTGGAAAACTGATTTAACATCTATTTTTCGATCTCCTTCTCTTCTTCATTCAATGTCTCATTCATGCTTCCGGTACGATATCCCTGCAGATCCAAGGTCACATAGTCAAACCCATATTTCTTAAATTCTTCCGCAATTTTGATCCTGTTTTCTTCTTCAACAATCCTTATGATTTCTTCCGGCAGGACTTCAATTCTGGCAATATTTCCATGAATTCGCACGCGCACCTGATGAAAGTCCATATTAAGAAGAAGCTGCTCTGCTTTATCTACCATACCAAGTTTTTTCTCACTGATCGTCTCTCCATAAACAAAACGAGACGAAAGACAGGCAAAGGACTGTTTATCCCATGTTGGAAGTCCCATTTCTCTGGACAACTCGCGAATCTCTTCTTTGTAAAGTTCCGCCTGACGAAGAGGGCTGCTGACCCCCAGTTCTTTAACTGCGATAAGTCCCGGACGATAATCGCCATTATCATCCATATTTGAACCTTCTGCCACTGCATTCATACCATTTTCTCTTGCAATCTGCCAGATTTTCTCAAACAACTCATGCTTGCACAGATAGCAGCGATTCTTTGGGTTCTGACGAAAACCTTCAATATCCAATTCTTCGGACTCACAAATAAACTGTCGAACACCGTTCTTCTCACAGAATTCCATTGCTTCTCTTAATTCTCTCTTTGGAAAAGAACAGGAGCTTGCTGTAACAGCGATCACATTCTCATTTCCAAGAGCCTCCAGAGCTGCTTTCAGAAGAAATGTAGAGTCTACTCCACTTGAAAAAGCGACTGCAACACTTCCAAGGGATTTTAGATTCTGCTGTAATACGTTATATTTATCATGAATATTCACTATAAAAACTCTCCTCCCGGGCAGGTATTTAATTTGCACCCGTTCATTTATTCAACCTAGTATTCAAGTGTGTATTATAGCATACTGGTATAAACCATACAATATACAGTTACCTTGAAAGTTGTTGCAAACACTGATTTTACTGTTTCAATTGCCCCTACACCATCGTCACAAGAATGCTCAGTTTATCGATCGGAACGACAACGCTCGCCGTGATTCCCGCAAAAAACGAAGACCCTATTGCAAATAAAATCCCCCTGCATATTTTTATTTTATCCACACTTATTGGAACATTACGGAGTAATTTCCTGTAAAGTAAAAGAGCAGGTTTTCACCCGCTCAGTCATTTGAATAACGTTCATCATTCATCAAAATTTGCTGCATAAACTCCTTCCGGAAGTCTCATGGTAAGAATTCCAAGGTTAAATTCATGATCCATAATGGTAATGTGATATTCAAAGATCACATCATCTTCAAACTTGGACAGTAATACATAACTGCCATTCTCTTTTCCTTCAATCTGGTCACAGATGTCTTCGTAAACAGCCTGTCCGGAAATCTCTCTCGGATATCCTGCTGCCTTGATCTTCTCTTCAATTGCCTGGTATAATTCGTCCATCCGTGTATCCTCCCTTCGTTTAATATCGGACTCCAAATCTCCGCTCTTCCTCATCGACCGGAAGAATGCGTTTTCGGATATCGTCAATCTCTATATAACGGTCATTGTAAAGTGCCTGAAGAATCTTGTCAATATCTTCTTCCAATCCCTGCAATTCTGTCGAGACCGATCCGTCATATTCGTTTCGTGCCCAACCGGTCACACTGTATTTTTCTGCCAGATATCGCAGTTTGTAGCGAAATCCAACACCTTGGACTCTTCCATAAAAACATAGGGATACTCTGATTTTGTGCATAACTATTTTATCGACCTCTTCTTTTCCACAAATTTAATAATATGATATCCAATCCATCCGGAAATACATCCAAAAAGAATGCCTCCCAAAACATCTGTCGGATAATGCACATACAGATACAATCTGGATACTGCGATCAGAACAGCAATTACAAGTGCTGCGCTCCCCAACTTTTTTTCACCAGCCAGATATAATGCTGTCACAGATGCAAAGGAAGCTGCCGTATGTCCTGATGGAAAAGAATAATCACTAAGTTTCTCCACCAACAGCTGAATAGTTGTATTTACATCATATGGTCGGATCCGTGCCACAATATTTTTCAACAAAATGTTACAGAGCAAAAAATCTGTAAGTAATGCCGCCGCCATGATCATACCTGTTTTTCTCATTTTCGGTATGAGCAGCAAAACCAGTGTCAATACTATCCAGAGTATTCCTGCATTCCCAAGCTTTGTAACCGAGGTCATAAATTTGTCCCAGCCCGGGGTATGCAATGTCTGAAACCAGTCAAGTATGTTTAATTCAAAACTCATTTTTATATCCTTTTAATCCATTATTTGCCTGAATACTCAGCTATCTGAATATCAGCGCAACTTACGCATTTCACCATCAATCATAAAGACTTCATCGCCTTCATTGATATCCAGCTCATATAACCGGGCATCCCTTTCCCGGACTGTCATTTCTTTCCCTGTATAATTACTTTTCAGCAGAACATTATCCTTTGCTTCCATCCCGTCCGGACGACCCTCACATCCAAAATCAGACTCATCAATCCGTAAAACATTAAATGTCTCAAGCATGTCTGTCTCCCCTTTATTTCTAACTATCAGACTTTGTATTACGTTACTCTTTTTCCCCTTCATTCGCATCTTCCATAGTAATACATTCCTGCATCTGTGCCTCTGTATAATACAGACGCAATATGGCCTGCGGCCAGTTGATATTTACAACAGCGGTCTTATTTTTTTCTTCACCGGCCTTACGGATCAGTCCGAGGAGTTCATTCAGAACTTCTCTGGTCAGATAGCCTCCCCGCCAGTGAAACGTCAGTGTTTTACTCTTTTTCGCTGCCTGAAGTGAACGTTTATACACATCTTCGGTCTTTGTAAAAGAAAGCTTTTTCTCTTTATAATAAAAGTGGTCATGATCTGTACAATGTGGCACAGCTGCGATCAGCGGTTCATGATCTTTGAAAATCTGTTTGTCATCCAGATTAAAATAATCATAACGAATATCTTCAACTTTACCACCTTTTCCAAGCGTATTGTCGAAGGTTGCGTCCAGATGATAATATATCCCGCCAATCCGTACAATATTCCAGGTATGACGGTATTTGATTCCCTTTTCCGGATTATTTCCACATATTGCGATCACACACCAGACTCCCAACGCATCCAGAAGTACTTTGACTGCCTTGGCAATGCCCTCACATACACCAACACCCTGCCCCAAAGGGCCTATGATTTCATGAGAATATGCCTTCTTGAGCTTATCATAATGTACATTCTGACAGATAAAATCATGTACATACTTCTCTTTTTCCCATTCAGAAAAATTCTGTGCCGGGCGAACCAATTTCTCTACTCTGGATTTCATTGCTTTCTGATGTTCTTTTATTTTTGCTTTATCAAACAGATATTCAGGAATAAAAATAATATTCGGTGACTCTTTATAATATCGATATTTATATCCTGTTGCCCAGAAAATCTCCGGATGATCCAGACGAAGCTGGAAGAAAACATTGTACAAAGCCTCCCCATCCAGTGCCGGAATCTGGAATTCATCCGCCAGACCGGTGATTCCCTGAAGGATACCATGGTAGGCGGCCTGCTTCTGCTTATCCATATGATTGTAGTAATACTGCTCCATTGTACTTCTCCTGGGGTTTATTTCATAGAATACTGCATCATTTCATAATGAAGGATACAGCCCTCATAAATTTCCATCGGAAGAAGTGCCCTCGCAACCAGTTTCTCTTCCTCCTCCGGGCGGTCGATTCTCTGCAGATGCGCATAATCTCCATCTATCTGTTTCACTTCATAATCACATTCTAACATCTGTTTTCTCCTTTATCGTAATCCTGATTTTGTTTTATCTCAGTCTGTGGTTTCTTTTTATCATAACATAAAGGGAGAGTTTTTGCACTCTCCCTGATAATTCTACATTCTTAATTTCTTTCGAAATTCTCTCAACGTATCCTTTTTTTGAAAAATAAACATGCCTGCCAATACCAGAATGCTGATACCTGCGCAAAGAACAGATGGTATTTTATATCTCACCACTCCGATTCCAAGCAGCACGATTGGTATACATCCAATTATTGCTGACTGAAGCAGATAATACAAGTATTCTTCCATCTCCAGATGACTGACTCCCGCAATCACCGGAACCGACCCCAATACAGCCAGCGTTCCAAACGGAAATACAAAATCTACAGACCACCCTTTCCATCCGGTAAAATGATCCCACAATATACACAATATCGTTATGATCAATAACTGCCAGGTCAGATTTTTCAGGATATTTCTTCGTTTGAAATACGCTATATTGACTACCAGCCATGCACAGGCACAACCTGCCGCCGCAAACCAGAACCAGTTCAGCGTATCCTGCATCAGATAATTGATCATTCCACAAATAACCATTACCGAAAAACATAAGAATGTAAACGTCTGCAGAATTTTTATCTCTTCTTTTTTATTCTGTTCTCCGTATCCTGGGAAGTCATTTTTCTCTTCTTTGTATGAAATTTCTTCTTCACGAAGCATCCGCATAAAGTTTTTCTGAATACTGTCATCTGGTATTTTAGATGTAAAACCAAGCACCATCTGGTCTTCATAAGAGCAAGAACAGATCTGCAACGAATTGGTACTTGCAAAAATCCCAAAACGATCTATGTATGCTTTATATTCTTCTGGAAATCTCAGAATTCCAATATTTGAATACACTGCTGTGACACTGCGACTTCCAAGATTTGCACCTGCTCTCATAAAATATCGCTTAATTTCCAATGGCACTGCGCGAATAACAGGATTCTTTTCCAGTCGAACATATCCATTCATATCCATCGCAATCTTGTCTTTATCCAGCTTGTCCCTGAACTGATTTTTCACATCTGTCAGCACATCCTGAAATTCTGTATCATCAGAAAAAGTATAGCCAACTTCAATCCAGCCAAAAAAGTTTGTCATTGACTGTGATGGAAAATAATTCCGCAGATTTACAGGAATCATCAGTGCAATCGGCTTCTTCTGACGATTCTTTGGTATTTCTTCATGAATCGAACAAAGCAGCATTGCCGTAAGAAATACTGTGACAGATACTCCATAATTACGTGCACGTGCCAGTGTTTCTTTTACTGGAATTATTATCTCCGTGATCTGCATATCAGAATGAAGCAGTTTCTCACCTTTCAGCTTAACTGCTGCCGGTTTTTTCTCTCTGTTTTTCGGAATGTCTGCTGAATAATACTGCGAAAAGCTGTCCTCTTCCTGTGCACCAGGAGTAGCTTCCTCAATCTGTTCTACCCTCGGCAAATCAGTATTTGGATACTTCAAAATCAGATAATTCTGCACCAGTTCACTTAAGAAATTCATTGCTCCGGTGCCATCTGTCAAAGCATGATATACTTCAAAATTAATTCGATTTTTATAATAACTTATCTGAAACAGCAATGTTTTCTGATCTGGAATATATAAGCTGCTGCAAGGAGGTCTTTTTTCTTCTTTTACGACTGCATGAATATCTCTTCTTTCCAAATAAAACCAAAACAGACCTTTTCGCAGAACTGCCTGAAACAATGGATATTTCTCCATCGTCTGATCCAGAGCCAGCTGCAAAACCTCACTGTTCACATCTTCTTTTAACTGACAGTAAAACCGAAATACTCTGGTATCATTTTTATCTGTAACAAGAGGAAATGCAAGTGCTGCATTATCCAATTTACGCCACTTTGAATAACCCTTTTCCACGTTCTATTCGCTTCCTTTATTCAAAAATTTATTCATAATTTCAAAACTTTCCTGTACATGCAGAAATTTAATTCCCAGTGCAAAATAGCCATGAAGTGCTTCTTGAATGCGATGTATTTCTACATAATTTCCCGCTTCTTTCAGTCGTTTTCCATACTCTTCACCTTCATCTCGAAGGGGATCGAATTCTGCTGTAAGAATCAGTGTATCCGGTAAATTTCTGTAATTTTGTTCCATTAATGGAGAAAAATATGGATTCTTTCTGTCTGTCGGACTGCTTTCATAAAGCTTCAAATAATCTTCCATTTTAAGTGCTGTGAGAAGATAATCCTGTCCATTTTCCTGCACAGATTTATACGGTGAATCCTCAGTATAACAATTATTTACTGCCGGATAAATCAAGATCTGTCTCTTCGGTGTAAAATCACCTGTGTCCCGTGCTTTCAGACAAACTGCGGCGGCAAGGTTTCCACCCGCACTATCTCCAATAATTGTGATTCTGTCCGGATCAACCGGAAGAATCAGGCGCCCTGCATAAAGAGCTTTGGCCGCTTCATAACAGTCCTCAAATGGTATTGGAAACCTGTATTCCGGTGCCAGTCGATATTCTACAGACATGACAATATGACCCGTAGACTGTGCCATTCTGCTGCATACACGATCATAATTTTCTACACTTTCTGTAACCCAGCCACCCCCATGAAAGAAAAGAAGAACCGGATATTTCTGCCCTTCCACCGGTTGACCACTCATGGCTTCTTCCGATGGAAAATAGAGTCGTACAGGCACTTCATGATTTCCATTATACACTTTTGTATCCAGTGTTTTTAAAAAGATCCTCATCGCATCCAGTTTCTTGATATCTGCAAGCCTGCGAGAAGCCTCAACTTCTATGTTTCCATAGGATAGTGCATGTAAAATTGTACGCATTGTCTTTGAAATCAATAACATTCTCCTTATCTGTAAATATTAATCCTTATTTCTATTATAACAAAAATAGTTCTCTCACGAAATCGTAAAATATTAGATTTTGAAACGGAAAAACCAGCGGCAAAACCGCTGGTCTTCCAATTTTATCAGTCATGGCGTTCATCATTATCATAACATTCACAGAACCTTGCTGCAAATGCCGGGGGTTCGTTATGAGCATACAAATGAGAAATATCTCCGTAAGAATTCATTCGGAAGCTGGCAATTCCTTTGCGTCGTTCTTCAGAAGTCAACGTCGTCACAGAACTTGGTGCTGCACATGCCCCGTGCCAGAGTACCATCGGTGATACACTGAGCAGGTGGCTGAGAAGTACACAACTGAGCCCAAAATGGCAGAAGAAAACAAGTGTATCGTTGTTAGCTTTTTCTGCACGATAATAATGACCTTCACGGACATATCCGTGTTCGGCAAGTACTTTATCGAACTCTCCGGTCACCATATCATAATAATATTTTACGTTTCCTTCCTGCATACGATCGTTTTCAAACCAGTGATCATACTGGTAAAAACGCTCGTCCACAGTCCAGTCCTGCGGCAGCCAGTCCCACGCACAAATTCGACGGTCTGTCACATCCGGACGATCAATCAGATAATCAAACTCACGAAGCCAATCGCATTCTTTAGCTGTGCGATTCATTTTCTTTAATGTGCATGATGCGGTATCTTTTGCACGGCCCATCGTTGAAACATAAAAATCTTTAATATCAAGTTTTGAAAGTTTTTCAGAAAGAAACTCTGCTTCTCTCCAGCCTTTTTCAGTCAGTGAATCTATTGAATAATCAGGGTCACCATGTCGCACGATCAATAATTTCATCTTCTGTTTCAGCACCTTTCTCTCTATATATCAGGATATTACCTGTGTACAGCTTCCATATATCACATTATAGTGATTATTTTCTTCCACAACATTTTTTGTATTTTTTGCCACTTCCACACGGACATGGATCATTCGGATAAACTTTTTTCTTCGGCTGCATATTTATCATATTATTAGTCGGAACATTTCCCATCGGTACAAAAGACTGCATTGCCGGAGCTACCGGAACAATATTCTGAACAGAACTGCGATTGATCTCATTTGGGGTATATCCACGGAAATCAAGCATTCTTGTATTGTTGTTTACCTCAGTCATGATAGAAGCAAATTTCTCAGTCTGATACTCAGATTCAAACACAATTCCGCGTTCTTTAAACTCTTCCATAATATCCGAAAGCATTCCATCCATGGAAAATTCTTTATAAACAATATAAAGAAGTTCTTCCAGCTTTTCATCTTCAACCTGAATTTCGTCTCTCAGGAAAGAAGCAAGCTTTTTGTAAGAAGGATTCTGTGATGGATAACCATTTTTCGCATAATCCAAAATCTCTTCCACTGTCGGAATATAGAAATCTCTGTCTCCCTGGAACTCTTCGATTCTCTCATAAAGATCATCCTGCAATACTGCACTCCAGACCAGTTTATCACCTTTTATGATGCACAGATCTTCTTTGTCAGTAAGCTCTTTGAGAATCTTCAGAAAGTCTTCATAGCTTACTTTGAAACCATCGCGTTTACGGTACATACGATATACAATCTTTAACGGTGCAATTGCATAAATCAGCCCCATCATACTCTCACAGGAACGCATCCAGCTGAACTGACGACATTTCTCCTGTAATTCTGGTGTGCGGATCTGTCTGTAAACAGAAACTACTTCATTCGGAACTTCAGCGTAATCATCGCTGTATGCAACAATATATCCTTTGTTGCTGAACCATTCCAGTTCTCTCCAGTCTTTGTGTGTTGGAAGAAAACATTTTTTCTCCGCAGCACGATCAAAAGCTTCTACTTCCCATTCATCTGCCTGCAGAAAAATTTCCTTCATTACTTCTGGATCAAGTACTTTTGCGGTGATATTTTCTGCCAGTTCTTCTTTACTTAAGCCCTCTGTCTCAATACTCAATTCAACAGCACTTGCAACAAGATCTTCCTTATTATAAGAGTTCAGATAATCTTTTACTTTAGGTTCTCTGGTAAAAGATACTTCCTTCTCATCTTCAAGTTCCATCTCTGCAATTTTTTTCTCAATTACATCGACAGCACCCAAAACACTGTATTTATTTTCCAATTCTTCATTCTTGGATTCAAAATCTGCACTCCAGAAAGAATCAGCCTCACCTTTTGTTTCTTTTAAAATGCTGGGAACTCCTGTTGTTTCACCATTTTCAATTAATTTTTCAATATCTGCGCGATATTCCGGAAGGTCTTCTTCCTTAACTCTGAAAGTAAACCATGTTTCTGTATCAAGAAGATCCGAACTCATTTTACCTCTGGCTTCTACATACTCATAGTTTCCTTTTATCATATCGTCAGACTGTGCTTCCAGGTTCTGGAGTCTCATTTTTTTCTGGAAAAATTCAAATTCATACTTGTCTGATTCTGTATATTCCAGAATGATTTCCAGCATTTCTGCTAATCTGGAAAAATCAATGTCAGCCGGTATAAGGCAGCGTCTCCATACCGAAGGTTTCGTTCCTTTTCTTGTGATTTTTAACTGATAAAATTTCATATGTTCACCCTTTATATGCTTGTGTATATTGTGTATATAACAAAGCGGACAAGTCCGCTTCAAACTCCCTGTATCCCTCAATCTGTGAGGGACTTGTTACGCTTTGCGCGCCAGATGCAGTCTGCTTCAGCAGACATATT
>OLNE01001772.1_pt1 | contig 14765 bp, 14 predicted proteins | sample 1672431 | NCBI WGS metagenome assembly OLNE01 (sample SAMEA3136685, study PRJEB25190) | human gut metagenome | reverse complement strand
ATGCATACTGAAGGTCTACTTCATATCCTGCTGCCTCCAGCTCTTTCTTCATGTTTTCGCCGTCCTGATTCCATCTCTGAAGATCCTTGGTAGGCATTGTAACACCGATCAGCTTCTTGTCATCCGCTTTAACAGCCACACCCGGGATGACTACCATTCCAGCTACCATTGATGCGCAAAGGATTGCAGATACCAGTTTCTTTTTCATTGTAAAAACCTCCGTTTCTTTTTATACGTTTGATACGTTTTCTTTGATGATGTTACTATAACACAGAGACATCTGGACATGGTTGGCAAACAACAAGACATTTTTTTGAAAATAAAAAAATGTCCTGTATCATACAAGACATTTTTGTCACTAAAATGTGCTATATCGTTTTCGAAATACCAGTCTAATTATAATCTGCATTCAGATATACTTCATCTCTTCTGTGGAAGCCTCCGTCAATGATCACTTCATCAATATTGTCCCTGGTCACTGCTATAGGAGTCAGGATCACTGCCGGCACATTATAGGTTCCGTCATTGATGGTATCCGTCACACCGGGCATACTGGATACCTCCGTTCCTTTTCCCATTTCAACTGCATATTGAGCAGCTTCCCTGGCCAGATCCTCAATGGATTTAAACGCAGTCATATACTGGGTTCCCTCTACAATCCGCTGACAGGCAGCCAGGTCACAGTCCTGTCCTGCCACAACCACTTTTCCGGCCAGCTGATTCTCTGCCAGCACCTGTACCACCTGACTGGCAATATCATCATTTCCACACATAATTCCCTGAACATGAGGATACTTTTCCAGTGCCTCCTCCACATAGCCCACAGCAAGCTCCGCTGTCCAGGCATCACAATTCGCTTCATAAACCACTTTCAGATTACTGTTTTTCAGAACCTTGTCAAAGCCCTTCCTGACCATAGTAACATTATTATCTGCAGCTGAGCCCTGGATCATAAAAATATCTCCCCCCTGAGGAATAGCATCTATCAGGGACTGGGCCATAATCTCCCCTACCTTTCCATTATCAAAGGAAATATACAGATCCGCGTCTGCATTGTGGATCAGTCTGTCATAGGAAATCACCTTAATTCCCGCATTATGCGCTTTCTGGATCACCTCACTGAGTGCTCCGCAGTCTCTGGCGATCACCACGATCACATCCATCTGTTTACTGATAAAATATTCGATCTGGCTGATCTGTTCTTTGGAATCAGCACCTGCATCCTGCACATTTACCTCAGCTCCCAGTTCTCTGGCTGTAGCTACAAAAGCATCCCTGTCCCGGATCCATCTCTCGATCACAAAAGAGTCCACAGTCAGTCCGATCTGGACTTTATCGTTTTTCTCAGTCTGCACTTCCTCTCCGGAATCTGCTTTCTTCTGATCTGCTTCTGTTTTTCCGGAAGTACCGCAGCCTGTGAGAAGTAAAATTCCCAGGCATAACACGATCCATAAGATCCCAATCACAAATTTTCTTTTTTTCCTGCTGTTTTCAACCTGCCATTTCATCTTTTTTCTTACCTTATCCTCTTCCTGAACAATTCTCCGCTGTCTGTTTTCTGCCTGATCTTCCCACCATCGCAGCCATCTATCTCAGATGTTCTCTGAATTCACTGGGTGTCACACCTTCATACTTTTTGAATATCCTGCTGAAATAATTGGGATCACTGTAACCGGACTGCGCACAGATCTCCTTGATGGAATACTGTGAATTCTGTAAAAGCTCTCTGGCACTGCGAAGACGGATCTCCGTAAGATATTCAATGAAATTCTTACCTGTCTCCTGTTTGAACAGCTTACTGAAATAATAGGGACTGATATCCACTTCCCTGGAAACATCATCCAGGGAAATGTCCCTGCGGAAGTTCTCATTAATATAACTTCGTGCCTTCTCAATAATACTCAGTTCTTCTTTCTCCCTGGAGTCCTCCATTCTGGCACAGATATCTCTGGTCTTATCCAGAAACCAGTTTTTCAGTCCATTCATGTCAGCACAGGACTGCAGTTCACGGATGTAGCTTCTCCTGTAGTTTACATTATATTTCATAGTACCTGCAAAAAAGGCACGGCGTTCTGCATCCATCACAAGTTCCAGAATCTTGATTTCCACATCTTCTCTGGAAACAGATGGCTGTCCCATCATCCAGGTAAAAAATCCCTCTGCACAATTCAGGGCACCTGCAGCATCCTTGTCAAGGATCCTCCGCACATACCTGGATTCCAGATCTCTGGGATATTCGCCGTCATACTTCTGAGCTACCGGTACATCCTCAATGTGCACCACATGGCTGACACTCTCCCTGAGAGCTACCACAGCCTCCTGAAAGGATTCCTTCACACTTCCAAGCTCCTTCACCCTTCCGATGCCGCAGCGGAACATGCTGTCAATACGGTTTTCCAGCTTGTGTACCATGTTTCTAGCTCTGGTAACGATTGCCACACGTTCTTCATAATCCTCTGTATTCTCCTCATAAGGCACCAGCAGCACAATTCTGTTTCCCATAATAGGCCCTACCAGACATTCAAAGAAGTCCTGGGCAATCTCCCGGAAAGTAGAATAAAAACGGTTCGCTCTCACACCGGCTCCCACAGCATTACTCAAAACTCCATTTTCCATGGAATCTCCAAACTCTACCACTACCATATATCCATATTTCTGGTGAATATTCAGAAGCTCTGTATAATTATCCTGGTAGGTAACAAAATCATCCTGAAGCAGGATATTATTGATGTACCCACTCTCGATCATAGGTACCACGGTTTCCAGTTTTTCCCTGATTTTCAAATCATCACTGCGTTTCTGCCTGGTCTGGTCTACCTTTTCCATAGCCTTCATACAGGTTTCCAGAATCACCTTTTTATTGACAGGCTTGGTGAGAAATTCCATTACTCCCAGATTTACTGCTTCCTTAGCATAATTAAATTTATCATAAGCAGTAATAATCACAAAAACCACTGAGCTGTTAAACTTCTGGATTTCCCTGATAGCCTGGATTCCACTGATCCCCGGCATCTGAATATCCATAAAACAGATATCTGGCGGATAAGCCTGCGCCTGTTCCACCACCACTCTGCCTGATTTGGCAGTGTGGATCTCACATTCATTTCCAAAATTAGATTCTATGATTTTCTTTAATGATTCCAGCATGATACCTTCATCATCTGCAAGCAAAATTCTGTACATGTCACTCTTACCTTATGAGAGGTATGTGAATCACTACCTCTGTTCCCTTTCCTGCACCCTCACTGTAAATTTCCAGCAGATCCGGCTGCTCATAATAAAGCTCCAAACGGCTGATCACGTTATTCATGCCGATTCCAGTGGAATCTCCCTCCTGGGTACTGTGTTCCTTATTTCCGGAAAGCACATTTTGAATCTCTTCTTCACTCATACCCTTGCCATTATCACAGATACTGATACAGATTCCCCTTGGATCCCTGGTCACCGTAAGATGAATCTGACCTTCCCAGTCAATATCCCTGATTCCATGGTTCACTGCATTCTCCACTACCGGTTGAAGGATCATACTCGGCACACGGACATTCTCCACAGATTCATCCACGTCACTGCTAAAATGAATATCCCCTGCAAACCGCACATTCAAAATATAAATATAGTTGTCTACTGCCTCCAGCTCCTCTCCCAGAGTAGCATCTTCCTGTCCCTTTTTTACATTATACCGGAAAAAGTCTGCCATCTTTTCCACAAAGATTCCGGTTTTCTCCGCATCCTCCATCATGGCCAGCTGCGCGCCTGCATTCAGGGAATTAAAAAGGAAATGAGGATTAATCTGAGACTGAAGATATTTTAGCTGAGCCTCCTTCAGATGATTCTCCATCAGGAGTTCTCTTTCCATCATCTGCTGCTCCTTCTCCATACTTTCCTTTGTCTTCGCCACATAGACGTCCAGATTCTCCACCATAGTGTTAAAAGCCCTGGTTACCTCCCCCAGCTCATCCTGAGAATCAGTATCCGGCATTTTCATATGGAAATTTCCCTGTCCCACCAGCTGGGCAGTCTCTGCCATACTGGTCAGCGAACGGAACATTCCTCTAGTTGCCATGATCAGCAGGAGCATTCCCACTGCCACGATCACAAGCATAAAAATTATATTACTGGTCTCCAGATACCGCATCATCTGACGTAATACAGAATAGCTGCTGGTATTCTCCTTAAAAAGCTGATTATTTAATTCATCAATGGCTGTCTGAATATAACTGTAGAGTCTGATGGAATCCTCATATTTCCGCTTATATTTTTCTACATTCCTGCCTCTCTTGGCTGCGACTGTCTCAGCAGTACAGTCCAGATAGGTCTCAGACATTTTCCGGATATTACGCTCCAGAAGCTTTACCGAATCATTGATATTTTTGTCATTGAGCTTCTCCAGTTCATTTCTGTACCTGGCTTCATTCTGGTAATAATCCATCAGGGACTGAGAACTTTTTACTTTCAGATATTCATACATATTGTCCTGTACCTGCTCAAATACCTGAGACAAATCTGTCAGCTGGGCATTGCTGGCATATACATTATCCATTTTCTGCATGGAAATATTGATCCGCACATAGAATAACAGGTTCATCGTAAAAAGCAGTCCTGCGATCAGTCCCACCTCTATGACGATTTTACTTACAAGGGAAAAATCTTTCCAGCGGATTCGCTTCATTCCGACAATCCCTCCCTTCGTAATGCCCTGGCTGCATCCTTATCCAGGAAATTAATATCTACATTATAATAGGAATTGGATCTGCCCTCTTTCTGAAATTCTGTCAGTGCCTCTATACTGTATTTTCCCATCTGTTCTGTATCCACATCACAGGTCAGGGCAAGTACTCCTTTTTCCACAGCTGTAAGGATATCCGGAGAGGTATAATAGCCGATGATGGTTACTTTTCCCGCCAGATTAAAGTCCAGCACTGCCTGGCGGGCACACTCTGTAGTGTCTGCATCCATACATACCAGAATATCCGGCACTTTATTTCTCTGCTGAAAGATATCCGTAACCGCTTCCTCTGTCCCAAAGGTACCGGAAGAAAGGAGATTTTTCACACTTACAGTTACCGGCTGTCCGGCTCCTGTTTTTGCCTGGGCAGCATTGCTGATCTGCGTGTATATCTGACTCTGATTCATATCATCAATGTTTCTTTTCAATAAAATCAGAATATTCTTCGTATCCCGGGTAACATAATCTGCCACCTTTTCGCCGTAGGCACTTCCAAGCTGATAATCACTTACCCCTACAAAGGTCTGGCGCTTGCTGTGAACAGCATCATTCATCAAAGTCACCACCGGGATTCCATCTGCAACAGCCTCATCAATCTTATCTTCCAGGCCATCCTCCCCACTGTACTGAAGGATAATTCCATCTGCCCTGGATGCAATACTTACATTCATATAATCCAATTTGGTATATTGAGACTCCTCATCTGTTCCCTTAAGCTCCAGAAGACTGTCGTTCTCCCTGGCCCACTTTTCTGCACTTGCATACACAGCCTGCCAAAAAGACGACTCCGGATTATCCACGATCATATCATATTTATACATATATTCCTTTGTATCTGCCTGCATCTGCCGGTTTGAACCTGCCAGACCATTTAAATAAGACTCTCCTGTCATATACAGCAAAATCAGAATCCCCGCTCCTGACAGGAGCAGCCCGAGAGTCATCCCTTTCTTTTTCATAATTGTCATTCCTTTTGTTTGATAAATTTCATTATACAATAAATCTGCATCATTTGCTTTCTTTTTTTATATATATATAATTAAATAATAATTTGCCAGGTTACTGGACACAGCGTAAACAGTAGCTTTGCCGCGGAAAATAGAATATGAAAATTCACAGATTCCTGTTTTGGATCATTCCGGTTTTTCTCTGCATTTTTCTGTTGATCTGCCATTTTTATACAACCACTGAAAATTCTCTCAACCAAACTGCCGGCAGAACATCTGTTACAAAAGTAGAAGCTCCACGGGTTGCCCTGACCTTTGACGATGGCCCCAATGCCAGATACACTCCACTTCTGCTGGAGGGCTTACGCAAAAGAAACATACATGCCACCTTTTTTCTCCTGGGCGAAAATATTCCGGAAAATGAAGAGCTGCTTCTCCAGATGCAAAAAGACGGTCACCTGATCGGCTGCCACACCTGGAGTCATGTACAGCTGGACAAAATTTCTCCTTCCAGCGCCAACAGGGAAATCCTAAAGACAAACAGCCTGATCTACCATATTACCGGAACCTACCCTACCTGTCTCAGACCACCTTACGGAGCCTGGAAAAAGGATCTGGAGCTTCCTGTCACCATGCTTCCCGTATTCTGGGATGTGGATACTCTGGACTGGCAAAGTCAGAATCCCGAAAGTATTCTGGATATTGTGCGCAAAAATGTGCAGGATGGTTCCATCATCCTCATGCATGACAGCTATGACAGCTCTGTCAGAGCAGCACTTGCCATCACTGATGAGCTTACAGAAAAAGGCTATGATTTTGTCACTGCTGACCAGCTTCTTGATCCATAAAAAAATTTGCTTTTTCCAGTGTGATTGGTTATACTTATAGGTAAACCCAATACAAACTTATTATACGAGGAGTTATTAAAATGGATAAACTTTTTAATATGGACAACAAATTTTTCAGCTTTATGGGAAGGGCTGCAGATCTGTTTATGCTGAATGTGGTTTTTGTCATCTGCTGTCTCCCGGTTGTTACTATCGGAGCTTCCCTGACAGCCCTTCACTATGTCACCCTGAAAATGGCACGAAATGAGGAATCCTACATTATCAGAAGCTTTTTCAAGTCCTTTAAGCAGAACTTCAAGCAGTCAACCATTATCAATCTTATCATGCTCCTTATAGCCGGAGTATTATATTTTGATACGAATATCGTCAGACAGATGGGCGGTTCCATGTCCAAAGTATTATATATCATCTTTATCGCCTTAGGTATTATTTATCTGGCAGTATTCCTGTACATTTATCCGGTACTGGCAAAATTTTACAACTCTATAAAAAATACTTTCCGGAATGCTTTTTTGATGTCCATCATGCATCTGCCCTATACCATCCTTATGGCTCTGATCACCATTGCACCTGTCGCCATTTTCTTTATTCCGGACTTCCGGGTACAGTCCGTGGCCATTCTGCTTTTTATATTAGTGGGCTTTGCCCTGCTTGCTTTTATCAACGGGCATTTCCTGGTAAAGATTTTCGATAATTATATCATTCCCGAAAAGGACGAAATCTCAGAAGAAGGTTCTGAGGAGACTCCTGATGATACTTCACGGAATACACCGGCTGTATGATGAAATGGGGAGAAAAGCCTTACCACTCTCTGGACTATATGCTCAGGGAACGGTTCGGAGAAAAAGTTTATAAAGTAACACTAAACGGTGGGATGTCCTGTCCCAACCGGGATGGAAAGCTTGGAACCAGAGGCTGCATTTTCTGCAGTGCAGGAGGAAGCGGAGATTTCGCCGCAGACAGCAGTCTGTCCATCACCGAACAGATTGACAGACAGATTTCCATCCTTTCGGCCAAAAGACCCATACATAAATATATCGCTTATTTCCAGGCATTTACCAATACTTATGCACCTGTGGAATATCTGGAAAAAATATTTACAGAAGCCCTGTCACATCCGGATATTGCAGCATTATCCATAGGCACCAGACCTGACTGTCTGGGGAAGGATGTGGTAACACTTCTCTCCAGGCTGAACCGGCAGAAGCCTGTGTGGGTAGAACTGGGACTGCAGACCATTCACGAAAAAACTGCGGCCTACATACGCAGGGGCTATCCCCTGTCTTGCTTTGAAGATGCAGTCAGGCGCTTACGCAGTGAGGACATAGAAGTAATCGTTCACACCATTCTCGGTCTTCCCGGAGAAAGTACCCAGGATATCCTGAACACTATGGAGTATCTGAATCACCAGGACATCCAGGGGATCAAGCTACAGCTGCTCCATGTACTCCGGGGAACTGATCTGGCCTCTGATTATGAAAAGGGCCTGTTTTGCACTTATGAACGGGACGAATATATTTCTCTGGTAATCAGCTGTCTGGAACACCTCAGACCGGATATGGTGATCCACCGAATCACCGGTGACGGTCCCAAGGATCTCCTCATAGCCCCATTGTGGGCCAGCAGGAAGCGGGAGGTACTGAATCTTTTACACCATCAGATGAAAGAAAGCCATAATTATCAGGGCAGACAAACAAATTGGCAGATCAATTGAAAGGGAGGGATTCCAATTGGCAACACCTTATACTATTTATAAACTCATCGTATTATACATGCTTCAGAACGCAGATGATACACTGACTAATTCCCAGATTTCTGAATTTATCCTTGATCGGGGATACACCAATTATTTTCATCTCCAGCAGGCTCTTTCAGAGCTTGTAGAAGCAGAGCTTGTAAATAAGGATACCCGCTCTAACACCTCACATTACCAGATTACAGAAGATGGGCGCAAAACCCTCTCCTTTTTCCAGCAGGATTTGTCTTCCGAAATCAAGCAGGAAGTAAAGGAATATCTGAACTCTGCAGGATTTAAGGCAGAGGACAGAATTGTCACCTCTGCTGATTACTATATTACCAAGCAGGGAGATTATTCTGTGCGATGTCAGCTTATAGAGAAAGGGAATTCTCTCATTGACCTAAACATCGCTGCCCCCAATCTGGAAGCTGCCAAATCCATGTGCCAGAAATGGCCTGCCCACAGCCAGGAAATATACGGTAAAATAATGGAGGAGCTTTTATAGCTCACACATTTTCTTTATTATATTATTATGGAGAAATACTATGGATTTATTTGAATATGCAAAATCAAAAGCCCTTGACCGTGAATCCCCATTAGCATCCAGGCTGCGCCCTGCTACTCTGGACGAAGTGGTAGGCCAGCAGCATATCATTGGAAAGGATACCTTATTATACAGAGCCATCAAAGCAGACAAACTGACCTCTGTTATCTTCTACGGTCCTCCAGGAACAGGAAAAACCACTCTGGCAAAGGTTATTGCCAACACCACAAGTGCAGAATTTACTCAGATCAATGCCACTGTAGCAGGAAAAAAAGATATGGAAGCCGTAGTAAAAGAAGCACAGCAGAATCTGGGTATGTACGGAAAGAAAACCATCCTCTTCATTGATGAGATTCACCGCTTCAATAAAGGCCAGCAGGACTACCTTCTTCCTTTCGTGGAAGATGGAACTATTATTCTCATCGGCGCTACAACCGAAAATCCTTATTTTGAAGTCAATGCTGCTTTGATCTCCCGTTCTATCATCTTTGAGCTGAAATCCCTTGAAATTTCCGAAGTCAAAGAACTCATCCTTCGTGCAGTCAATGATAAGACAAAAGGAATGGGAAACTACAAAGCTCAAATAGATGCTGATGCTCTGGACTTCCTTGCAGACATGGCCGGGGGAGATGCCAGAAATGCCCTCAACGCCATTGAGCTTGGCATCCTTACCACTCCCAGAAGCGAAGACGGATTCATCCATATCACTCTTGATGTGGCATCCCAATGCATCCAGAAACGGGTCGTACGCTACGACAAAAACGGAGATAACCACTACGACATCATCTCCGCCTTTATCAAAAGTATGCGAGGCTCAGATCCCGATGCAGCCGTATACTACCTGGCCAAAATGCTCTACGCCGGAGAAGACGTTAAATTCATCGCCCGCAGGATTATGATCCTGGCCTCCGAGGATATCGGGAATGCAGACCCTCAGGCCCTCTGCGTAGCCGTCGCAGCAGCCCAGGCAGTAGAGAGGGTAGGAATGCCCGAATCCCAGATCATCCTCTCCCAGGCAGTCACCTACATGGCCTGCGCCCCCAAAAGCAACTCCGCAGTCAACGCCATCTTCGCTGCCATGGACTCCGTCAAACGCACAAAAACCACAGTCCCGCCACACCTCCAGGACGCCCACTACGGCGGCCACGAAAAACTGGGCCACGGCATCGGCTACAAATACGCCCACGACTACCCCAACCACTACGTAGACCAGCAATACCTCCCCAATGAGATTGCAAACGAACACTTCTACGAACTAAGCGACATAGGCTACGAAAAAACCCTAAAAGACTACCAGCAAAAAATCAAATCCCAGTCATGATTCCACCGCTGTTCCCCACCTTATAAAGTAAAACAGCCGAGCAATCATATTTGATTTTCAGTGCATTTGCAGGCGTCTTAGTAAATCTTAGTATAAAAAAAGCTGCGTTGTTCATAAAAAATCCAACTGTCTGAGCCGTAAGGCGAGTTTTGGATTTTTTATGAACGCATTTAGCAGCTTTTTTTATACCTAGATTTACTTAGACACCGAAACCGCACAGAAAATCAAATATGATTGCTCGGCGTCCCTCTTTACTTTATCTTACTTCCCTATTCCCATCACTTCCATCTGCGCCAGAATAGCCTCCACACACTTCTCAAATCCCAGTTTCCCGGCATTCAGACACAGATCATAATTCGTGGCATCACTCCAGTCCCCGCCTGCGAATCTCCTGTAATATTCCTGTTTCCGCTTATCATCCTTACGCAGAAACTTCTCAATTTCCTCATCACCGCCGCTGATCTTTCCTCTGGATTTCTCTACACGGAAATCCCAGGGGGCATGAACAAACACACGAAGAGTATTCGGCCGGTCCTTAAACACATAATTTACACACCGTCCAACGATTACGCATGACTCCTTATCAGCCAAATCTGTTACAACCTTTGCCTGATAATTAAACAGATTTTCATCTGAAATAAATCCCTTATCTGTAGGTGGAATCAAATCCCCCTTATACAGACCACTCTTATTAAACAGAGAAGGCTTCACACTCATACCTCCTTCTACCTGTCCAAAGAGCTTTACATCAATGCCACTCTCATCAGATGCCATCTGAATAATCTGCTTGTCATAAAAAGGCACTGCCAGCTTCTCTGCCAGCATTTTTCCAACAGTACGTCCGCCACTTCCATACTGCCTTGCAATGGTAATTGCAAAATTTTCCATAAAAACCCCTCCTGTTCCATTCTATTATTATGTGATATCACTCACCCAGATAAGCCTTCTGCACAGACTCATTGTTCAGCAGGTCACTGGCTTTTCCCTCCAGGGTGATACTGCCTGTTTCCAGTACATAAGCTCTGTCAGCGATGGACAATGCCTTCTTTGCATTCTGTTCCACCAACAGAACTGTAGTTCCACTGTCACTTACCTCTTTAATGATATTAAAGATTTCATTTACAAAAATGGGGGAAAGTCCCATAGACGGCTCATCCATAAGAATAATCCTTGGTTTGCTCATCAGTGCCCGTCCCATGGCAAGCATCTGCTGTTCACCGCCTGAAAGAGTTCCGGCTCTCTGGCCTTTACGTTCTTCCAGCCTTGGGAATCTTTTATATACACTTTTCAGACTGTCCTCTATTTCCTCCTTATTTTTTCTGGTATAAGCACCCATAAGCAGATTCTCATATACACTCATATCAGCAAATACACGACGTCCCTCCGGAACGTGGGCCATTCCCATCTCTACGATCTTATGGGCAGGCGTTCTGGTCAGATCCTTGCCTTCAAATACAATACTTCCGGATTTTGGGGAAAGAATTCCTGTGAGAGTCTGCAGAGTAGTGGTCTTGCCGGCGCCATTGGCACCGATCAGTGCAATAACCTCACCCTGGTTAACCTCAAAAGAAATCCCCTTCAATGCCTGGATCACGCCATAATACACCTGGAGATCCTTTACTTCCAACATTGCCATTGATTTGTTCCTCCTATTCTCCCAGATATGCAGTGATAACCGCAGGATCCTTCAGCACTGAAGCAGTCTCTCCCTGAGTCAGAACCTGACCAAAGTTCAGGACTGTCAGCTTCTCACAGATACCGCCAACCAGTTTCATATCATGCTCAATGAGAAGAATCGTCATATCAAAATGCTCACGCACAAAACGGATGGTATCCATCAGTTCCTGAGTTTCATTGGGATTCATACCTGCAGCCGGCTCATCCAGAAGCAAAAGCTTGGGATCTGTGGCCAGTGCCCTGGCAATCTCCAGCTTACGCTGCTTACCATAAGGCAGATTGCCGGCCAGGGTCTCTGCCTCCCTGTCCAGATCAAAAACCTTCAGGATTTCCATGGCACGTCCATTCATTTCCTTTTCTACCTTATAATATTTCGGCAATCTCAGAATACCGGTAAGAGTAGAGTATGTATGATGATTATGAAGCCCTACTTTAACATTATCCAACACGGAAAGCTCTTTGAAAAGACGGATGTTCTGGAAAGTTCGGGCAATTCCAGCCTTGTTGATCTCAATAGTGCTTTTTCCAGTAATGTCCTCGCCATCCAGACGGATAATTCCCTCTGTTGGTTTGTACACACCTGTAAGGAGGTTAAATACGGTAGTCTTTCCTGCACCGTTAGGTCCGATCAGACCATAGAGCTGACCTTTTTCAATGGTCATATTAAATCCGTCTACTGCGCGGAGACCGCCAAACTGAATAGACAGATGATTTACTTCCAGCATTGCCATGATCAGGCCACCTCCCTTTTATTTTTTGATCCACGAACTTTCTCCATCACCCTTGCTCTCCAGTTTCTGGCAGCAGGTGCCCAGTTAAAGAGCATCATGGCGATCAGCACGATGGCATAAATCAGCATACGATAATTTGCAAATCCACGGAGAAGCTCCGGTAAAGCATAAAGAATGATGGTTGCAATAATAGATCCGCGGATATTTCCGATTCCACCCAGAACTACATAAACCAGAACCAGAATGGACATATTATAATCAAATACAGAAACCTTCAGCAGGGAAAGGTTGTGGGCATAAAGCACACCCGCCACACCTGCCAGGGCTGCTGAAATGGTGAACGCCAGCAGCTTATATTTTGTAATATTGATTCCCACAGACTCTGCTGCAATACGATTGTCCCTGGTAGACATGATTGCACGTCCACTTCTGGAATGAACCAGATTCTGTACAATGAAAAGAGTGATCAGAAGCAGGATCACACCGATAATAAAGAAGGAACTCTTAATATCCTTGTAAAGCGCACCTGTACCGGAAATTCCTAATGCACCTTTGAGAATCTGCTTTCCGCCTGCCTCCAGATGAAGTCCTGCTGAGCTTGTTGCCACATGAAGTCCATTGTCATCAACCCCTATATACAGGACATTGATCAGATTTTTAATGATCTCACCAAAGGCCAGGGTTACAATAGCCAGATAGTCTCCCCTGAGACGAAGTACAGGGATACCAATGATCAGACCAAATACAGCTGCTACAGCTGCACCTACCAAGATTGCCAGGATAAATCTGGGAATCTGGGGAATATCTGACATTGCATGGGAAAATAAAGCACTGGAAAAAGCACCTACGCACATAAATCCTGCATGTCCCAGACTCAGCTCTCCGGAAAATCCTACCACAAGATTCAGGGAAACCGCTGCAATCGTATAGACACAAATGGGAACCAGAAGTCCTGTGAGAAGTCTGGACAGGTTGCCTGTAGAACTCAAAACCTGTACGATCACAAATAACAGGATTACAATCCCATAATTGATCATATTATTCTGTGTTGTTTTATTTTTTACTTTTTTCATACCGTCCACCTTACACTTTCTCCTGGATGTTCTTGCCGAACAAACCGGTAGGCTTCACAAGGAGCACGACGATCAGCACTGCAAACACAATTGCATCTGCAACCTGAGAAGAAATATAGGCCTTGCCGAAAATCTCCAGGATACCCAAAAGGATTCCGCCCACCATAGCTCCCGGTATCGAACCGATTCCGCCGAATACCGCTGCCACAAAGGCCTTGATACCAGGCATAGCTCCTGTATAAGGAGTAAGGGTAGGATATGCCTGACACAGAAGAAGACCTGCAATTGCTGCCAGTCCGGAACCAATAGCAAAGGTCAGGGAAATAGTAGCATTTACATTGACACCCATCAGCTGTGCTGCATCTCTATCCTCAGATACTGCCTGCATGGCACGACCGGGCTTAGTCTTTTTTACAAAAAGGGAAAGTCCTACCATGATAACAATACATGCAAGAATTGTCACAATAGTAATTCCCTTGATCACCAGCTGTCCTCCAAACAGAGAAACAGACGGAACTTTCACTACCGACACGAAGCTCTTGGCATCTGCTCCGAAGATCAGAAGAGCCAGGTTCTGGAGCAGATAGCTGACACCGATAGCAGTGATCAGTACTGCCAGGTTGGAAGAAGCCTTTCGCAGCGGACTGTAGGCAACCTTTTCAATTACAACACCAAGAACAGTACAGACTACAACAGAAAGAATCACTGCAAGAACCGGTGACATTCCCCCACGTGTAATGCAGGTCAGAATCACATAAGCACCTACCATGATAACATCACCATGAGCAAAGTTCAGCATTTTTGCAATACCGTAAACCATGGTGTATCCCAGTGCAATGATCGCATAAATACTGCCAAGACTGATGCCGTCTTTCAGATAAGATATAAAACTCATAACGCACGTATAATCCAATTATCTTAGATGGTAATTGGATTTTTCCTTTCTCCCAGTTAACACTGGGTATTTATTTCCATCTCTGATATATTTTGAAAAGGCACTGTGGATCTGTATCTATAACTTTACAGCTTTGACTGGTATGAGGTGACTCAGACCACAGCTTTTCGTCTATTACTGTTAATCAGTTTGTTAACGCATCGACGTTTTTATTTACGTGATTACACAGCCGAATTCTCTGTGGAAGACAGCAGTGCTCAAAATA
>OLNE01001765.1_pt1 | contig 14798 bp, 14 predicted proteins | sample 1672431 | NCBI WGS metagenome assembly OLNE01 (sample SAMEA3136685, study PRJEB25190) | human gut metagenome | reverse complement strand
ACTGGCGATTGCCGACGTGGGCGATTGCGGGCGTTGGCACATGTGCGTGCTGACGATTGCCAGCACGGACTCTTGCGAGCACAGGCCTCTGCGGACACGAGCGGGCGCTCGACACTCGATGGCCGCCGGGCATGAAATGGCCACCCGACGCACGGCGACCACCCGACGCACAGCGACCGCCTGACGGCGCCCATCCATCTAGCCCTGCATGACAGTGCGCCGCAGGGCGCCGTCACAGCTTCAAAACGGGACCTAAGGGTCTAGGCACACAGAGCGAGCCTGCGCATACTTGGTGGCAACAGCCCACGCGTTAAGGAGGCTCACCCCATGGACGAGTTCTTTGCCATCAAGTGCCAAAACTGCGGCGGTCCCATGTATTCGCACCAGGCCAGCCGCTCATTTGAGTGCGCCTACTGCGGAACGACCATACCGTGGGCTCCGGGCGCGGGAGAGCCCAAGAGCACTCTGGGCATTCGGCATCAAACGCTTCAAGTTGTCGACGGTCTGCTCAAGCTCACCCATGTCTCGCAGCTCGAAACGCCCGAAGACCCCGATTGGTATTTCTTCAATCCCCATTGGCGCAACCAAACGGTGCTCGAGCATCTTCTATGGGAAGACCGCGCCACCGCTTCTGAGTACCAAGAAGCCGAGCACGTGACCATCCCTTGCCCGTTTTGTGGTGCGGCCTTTGAGGGCTCGTCGACACAGCGCGTGTTCGAGTGCCCGTCGTGCGGCAATAAAATCGGTGTCGCCGACCTGCTCAAACCTGGCACATTCAGCAAGCGCCTGACCATGGGCGTTGGTGCGGAATACGTGCCCGAACAGGGAATTCCATGCACGATTACCGAGCAACAGGCGCGCGCCAACGCTTTGCACCTCGTGCGGCAATACCCCGATGCCTTCGCAGGCCACAACGTGGAAGATGCCATTCAAAACGATATGATGCTCTTCTACTTCCCCATGGCGCTTGCCGACCTGCGTATGATGGCGTCCTTCCCAGGCAAGGGCCTGAATAAGGAAGCACTGGTGTATTACGAGGTACTCGACTGGGCGTACCCCCGGGCCAATTACCTGGATGTACGCCTTATGGGAATTCTCGAGCCCTGGGATTTCTCGAAAGTCGCCCCGTTCGATCCCGCAATGCAGGAGGGTGACTTCCGCGTGATTGCCGTCGATGCCTCGACCAAAGACAACGTCGTTATCGATAAGTTGGCGCTCGATATCGCGGGCAATGACGCCGAGTCTGCCCTAGGGTTCAACAAAAAGAGCATCCGCAAGTGGGCTCGCAAGGCGCGCAGGCACAAGGACGGCCTGGTCATGGTGCCTGTGTATTTTGTCGACCGTCCGGCGGAGGATGGTCGAGACGGCGAACAGGTGCGTATCGCCGTCAACGGACAGACCGGTCGCACGGCAGCAGTGGTGTTCAGCGAAAAGCGCGAAACGCACATCGTGGCGCCCCTCAATCCGAGCCTGCGTCTTTCGAGCGAAAGCACCGTGCACGCAACGCCTATCGAGGTCAAGTACGTCAAGTCGCCTTTCTTGTACCAGATCGTCCGCCGAGGTAGCGAGGGCACCGGACAGCAAACCGCTGCGGCAAGCCAGGGTGCGTATCGAGAGGAAAAGACCAAGCGCAGGGGGCTCTTCGGCGCAATTTTTGGAAAGTAGCCGAGTGACCCGGTAGAGAATGGGACCAAGGCGCCGCGGCGCATCTGCCAGCGGCGCCCTTTTGTTGACGGTGGCGGTTGCAGCGGCTTGGAGCGGTGCTGGTTCGGAACGAGCAGCAGGTTTGCCGCGCCCGCGGACATACCGACCATCGAGAACGATGCTGTTCCTGGATGAGTGGCGGTTTTTAATGCACTTGCGAGCACGGCACCCGTTTGGGCCATTGCATCGTTTCAAATGAGTGGCGGTTTTCGAACATTTTTGAACGAGTGGCGGTTTTGAAACGCCTCAGGGCTAGATACGGCCCGCTTCCGCACGAATTACCGCCGCTCATTTTGAAATGCACGTTTTACCGCCACTCATCAATCGACGAGTACGGGGCCGAGCAGCGTCTCGGTGCCGCCTTGGTGCGCTCACGAACATGTTGCCCACCATGGCGGCGTCGCCCGGAAATGAGTGGCGGTTTTTCCAACATCTCCCGACAAATGGCGGTTTTTGAAACGCCTCCGGGCTAGATACGGCCCGATTCTGCACGTTTTACCGCCACTCGTTAACGAGAAAAGCAGCCCAGAACGCCATCCGCAGGCAACCAACCCGCCGAGCCAGCTACGCCTCCAGGAAGGCACCCGTCTGACGACCCCACAGGCTCGCATACTCGCCGCCCGCATCCACAAGCTGCGCGTGTGTGCCGTCCTCCACAATCTTACCGTCGGCAAGCACCACAATGCGATCGAGCGCCGCCACCGTGGAAAGGCGATGCGCCACAACAATCGAGGTGCGCCCGCGCATGAGGTTCTCGAGCGCCTCCTGCACCAGCGCCTCGGACTCGCTGTCGAGAGCAGATGTCGCCTCATCAAGCACCAAGATCGGAGCGTCGGTCAAAATGGCACGCGCGATAGCCACGCGCTGGCGCTGCCCGCCCGAGAGCTTAACGCCGCGCTCGCCCACCATGGTGTCAAACCCCTGTGGCAAACGGTCGATAAACTCGGTCGCGTTAGCCAAGCGAGCTGCCTCGCGAATCTGTTCGTCGGTAGCGTCGGGGCGCCCGTAGGCGATGTTCTCGCGAATAGAACGATGGAACAGCAGCGCCTCCTGCGGCACATAGGCAACCTGGCAGCGCAGGCTTTGCTGCGTGCAACGCGAGACGTCCTGTCCATCAACAAGCACGCGGCCGCCCTGAACGTCGTCCAGGCGAAGCAGCAGCTTGGTGAGCGTCGTCTTGCCCGAGCCCGATTTGCCCACCAGGCCTACGCGCTGGCCCGCCGGCACGTGCAGCGTAAGATCGTCAAACACGCTCTCGCCCGATGCTGCATCGCGATAGGCAAAGTTCAAGTGCTCGAAATCAATCGCGCCCTCGCCTACCTTAAGCTCGGGAGCGTCCTCGTCATCTGCCACCAAGCGCGGCTCGTCCAGCACGCGCGTCATCTCGGCGGCGTCGCCCAGCGCACGGTTGATGCGCTGCATCATGGAGCTCACGTAATTGAGCCGCATGGTGAGGTTGTACGTGTAGGTAAAGATCATAACGAGCGCACCGGCCGAGATGCCAAACCACGCGTTGCCGCCCGCCACGAAAACGCTCACCACGGCCATGGTGATAACGATAAGGCCGGAGGTCGTGAAGTTGCGCTGCATCATGGCGTGCATCGAAACCGTCTCGGCATCGCGCGCGGCACGGTCGGCGGTGTCGAATAGGTCGCGTTCAAAGTCCTCTTGGCCGCAGGTCTTAACAGCCAAGATATTGGTCACAGCGTCGGAAAGCACGCCCGAGAGCTTGTTTTGCGCAGCGGACGTGGCGGCAGAAAGCGGCATGATGCGCTTGTACATCACCCATACAAAAGCGATGTAGACAATCATAATGAGGACCAGAATCGCTGTGAACAGCGGCACCACCGGCGCCAGGGCCGCAACCGTGCAGATAACCGAGGTGATCGTGGGAATGAGCGAGTAAACGGTCACATCCACCAGGCCGGTGTAGCCACTCATGAAGCGACTCGTCTGACTCACGAGCGATCCGCCAAAACGGCTGGTGTGAAACGTCATGGACTGGTTGGAGAGCGTGTCAAAGCACAGGCGCGCCAGATGATAATTGCCGGCAATCTCGAGCTTGTAGACGGTATAGTCCTGCAGCTTGGAAAGAATTTGGCCCACCAGGTTAACGAGCACAAGCGCGAGAATATACGGTCCAAAGACCTCGAATACCTGGTCGCCCGCCACAGGACCGGCTTGAACACGGTCGACGATAAGCGCCATGACATAGGTGTTGGCAAACGTAAGCAAGAAGATGTAGCCCGCAGACGAAAACACCGAAAGGAAGACGATCAGCGGCTGCGTGCGCGTGACGTCCCAAAATCGCCGCAGCGTTCGACGCACGGTCGACCGCTTGAGCGGGCTGGTGCTTCTCTGAGACATGGGCTTCCTTTCGCCGATGATGGACAGTAGTTATTGTTGCACATTGGAGGGTAGCGCGGATGCCGGCACAGCGTCGACGGCCTGCCGGCATCCGCCCCGCCCCCACCAAGTTCCGCCGTTATTCTCCAGAAACAACTTTGTGTCACAATCCAAAGCAGCACAATCCAGATATGGGGGCGAATCGCCTTGGAAATACAAACGAATGACGATGTGACGCTGCGCGATATTCGTCAAGAAGACATCGCCGATTACATCCGATGGGAAACCATCGAGACCGAATGGCAGCTTTGGGATGCCCCCTGGCTTTACGAAGGACGTACTCCTAAGCAATGCGAGCGCGAACTCAAGGAATATATCGAGAAACTCGGGCGCTGGGTTTCCGAAGCATCCGAGTATTCCGATTCGAGCATTCGCAGCCGTTTTGAGATCGACTATCAGGGCGAACACGTGGGCTCCTGCGCGAGCTATCTGATTGACAGCGACTGCAATATCTTGGACGGGTGCGATACAACGTCCCTCGGCAGGGCGATTGGCATCTGCGTGTTTGATCCCCAGTACCGCCGGCACGGCATTGCCACCGCGGCGCTCACGGGTCTTATCGATTACCTAAAAGCCCATGGAAGCCAGCGCATCTTCACCCAAACCTGGTCGGGCAACGAGCGCATGATCGCATTGGCGCAAAAGCTCGGCTTCGCAGAGTACCGGCGAAAAGACGGAATACGCCAGGTGCGTGGAAGCACCTATGATGGATTGACTTTCGAGCTGATGCGCTAAGCGAACGGCGCCCCAAGCCGCCCATCTACGGCAGGCATGCCTCGATAACATCCTTGCCCTTGAGCGCATCCACCCAGCTGCTAGGTATGCCATCGAAACCGTAGACAATACCCGCAAGACCACCAGCAACGGCGGCGGTCGTATCGGTATCGTCGCCAAGGTTGACAGCCGTTAGCACGCACTCCGCGTAGCTCGATGTGTTGGCAAGGCACCAAAGCGCCGCTTCGTACGTATGGAGGACATACCCGCCAGAACTGATCGAGCCACGTGGTTTTCCTGCGTCAACCCCGCCCATGGCCACAGCATCGCTAACCGACATGCCGTCGACAAGCGCCCTAGTAACGTGCACCATTTGCACGCATGCCTCAGTTGAAGTCTGGTGCGCATGGGTGATGGCAGAAACCGCGCGAACCTCATCGTCCGTCACATCAAAAAACGCCAAAGGAACCGTGCGCATAAGCGAGCCATTGCCGTTATCGCGCTCGCCAGACAGGCCATGACCTGCTATAAGTGCACGCGCCGTCGCGTTGCCGATATCGAAAAGCCCGTCGCACGTATAGGCGCCGTCGCGATACCACGCCAGAAACCGCACACGGATGTCATCGGTATCGATGCAGCCCAAATCACGATAGCTGTCGCATATCGCGAGCGTCATGGATGTGTCGTCGCTCCAGGTGCCCACCGGCTGTCCATGGGTACCGAAGCCGACCATCCCGGTGCACTCGAACGTATCCCGCCCACGAAACTCAAACGGAACCCCCAGCGCATCGCCAACGGCCTGGCCGTATATACAGTCTCGAACATTTGCCATGACGATTCTCCTTGCCCTCGACAGTTTCTTTCCAGTCTCTCATCAGCAATCAGGGCAAGCACTACCCCAAAGCAACATTTTCCGTGTGAGTGAGACAGCGCCAACCGTCGCGCCGCCTGTCACCATAAGAAGGGGCGTCACCTGGGATAAATATGAACATGCCCGCACCTCCTCGTAAGCAAATCGTAAGCCCTCGCGCGGACAAGAAATGCAATGAGCGCACAGCGGTCGTGCGCCCACGCGCTGTCAGGCCACCACCCCGCAGCGACCCAAAGCCCCTAAAACGGTGCCTTTGTCACACGATGGAGACGGATCTCGTCGCAAACGGCATCGCTGCGATGCGTGAGCAGGTACTCCGCCGCATCTGCAACGTCCTCTGGCAAAATCATGGGCGTCCCCACAATCTCGGGACGCACCTTGGCAACCATGTCGGTCAGAACGCCGCCCAGGGAGATAAGGTGAACGCGAACGCCGTCATCAAAGACCTCGTTGGCAAACGACTTGGAAAGACCGCACAGGGCATGCTTGCTCGCAACATAGGCACTCTGATTGGGATAACCCTCATGGGCAACAACGGAGCAAACGTTGATAATCTCAGGTGATGGCGATGCCTTAAGGAGCGGCAATGTCTCGCGCATGAGGATGAACGGAGCGCGCACGTTCGTTGCCATCACGGCGTCGAACTCCTCAGTCGATATGCCCTCCAGCGGCCCCGATTGCACGACGCCCGCGTTGTTCACCAGGATATCGAGCCCGCCAGTTGCGCGGATGTACCCCACGAGCGCAAGGATGCTGCTCTCGTCCGTAAGGTCACAGGTGACGGTCTTGGTGGCACCCGGACAAAGGGTGGCGGTCTCATTGAGCGTGGCGCCGGTCCTGCCCACCAGGACAACGTCGCAGCCAAGCTCGCTCAACCGCTGGGCAACGGCCCTGCCGATGCCCGAGCCCGCGCCGGTGATCAAAGCTCGACGTCCCTCGATGCTCGTTTTCATTTGGACTCCTCCTGCTTGAGACTTTTTGATAATTCTGCTGAATGCATCATAGGGCCGGCACCCTTTCTTTTTATTTCCAACGTCAAAATTGCAGGAAACGCTGTGGAAGCGGCCAGAATGGGCTTGAAACGTCGCCCGATTAAACTGCTAGCTGTACGGCAGCAGCATCACCTGGACGGCTCCCCGCTCCGTCAGCTCAGGCAACCACGCCGGACGCCAGGATTATCGCCCGCCCCCTGGCGGCTCGTCAGGCAACCGATGGGGATGAAGGAGCATGCGCGCGAAACCGGCAGCTAGAACATCAACCTAAAGCGGAAGCCCCATGCATAGGCCCTCGGAGAGCCCGACGTCAACCGTGTCGAAGAAGAAGCCCATGCCGTGGAAAGCGAGCTGCGCGTTGAGAAGGTCGACGGAGTCCACGACGTATTCGCTGAACTCATCGGTCAGGTCGTTCGCGTTCCTTATCCCGAAATGCGCCACAGCAGCCCCCATACTCGAAAATCCAACCCCAGCATTCTTTCTGCGCTTGGTTACCAGCTAAATCAGCACTTTCCTATAAGAGTATCTGTGTCGAAATAATTTGCTATCCGTCCTCTAGCATCCTCTTTTTGAATTTTGTCGTAATCTCCCGAGTAACCTGCTCGCGAGTCTTTTCGCCAGACGCCATGGCTCTTAAGTTCTTATAACAGTCTCGCGACAGTGGCATGTTTTCCAGGGCCATGGTCGCAGCGACCTGCTCAATCATCTTTTCCTGTTTAGCCCCTATGCTTTCGCTTGCCATCGCAGGCCCTTTCTTTTCAATTCGCTTGGATACCAGACGGATCGATGCCGCATGCCAAATACGACAAGGTAAAAGCGAGATTGTCTGCACCTCTTATGGGACACTTCGACTCGTCAAAATCCTCCGCAAGGAAGCTCTCTTGGTACATACATGATAAAACGCGGTGCGGACATGTTATTTGATGACAAATGGCAGAGCGGCTGGAACGAGTGACACCCCTGCGCTCACGCCGATTTTGCCGTACCTCACAACCAACGGCAAAGACGCCGATGGCCCAGCAGTCGACAAGCCCGGCATCGCTCCATGGCAGCATCCAGGCCGGCACCACTCCAAAGCTAAAGCAAAAAACAAGGTGAAAAGTAAAATGGAGAACGACATAGTATTGGAGGTGTCTGCATGACCAAGGCGATGAAAGTCACCCTAGGGGGACAACCTGACCCAAGCCATGTTCAACAACTTCGCTCCCCACCTGAAGGACCTCGAGGACTTCAAAGATTTAGTTCGCCGCGCAAAGACCGAATAAGGCTGCCCAGTAACCCGAATCATGTGGATCCCGTTCGCGGATGGGCATCCCGGCATCATAGAGAAGAGGTGCTTCCACGAAGAGGATGCCGTATGCCCCGATTGGGAGCTCAACACCATATTGGATGGTGTAGACAGCTTTTAACCCGGCTGCACGCCACCGCAAGAGCACTCCGTAGGGTGGCTTTTCACGCCGCAACGACACCCTCGGTTCATTCTCTTCACTTGTTTGATTACCAGTCAGATCGGCGCAGCTCAAAACGATTGTACCGAGCTTCCGTTTTTTTAATTCCTCGCCTAATGCACGGTAAAACTTGCAACTCGACTTGCTCAACAATCGATACAGCGTCGCATCATGGATACCAACAGCCATGCAGATGCCCTTGTTGTGCATGCCCTTGGCTTTTAAGCCGCGCATGACCTCAGTCAATTCCCAAGTGAGCTTCAGCTTCAAAATCCCCTTTCGCGTGCGCTTAACTAACGCCCACGGTCTATTTAAGTCTTAAGGAAAGAATCGTAAGAGAGCCTGGGTAGAAAACCAGCTAGCCATCGTTAGAAAGGAAGGGTCATGAAAAGAATTGTTGGTTTGAACGCGAAAGTTGACATCGACGGAAGCGGAAAAGCGGCTTATCAGGTTGACTGGGAGTGTCCGTACTGCGGAAATTTCAACGCGTCGTTTGGGTTCAGTGACCGTGAATCCGAAATGACTGGGGATTTCGAAATCGACAAAGACTGTGATAGCTGCGGCAAGACGGCAACAGTTGAGTGTCGCAACGTTGAGCATTCAAGACTTGACCAGTGGTAATATCGTTCGGGTTTCATCCAGCTTGACAGGCAACATATTTAAGAGTTTGATTACCAGTTATATCGACACTGCGAATCAAAATACGGCTTGGCCAAAAAGCAGGTTCGCCTGCGTCCCGTAGGGGACACTTCGACTCGCCAAGAGCCTCCGCCAGGAGGCTCTTTTGCTATCCGCATGATAAAACGCAATGCGGACATATCATTTAATAGTCGGCAATAAATCGGTGGGCGCAGCTTGTTTCTGCCCAACCAAAACGCTCCTGTCGCCGCAAAATCAACAGCAAAGACGCAGCAGCATGTCGCACCAAGCACCAAAATACTTTGTAACAACCCAATCATAGGCACACGTCTAGCGGGCGCATCATGGAGTGGCTCAACGTTTGACCATGAACAATGGGGTAGAAATCGACAAGTACCTCGTTCGGTGCGTCGCAATTGCGCAGACAACACCCCCGCAGCCACGCCAACCCCTACCCTCGCAATCAAAAAATGCGGTTATAGGTAGGTTGATCCAAAAGACGCAAATAGGCCCCGACTACAATGAGCATTTTCCTGCATAAACACGCATACAAACGATCTCCTACTCAACACCCCCTCTTCAACCTACCTATAAGCGGTTTTATCGCCCAGTCACCTACCCAGCACGCACGGCACCCCCTGCCAAAACGCAAAAAAGCCGGCCCCTTTGTCCACGCGTCCGCTGCAAAGAGCGGCACATGGACAAAAAGGCCGGCTAAAACCAGCACATCAGGGCCGGGCAACGAGCCTCAAACCCATCAGTACCTACAGCTTGCCAAGGTACTTCTCAAACTGCGGCTTGAAGCCAATATGGTCGGGCGCCTGACTCGGCATTTGCGGGAAGGCATCGTGACCGGGCAGGTTGTTTGCCTCGATGAACAGCGGGCCGTCCTCGGTGATAGCAACGTCCCAGCCCACATAGCCCATGCCCGGGATCTTTGCTGCAGCCGCATGGCACAGATCCATAACCTTGTCCCACATGGGAATCTGATAGCCGGGCAGCTCGGTGCCGGAGCGCGGGTGACGCTCATATACATGGAACTCCTTGTCACAGGCAGGGCCCGCAATCTTTCCCGTCTCCAGGTCCACCACGGCGTACATGCCACCAGCGTTGATGTTATCTACAGGGCGGTCGCTATTGCCCATGCGGATACACGCATAGATCACATGCGGCTCTCCGTCCTCGGGGCGCACCGTGTACACGCGGATGGTATTCACCGAACCCGGATAAATCTTGGCCATGGCAGGGTGCTGCACCACCACGTCCTCAATCAGGTCGGCACCCGAGCCCTTTAGATAGTCATACAGAGCATCCAGCGAATCGAAATCCGCCACCTTGAGCTTTTCCACGCCCTGGCCACAGCACAGATCGCTCGGCTTGGCGATAATCTGCTCGCGCCCCTCCATAAAGGCAAGGAACTCCTCCTTGGAGCAAGTAGAGAAATGCAGCCATCCGCGATGCAGATACTCGTTAAAGAACTCATAGAACTCGTTCTTGTTATCCACCAGGTGGTAATACTCCGGATTATTCAGACGGCGCACAATGGTGTTATTAACCCCTCGGGTCACAAAGGTGGCGCGCTGCGCATCGTTCATGTTGTAGAACTCCAGCAGCGAGTAATCCTTGTAGCCGGCACCAAACTTAAAGCCGCACTTCACCACGTCGGCAAACAGCCATACGCGGTTCTTCCCGCTCTTGTCATGGCAGTCCCCCACCGTTTGAAACAGCGCACCGTAATCCATGTGCGCGATGCAACGAAAGATATAACCCAACTTGCCCATAATGGCTCCTCGAATGCTCAGATAACCCAACGTGAGTATAGGCCGCCGTCCGTCGGCGCAACGCGACAGCGCGCACCCTTAATAGTCCACGGCGCCTTCGCTTGCCATCCACTCGCTTTGGAACTCGGCATAGCGTCCCTCGATAATCGCCTGGCGAGCACGGCGCATCAGGTCCAGCAGGAAGTAGATGTTGTGCTCGGAAAGCAGGATGCCGCCAAGCATCTCCTTTTGCGTGACCATGTGACGGATAAGCGCACGGCTGTAGCCGCCCGTGCACACCGGGCAGGTGCACTTGGGATCGATGGGGCCGTCATCGTGCGCAAACTTGGCGTTGCGGAAGTTCAGACGACCCTGGCTGGAAAACGCCGTGCCCATGCGGCCCGTGCGTGTAGGCAGCACGCAGTCGAACATATCGATGCCCACGCCCACACCGCGCACGAGCGTGGTGGGGTTGCCCACACCCATAAGGTAGCGAGGCTTGTTGCGCGGCATGTACTCAGAAGCAAGCGGCGCAAGCGTCTCGAACATCGTCTCGTGGTCTTCGCCCACAGAATAGCCACCGATGCCGTAACCGGGAAAATCACCACACTCTTCCAGATGCCTAAGCGAGCGCACGCGCAGGTCCAGATGCATGCCGCCCTGTACGATGCCAAAAAGAGCCTGGTCGGGGCGCGTATGCGCGGCGTAGCAGCGCTCGGCCCACTTGCTCGAAAGCTCAACGGCACGCTCTACATAGGCGCGCGTTGCTGGGTAGCCCGGGCACTGGTCCAGCTGCATGCAGATGTCGCTTCCCAGCTTCATGGCAATCTGCATGTTGTCCTCGGGCGTCCAGAACACATGGCGGCCATCGTAGTCGGTCACGATAAAGCGCACGCCATCGTCAGAAAGCTTGACCGCATCGTTATGGCTAAAGACCTGGAAGCCGCCCGAATCGGTAAGAATGGGGCCGTGCCAGTTCATGAAGTTATGGAGCCCGCCCAGCTCATCAATCAAGTCCTCGCCCGGGCGCATGCTCAGGTGATAGGTGTTGGCAAGCACAATCTGCGCGCCCAACGCCTTAACCGTCTCGGTGGGAATGCCCTTGACGTTAGCCTTGGTTCCCACGGGCATAAAGATAGGCGTCTCGACATCGCCGTGCGGCGTGTGCAAAACGCCCGCGCGTGCGTGCGTCTTGGGGTCCTCGGCGACGATGTCGTATTTGAAGAGGGATTGATCCATATATTGGAGCTCCTTGTTGATATGCATGTACGTGCAGTAGTTTCGCACACAAAAACGGCGCGGGAGCAAACCCCGCGCCGTTTACATAGCGTTTCTGGTTACAAGGCAGTCGGCGGCGAAGCGCCGGGTCCTCCGTACTCCCCTACGCCGAAAGCTCGTCGGCAAGCGTCGCGATCTGCGCGCGCGAATCGTCATCGAGCGCACCCAGGACGGTAACGCCCGCCTGGGTAAAGGTGATGTCAGAGAGCTCGGCAAGCTGCTTCTTCATAACCTTGGCCGCCATGGGCATCCAAGAGCCGCCCTCGACCAGCGCGATCGTGCGGTTCTGGTAGTTATGCTCGGCCAGCGTGTGGATAAACGTGCTCATAAACGGGAAGATGCCCGTCGCGTAGGTGATGGAGCACAGGACCAGGCGATCGTAGCGGAAGGCGTCTTCCACGGCCTCGGCCATATCGTCGCGGGCAAGGTCGAACAGCGAAACCTTCTGGCCGCGCTCCTCAAGCGCTGCGGCAAGCTCCTCGGCGGCCTGCTTCATGTGACCGTAAACACTTGCGTAGGCGATAGTCACGCCACGATCTTCGGGCTGATAAGAAGACCAGGTATTGTAGGTCTCCAGGTAGTAACCCAGGTTCTCTTTGAGCACGGGGCCGTGGAGCGGGCAGATAACCTGGATGTCGAGGCCGGCGGCCTTCTTGAGCACTGCCTGCACGTTCTTGCCAAACTTGCCCACGATGCCAAAGTAGTAGCGGCGCGCCTCGCACGACCAGCCCTCGGGATCCTCGATATCGTTGGCACCAAACTTGCCAAAACCGTCGGCCGAGAATAAAACCTTGTCGCGCGCGTCGTAGGAAAACATGACCTCCGGCCAGTGCACGTTGGGCGCTGCCACAAAGGCAAGCTTATGAGCACCGAGGTCAAGCTCGCTGCCCTCCTTGACAACTACGCTGCGGCCCGCAAAATCGGTGCCAAAGTAGTTCTTCATCATCTTGAAAGCCATTGCCGAGGAAACAACCTGAGCCTCGGGATAGCGCTCCATGAAGGCGGCGATGCCTGCAGAGTGATCGGGCTCCATATGGTGAACGATCAGGTAGTTGGGCGTGCGGCCGTCGAGCACGGCCTCGAGATTGCCCAGCCACTCGTCAACAAAATGAGCGTCGACGGTATCGGCAACAGCCACTTTATCGGAAAGAATCACATAGCTGTTGTACGACATGCCGTTTTCACTCACGTCATACTGGCCCTCAAACAAGTCGATGTCGTGATCGTTGACGCCAATGTAGCGGATATCCTCGGTAATCTCCATGATGCTCCCATCTCGAGCTGAGCCCTGAATTCGTCATGCATTCTACCACGCGCGCAGCATGTTGCAGCAGCAGTCACATGGTATGCGCATGCGCCCCAAGCTTCAGCGAAACAAGAAGCAGCGCCGCAAGGTCAAGCACGTCCACGGCCGCCACGCGCGGCGCGCCCGCACGCCCCTAGAGGCAAAACTTGCGCTCAACAGCATGCCCCGCAGCGGTGAGCGCCATAACGATAAGGTAGTACACAACGGCCACCGCCAGGAACGGCTCAAACGCACGATAGGTCAACGTCTGCACGCTTTGTGCCGCGCGCATCATGTCCATAAGGCCAATGGTGGCGACAAGCGAGGAGCTTTTGAGCACGGTAATGACCTCGTTCACAAGAGCGGGAATCACCGAGCGCAGCGCCTGCGGGATGACAATCAGGCGCATCATGGTGCCATATGGCAGCCCAATGGCGCGAGCAGCGTCGTACTGCCCACGGTCAACTCCCTCGATACCGCCGCGCACGGTCTCCGAAACCGTCGCCGAGCCATTGAGCCCCAGCGTGATGACGCCGGCGGCAAACATCGAGATCTTATAGCCCGTGAGCTGCGGCGTTGCGAAGTACGCCATGAAGAGCAGCACGATGAGGGGCACACCGCGAAAGATTGACGTATAGAAATCGAGCAGCGCCCGCAGCGGACGGCAGGGCACCACTTTGAGCACGGCGATAATGAAGCCCAGCACAAGAGCGATTGCGAGGGCGGCCGCCGTGACCTCGCAGGTCGCGGCCAGGCCCTCGACAAACATCGATATGTACGGCTGCAAAAGGTGGAACTTCATCGTCATGCACGCAAGTTTGATCAGAGGTGGGGCGGGCAACTACTTGCCCTGGGACTCGACGGTCGAGGTGCCCGAAGCAGAGAAGTCGCCGTTCCACATGAAGTCGGCGCCCACGTACTTTTTGATGTACGTGTCGATTGTGCCGTCCTCGAGCATCTCCCCGATGCAAAGGTCGAGCTCGGTCACAAAACTCGCGCCCTTGTTGGCCATCAGGCGATAGACGCCTACGTGGTCGGCGGTCTCGGCGCGGTCGAGCAGGCCAAGTACCAGGCCCTCGTTAGCATCGCGCATGGACTGGCCCTCGGCACCGTCGCACAGGTAGGCGTCGATACGGCCGGCAAGCACCTCCTGCAGGCACTGGTCGCCGCCGTCGTACGTGTGCACGTCGGCGTCCGGCATCACCTTGGTGATGAACTTGTTCTGCACGGTACCGGTAGTGCAAGCGATGGACTTGCCCGCAAGGTCCTGGACGCTCTTAATGGGGTCCCCGCCCATGGTGAGCACGCCCACAAGCGGCTGATAATAGCCGCGCGTAAAGTCGTAGGTCTCTTCGCGCTCCTCGTTGGCGCTCATCGCCATGGTGAAGGCGGTGTCATTGCCCTGAATGGACGCGAGCGTGGCGGCGAAGTCCTGCGGCTCGAAGGTATAGGTGAATCCCAGGCGCGATGCCATCTCGTCGGCAATGGCGATGTCGAGACCCACGACCTTGTGTTTGCCGTCTGCATCGGTATCGATATAGCGATACGGGGCAAAGGCATCGTCTCCCACAAAAGTGAGCTTGGCGCCCTTGATGCCATCGGCAGTCGCCGCGGCAGAACCAGATGCGGCAGACCCCTGGGCGGCGTTTTGAGCAGAACAGCCGGCAAGCGCGGCGACGGCACCCCCGGCGAGGAGCCCAC
>OLNE01001748.1_pt1 | contig 14883 bp, 10 predicted proteins | sample 1672431 | NCBI WGS metagenome assembly OLNE01 (sample SAMEA3136685, study PRJEB25190) | human gut metagenome | reverse complement strand
TATTTACTACATCGCCAGGGCACAGCTCCTGTGCCGGTTTGCCCCATTCCTGGTAGAGCCCTCGACCAGCCACGCAGACGAGAATCTGTCCGCCACCGCTTTTGGCGTGATGTGTGTGCCAGTTGTTGCGGCAACCGGGCTCGAACGTCACGTTGTAGACGCCGACCTGCTCGGTGGAAAGGGGCGCGAGGTAGCTTTGCCCGATAAAGTACTTCGCAAATGCGTCGTTGGGGGCACCGATGGGAAAGGCCATCTCGTTTTGATGCTCGGCTCTTGCATCGGCGGCATCGTCATCCGCCCAGACCTCCTTCGCCATGCGAAAGGCCGCCCACGCCTTGGGCCATCCCGCATAAAACGCCGCATGGGTCAGGATTTCCGCTATCTCTGCCTTGGTCACTCCGTTGTTCTTCGCGGACATCAGATGATATTGGAACGAAGAGTCCGTCAGCCCCTGCGCCATGCACGCCACCACCGTCACCACGCTGCGGTCTCGAAGGGAGAGCCTGTTTTCTCGGCTCCACACCTCGCCGAACAGCACATCGTCATTAAGCTGTGCGAATTTGGGGGCGAATTCCCCCAGGGCATCCCTACCCGCCGTCTGCTTAATCGCTCATTTTCGAGACTAATAATCACTTAACGACGAGCTGGTGGGGCAAGACAAGAAAGTCGTCCAAGACCGCGTCAGCAAGAGCTATCTGGAAGAAGCCTATTTCGGTTTCCAGAAACGCGACGGGGCCTCCACAAACTCAGTCCTTATGACAGGAAGGCTCAGCCCTTCCACTCGCACACCCCGACGAAGTGGCACGCCTGGGCCCTGCCCTTGGCGGCAACGACGAGGCTCAGGGCGTCGTGGCGCAGCGACAACCTTCCCCGCGAGCGCAGGGTGCGCGCCAGCGCGGGCGCGCGCATGTCGTCGAGTGATCCCTCCGAGATTACCGACTGCGGATCGCCCTCGACCGCCCAGGTGCGCACGCGCACCATGACCGTGGTGTCGCTGTCGAGCGCCACCAGGTCGCAGTCGCCAGGTGTTCCCTCGGCCACCTCGTAGCCGAACTTCTCGAGGTAGCCCCTCACTATACGCACGCCCACGATGGCCAGGTCTTCCCCTTCGAGGTCTCGCGGCTCGCGGACGCGAAGGCCCTCCCAGCCCGCCTCGGCTTGCGACAGGGGCACCCAGTGGGCGCTCTCCCCCGCCTTATCGGTCATTCCATCGACGTTGAAATCTGCGCCATCTTCTTCGCTCCTCCCTGTTCCGCCAGGGCGCCGGGATCGGCCCCGGCCCGGAGCAGAAAAGCAAGGCGGGGGAGCCGGGACGGGCGCGGCGTGGCTCCCCCGCCGTCGGGGGCGGTAGGTGTGCCTGCCCACGTGCTACGCCGTACAGGACCGGGATCGATCCCGGCGCTAGCCACCGCTCCCAACCCGGACCTAATCGTGGCATTATATGCCAGGAAAACCGAAGGGCATGCATGGGACAAGGAGGGAAGCCGTGATGATTGACTGGGAGATGCCCCTACTCGAAGGGCGGGGGACCAGAACCCCTTTGCCTGTTGGCACGTCCAGTGGAGCACTTACAGTGAGGGCGTTTGCGACAGCGAGTTCACCGTGGGAAAGGACTTTTGCGACATGGCAAAGGAATTCCTCCAGGCGGACATCGACGCCATGGCAAGGAGTGAGGGTGAGCCGTGTTGGTCATCACTTGAAAGGTTCTACACCTTCCGTGCCGACGGCAGTCCATGTGACGGGGACGATTGGGACGAGGAGCGGGGCACGGAGCTCATAGGGTTCAGGGCCTCCAGGGAGGGCTAGCGAAACGCCGACAGGGCCTTCTGGCCCGTACCGGCGCTCATCGGATAAGTCATGGCATAGGGGCACGAGAGAGAGGCTAGCCCATGGGCGGCAGCGACATTCTCTACGAGTACGTTCCACAGAGCGACGGCGATCACCTCGCCGACTCAAAGAAGGTGCCCGGTGCGAAGAGCGGGGCGCAGCTCAACTCGGAAAACAAGGTCAACGGCGCCGGGACCTTCCGCGCCGTCTCTCCCGACGCCCTCAGGGAAGAGGGCAGAAAGGCGGGCTACAGACAAAGGACCGAGGAGGAGCGGATCGAGGTCTTTTCACAGATCATCGAAGACCTCTGCCGAAGCGTAGTCTTCCCATTCGTTAAGGAGACTGCAATCCCCTGGGCAGTGAAGCGCGTAAAGGAAGGCATGAGCCTATTCAAGGACGGCATGACAGCCTTCATCGACCGAAAAGGGCAAACAAAAGCTTCTGCGCTACTGTCAAGCGAGACGCAGAGCAGCACCAAAGCACCCGAAACGGTCGAAATGACACAGGAGGAATACGACCGCCTTGCAGCTGCGGCAGTCAGCAACGCCCTCTCTCTTGCCGGAGCCGCGCGCAAGCTGTCTGCCGCCAAAATCATCGACAACCCCACCGCATCCCCGCATCGCCTGGATGCGACCGCATTGGCAGGAAGAGCCGCAGACATCGTTGAGGAGCATCCCGAACTCCTCGAGTCATGCGACCAAACCCTGTTGGAGACGACCGTCTTCAATTGCCTGAACGCACAGGAGCCGCAAGCCCAGCGTGACCGCGACTCCTGCCGCGAATGCGGAGGGGCCTAGCGGGAGCCTATCCCATCGTCCTCCACTCGATCGGCCAGTCAGCGGGCTGTGGGAGCTCGTGGATCGGAGGGAGGTTGCCCATAATCTCGACCGTCTTCATGGACACCGTGACCACCCTTTTGACAAGGTCGACGATGTAGCGGGGGTCGTCAGAGTAGTCGTTGGGGTCGTTCACGATGAAGGACGACTTGTCAGTCGTGACCTTGTAGCGGTCCATGAGCCACGCGACGGCGCTCTTGCCTCCCACCATGTAGGAGTAGGCGCCCTCCGGAACCCCGACCAACTTGAGGTTCTCGGCCACGTGCAGGACGGACCTGTCCTTGCCATCAGGATGTGACTCGTCCTTCTTGCACTTCCCGAAGGTGATTGCAACGGTCCTGCCGGGGTTGATGGGGTCGCCGACCTCCTCGACGGGCCACGGCTCGACCGTCTCGTAGTCGAGGTGCAGGTCGGCCAGCGCCCGGCCCGCCTGGGAGAAGGCCGCGAAGTCCCGGGCAAGGGGGATTCTGGGCAGCTCCTTCTGCAGGTTGGGAGCAAACCGTCCCCGGTACTCCGGCGAGTGGAGGACGCCGTAGACGTAGTAGAAGATGTCCTCCCTCGTCAGCTCCTGGCCCCCGTCCTTCTTCGCTCTCTTCGAAAAGGCGCAGGGATAGGCCCTTCGGAAGGTCTCAAGCGCCCTCGCGCTGATTGCGTCACAGCGCCTGAACCTCGCCTCCCCGCCGGGCAGGGGTTCGCCCTCCCGCCCCATCAGGCCCCCGGGCGCGCCGTCCTCGTAGTAGTAGAGGGGGAAGCACTGGCTCTTTTGCACAAAGTCAAGGCAGGGAACCTCATCGACCATGAGGCAAGAAAAACCGTTGTTGCCCGGCCCAGTCAGACAAATCTCCAAGTTCCGGTGCCCTCGGGTCGGGAACATCTCCGGCTGCAGGTAGACACGGTTGTTCATCTGCCGGTCCATGTACAGGTACTGCTTGCAGAACGGCCGGTAGATCGACGGGTAGACATGCGACTCGGCGAACTGCGCTGGCTTGCTGCGGGAGAAATCAGCCTTCAGCTCGTGCGTCCATTTAATCTGCCTTTCGTCGGGCTCGACAAAGTCGTCCACGGGCCTGGGACAACCCGCCGCCTTCCACCTCGCGAGTTCCTCGCAATACTTGTCTGTCATCCTGCGCATGTTCGCTTCGACGCTCGCGCGGTTGAAGTTGTACGCCCAAGCGTCCCTGTTGGTCTTCACACCCCCGCTCCACACGTCGAAGATGCCCGAGAGGGCGCCGTGCTTCTCGACGCCCATGGGAGCGAAAGAATAGAAGGAGTCGTCGCGCTGGTTGAGCCAATCGCCGTGGCGATCGGGCTCGATTGTCGCCCACTCGGGGTCTGCCTCGACCGCCTCGGCAACCTTGGCGAGCTTCTCGTCTCTGGTCAGGTAGTCACCGATGTCGCAGTAGTGGATGACGCCCCTCTCGGGTGAGTCGGGATTGCGCACGAGCATGGTGATGGCGATCGTGGCGCGGCATCCCGAGTCGAAGATCTTGCCGCCCTCGCGCCTTGACTCCTCCCCCTGGGTCCTCTGGTTGCCGCGCAGGTTGTAGACGTAGATCGAGTTGAACTCGTCGACCAGACATCGCCTGAACCCATTCATCGACCTGGCGTCGAGCCAACCACCGTTGGAGATGAAGCAGATGATCCCCTTCGCGCCAATCCTGTCCGACGCCCAGCGAAACGCCCTAATGTACGAGTCGTATAGGGCGTTCTTCAGGGTCGCGTCGGTCCTGGCGGCATACGTAGCCGCGATTCTGGCGTCAAGGAAGGGGTACTTCTCGTTCTTGTTGTTGTCGTTCTCAGAGTTCTGCCCGGAGGAATACGGGGGGTTTGAGACGCACACCGTCACCGGGGTGGCGAGCTGCCGCACCATGCGCTCGGAGTTCTCCGCGAAGACACTCATGTCCATCGTGTCGCCCTCCTCGCTCATCTGGAAAGTATCCGTGAGCAGCATTCCGGGGAACCCGACGTACTCCCCTCCCATGCGGGCATGGTAGCTCTGCTCGATGTTCACGCCCATCACGACAGAGGCAAGCGGCGTTATCTCGTTGGAGTGCAGGTCGTTGAGGTACTTATAGGGCAGGTCGGCGTCTGATACGAGCGATCTGTCCTCTATGAGGCGGCACGTATAGGTGCCCGTGCCCGCAAAGCCGTCTAAGACGTGCACGCCCCTGTCGCCCAGAGACATTCCGAACTCGCGCTTTAGGGCCCTCTGCACCATATGGAGCTGGGCGTCGACACACTCGACGGGCGTGTAGACGATTCCCATCTTTTCCGAGGTCGCTTTGAAAGCGTTGGCGAAGAACTTGTTGTAGAGGTCCTTGATGAGGTTCTGGCGGCTCCTGTCGTCGCGAACCTGCGAGGCCCTGAGCTGCACCGAGCCGTAAAGGTCGCGCAAGGTGGGGTCATCTGTCGAGCGAGGCAGGCCAAACCCATACAGCCGCCCCACAGCACGGCCCATGCCCAACGCGACTGGGTTGTTCTTCGCGACCTCCGGGTTGTCAAAGAGCGCCTCGAAGATGGGCTGCGTAATCTCGTGCTGGGCGAGCATGTCGACGGCCTCGTGCTCCGAGATGCCGGGGTTGAGGGAATCTCGGACGCCCTGCAGGAACTCCCCGAACGCCTCCGCTGCAGCACTGCTTTGGGCGACCAGACTCTCGATCTGGGTTGTCCTGGCAACTGCAATCTTAGCGACGTCCTTGGACCAGTCGTCCCAGTATGCCTTGGTTCCGCAGTGGCGCACGATCTGAGCCTTTATGGCACGGTCGAGGGCGGCAACGTTCTCATATTCGAGGTCGAGCCCGGCCTGCACGGCCTTGTCCTGCTCGGAAAGGGCGTCGTCCTCGCCGTCATGAGAGTCATCTCCGATTTGGTTTCCCTTGCCGCCGGGCTTCTTCGAGGCACCCAGCTTCGCCTCGCTCATCACGTCCACCTCGACCACACCGCGCAACGCGTCGTCGGCATTGCCCCCGTTCAGGGTCGCCGTGTTGATTTTCGCATCGAGGCGCTCATCATGGGAGCGCAGCGCTCCGACGATGTCCCAAACAGTGGCGTAGGCCTTAGAGTTCTCCAACGCCTCCTCAGGCGTAACGCCCATGGGCACGAACACTGGGATGATGATGTACCCGAACTCCTTGCCCTCGCAGCGGCGCATGACGCGGCCCACCGACTGGATGATGTCCACTTTGCTCTTGCGCTGGGAAAGGTAAATGACCGCGGTTGGGAACGTCGATGCCTTCGGACAGGCACCGTGCGTTCGAAAGGATTCGGCATCCCTCTTGCTCGTCGGACTCCCCGGCAAGCCAGGCCAGCTCGTCCTTGCGCTGGGCACTGGACATGGTGCCGTCGACATGACGGACCTCCCCCGTCGCCGCACCAGCGTCGCCCGTCGACTCCGCGTAGGCCTCAATCACGGCTTGGAACTCGGCGGAGATGGACTGAGATGCCTTAATGGATGACGCAAACGCGATGGCGTGGCGCAGCTGCCTCTCGTCGAAATCCACATCGTCGGAAGCGTCTCGCCTCTGGAGCCTCATGTCGTTTCGGACTCGCCTCTGCAGTGCCTTCCAGCACCCCACGAGGCGCGCCACGTCGTCGACCTCAAGTTCGGCATGACCGCGTGCCATCAGTCGCTGCATGGTTTCGGAGACAAGGCCTTCCCCAACGGTCATGACGACGACTTTGTAATCCGTCAGAAGCTTGCGCTTTACAGCCTCACCAAAGGAGAGGCGGTAGGCAAGCGGGCCATAGACCGACTCGTCGTCCATTGACGCGATTTCCACGAGGCCTTCGGCCTTCTTTTTCGCTTCTTCGCCGAAAATGCGTGGTGTAGCGGTCATGTAGACTCGTTTCGCGCCGCGCACGTTTTCATTTGAATGCACTTTGACGAACGAGCTCTCGTCTTCGCCGGAGAGGTCCTTCACGCCCGTGGTCCTGTGCGCCTCGTCGCATACGATGAGGTCGAAGTCGGGCAACCCCTTTGCCTGAGCGTCAATGAGCACGTCAATTGACTGGTAGGTGGAGAAGATCACCGTCAGGCCCCCGCTGTTGGGGTGAGCAAGGTAGCGAGAAGCAAGGGTTTCGGCGTTTGTGGTCGCGGGGAAGGGCATGTCCGTCATGGCGTTCGGCACATCGTCGTCAATCTTGGAGGCCTTGGCGTCCGAGCAGACGACAAAAGTCCGAATCGGGTCCTTCGCCTGGTTGGCCCATGAACGCATGGTCTGTCCCACGAGGGAGATAGAGGGGGCCAGGAAGAGAATGTTGCCTCTTGGACACAGACTTTCGGCAAGACGGAGAGACGTCAGCGTCTTACCCGTGCCGCACGCCATCACCAAACGGCAGCGATCGTGATCTTCCAGCATGGACAAGGCGCCCTCAATGGCTTCCCGCTGGTGCGGCCTAGGTTCATAGATTACGCGCTGTGCGTCGACGCCCGCGAATGCGCCGCCCCAATCGATGTTGGATGTTGCCATTGTGTCGACGTCTACACGGACGACTCCGTGCTCGGACATGTACTCTTCAAGGTGTTTGGTGGCAGCCGGCGACGTGTCGACGACCATGGTGTGTCCATAGGTGTCTCCAGCCATAGCGTTCATGAAAAAGGTGGAGAGATCACCTTCGGAAATCTTCTTTTTATAGCACTTGCACTGAATGGCCCAATAGGAACCGTCCTCGGCATCCAAAGCCACAAGGTCGATTCCCGTATCCTGGCGCCCCTTGTTGGTCGGAGCGTCCGACCAAGACCAAACGTCAGAAAACCTGCGCTTCCATTGCGGGTCGTTGCGCAAAAAGAACGTCGTAATGACCTCAAAACGTTGGCCTTGTTCTCTGGAGTCGGCGGATTCTTCCACGCTTTTCTGAATGAGCTCGCGAACATTCATTTAGCAACAACCTCCTGGCCAGCACATACGGGTTTGCATTTAGCGATATGCCTATATAGAACGCTTCGACTTACACCGGTCATTTGGGTTACTTCAGAGACGGTGAAGGAATTCGATTCATAGAGACACAGGGCCCTTTCAAAAGAAGCGGGGTCAGTAGGCCTGCGCCCGCCTTTCCTCCCACGAGACCGGGCAGGAAAAAGGCCTTCAAGAGTACGTTCGCGAATAATGTCGCGTTCCAGCTCTGCAAGAGAAACAAGAAGCTTGTAGAAGAAGCGGCCCCCGGTGCCTTGGTATCGAAATGCTCATAAAGCGAAACGAAGTCAACGCCCATAGAACCAAACTTCTCACTGAGCTCAATGAGATGCTTTGTAGAACGAGAAATGCGATCAAGGCTAAGAACAACGACTTGACCGCCGGGGCGAAGTTGGTCGAGCATCTTATCGAGCTGTGGGCAAGAGGGTTTGGCACCACTGGCTACATCGGTAAAGATTCTTTCACAGTCAGCATCGCGCAAGGCGTCTTCCTGTCTCAAATCCACCTGTCTGTCAGTAGAGACGCGGGCATAGCTAATTCGCACAAAGACCTCCAGCCTATCCCAAAAAAACGGCCCCCAACAGTTTATAGCGGGAAATAGAATCTGGGACTGCAGGAGGAACAGGGATCCGGACAAATAAGTACGCCAAATCAATCAATATCGAATCATTCCACAAACGACCGTTTTAGGGACAGCGCCGCTGTCCATGAGGGGGTAGCTTGCCCCCTCAAACTCTCCTCGCCGACCCTTCAGTTCAGTGCTCTTTACCATACTGTTCAATTAAAACGTATTCCATATGCTATCAGGTTAAAACTAAGACTGGCTAGAAAAAAGAAGCCCCGGTTATATACCAGGGCCTCAAAAGAATGCATTCGAATAAGCTGGCACTACTCCCACTCGATGGTTGCCGGGGGCTTGCTCGTGATGTCGTAGCACACGCGGTTGGCACCGGGGACCTCGGCTACGATACGGCCGGAGACCTTGGCCAACACGTCGTAGGGCAGCTTGGCCCAGTCGGCGGTCATGGCGTCGGAGCTCTCAACGGCACGCAGAATGATGGGGCGCTGATAGGTGCGTTCATCACCCATGACACCCACGCTCTTGATGTCAGGCAGCACCGCGAAGTACTGCCAGCAGCTGTGCTCGGAATTGCGCTCGCCCGTCTCCTGGAAAAGGCGCTCGTTGTAGGCGTCGAGCTCCTCACGCACGATGGCATCGGCGTTCTTAAGAATCTCAAGCTTCTCAGCGTCGATGGAGCCGATGATGCGGATGGCCAGGCCAGGGCCGGGGAACGGCTGGCGGTAGACGATATGATCGGGAAGGCCGAGGGCAAGACCGAGCTCGCGCACCTCGTCCTTGAAGAAGTGGTCGAGCGGCTCAATCAGGTCGAAGTGCACGCCCTCGGGGAACGGGATGAGGTTGTGGTGGCTCTTGATGGTAGCAGTCTTGCCGCCCGTCTTGCGCGCACCGCTCTCGATGATGTCGGGATAGATGGTGCCCTGCGCCATGAACTGCACGGGACGGCCGTCCTCGGCAATGTCCTGCGCCACAGTGAAGAACTCGTTCCAGAACTGGGTACCGATGATGTGGCGCTTCTGCTCGGGATCACTCACGCCCTCGAGAAGCTTGAGATAGCGCTCCTCGGCATGCACGTGCACGAAGTCGACGTCGAACTGCTTGGTGAAGACTTCCTCGACCTGCTCGGGCTCGCCCTTGCGCAGAAGGCCATGATTCACGAAGACGCACGTAAGCTGCTTACCGATAGCGCGGGCGCAAAGAGCTGCGACCACGGAGGAGTCAACGCCGCCCGACAGACCCAGGATGACGCGGGCGTCGCCTACCTGCTCGCGAATCTCGGCAACCTTCTGCTCCACGATGTTGTCCATGGTCCACGTGGGCTCAAGGCCGGCGATGTTGAAGAGGAAGTTGGAGAGCAGCTCCTTGCCATGCGGGGTGTGGCGCACCTCAGGATGGAACTGCGTGGTATAGATGCGCTTGCTCGCGCACTCCATCGCGGCCACAGGGCACACGTCGGTGGAAGCGGTGACGGTGAAGCCCTCGGGCACCACAGACACGGCATCTCGGTGGCTCATCCACACGCTCTGCTCCTCGGGCGTGCCGTCGAAGAGCTGCGAGGCGCCCTTGCGATGCAGATCGGCATGACCGTACTCGCCCACCTCGGAATGGCCGACGGTGCCGCCAAGCGTGACGGCCGTAATTTGATGACCATAGCAGAAACCAAGAATGGGAACACCGAGCTCAAAGATGGCAGGATCGACCTTGGGGGCGTCCTCGGCATACACGCTGGCGGGGCCACCCGACAGGATGAGGGCAGCGGGGCGCATGTCTGCAAGCTCGGCTGCGGAGATATCGCACGGGACGATCTCAGAATAGACATGGAGGTCACGCACACGGCGGGCGATGAGCTGGCCGTATTGCGCACCAAAGTCAAGAACGTAAACTATCTGGTCGGTGGTCGCCATCGGTTTGTGCTCCCTACTTCTACAAGAACAGATACTCGCGCTTTCGAACTCAAATTAAATTGCAACCGTTTTGACAGGCGTTCGATTATGGCATCCCGACACGCGACGTTGCGCGCCGGGACGTCAACATCAATCAAGCACAGTCAAAAAACAGTTGCAAAATCTAAACGTTGAAGCGGAAGTGCATGACGTCGCCGTCCTGCACCACATAATCCTTACCTTCGACGCGCAGCTTGCCGGCAGCCTTGGCGCCAGCCTCACCGCCAAGCTCAACATAGTCGTCATACGCAATGGTCTCAGCACGGATGAAACCGCGCTCGAAGTCGGAGTGAATGACGCCTGCAGCCTGGGGGGCAGTGTCACCGATATGGATGGTCCAAGCCTTGACCTCCATCTCGCCGGCCGTGAAGAAGGACTGCAGGCCCAGCAGGTTATAGGCAGCCTTGGCAAGGCGGCTGAGGCCGGACTCTTTCAGACCAAGGTCAGCCAGGTACATGGCTGCGTCTTCCTCATCGAGCTCGGCGAGCTCGCTCTCGATCTTGGCACACAGAGGAAGCGGCTTGATGCCACCGATTTCGGGAAGGTCAGCCGTAACCTGGTCCTCGTCAACGTTGGCGAGCACCATGATGGGCTTCATGGTCATGAGGTGCAGGTCGTAGAGATGGGCGCGCTCTTCGTCATCCATCTCCATGGAGCGGGCGGGGTTGCCCTCGTTCATCCAAGTGGCAACGCGCTTCACGGTCTCATACTTGGCAGAAAGCTCCTTATCGCGCTTTGCATCCTTCTCAAGGCGCGGCAGAGCCTTCTCGACCGTGGCAAGGTCAGCCAGGACAAGCTCAGTGCGAATGATGTCGAAGTCGCTCTCGGGGTTGGTACAGCAATCGGAGCGAACAATGTCGGGATCCTCGAAATAGCGCACGACCTCGCAGATGGCGTCGCACTCGCGAATGTTCGCGAGGAACTGGTTGCCCAGGCCCTCACCCTGGCTGGCACCCTTCACCAAACCGGCGATGTCAACAAACTCGACGGTGGCGGGCACGATACGGCCAGGATGCACAATGTCGGCAAGCTTCTGGAGTCGCTCGTCAGGCACAGGCACGATGCCCTGGTTGGGCTCGATAGTCGCAAAGGGATAGTTCGCCGCCAAGATGTTCTGCTTGGTGAGCGAGTTGAAGAGCGTCGACTTGCCCACGTTGGGCAGGCCGACGATGCCGATGGAGAGGGCCATGTCACTCCTTGCAGTCGCAAACACGCTTCGATACGGGCAGATACCAAATCAATCGGAAGTAAATTATAGGTCCAAGCGAACAAAAAAGGGCCGCCCCTGCGGGCGGCCCATAGAATCACTTGCCTGGTACTTGATTCCGCGCTTAGGCCTGAGCCTGAGCGAGAGCCTCGTCAACGGCCGAGAAGATGGCCTTGGAGGTGACGGTAGCACCGGAGACAGCGTCGACGCCGGCAGTGCCGTTGGCGGCAACAATGGCCTCGGGGAGCTGCTCGATGGCGTTGCTGCCAATGCCCTGGGTCTCGGAGTTGTCACCAACGGTGACCTCAGCGACCTTGCCGTCCTTGACGGTGACGGTCACAGGGACGTCCCCGCCAATGCCCTTGCCAGCGGCGGTGTACTCGCCGTCGGTGTAGGTGGCGTCGGAAGCGGTGGCCTCGGTGCTGGCGGAGTCAGCAGCGGGCTCCTCGGCAGCCTCGGCGGTCCAACCCTCGGGGAGGTTCTCCTCGGTGAAGACGCCGGCGTGGCAGGTAGCGCAAGCAGCAACAGACTTCTCAGCGTGGCAGGTCTGGCAGCTGAAGTCCTCGATGAAGCCCTCGTGAGCGGTCTTCATCTCGTCAGACATGGAGTGGAAGTTGAAGGGCTGGTCGTTCCATGTGTACTTAGCCTCAACGCCAGCCATGTCGAGCTCGCGAACCTTGGTACCGTCGTGGCAAGAAGCGCACTTGTCAGAGGGAACGGCGTTCATGTGGTCGGCCATAGCGTTGACCTTGACCTCGGGGGTGGTCCAACCCTCGGGAACCTCAACCATGCCGTCGTGGCACTCGGCGCACACCATGGTAGAGGTCTTGTGCACGCTGTGGCAGTCGCCGCAGGTGATGTTCAGACCAGCATGGGCGTCGATGGCGGGCATGTTGTGGGGATCGATGACCTGATCCTTGGTGGACTCTTCCTTGGTGGGAGCATGGTTGAACTCATCAAGGTTGCCGTCGTGGCAAGAACCGCAGAACTCGTCGTTGACGAACTCCTTGTGGTCGGTCAGCGGGTCGGTGTAGGAATCGCTGACGTAGAGGACGACCTCATGCACGAGGTCCATCATCTTGGCCTGGCTCCAGTGGCAGCCAAGGCAGGTGACGTCGGCCTCAGCGTGCTTGGAGACGAGCAGGGCGTCATCCTCGCTGTAGTAGCCATCGACGTACTTCGTCATGTTGTTGTGGCAGATGGCGCTGCAGAAGCTCGGCTCCTCGTGCCAATGCAGGAACGCCGTGAAAAACGCGATGACGGCAATGAAAATCACGGAAAGAACGATGGGCCAAACCTTGGTCTTAGGGGCCTTGGTCTTCTTCATCGTCTCAGACTCCGTCGTCACCTTCTCCTCTTCGGACATGGGTAACTCCTCCTCTTCCTGGCACGGGCCAGTCTGCCCGCGTCCCTTACCTAACCTAGCTGATGATAGTTTTAGCCGCGAGGTCGGGCAACAATCAAATGCGCGGAACTGCACTCAAGCCGCCGAATTCTGCCTAACCGCCACAAATTGTTGCCATTCGACAACAATTATAGAGGGTGGGTGGTTTCTTTCAAGGCGCTAGAGCTTCTCTCCGCGGGCCTCGGCCTCGTCGGCTTCCTTCTCCAGCATGTCGATCATCTTCTGGCCGTACTTCTTAGCCTTCTCGCGGTTCTCGGCTTCCTTCTGGCGCTGCCTCTCGTCTTCCTCGACCTTTTTCTTGGTCTCGGGGTCGTCGACGATGAGGCGGTTGCCGTCAACTTCGATAAACTCGATGGCGTCGAGAGGACAGATGTCCGAACACAGGGCGCATGCCACACAGTGCGTGGTGAGTACCGAAATCTTGCCCCCCACGATGTCGATCGCGTTCATGGGGCACACATCGGCGCACTCGCCGCAGCCGTCGCACTTGTCAGTGGACTGGGGGGCGTCGAGCAAGATGTTGCCTGCCGTTTTGGGATGGTTGGCAAGAGCCACGAGCATGAGCTGGCGGGTGTTGGTGAGCACGCGCTTCTTGTTCTCGGTGTTCTGCGCACCAGTCAGGCGGTCGAGCGACTTCTGCAGCTCGGTAATCTGCTTGGAATGCTTGGCAAGCTTCTCGGCACCACGGGCGAGTTTGGCGGTGAGGGGGTTCACCTTCGAGGCCGTCATGCCAAGCGACTTGAGGGAGCCGTTGACGAAGGCCTTGCGCTCGGCCTGATGGTCGACCTCGAGCACCATGTCGCGCTCGCGTTCCACAAGGTCGACGGTCTCGCCGCTCCACTGCTCGCCCAACGTGATGGCGTCGGTGTAGCACTCCTCGCCGGTGGTGGTGCGGCACTTGTCGCAGATGCCGCGTGGCAGGTAGATGCCGACGTTGCCATACTCGCACAGAATCGAGTACCACACCTCGGCCGAGACGTCGCCCACGCAAGGCAAGACTACCTGGGCGGCCTCGGGCACGTGGCCCAGGGCGCGCGTGCAGGTGACGTAAACCATCTCGTTGGCCTCGGCAGCCTTGCAAATCTTGTCGTAGAGCATCTTGGGGGCGTGCATGCTCGACACGAGGGCGTCAGTGGGGCAGGCAGCCACGCACAGGCCGCACTTGCGGCAGTCGCTCTTGATCTCAAGCGCGCCGTCGTCATCGAAGAAGATGGCGTCAGTCGGGCAAACCTGCAGGCACAGGTCGCAGCTGGCGTCCTCCTTCTTGCAACGCACGCACATGGCGGAGTTGCCCTTGGGAACGACCTTGTAATCCGACGGCGTCCACACGGGCTCAGCGCTCTCCTCCGTGGTGGCTCCGCGCACAAAGGCGGTCTCGTCAGAGATCTCGCCCGTGATGGCCTGGAACTCCTTTTGCAGGCCTATGAGTTCGTCGAGGAAGTCTGCCATTCTGTGTGCCTTTCCCTCTTAGCAGCCCTATGTCCCAATATGAAACGGGCCCGCAGGTCTTGCGCCCACGGGCCCGAGGTGCAGCGTACCCATTTTGCGCCGCACCCGTACACTTAAGTTTTAGTAGAGCTTGGCACCCGCGGGGATGGCGTCGCTCACCATCAGGAGGTTGAGGCGCTCCTCGTCGTCCACCTTGTGGATGGCGGAAAGCAGCATACCGCACGAATCGATGCCCATCATCTTGCGCGGGGGCAGGTTCGTGATAGCCACGAGGGTCTTGCCCACAAGCTGCTCGGGCTCGTAGTAGGCATGGATACCCGACAGGATGGTGCGGTCGGTGCCCGTGCCGTCGTCAAGCGTGAACTGCAGGAGCTTCTTGGACTTGGGCACCGCGGCGCAGGCCTTGACCTTCACGGCGCGGAAGTCGGACTTGGAGAACATCTCAAAGTCGACGGAGTCTTCGAAGAGCGGCTCGATCTGGATGTTCTCCAGCTCTGCGGCGGCGATGGGCTCGCAAGCTTCCTCAACAGGCGCGCTTGCCGCAGCAGCCTGCTCGGCGGCCTTGGCAGCAGCGGCACCGCTCTTGGTGCCGGCCTCGGGCTTCATGTGCGGGAACAGCAGCACGTCGCGGATGGAGGCGGAGTTGGTGAGCAGCATGACCACGCGGTCAATGCCGATACCGATGCCGCCCGCAGGAGGCATGCCGTACTCGAGGGCACGCAC
>OLNE01001738.1_pt1 | contig 14937 bp, 13 predicted proteins | sample 1672431 | NCBI WGS metagenome assembly OLNE01 (sample SAMEA3136685, study PRJEB25190) | human gut metagenome | reverse complement strand
GATATTAGATATTTATGAAAATAATGTTTACGATATACAAAATGAATTATCTTATAATGAGCCAACCTTAAATAAGAAGGTAATAATAGCATCTGTAAGAGATAAATACAGATTAAATCAGATAATAAGTGCATATAGACCATCGATAATATTTCATGCAGCAGCACATAAGCATGTACCATTAATGGAAGATAATCCAGGAGAAGCAATAAAAAATAATGTATTAGGTACATTAAATATGGCTGAACTTGCAAGCCAATATAAAGTAGAAAAGTTTGTTTTAATTTCTACAGATAAAGCAGTAAATCCTACTAATGTAATGGGAGCTTCAAAGAGACTTTGTGAAATGATAGTACAAGCTGTTAATAATGAAAGAGGAAATAAAACAGATTTTGTTGCAGTTAGATTTGGTAATGTGCTTGGAAGTAATGGGTCAGTAATTCCTTTGTTTAAAAGGCAAATTAAAAGTGGTGGACCTGTAACATTAACTCATAGGGATATAACAAGATATTTTATGTTAATACCAGAAGCAGCACAACTTGTGCTTCAAGCTGGAGCATATGCAAAGGGTGGGGAAATCTTTGTTTTAGATATGGGCAAGGCTGTGAAAATATATGATTTAGCAGAAAATTTAATTAGACTTTCAGGATATAAACCCAATGAAGATATAAAAATTAAAATAACAGGCTTAAGACCAGGAGAAAAACTATATGAAGAATTATTAATGAATAATGATGAGTTAAGAAAAACTGCTCACAATAAGATATTTATTGATAAGCCAGAAACTATTTCATTAATTAAGCTAAGAAAACAAATTGATGATTTAATGTTTGTAACAAAATTGGGTAATAAAAATATGTTAATTGATAAGCTAAAAGAAATAGTACCAACATATTATTCACCAGATTTTTATAATAAGAAAAAAGTAGTACAAGAGGTTGCAGCTACAACATTGGGAGGAAAAGAGTAATGGAAGTATTAAAGGAGAGAGAAAGTTTACAAAAGAAAGAAGCTGAACGTATAGAAGTAACAAAGCAAAAAGAAAATAAAAGAATATACTTAGCTTCACCACATATGGGAGGCCTTGAAGAAAGCTTTATAAAAGAAGCATTTGATACAAACTGGATTGCTCCGCTTGGACCTAATGTAAATAACTTTGAAAAAGAGGTTGCAGAGTACGTAGGAATAAAGGATGCAGCGGCATTAATATCAGGAACTTCAGCAATACATTTAGCAATTAAGCTATTGGGTATAAAAGAAGGCGATACAGTATTTTGTTCAGATTTAACATTTGCAGCAAGTTGTAATCCAATAATGTATGAAAAAGCAACACCAGTATTCATAGATTCAGAATACGATAGTTTTAATATGTCTCCTACAGCATTAAAAAAAGCATTTCAATGTTATGAGAAAAAAGGAACCTTACCAAAGGCTGTTATTGTAGTTCATCTTTACGGACAAGCTGCAAATATGGATGAAATAATGGAGATTTGTAATAAATACAATGTTCCAGTAATAGAAGATGCAGCAGAATCACTTGGTGCAACATATAAAGGACAACAAACAGGGACATTTGGAAAGTATGGAATTTATTCATTTAATGGAAACAAAATAATAACTACATCAGGTGGAGGAATGTTAGTCTCTAATGATGATGAATCTATAAAAAAAGCAAGATTTTGGGCAACTCAAGCAAGAGATAATGCAAGATATTATCAACATACAGAGCTTGGATATAACTACAGAATGAGTAATATAGTTGCTGGAATAGGAAGAGGGCAAATAAGAGTTATAAATGAAAGAATAACTAAAAAGAAGTATATTTATGAAAAATACAAAGAGGCATTTAAAGATATTCCAGATATAGATATGGCTAATATATGTCAGTATGGAGATCCTAACTATTGGTTAAGTATTGCAACAATAAATAAAGAATCAAAGGTTAAGCCAATAGATATAATTCTAAAGTTAGAAGAAAACAATATAGAATCAAGACATGTGTGGAAGCCAATGCATATGCAACCATACTATAGTGAATTTGAATTCTTCAATCATAATGAAGATGGAATAAGCGTAGGAGAAGAAATATTCAATAGGGGATTATGCTTACCATCAGATACAAAAATGACTGAAGAAGAAATAGATAAAGTTTGTAGTATAGTAAAAGAAGAAATGGAATCAGCAGTTAACTTACAAGTACATTTAGATGTGGATTTAAATGTGGGAGATTCATGGTTTGAAACAAAGTAGGTGTTAATATGCTTGTTATAGGGTTAACGGGTAATATAGGTTGCGGCAAAAGTAGTTTGTCGCAAATATTTGCCCAACAAAATATAAAAATTATAGATGCAGATATTATTGCAAGAGAAATTTATAATGATGAAAAATTATTAAGTGAAATTTATTCATCAAGAACTGATGAGGCTAGAGATGCTATAAGGGCAGCAGTAGGTAGAATTGTTTTTAATGATGATGAAAAACTAATTCAACTTAATAAAATGACTCATCCTCTAATAAGACAAAGAGTTAGTGACAAAATAGATGAGTATAAAAATCAAAATAAAGAAATGGTAATTTTAGATGCAGCATTACTTGTAGAATCAGATTATTTAAATTTTATTGATAAATTACTAGTAGTAATTTGTAATGAAGATATACAGATAGAGCGAATAAAACAAAGAGATAATTGTTCAAAAGAAGAAGCTTTAAGTAGAATAAAATCTCAAATGAGTCAAGAAGAAAAAGTAAAATATGCAGATTATATAATAGACAATTCAGGTACGATAGAGGAGTTAAGAAAAAAAGCTTTTGCGTTTATGGATTATATAAAGGAGAAGTGTTGTGAATAAGAAAAGTATTTTAATTTTATCTGTTATTATAATCTTAGGAGGAGTTATTTTTTTTGAAACTAATAAAATAATGACATTACTTTACCCTAGAAAATACTCTATATATGTGGAGAAATATGCAGATGAATATAATTTAGATGAAAATCTAGTATATAGTATTATAAAAGCAGAAAGTAAATTTAATGAAAAAGCTATATCTAGAAGAGGCGCAAAGGGTCTGATGCAAATTTCAGATATGACAAGGGATTGGGCCATAGAACAATTGGAATTAAACAATGATATAGACATTTATGATCCAGAAACGAATATAAAAATAGGGTGTTGGTATTTAAATACTTTATATAAAGAATTTGGAAAAACAGATCTTGTAATAGCTGCTTATAATGGAGGATCTGGCAATGTGAAAAAATGGTTGTCTGATGAAGAGTACAGTAAGGATGGAGAAAATCTTCATATAATACCTTTTTCGGAAACTGATAACTATTTAGATAAAGTTAAGAAAAATTATGAGCAATATAATAAGTTATACAGCAAGGAAGGAAGAAAATAATGAAGAAAAAATTAATAAAACTTCTAGCCATTGTTTTGACAGTAGTCCTAGGAAGTGTGGGATGTAGCCAAGAAAATAAAAAAAATACAAATAATAAAGACAATATAATAAGTGAATATAATATTCAAAAGTCTGATTATATTCATTTAACTATGTTGTTTCCGGAAACAATTAATCCAATATTAAATAAAGATAAATCAGTGGTATATATTATGAATTTAATATATGATGGTTTATTTGAAATTGATAAAGATTATAATGTGGAGCCTAGATTAGTTGAAAAATATTCAGTTTCATCAGATGGCAAAAGTATAAAAATAACATTAAATTCAAATGCTAAATGGCATGATAATAATAATATTACATCTAGTGATATAAGTTATACTATAGATTTAATAAAGAAAACTAGTGATAGTCCTTATGTAAGTTTAGTTGAAAATATACAATCTATAAATATATTAGATAGCAAAAGCTTTACGATTAAATTAAAAGAAAATGATCCTTTTATATTAAATAAATTGACATTTCCTATAGTGTCTAAAAAGAATATGAGTGGTTTAAGTACATCTGAAATGAAGGAATACAAAAACAACTTTGTAGGAAATGGACCTTACAAAATTAAAAAATATGAAGATAGACAATACATAATATTAGAGAGAAATGAAGATTACTTTGGTGATTTATCTGAAAATAGAAAAGAAATTTATGTAAAAATGGTACCAGACAAGGAATCTCAAACAGAAATGGTACTTGCCTTAGATAGTGATATTGCAAATATAACATTGGCAGATTTAAGTAAATTTGAAGGTAAAAAAGAATTTAATATAACTAAGTATGAAGGTAGAAATTATGAAATGGTTATGTTTAATTATGACAATGAATACTTAGATGATGTGAACTTTAGAAAAGCTATAATATCTGCTATAGATAGAGAAAAACTTTTAAAAGAGGCATATGTTGGAAATGTTAATTTATCTAATTTTCCTCTTAATACAAGTAGTAAGTACTATAATAGTAATATAAAAGAGATAGCTTATGATAAAGATGAATCTTTAAAATATTTATTATCAGGATTAAAATCAGTTAATCAATCAATGGAAGATAAAAAACAAGCTGAGGAAAACAAGGCTAACTCTGAAGAGTTGCAGGGGATAGTTGAAGATAATTCTACAAGTAGCAAAACTACTTCAGACTTTACAAAAAAAGAAATAAAAGAAATTTTACCACATAGATATCCATTTTTAATGATAGACAGAGTAGAAGAAGTTGAAGAAGGAAAAAGAGCAAAAGGGTTTAAAAATATATCTATAAATGAAGAATTTTTCAACGGACATTTTCCAGATTATCCAGTAATGCCAGGCGTTTTGATATTAGAAGCTTTGGCACAAATGGGTGCTATTTGTATTCTTTCAAAAGAAGAATTCAAAGGGAAAATAGGTTTTTTAGTTGGAGCAGACAAAGTAAGATGGAAGCAACAAGTAATGCCTGGGGATAGATTAGATTTAGAAATTGAGATAACAAAATTAAGAGGATCTATAGGAGTTGGAACTGGGTATGCAAGTGTAGATGGAAAGGTAGTTTGCCAAGGTGAAATAATGTTTGCAATTGGGTAGGTGATAAGATGCTAAAGAAAATTTTAATAGCAAATAGAGGAGAAATAGCAGTTAGAATAATACGTGCATGTAGAGAACTTGGTATATCTACAGTTGCGATTTATTCAGAAGCTGATAAATATGCACTTCATACACAGATGGCAGATGAAGCAGTTTGTGTAGGGGGAGCGCAAAGTAAAGATAGTTATTTGAATATGACTAATATACTAAGTGCATGTGTGCTTACTGGGTGTGAAGGGATTCATCCAGGGTTTGGTTTTTTATCTGAAAATCCTAAATTTGCAAAGATGTGTGAAGAGTGCAATATAAAATATATAGGACCAGATTATAAGATTATAGAACTTATGGGAAATAAGGCTAAAGCAAGAGAAGTTATGAAAAAAGCAAATGTACCTGTAGTTCCTGGATATGAAGGTGAAATAACTTCAGTTTCACAAGCACTTGAAATAGCAAAGGAAATTGGTTTTCCAGTAATGATAAAGGCAGCTGCTGGCGGTGGTGGAAAAGGAATTAGAATAGTAAATGAAGAAGGTGAATTTGAACACAACTATAACGCTGCAAAGTTAGAATCAAAAGCATGTTTTTCAGATGATAGAATTTATATAGAAAAATTTATACAAAAACCAAGACATATAGAATTTCAAATTTTAGCTGATGAATATGGAAATACAATTCATCTAGGCGAAAGAGAATGTTCACTTCAAAGAAATAATCAAAAAGTGCTAGAAGAAGCACCATCTACTTTTTTAAATCCAAAACTTAGAGAAAAAATGGGAGAGGTTGCAAAATGTGCAGCAAAGGCTGTAAATTATAAAAATGCAGGGACAATAGAATTTCTTGTGGATAAAGATTGCAATTTTTACTTTATGGAAATGAATACTAGAATTCAGGTTGAACATCCTATAACTGAAATGGTTACAGGGGTAGATATAGTTAAGGAACAATTAAAAATAGCATCGGGAAAGAAATTAGATTTGATTCAAGATGATATTTGTATAAGCGGAAATGCAATTGAATGCAGAATAAATGCCGAAGACACAGATAATAATTTTAGACCATCTCCAGGACTTATAAAAGAATTATATATACCATCAGGCCCAGGGGTTAGAGTTGACAGTGCAATTTATTCTGGATATGAAATACCTCCATACTACGACTCAATGATAGGAAAGATGATAACATATGGCGCTACTAGAGATGAAGCAATAATAAAGATGAAAAGAGCACTAGGAGAATTTGCAATAGGAGGAGTAAAGACAAATATAGATTTTCAATACAGTATATTAAATAATAGAGATTTTTTAAAAGGAAATTATGATACATCATTTATAGCAGAAAAGTTGGTGAGAAATAATGCTTAAAAATTTATTTAGAAAACAAGAATATATAACAGTTAGTAGCAAACCACTAAAAGATAAAGAATTTATACCTAATATACCAAATGGAAAATGGATAAATTGTAAAAAATGTAAGAGTATAATTTATTTAGAAGATCTAAAAAATGATGATTATGTATGCCCTAATTGTAATTACCACTTCAATATATCGGCAAAAGAAAGGATAAATCAAATATTCGATAAAGATAGCTTTATTGAGATGTTTCAAGAAATAAAAGTTACAAATCCATTAGAATTCCCAGGATATGAAGAAAAGTTAAAAAAAGCTGAACAAAAATCTGATTTAGATGAAGGTGTACTTTGTGGGGTTGGAAATATAAATTCAAAAAAAGTAGCAACTGCAATAATGGATAGTAATTTTATGATGGGAAGTATGGGAAGTGCTGTCGGTGAAAGAATTACAAGAATTATAGAATATGCAACACAAAATAAACTTCCGCTTATTATATTTACTGCTTCTGGAGGAGCTAGAATGCAAGAAGGAATAATTTCACTTATGCAGATGGCAAAAACATCTGCAGCAATAGCAAAACATGATGAAGCAGGACTTTTGTATATAAGTGTAATAACAAATCCAACAACAGGAGGAGTAACCGCTAGTTTTGCAATGCTTGGAGACATAATAATCTCTGAACCAGGAGCAATTTTAGGATTCGCAGGTCGTAGGGTAATTGAAAATACAATAAATCAGAAATTACCAGAAGACTTCCAAAGTGCAGAATTTATGCTAGAAAAGGGATTTGTAGATGATATTGTAGATAGAAAAAATTTAAAAAATTATTTATCAAGAGTGCTTAAATTACATGGAATATAAAGAAAAGAATATCTAAAGGTGGTGATAGATGTTGAAGGATAAAAAGAATGAAGTATGGAATATTGTAGAGATAGCAAGAAATAAAGAAAGACCAAACGTACGATTTTATATAGAAAATATTTTCGATGATTTTATTGAATTCCATGGTGATAGAAATTTTAGAGACGACAAAGCAGTAATAGGTGGAATTGCATCAATAGATAAAATAAGTGTTACAGTAATAGGAGTTAATAAAGGTAAAAATGTAAAAGAAAATGTAGATACAAATTTCGGAATGGTTCATCCAGAAGGATATAGAAAAGCATTAAGACTTATGAAACAAGCTGAAAAATTTAATAGACCTATAATATGTTTTGTCGATACACCAGGTGCATATTGTGGAGTTGGGGCAGAAGAAAGAGGTCAAGGTCAGGCAATTGCACAGAATTTAATGGAAATGAGTAGACTAAAAACACCAATAATATCAATAATAACAGGAGAAGGCGGCAGTGGAGGGGCATTGGGACTTAGTGTATCTGATAAGGTGTATATGCTTAAAAATTCGATTTACTCTATTTTATCTCCAGAAGGATTTGCGACAATTTTATGGAAAGATTCATCAAGAACTAAAGAAGCAGCAGAAGTTATGAAAATAACAGCTTTAGACTTACTTAGTTTGGGAATAATAGATAATATAATAGATGAACCAATAGAAGGTGCACATACAAATCCTTCTTTAGTTTCAGAAAACATAAAAAGACTCATAAATTCAGATTTAAATAATTTAATTGATATAAAAAAACAAGATTTATTACAAAAGAGATATAATAAATTTAGAAAAATGGGTAACTTTTATGAAGTATAATATCAATTGAAATTATTTCTAAAATTTATTATAATACATTTAAGATTAAAATAAATATGGAGAGAAAATAAAATGGAAAAGAGAGCGGAACGATTAAATTCACTTTTGGTGCAATTATTTAATGATATTTTACATATAGAAGAAAAGGTTTTAAAAAGTTCTGAGATAAAAGATTTATCTATAACAGAGATACACACAATTGATGCAATAGGAACTCAAGGAAACAGAACTATGGGAGAAATTGCCCACGATTTAAGAATAACAGTTGGAACGCTAACATCTGCAATTAATAGACTTATAAAAAAAGGTTATGCTGAAAGATCGAGAACGGAAGAAGATAGAAGAGTTGTGTTAGTAAGTCTAACTGAAAAGGGAAAGCATGCTTATAAAATACATGCAGATTTTCACAAAGAAATGGTACAAGCAACATTAAACTCTTATAACGATGAAGAACAAGAAGTTCTATGTGATGTAATAGAAAAAATAAATATATTTTTTGAGGATAAGTATGAAGGTCTCCAATAGGAGGCTTTTATTTTTTGAAATTAAGAAAAGTTAAGGAATTTAAAATGAAAAAAACATTTTTTCACGATATTATGTATATATGAGAAATAAAATGTAAATTGAGATACAATATAATATATGGGGGATTTTAGTATGAGCAAAAGACAATTAAAATCTATTGATATAGATTTTTTTAAGAAAAACAAGAATATAACTTTTTATCTTATAATGATAGTATTTTTAATTTGTCTATTAATAAGTAAATTAAATTTAAGTTATGGTTCTTCATCAAAATCATATGTAAGTGATAATGTACTTATAAATGGAACAAAAATAGGAAGAGCAGAAGTAATATCAGATAAATTGTTAGAAAAAGGATCTTGTATATCAGCACAGGTAATAAAACCTACAGATGTAGTAATACATCAAACTGCATGTATAGATGTTGATGCAGAACAGATGTATGAGTCATTAAAAAATGCAAATAGCGACCCATATGCGGGAACAAGTTATTCAAAATATAGAAATGCATCGTGGACAATTACTGTAGGATACGATAAAATAATACAAAATATTCCTTTAAATTGGCAAGCATACGCGCAAGGGACACAAGAAGGAAATTTAACTGGAATTTCTATTGAAATATGTATGTACACAAATGCAATGAAACAACAGCAAGCTTATTTAAATGCTATAGAACTATATAAAGTTTTAAAAAATTATCAAAATGACTTAGGTTTAAAAAAGCATCAAGATTATAATGGCAAGCAATGTCCTGAATGGCTACTTGAAGGTAAATACGGTATGGATTGGGACTGGTTTAAGGAAAAGTGTATGGAATAAAGTATAGTTTTATAGTGTATGGGCAAATTATGAAAATGGAGGCAATATTATGATAAATATAGTCAATTCCTATGATGAAAAAGCAAGGGAATTATATAAGAATTGTGATATCTATTATAATAGAAATATATTTATAGCTAAATCTATTCCTTCAGATAATGAATGTATAAAATCTAGATTACATAGTCATAATGAATACGAATTTTTTATTCCAAACAGCCCAATACCTTTTCTAGTAAATGAAGATAGTATATTCTTTGGAGAAATAGGATATATATACACAGCTAAAAGCAACCAAAAACACGGTATAAAATATAATCTCTCTAACATAGACTATACAAGTATTCTAATAGATACAGATTATCTAAAAAACATAATGCAGGAACTTAAATGTAGTGATAATTTATTTAATCATCCTATATATTTATCTAGGGAATTAAAGTTTTACCTGCATATATTCCAAGATGAATTTAAAAAAGGAGATAAAAAAGACTTAGTTAAACTAGATATGATATCAAATCTTATCTGTAGAGAATTAATTAATGCAAATTATAATCAAGATATCAATCTGTTTAAGGAAAAACAAAGTTATCAAAAAGGAATTTATTTAGTTGCGGATTTTATAAATCATAACTATAATAGAGAAATAAAAATAGAAGAAATGGCACAATTAGCAGGTTTATCAAAAAATTATTTTGGTTCCGCATTTAAAAAGGCATTAGGAGAGACACCACATTCTTACTTAATTAAAATAAGAATATCAAAGGCAAAAGTTCTATTAGAAACAACAGACTATTCTCTAAGTGATATAGCACAAAAAATTGGATTTAAAAAAGCAAGCTCATTTACATCTCAGTTTAAAGCATCTACAGGTATTATACCTTCAAAGTACAGAGAAAAGAGCAAAAAACAATATTAAAATTATCTAAATTTATTTACTTGACAGAAACGTTATAAATGGTGATACTAGTTAAGGAGGTGGATAGGATATATGGATAAAAATGAATTTTTAGAGATATATGATTTAGAGCCACAAGACCTAAAGGATTTAGGTATAAATTGGGTAGACTTATACAACATATTACAGGATTATAAAAAATCAATTGATATTTATGATGCTAGGTTAACCTATGTTGCAAATGTATTGAGACAACATCCTAAAATCCATTCTGTAAAAACAAGGGTAAAGGACCCAAAAAGATTATTACAAAAACTAGTTAGAAAAACTCCTAATAGAAGGGAGAAATACGGAGATAATTTTAATTTCAATATCCAAAACTATAAGGATGAAATTACAGATATAATGGGTATACGTGCCATACATATTTTCAAAGACGATTGGGAAGAAATACATCAATTTATAACGAATAAATGGGATGTAATAGAAACAGTAGCCAATATTAGAGAAGGAGATAATGTAACAACTTTTGAGGAAAAATCTATACCCGTAAGATCTAGAGTGTCAGGATATAGATCAGTTCATTATCTTATCAAATATGGTTCGGGATATGAGTCTTCAACTATAGAAATACAAGTAAGAACAATATTTGAAGAAGGATATGGAGAAATTGACCATCAACTTAGATACAGCCATGACGACGATATTCCAGAACTTTTAGCACAAAATCTTATGTTGCTAAATAGAATTGTTGGAAGCTCAGATGAGATGGCATCTCTTATAAATAAATTGAACAAAAGTTTTAGTGAGATAGAAAGCAAATACAATAAAAAATTAAAAAATAAAAACAATATGCTTAGAAATTTACGCCAAAAAATTTATGAAAATGATTCTTTAAATCCATATGAAAGGGAGTCAATAGTAAAAGATATAGATGATATAATTTTAGGGGACAGAGTAAAATATTCGAGGAGGAAATAGATGAACAATAAGAAAATATTGTTTTTTGATATCGATGGAACATTGATTTCAGAAACAAGTGGGGAGATACCAGAAAGTACAAAAACTGCACTTAAAAAAGCGCAAGAAAATGGACATATAACAATTATAAATACAGGAAGAACAAGAGCATTAATAGAGCCAAGACTTCAAGATATGAAGTTTGATGGATATATTTGTGGATGTGGAACTTATATAGAAATTCACAACAAAGTTTTATATCATAAAACTATAGATAAGCATAAATATAAAGAGATTATTCAAGTTTTAAAAGATAATGAAACAGAAATGATAATAGAAGGAATAGAATCTATTTATATGGATACAGAAACAAAAGATAAGCAAAAACAAGCTAAAATTCAAGAGTTTTTACAAAGAGGATTTCCAATAAAACCCCTAAATAGTGAGGATTTATCTTTTGATAAATTTTGTTTCATATTAGAAAATCCAGACAAACGAGAAAATATAATTGAATATATTGAAAATGAAGGACTTGATTATATAGACAGAGGTTCTAATCTTTTTGAAGTAGTTCCAAAAGGACATTCAAAAGCAAGTGGTATGGAATTTTTATTAAATTATTTCAATTTAGAAAAAGAAGATAGCTATGCTTTTGGAGATAGTTATAATGATACTACAATGTTTGAATACTGTCCAAATGGAATCTTAATGGCAAATGGGAAAGAAGACTTAGCACAGATTGTGCGTTTTGTTACAAAAGATGTAGATGAAGATGGAATTGAATATGCACTGCAACATTTTAATATAGTATAATAAACTTTATTTATGAAATCATACTCCAAAAGTAGTTTTTAGACTCTTTTGGAGTATTTTTTTTGCAAAAAGTTAGAAAAAATAATATTAATATATAAATACTTATTTATATTGATTATAAAAATATCTCCTGTGTTACAATAAAAATAACGAAATATTCTGACAGAGGAGATGTTTTTATGGATAAAATTAGTACAGGTATAAAAGGCTTTGATGATATTATGGGGGGATTGTACCCAGGGGATAATGTTGTGTGGCAAGTTGAGGATATAAATAATTACAAACATGTTGTAGATGCTTTTGTAAGAAAATCTATAAAAGATGGAAAAAATGTAAACTATATTCATTTTAGAAAAGTGAATTCGATAATAGATGACTTAAGTAAAGTAAATTTATTTGAACTAGATTTGGCAAAAGGTTTTGAAGATTTTACTATGTCTGTCCATAATATAATAAAAACACAAAGTGAAAATTCAGTATACGTATTTGATAGTCTTACATATATCCAAAGAGGGTGGTATTCTGATTTAATGACAGCTAACTTTTTTAAGGTTACATGTCCTTATCTATATAAGATAGGTGCAGCTGCGTATTTTTCAATAAAAAGAAATTCATATACTTATGACACTATTGCTAAAATAAGAGAAACAACACAGATTTTAATGGATATATATAATGTTGAAGGAAGTATATATATACATCCTCTAAAAGTTGAAAATAGATATACTCCTATTTTATTTTTCCCACATAAAATCGAAAAAGATAAAGTTACAACAATAACTTCAAGCGGGGAAGCATCAAAATTATTTTCTCATTTTGACTGGAGAAATAAAAGACTTGGCTATTGGAGAATAAATTTTAATAAAGCAAAAGCAGCACTTACACAAGATGAATCGACCCAAGAAAGAATAAAACAAAATTTAATCGATATACTAGTTGGAAAAGATAGCAAAATAAATGAAATGTGCAAACAATATTTTACACTTGCAGATATGGTGCAAATAGCATCTCGTGAAATTGGAACTGGATTTATAGGTGGAAAGAGTATAGGGATGCTTATGGCAACTGCTATTGTAAGCAAATCAGAGGAGACAAAAGAATACTTTAAAGATATATTAGAGCCACACGATTCGTTTTATGTAGGTACAGATGTTTTCTATTCATACATAGTTGAAAATGGATTGTGGGATTTGAGAATGAAGCAAAAAACTGATGAAGGATATTTTAAATATGCAAAAGAACTTCAAGATGGATTGCAAAATGGAAAATTCTCAGAAATGATAGAAGAACAATTTATGCATTTACTAGAATACTATGGACAATGTCCAATAATCGTAAGATCTAGTTCATTACTTGAAGACAACTTTGGAAATGCATTTGCTGGTAAATATGATAGCGTTTTCTGTATAAATCAAGGAACACCATCACAAAGACTAAAGGCATTTGAAGATGCAATAAGAACGGTTTATGCAAGTACAATGAATGAAGATGCACTTAATTATAGAAAAAATCGTGGGTTAGATAAGCGTGATGAACAAATGGCTATATTGGTTCAAAGGGTATCTGGTGATTATTATGGAGAATATTATTTCCCACATATAGCTGGAGTTGCAAATTCATCAAACTTATATGTTTGGAATAAAAAAATAGATATGGATGCAGGTATGCTTAGATTAGTATTTGGTCTTGGAACTAGAGCAGTCGATAGGGTTAATAATGATTATGTTAGAATAGTTGCACTAGACGACCCAACAAGACTTCCTGCAATGACAAAAAAAGATCCTCAAAGATTCTCACAACATTATGTAGATGTATTAAATTTAAATAAAAATGAATTAGAAACAATAATAGTAAATGAAGCAGTTAAAAGTAATTTAAAAACACAAAGTAGTTTATTTGGTTCAAAAGATAAAGAAACAGAGGAGAGATTTAAAAGGGTAGGAATAGATACTTCTAACATACCATTTGTACTTAATTTTGAGAGACTGCTTAGAAGTACAAAATTTACTGAAGCTATGAGGAAAATACTAAAAGTTGTATCATCAAAATATAATTATCCTGTAGATATAGAGTATACAGCTAATTTTGATAAACAAGGAAACTTTAGAATTAATATAGTTCAATGTAGACCGCTTCAAACAAGAGGGCTTGGAAAAACTGTTGAACTGCCTAAGTTAGAAGATAAAAATTCATGCTTGTTCTCATCAACAGGAAACTTTATGGGCGGTAATGTAAGACTTGCAATCGACTATATAGTATTTATATCATCAGATGATTATGTTAAATTACCTGAAGTTGAAAAATACAATATAGCTAGACAAGTTGGAATAATAAATAAAGAACTAAAAGGAAAAAATGCTATGCTTATGGGACCTGGTCGATGGGGAAGCAGTAATCCAGAATTAGGGGTTCCCGTAAAATTCACAGAATTATGCAATATGTCTGTAATGTGTGAAATTGCATATAGTAATCAAGATTTAATGCCAGAATTATCTTATGGAAGCCACTTTTTCCAAGACTTAGTTGAGACAGGGATATTTTATGTAGCATTATTTGATAATAGAGAAGATGTAGTATTTAATGAAAATAAATTAAGAGAAAAAGAAAATATAGTAAAACAAATAGTAAAAGATGCAAATATAAATGATGAAGTAATAAAAGTATATGATACAAAAGGTCTTCAAATTTATTCAGATATAACACAACAAATAGTAACTTGTTCATAATATTATATTATTTCAAAGGTAAACCCCTAAGCGGAATGCTTAGGGGTTTTGAAACTCTATTATAAAGGATATGGTATTTTAATTATATAATTTATATTTTACTTAAATAGAAAGTAAATTATTAAT
>OLNE01001736.1_pt1 | contig 14947 bp, 18 predicted proteins | sample 1672431 | NCBI WGS metagenome assembly OLNE01 (sample SAMEA3136685, study PRJEB25190) | human gut metagenome | reverse complement strand
AGCTCAGCTGGATAGAGCGTTTGGCTACGGACCAAAAGGCCGGGGGTTCGAATCCCTTACAGCGCGGAATAAGACTCAAGGATTAGTCCTTGAGTCTTTTATTTTATAATAAGCAGAAAATCAAAAAAAGGAAGTAAGAAAAATGGCACACTATGAAAGTCCTCATTGCGTCATTGATGGGGATGTCACTATTGGCGAAGACGTTGGCATTTGGCATTATGCCGTTGTGCGTGGCGATGAAGCCGCTATTCGTATTGGCGATCGTTCCAACATTCAGGACGGTTGCATATTGCACGTAGACGAAGGCACGGCGCTTACCATTGGTAACGGCGTAACGGTCGGACACCGTGCGGTGGTTCACGGTTGCACCATTGACGATGATGTATTGATTGGCATGGGCGCGATTGTATTGAACGGTGCCCACGTGGGTGCCGGAAGTATCATTGCTGCCGGTGCTGTGGTCTTGGGTGGTGCTGAAATCCCACCAAACTCCATGGTCATGGGTGTGCCGGCAAAGGTTCGCGGCACCATTCGTCCCGAACAGATCAAAGCCAGCCGAGAAAACGCTGAACGCTATGTGGCGCTCGCCAAAAAACATTTAAAAGAAGTGTAGGAATAAATCAGCCCCTCGCAGATTGCGAAGGGCTTTTTTGCGGCACAAGCAATGCGCCCGGTCAATCACGAATTTGTGATTGACCGGGCGCGTTTTTTTTGTATCTGTTACGGTTGCATGCATTTGCCACAGTTGGTACAGTCGTTGTAATCAATTTGTAAGAGAGTGGAAAGTGGCTTTTCCTTGTTCCGGTGTTGGGAATTGGATAAAATAGAAGCACAATGATAAAAAGGGGAGTATGGCAGATGAGTACGATTTTGATGGAATTCAGCCCGACCGGCGGAACGTCGGCGGTGATGGCGCAGCTGTCAAAGTCCTTTGTGGTGGATTCGCGTATTGATTTGTCTCGCGATGATGATTGGCAGGGGATTTGTTTTGGCGAACGGGATGTGTGCTTGATTGGCATGCCGTCCTACGGTGGGCGTGCGCCTGCGATTGCATTGGAACGCTTGCGCCAATTTGCAGGCGGCGGCGCACGTGCGGTGCTGGTGGCGGTTTACGGCAATCGCGATTTTGAAGATACCCTTCGAGAAATGGCAGATACCGTGCGTGAATGTGGATTCAGACCGGTGGCGGCGGTGGCTGCAGTGGCCGAACACTCTATTTTGCCACAATACGGTGCCGGGCGTCCAAGTGGGCGTGATATTTACGAGCTTCGCCAATTTGGGCAGGATATTCATCAAGATTTGCTCGACCATCCGGAAAAGCAAAAGGTGGGCGTGCCGGGCAATCGTCCCTACCGTGCATATGATGGTGTACCGCTGAAGCCCAAGGCCAAACGCAAGGCATGTATCGAATGTGGTCTTTGCGCCTCAAAATGTCCGGTCAATGCGATTCCACTCGACAATCCAAGCCAAACCTATAGCAATCGCTGCATTTCCTGCATGCGATGTGTGCGCATTTGCCCAGAAAAAGCGCGCCGTGTGAATCCGATTATGCGCTTTGTGGCAGGCTTGAGCCTTGCCCGCGCGTGCAAAAAGCCAAAAGAAAATAAGCTCTATCTGTAAATGAGCATCATGCTACAGATACCATCAACCAAAACAGCCTGTCCCAATAGCGGGGCAGGCTGTTTGTAGTTAAAATGTCAATGGGCTAGAGGTATAATCGGCATGAAAGAACATGATGTAGTAAATAGGAATATAAATGATTTTACCATTTTGAGTGACAGTGCGTTCGTTGGAAACAACGAACGCTTTTTTGATAGAGTAGCCTTCGTTTGAAACAAAACCGTTCAAAGCACTGTGCACGGTGTAATCCTTGCCGGATTTTACTTCAATTGGCACCACGGAAAGGCTGTCGTAGTCGTCGATGAGATAATCCACCTCGCCTTTGCTGCGATTATCGTAATAGTAAAGGGTATGGCCGTGGCAGATGAGCTCGCTTGCAACCACAGATTCATAGACACTGCCGAGATTAATGCTTTTTTCATCGTCCAGAACAGCGCGAATATTGTTGCGGTAGAGAATATTGGTTAATAGGCCAACGTCATTTAAGTAGAGCTTTATCAAGTTTTTACCGCCGGACTCGATGAGCGGAAAAACCGGTGTTGCAATGGCTTGCACATTCAGCGCTATACCGGCGCTAATGAGATAGTCAAATTCATCCTGATAGCTTTTGAAGGTTTTGCCCTTGGTGTGCTCGATTTGATTGACAAAGATGCGCTTTTTCTTGTTTTCCATATTGGAAGGGATAAGGTCATAGATACGACGGATTTTAAGCTTATTATCGGTATCGTATTTTGAAGCGTCAGCGGCATAGTAGTCGTGAATTTCACTTTGAATGGCGCGAACGGTTTGGATATTGTTGGTTTCCAGATAGGCATTGACGGCATCAGGAAGCCCGCCTACTAAAAGATACTTACGAAAAAGATCCATCATTTTGTTGTGCATGGATTCATCGAGGGCTTCCAGCTGCTCGAATTTTTTTTGCATGGCTTGAATGGCAAAACGATTCAAGCCGTTGGCATAGAGAAACTCTTCGAAATCCAATGGGAACATGCGAATTTTGCGAATGCTCCCCATCGGAATAGAAGGCGTTTGCGAAAGCGTCACGCCCAAGAGAGAGCCACTGGCAATGTAAGTAAATTGATTGTCTTGTGCAAGAAATTTTAGCAGGGTTAACAGCTGAGGATAGGCTTGGATTTCATCAATAAAAATAAGGGTGCTGTCTTTACCTATCATTTTATCCCCGGCCAACATACTGACTTGCAAATAAAAGTCTTCAACGGTGTTGGTGTTGGCAAAAAGACGGGGGCCAAGGCTATCCTCAATCATATTAAGCTCGATAACGTGCTCGAAAAGCTGTGTGCCGATGTAGCGAATGGTGGTCGTTTTTCCGACTTGACGTGCACCGTCAATTAAAAGGATTTTTTGGGAGTCGGACGAAAGATGGTCCTTGATAAGGGATTCAATCTTACGATAGAGCATGATTCAACCTCCTTTGAATGACTTTTCAATATCATTAGAACACAATTTCAATGACTTTTCAATGAAAATAGAGGGGTGTTTCGATGACTTTTCAATAGAAAACAGCGGTGGTTTTAATGACTTTTCAAATTCTAGTGGAGAAACGGTTGCCCACAGTAGTGTCAAAAGAATCCACAGTTGTGGATTTCTTGGTAAGCGGGCAAAATAAATGCGCCTGCTCCGGTGGGAGCAGGCGCGCTATGAAGAAAATGGTGCCAAAGGTGGATTGGGGATGGTATGATTTAAGTGTTGCCTTGGCACCGAGAGAGATGGTGTTTTCTGTAAAAGAAGTAGAGAATCATTGACACCACCATGCAGAGCCCTTGTACGCAGACTGCTGTAATAAAGGCACGTGAATGGGGATTGGTGATGTTTGTACCCATGATGGTACAGGTGATTATCAAGGGCAAGAAGCCGAGCATGCTTCCGGTGATGTATTTTTTGAAGCCAACGCCGATGGCGCCCATAAAAAAGCTCACGACATCGCCGGGTAAGAGCACAATCAAGCGCGTGACAAAGGACAAAAAGCCGTCATTGTCTTGTCGGAGGGCGCGAAGCTGCTCTGCCTTGGGATATTTCAGCACGACACGATTGGCGGCATCGCTCCCCATTTGTTGCCCCAAATAATAAGGCAGTGTCGCCATTATGACAGTGCCAATGAGGTTCACGAGGAGGGCAACCGGCAAGGGAAAGAGAATGCCTGCAGCAGCGTAGAGAAACCCGCAGAACAGGACCACTGTCAGGCTTTTAAGCGCAAACAGCAACACCATTACAAAAGCGGCCAAAAACGGATTGGCAGGGGAGTATTGCAAAATATCGGAAACAGAGAGTGCATCGCGATTGAGAAAGCAAAGAACAATGAGCACGACCCAGAGTCCGATAATGCAGGGCTTCCATAGCTGAAAGAATAGGCTGTGTTTTTGTCTGATCGTTTTCACAGCTCTGTCCAGGTGACATCAATGATGTCGTCATCCTTGCTGGATTTAACGGCTTTGGAAATGCAGACAATGAGATAGAGGCTTTCAATACTGCTGACAATCAAAGAAATGCCTGCAAAAATCATCAAGGCGGTGGTGCCGTTGAATGGGTCAATAATAAGGAAAAAGGCGAAGATGGTGCTGAGAATACCGAGCGCCATTGTTAACCACCAGTGTTTGGCCCCTAAGTGATGCATTTCAACGGCTAGCTGAATATCAAAGCTGCTGCCAATCAAAATAAAGAGGCCGGCAGCAATAGGGAGAAAGACAATCGCATCCAATGGATGCAGGAGCAAGAGAATCCCCAAAAGGATATTTACCAGACCAATCGCCAAATCAAACTTAAAGAATAAGCCGGCAACGCCTAAGCTAAAGTAACGGCAGAGCTCGCCAATCCCAATCGCCAAGCAAATTGCCCCGAGGATGGTGCAAAGAATAAGGGCAGACATATTTGGACGCCATACCATGAGCGCACCCAACAAAAAGACACAGCAACTGATAAGGAGGGCCCAGCCTCTGAATTTTTTCCATGATTCCTTCATTGCAATCACATCTCCTAAAAAACATTTGTAGAAAGGCGTAACCATGGCTGTTGCGCGGTTCCTTGCGACATTACTTTTAGATTAAATGTTATTGTAACGACAGCGGGCGGTGATGCCCATATAGAAAAAAGACGATTTCCCCTAAAATAGGAGAAATCGCCTTGATTCATCATATTTTGAACAAAAAAGCATTTTTGTAAGGCTTATTGCGGTGTGGTCACATTTATCAGCATGGCGTCAAAAATCGTATGCAGGCGGTCAATCGCCGCATCGACATCAAGACACATGTTGCTCCAAAGAAATTCAAGCATCAGGCCAAAAAACGAATAGCAGCAACAATCGGCAAGGCCTTGCAGTGTGCGTTCATCGACGGCATTATCGGCGCAAACCGATTGGATGTAATCATAAAAGCAGGGCTTTGACGATTCAAACACGTAGCGTTCCAAGCGATCGCGGCTCAGGTCATTAAAGAGATGTCGGATGGTTTTTTGATGGGCCTTCAAGGTAGCGAAGAAATCCTTGAGATGTGCTTCCCAGTGCTGTGTTGGGTCGCAATCTTGCAGAAAGGCAGTCTTTTTGACCTCCAGCCATGCATCCAACAAATCGTAGATATCGCGAAAATGATAATAAAAGGTGTTGGAGCTTACGCCACAGCGCGCAATAAGCGCCGACACGGTGATTTTACTGAAGGGCATTTCGCTAAGCATGGTTTCAAATTCATTGATAAGTGCTTTTTGTGTCAGTTTTGCCATGCAGCTGCTCCCTTCCGTATAAGCTGTGTAATCTCGCGACGCATTTATAACTATTGTAGGCAGACACGTTGCCCCTTGTCAATGCCGATGCTGGTTGGTGAAGGTGTTCCGCTCATTTTTGAAAGATGAGTGCTTTTTTGTGTTGAGCATGTTTTGTTAAGTTAGAGTTAAGGTTTGGACAGTATGCTGTAAAAAAATTTCACGGAAAGGGGTGATTGCCACGTTGTTTTGAAGGCGGATTGTTTTGTAACAGGCAGTGCGCCAATGCGCTTTGCCGATGTTTGTTTTTTGATGGTGCTTTCTGCAAGGGGAAGCAAGGAAAGGAGGCCGTAACATGCAATTTCGGCATGAAGTAAAGCATGAGGTCAGTAATTTGGATTTGTTGGTACTGCGTCAACGGCTGCGCACGGTGATGACGCCGGACCGTCATGCGGTGAATGGCGCTTATAAAATTCGCAGTGTGTATTTTGACAGCTTTGATGACAAGGCCTTGCGAGAAAAGCTGGATGGCGTCATGATTCGCGAAAAATATCGCCTGCGCTTGTACAATGACGAGCCTGCGACCCTTCATTTGGAACGCAAGTACAAATGCGGTGGGATCGGCTACAAGCAGGCTGCGGCCCTGTCGCCGACGCAAGCCTTGGCCTTGGTGCGTGGCGAGGCGGACTGGCTGGCGGACAGTGACGATGCCGTACTGCAAGGCTTTTACCGACGAATGTGCCACGAAGGCTTGCGCGCCAAGGTGATTGTGGATTATATTCGCGAGCCCTTTGTGTACGCGCCGGGCAATGTGCGGGTAACATTGGATTCAGAGATTCGCACTGGTATGCGTTGCATGGATTTTCTCAATCCGAATTGTCTTACCGTGCCTATCAAAAATTCCCCTTCCATTCTCGAGGTGAAATGGGACCAATATTTGCCTGACGTTGTTCGCAATGCCATTCAATTGGGCTGTCGCCATAGCAGCGCATTTTCAAAATATGCCGCCAGTCGGATGTATGACTAATTACAACCCATAAAGGAGCTGATACGCCAATGACATTTAATGATATTTTCAAATCCAGCTTTTTGGAGAACGTAACCGCCGTGAGCTTGGTGGATATGGTGCTCACTATTCTTTTTTCCTTTGGAATCGGACTTTTTATCTTTTTGATTTACAAGAAAACCTATCGCGGCGTCATGTATTCTGCCGGCTTTGGAACCACGCTGATGGCGCTTACTATGATTACGTCGATTGTTATCCTTGCGGTATCATCGAACGTGGTGCTCTCGCTGGGGATGGTCGGTGCCTTGTCCATCGTCCGTTTCCGTACCGCCATCAAGGACCCGATGGACATTGCCTTTTTATTTTGGGCGATTGGTGTCGGGATTATATTGGCCGCCGGGATGATTCCGCTGGCGGTGATTGGCAGCTTCTGCATCGGCATGGTGTTGCTGGTGCTGGTGAACAAAAAAGTGCGCACCCATCCCTATATGATTGTCTTGGGCTGCACCGACCATGAAACAGAAGTGAACGCCTGCCAATTTATTGCCCAAAACGTGATTCGCAGCACCACCAAAAGCAAATCTGCTCAGGCCGGTGCGATTGAACTCAACATCGAAGTGCGTCTTCAAGAAGACAACACCGATTTTATCAATACCCTTTCAGAAATGCCCGGCGTGACCAGTGCAGTCATCGTTTCCTACAACGGCGACTATATGGGCTAGGCCATGACCGAAAGTAAGCATTTCGAAAAAATCGCTTGGACGATTGTGGCATTGACACTGATTTTGACCCTCCTGTTTATGAACGGTGAAACGCTGGGCATAAAAGTGCGCCCTCATACCATGGGATACGAAGATCGCTTGTTTGACCAATCCAAGGTTCACACCATTGACATTGAAATGGACGATTGGGATGATTTTTTAGCCAATGCTACGACAAAAGAATATTATGCTGCCAATCTTGTCATTGACGGAGAAACCTACAACAATGTAGCCATTCGCGGCAAGGGCAATAACTCGATGACCACGGTTGCCTCGATGGACAGTGACAGATATAGCTTTAAGATAGAATTTGATCAGTACGATAGCGCCAAAACCTATCACGGCTTGGATAAGCTTAGCCTCAATAACCTGATTCAGGATAGCACCATGATGAAGGATTACCTCACCTACACCATGATGCAGCAATTTGGCGTCAATGCGCCACTGTGCAGCTATGTATATATCACCGTGAACGGCGAAGATTGGGGCTTGTACTTGGCGGTGGAAGGCGTGGAGGATGCATTCCTTGAACGCAACTACGGCACGGATTACGGTGAGCTTTACAAACCGGACAGCATGAACCTCGGCGGAGGTGGGCCGGGCGGTGACGGTGGTTTTGATAAAGCCGCGCAGGTTGATGGCGCAAACGAAAATACCAATTCGGACACAAAAAAGGCAGCTGCCAACGCAGAAACAGAAGCAACCGAGCAAGCAACGCAAACCGTCAGCGATGGTGCGAGCCTGTCGCAAGCCGCGAATGCCACTGCAGAAAACACTGCGCCACCGGCGTTACCTGACGGCGCAGCCGCTGCGCAGGGCAAAGCGGCAGAAAATGGCGGACCACCTGCCCTGCCGGATGGTGAGAATATGCAGGGTGGTCCCGGTGGCTCCGGCATGGGGGCGGATGATGTGAAGCTTCAATATATTGATGATGACCCCGATAGTTACTGCAATATTTGGAACAACGCCAAAACAGATTGCAGCGATGCTGACCAAACAAGACTCATCGAATCGCTGAAAAAGCTCTCAAACAATGAAGACATCGAATCTGTTGTTGATGTTGACCAAGTGATGCGCTATTTTGTGGTTCATAACTTTGTTTGCAATGGCGACAGCTATACCGGCACCATGGTACACAACTATTACCTGCATGAACAGGACGGACAATTGGCCATGATACCGTGGGACTACAACCTCGCTTTCGGAACCTTTGATGGCGGTGATGCGACCACCATCATCAATACCCCAATTGATAGCCCGGTTACCGACGGCGCCGAGGACCGCCCCATGCTCAACTGGATTTACGAAAACGAAAGCTATACCAACGCCTACCATGCGCTTTTCAGCAAATTTTTGAGTGAGGTTGATATGCAAAGCATGATTGATGATACCTATAGCCTGATTAAAGACTATGTTGCAAAGGACCCTACTGCGTTTTACAGTGTGGACGAATTTGAAACAGGTGTCGATGCTTTGCGTAGCTTCTGCAGCTTGCGAAGCGAAAGCGTGACAACACAGCTTGAAACCGGTGAAACTACTGAGAATACAAAAGCGGTGGATGCTTCCGACCTCACATTGTCTGACATGGGCTCGATGAATGACGGTAACGCCGGCTTTGGCGGTGGTGGACCGGCACAACCCGGTGCCGCCAATCAGGCAAACGGCGAAGTGCAAAGCACGCCAAATGCGCAAACAAGCGCGCAAGCAATGGCAACGCCAACCAAGCTGTCACAGCAGGTCGGTGACGCTGCTGCTTTGGCCGATGGCACGGCAAACGACACAACCGCACCGGCAAACGGCAAGCCATCTGCAATGTCTGCCGCTGATGGTGCGGCAAACGCCAATGCTTCAACCGCGCCACAGGCCAATGCGGCCCCTGACGGTGCACCAACTCCGGCTGATGGCAATATCCCTCCTAATGCCAATGGTACAAGTCCGAACAATGGCACCGCCCCAAGTAGTGGCCTAAACAGCACGACCTGGATAGCACTCGCTTGCACAATAGTCGTACTGATATTGGGTCTTTTCATCGCCAAACGCTATCGCGCATAATCAAAGCCAAAGCTTCAATACATGCACAAAACCCCCTCGTTTGTCTTAAAACAGTATAGTGCCCCCAATAATTGTCCAAATTATTGGGGGCACTATACAGACAGACGAGGGGGGGTGTGTTAAATAGACAGCCACGATATTGGATGCTGTGGTTGTCTATTTTTTTGTGGTGATTTTAAGGTGTGCGCGAGAGGGCGTTTAGAATCTCCTCAACGGTTGCAAGGCAGACGCCGATGTTGGCCATTTCCTCACAGCCCCGGGCGTCAAGACGGCTCATGGCATCTCGTGCGAGCACCAAGCGGAAGTCGCGTTCACTGGCTTCATAGATGGTGGTGCGGGGGCAATTTGGATAGTTACAGCCGGCCACAATCAGGGTATGGATGCGTTGAGCGTGCAGAAATTCCTCCAGCGGCGTCTTGAAAAAAGCGCCCCAGCGACTGGATATCACCGTTTAAGAGCACTTTCCAATCAAGAGGCGGTGCGTTTTGCGGTTTAAGCGTATTCGGAAAATCAGCCCCTTCGGTTTCCGGCCGGAAGAGCACGAGTCCTTTTTCGATGGAATCGCGGCGACAAAGGTCGGCGTTGGAGCCATCGGCAAGATATCCGCGCACGATATGAATGATGGGGCGAGCGGCCGCGCGCATCCCTTGGCAAAGAGCGCTGAGGGCGGGAAGCACCTCCATACTGCCCTTGACCGCAAAGGGGGCATCGAGGAGGATGCAGTCATTTTGAAAATCAATAGCCACAAGGGCACAGCGTTGATAGTCCGCGCTGAGGTAATCCAATGCGGCGCTCACTTTGCGTCAATCCAATGAATGCGGCTTTCGTCAAAACGGTTTTGCTGGTCCTTGGCTTCTGCCGGATAGCCCAAAGGAAAGACGGCGAAGGCGCGTTGGTCGTGGGGAATGCCAAACGCTCCTCTAGCGGTGCGGTGCCAATCCAAACGCCGCCCAAGCCCAAGGCATCGGTGGCAAGCCAGATGTTTTCCATGGCAATGGACATGTCGATGTGGGCATAAACCGGTACGCGACAATCCGTGCGATAGGCGGCAACAATCACCACCGGTGCACCTGCCACACAACCGGCGTAAGGACTGGATTCGGAGAGCGCCTTAATCATCGCACGGTCCTCGACCACGTAAAATTCCCAAGGCTGTTGGTTGGTGGCGGAAGGGGCTTGCATACCGGCGCGCAAAATTTCAATAATGTGCTCACGTTCTACGGGGCGATTCTGGTACTTTCTAATGCTGACGCGATGGAATAAGGTTTTCATCAACGGTCACTTCCTTTCATATAATAGGCAATGTTTTTTATAGTTTATCGCAAATGGTTGTAGGTTTTCCACAGTTTTGGATAAAAACTGAGTTGATATCATTTTGATATCATGATATAATCAAGATATCAAAATGATATCACATTTAGAAGGAGTGAATACGTATGAAAACCGACGTACAAAACAGTGGCATGCAAGAAATGGCGATGAAAACTATCAATGGCTTTTTGGCGCTGGGTATTTGGATTGTATTGGCAGCAGGAGCTATTGTGGCGCCATTCTTGTGGGGCTTAGGCGGATTTATCATCAGTGTGTGTTTGGGGATTCTATTAATTGTGGCACTGCCGGGCTTTGCAATCATTCGCCCGAACGAAGCGATTGTGCTCACCCTCTTTGGGAAGTATGTGGGCACCGTCAAGGGTGAAGGCTTTTATTGGTACAACCCATTTTGTGTGCCGGTTCGCCATGTGGGCCGCCGTGGTAAAATGAGCTTGAAGGCAATGACCTTGGACAACGGTCAGCAAAAAATCAACGATGAATTGGGCAATCCAATCATCATTGGGATTGTTGTGATCTGGCGCGTGACCAATACCGCCAAGGCGGCTTTTGATGTTGACGATTACGAAGCGTATCTTTCCACCCAATGCGACAGTGCGTTGCGCAGTATCGTTCGCCAATATCCTTACGATGGCTTTAACAACGATGCGGAAAAATCGCTCCAAGGCTCTAGCCTTGAGGTAGCGGAACGCTTGCAGGAAGAAATTCAATCCAAGGTGGAAATGGCAGGCTTGGAAATTCTCGAAGCACGTATTACCCATTTGGCTTATGCACCTGAAATTGCTTCTGCAATGCTACAGCGTCAGCAGGCCGCTGCCATCATTGATGCACGTGCGATGATTGTCGATGGTGCGGTTGGTATGGTAGAATTGGCGTTGAAGCAATTGGAAGGCAGCGATTTAGTGGACTTGGATGAGGAACGCAAGGCAGCGATGATTTCCAATCTTTTGGTGGTGCTTTGTGCAAATCACGATGCGCAGCCGATTGTTAACAGCGGCAGTTTATACTAAAATCTGTATAATTGACTAAAAAAGGAGGCGACCTGTATGGTAGCACGTATGAAACCATCGGATATTATAGATCAGTGGCCAAAACGCTTGGAATACACCGGCTTGGAAAAAATGCTCATGGCTTTATCGGTGGCTATCTTGGCTGCGACAATGGTGCGCCTTTTTATGAATTACGGCGCATTACCGGCAGAGATTCCCAATCATTATGATTATAGTGGCAATGTGGATGACGTTGCCGGCAAAAGCTCCCTGCTCATTCTGGCGGCAGTGGATGTGGTATGTACGTTTGTCATGCTGATGAGTGGCCATTTTCCGGGTGCTATCAATGTGCCGGTGAGTATGCTGAAACGTCCGGCCGAAGATATTATTCACGGCACGCGCATCTATTTGTATGTGACTACGGTTTTTTTGGTGGCGTTCTTTTGGTTTATAATTGAAGCAACCATGCTTGTAGCGCAAGGCGTGTGGATGGGCTTGCCGTCCATCGGCATATGGAGCTTTATAGCACTACTGTTAGGTTCTGTGGGCATTTATTTTTATTGGCTTTGGCGCGGCTAAAGCCTCGGAGGGGAGGGCGCGACGATGACGCAAAATACCAAGAAAGCACGTAAGCAGATTGTTTTGCGGCTTTCGCCGGAGCTCTACGACGCACTGACCCATTGGGCGGATGACGAGTTTCGTTCTATTAACGGTCAGATTGAGTATCTTCTCACAGATGCTGTTCGCAAGGCAGGGCGTGAAAAAGAGGCTAAACAAACTGACGATGAATAAAAAAAGAACCACCTCAAGGGGGAGCTGAACCGTATGATACGGACAGCTCACATTGAGGTGGTTCTTTTTTTATGATAAGATTGGGGATTCCATCTTTACCACGGAGATACCGGCTTCGGCAAAGAGGGATTTGGAAAGCTCGTCCGGGTAGTCACCGCAATAGACGATGCGTTCAATGCCTGCGCCAATCAAGATGCGTGCGCAGAGGCTGCATGGTGAGTGGGTGCAGTAGAGGGTAGCGCCGGAGATAGACACGCCCATAATGGCTGCTTGAATGACGGCGTTTTGTTCGGCGTGGAGGGCACGACAAAATTCATGGCCTTCACCGCTTTTAAAGCCCATTTGTTCGCGGGTGCAGCCGCCTAGCTCATCGCAATGCTTCATGCCGGCCGGTGCGCCGTTGTAGCCGGTGGTGATGATGCGGTGGTCCTTGACGAGAATAGCGCCTACCTGACGACGTAAGCAGTTGGAGCGCTTGGCGATAATATGGGTAATTTCCATAAAATAGGTGTCCCAGTCGGGTCTGTTGAGCATACAGGCGCCTCCTTAGTAGTTATTGTGGTTCTATACTATCACAAAATTTCATGCGATAAAATAAAAAAAATGGTGGAGTAGTCGTTCCATATTGCTTGTGTTATAATACAACACAAGGTGTCAATGCGACACCGTGATAAAGTTCGACGATTGTGAGGTGTTCGGATGAAGAAAATCATGTTTGTATTTGGGACTCGTCCCGAAGCCATCAAGATGGCTCCGCTTGTAAAGGCCGTTGAAGCGGCTGAGGACCTTGAGCCATTGGTGGTTGTTACCGCGCAGCATCGCGAAATGCTCGACCAAGTGCTGCAGCTTTTCGATGTTAAGCCAAGCTATGACTTAAATTTAATGAAGCCGGGTCAAAGTCTGACCGATATTACTGCCGGCGTTTTGCGTGGGATTGAACGCATCGTTATTAAGGAAAAGCCTGATTTGGTGCTTGTTCACGGCGATACGACCACGACCTTTGCAGGGGCGTTGGCAAGCTTCTATCAGCAAGTGCCGATTGGTCACGTGGAAGCAGGGCTACGCAGTGGCAATATGTATTCCCCGTTTCCGGAAGAAGCCAACCGCCGCTTGACCGGTGCTCTTACCAGTATTCACTTGGCACCGACGCCAAAGGCGCGTGAAAATCTTTTGCGTGAAGGCATTGACCCAAGCATTATTTACACCACCGGCAACACGGTTATTGACGCCTTGATGATGACTATTAAGGATGACTACACCTTTGATGATACGCTTGAAAAGGCGTTGGAGGTACCGGGGCGCAAGGTGCTTTTAACCACCCATCGCCGCGAAAATCTCGGTCAACCGATGGTGCAAATTTTCCGTGCCATCCGCAAGCTTCATGAACGTTTTCCGGATGTACATTTCTATTTCCCTGTACACTTAAATCCAAAGGTTCGTGCCCTTGCCAAGGAAGCCTTGAGCGATCAGGAACGTGTGCACATGTTTGATCCGCTTGATTATGCACCGTTTGCAAACCTTATCAACCGCATGGATTTGGTACTCACTGACTCCGGTGGCTTGCAGGAAGAGGCGCCGGCTATCGGCAAACCGGTTCTCGTGCTGCGTGACAACACCGAACGTCCGGAAGCAGTCGAAGCAGGCACTGTACGTCTCGTTGGGGCAGACACCCAGCTTATCTACGATACCGTAGAAACCCTCTTTACCGACGATGCCGAATATGCGCGCATGGAGCATGCTGTAAACCCTTATGGAGACGGCAAAGCCTGTGAACGTATTGTGGCAGCCATCAAGCATTATCTGGGCCTGACGGACGAACGTCCGCAAGATTGGCAGTAGTTGGTCGTGATACGACTGCACTTATTCACAGATTTCTGATAATTTAGACGAAAAATAAACAAGTCTTATGCTAATGAATGAATAAAATCGTGCGTATTGATTAACGTATTTGCTATACTGTAGTTAATCGATATGTTTCATAAAATCCCATGAATACCAAGGAGGCGATATTTTGTCGATGGACATTAGACAACGACTCAAAAACCCGAAGGCCTATGAACAATCTCAGGGTCCCATGTATCGCATGTTTAATATTGCCCTGAGCTTTGGTATTACCATGGGTGTATCTTTGTTTCTTATGATCAAACTCGGTGCTTGGATTGATGCACGCTATCAAATTGGACCGTATGGGACCTTTGCTTGCGTGATGTTAGCAATCGCTGCGGGTTTTCGCTCGCTCTACAGAGAGGTGCTACGCTTAGAGCAGGAGGAAAAACACGCAAAAGACGACAGTAGAGGATGAATCAGTCATGTCGGAGTTTGTGATTGGATTTGTGATAGGCGCAATAATTTGTCTCGCAAAAGAATTTCTTTTTCAGCGCTTTATCTTAAGAGGCAACAAGTTTTTTGCCATGCTGCTTTTTTGGGCGCGATTGCTCATTGATTTTGCCGTTCTTGTAGCGATGTATTGCTACGCTTTAACGGCGGCAATCGGTGCTGCCGTGGGACTTTCCGTTTATGTGGTTATTCTCACCGTTCAAACCCTCAAGCAGGGGCAATAAGTTAAAACGAAAGAGGTGATATTTTTGTTCCCACAAGCTTTGCTTGCCAGTGAAGAGGTCTCCAATATTGTCTATCAGAACGGAAATCTGATCCTGACCAATGAGATCACGACGATGTGGGGGGTTATG
>OLNE01001734.1_pt1 | contig 14955 bp, 9 predicted proteins | sample 1672431 | NCBI WGS metagenome assembly OLNE01 (sample SAMEA3136685, study PRJEB25190) | human gut metagenome | reverse complement strand
CAAAAGGACTTACAAACATCAACAATTATGATGATAACTATTACTATGCAGTAAACAACTCCAACGGTATGTACTGGCAGACGGGAAGTAAGGATAAGAAGTATTACACATACTCTCTTTTGGGTCTAATGAATAATAAGCTTGACAGCAAGGGCAATCTTCAGGTTATAAATGGTGTCAAGGCTCCGTACTTTGATGCGGAGACACTTTCAACCGCTACATATAATGGTGCAAGAGTTGCCAATGTTTATAAGTCATCTTTCCCGTTCCGTACAACTACTGACGATGCAGGTGTTACTACTTATGAATTCACTTCAAAGAATGCAACCGATAACATCTACTTCACATGGGACGGCCTCACACCTAAAAAAATTAACTACGGTGCTGGTAAGGATTATGGAATTCTCGATGACCTGGGTAGCTTCGGCGGCACCAACGGTTATGGTATTTTCCCATTCAACAATACTTCGGCTACATCATCGGGCAAGGGTACTAACGATAACCTTGACTATGGTTTCGGTATCAGACTTGATATAGACTTCAGAGTTCCGAAAGACGGTAAACTTGCAAACAACAAAGATGTAACCTTTAACTTCAGCGGTGACGATGACCTTTGGGTTTATATCGGTGAGGATTCAACAGGTGCTGATGCAGAGCTTGCTCTCGACCTCGGCGGTGACCATAAAGAGGCAAGCGGTTCAATTAACTTTAATACAATGAAAGCAACTGCCGACAATGTATTTGCCGACTACTCATCTTCATCATCGTCGACAAAACTTACAGTTCCGAGCGATGAGTTTTGGGTTAAGACAGGTAATTATACAGACTTCTGTTTGTATGTTTGGCAGGATACAAGTGTTGGTACACTTAATAATGAAAAGTATTATGTAAAACCTTATGAAGTATCAGACGGTTTTTACAAATTCAAAAAGTCAGATCTTGGCAGCAATACAAACGCTATCTTCTGTAAGTGGCAGAATATAAATGACGGCAAGCTTACAAAAGAGCTTACTCTTTCAGACCTTTACGGTAAAATGTGGAACGGTGACGGCACTCCGTATTCTGCAGACGTTTCGTCACATCCTACAAACCTTGGCACCGTTACAAAGACAATCAACAATGGTACTAAGCTTGATCCTAACAAGACATACCATATGGTAGTATTCTATATGGAGCGTGGTGAGGCTGAGTCTAACTTCTCAGTAAACTTTACAATGACACCTGCCAACAATGACCTCAAGGTTACAAAGGCACTTGATACAGGCGATGTTGTTTCTGAAATTTCAGATGACCTCAAAGCTAATGAAACTTTTGATTATACAATCAAAGAGAACGGCAACGATACCTCCGGTAAAGGCTACAAGCTTACAAAATCAGACGAAAGCACAAGCAATGAAACTCTTTCAAACAGCGGTTTCACACTTAAAGATAATTATATAGCTGACTTTGACAACTCATTCAAGACCGGCAACTATATGACGGTTGACGAGTCAACAGACAGCAGTAATCTTAAATACACAACGAACTGGGAACTCGTTAACAACAGAGTCGGTTCAATAATCAAGAGCGGTTCAGCTACGGAGTCGGCATTCAATCTTGCGGATCCCGCTGATAAAAAGGCTTATGCACAGCTCCAGCTCGACTATACTAACAAGATAGTGACAGCACCTCTTGAAATTTCAAAGAATGTTGTTGATGAAGACGGTAAAACCGACTACGACACAAGTCAGCAGTTTACATTTGCAATTGCTCTCGACTTTGACGGCAGCGGTTCAACCTATGACTACAAGACCTATCCTCTTGAGTATCAGCTCAAAGAGAAGGGCGCAAGTGATTATTCAAGCACAGCTTACCGTACACCCTTGGACGGTTCGTTCACAATCAAAAAGGGCGAAAGCATTAAGCTTCTCAATATTCCTGTAGGTGCAACCTATAAGATTACAGAGAAAAATGTTATAGGTTATGTTCCCTACAAAGTAGGCGATCAGAACTTCAACGGTACATTTGTCGGTACTCTCGCCGAAGCAGGAAATGCGCTTAACTTTATCAATAAGGTTAATCCTACAAACATTGCCATTTCGGTAAATAAAACTCTTGACGGTCAGGCTTACAGCGGCAGCAAGTTCGTCTATACATTGACAGGTCTTGAATCAATGGATACAACAAAACCTGATGCCGACGGCAAACCTATCAAGACAAACAGCGCAGCAACAGTTTCCACGAATTTGAAAACACCTGACAAAAACGGTAAGGTTGAATTCAAAAACCTCAAATTAGTCACTGCGGGTGTTTACAGATTTAAGATTACCGAGGCTCTTGCCGAGGGTGAAAATGCATCCGATTATAAAATGGATACGAACACCTGGCTTGCCGAGATTGAACTTCTTGAAAACGGTAAAGTAACACCGCCTACGTATATTAAGGTTAGTAGCTCGGCTATTAAAGACAAAACCGATGCTGAGCTTGCAGGTTACTTCAACGATCCTACTTCTGTTAAAGAAAATGAAGCCCTGTTTGCAAATGAAACAACACACGGAAGCGCAACAGTAAACAAGAAGAATCAGACAGGCGGTAATGTAAGTGATACGGAATTTGCGGTGATGAAGGTATCTGATAAGGATATCTTTACTGCAGATGATATCAATACAATCATTAAAGATGCCTCAATGAAAACTCATATGACTTCTAAAAAGACAGACAGCAACGGTCAGGCTGTGTTTGACAATCTGACAATCTTCAAGGACGGTCAGGGTGAGTTCACAAAAACAAACGGTAATGTTGTATGGAGCGACAGTTCCGACAATTATATATCAGGTACTTCAACATATCAGACATACTGTCTGTTTGAGTACAAACCGTCAGAGGGTTACACCCCGAACTACACACTTTCCTACTTCACACTTCCTGTTGAGGGTAAGTACGATGTTACATATGATTATGTTGACGGCGCAATTACAATGCCTTCGGCAAGCGGTGACGGAATGAACGGTTATTTTGTTCTCGGTTTGTCGGTTGCAGGTCTTGCGGTGACAATGTTTACGGGTTATGCAATCTATTACGGAAAAGGTCGTAAAAAACGCAGAGCAAGACGCAGAAAGTAACCCAATATGATTTAACTTGTTAGAACAGGTGATTTTTTAATCATATGTTTCTTTCATAGAAAACCTCTTTGACTGCTACGGACACCGTTGTTAGCCGGTGTCTGCCATGCAGCCACCCAAATTCAGTTTAACCATTCGGTTAGAATATAATTACATATATTAAATCAAACACAAAGGAGAAAGAAAAATGAAAACTACAAAGAAAATCTTTGCAGCAGTTCTCGCAGTAATGATGATCGCTCTCATGATCCCATTCTCAGCAAGCGCTGCTACAACACTTACAGTATCATGCGACCCTAATGCCGATACAACAGTTAATAAAGCCGACTATGTTGGTACTTATGAGTACAAATTCTTCAAGCTCGCAACGGTTGATACTACAACAGGTACAGTAACAGTTGAAGATGCTTATGCAAGCAACGCTGCTCTTGTGGACGCTCTCAACTCAACAGAAACAAACAAGAGTCAGAACATCATCACAATTTGTGATGGTATGTCATGGACAGGTACAGCTGCTAAGACTGTTACATTCAAATATGACGGTTCAGCAGATGTTCCTACACAGCAGATTACAGACCTTGCAGACGGTATCTATTATGTATACTGCTCTAAGAAGCCTGGTACAGTTAAGTCTGTACAGGGTTCACTCATCTCACTTCCTTACTTCGATGGCACAGACTGGAAATACAATTATGAAACAGTAAACCTTGCTTCAAAGATTAATGTTTCAGGTATCACAGTTACAAAGACAGTTGAAGACAGCAAAGTTGGTACACAGAAGAACGCTGAGTACACACTTACAGCTTCAACAGCAGGTTCAACAACTAACAAGGTTGGCACATATGCAATTGTTGATAACATGGACAACGCTCTTTCACTCATTGACAGTACTGTAAAGGTTTACTTTGTTAAAGAAGGTGTTGAAACACCTGCAGAGGACGGCGACTTCACAGTAGTTCCTGGTTATGCTTATAAAGATGCCACTGGCAATGAAGCAACAGCTACATTCGCAGTCGTTGCATCAGATGCACTCCTTCAGGGTGACAAGTTCTACGGTTATGACACAATCAAGGTAACATTCTCAGCTAAGGTAAACGCTGATATCGCTGAAAAAGTTACTACAGACCTCCCCAACACAGACGGTCTTTACTATGGTAATGAAGGCAACTTCACATACAAGCCAGGTAATAATACTGTAAATGTTGCAACTGCAGGTCTTGATGTAACAAAGGTTGACGGTAACGCAACATCAACAAAGCTTGCAGGCGCTGAATTCACACTTTATAAGGATTCAACATGCACCGAGGCAATCGTAGTTGAAGGTGAAACTGTTAAGGCAACAACAACAACTAACGGCAACGATAAGTTCTACTATGGCACACACGAGTTCTACTTTACACCTGGCGTTGATTACTTTGTAAAGGAAACAAAGGCTCCTGCAGGCTACAACATCAACTCTACTATATTCAAAGTAACAGCTGTTGCAAAGGCATACACACCAGTTGGTACAGTTGAAAACGGCGCTGCTACAGTAGTTAAGGATTACCCTGTAACTGTTCCTCAGACAGGTGGTATGGGTACAATGATGTTCTATGTTGGCGGTGCAGCACTTATCGCTTGTGCAGGCGTTCTTCTCTTTGTTCTTAAGAGAAAGAAAGCAGCTAAATAATTAATCGAATATCTTTATCTTAAAATCTGTGATATGATATATGTAATTTTCAGGGGATGCGGCAACGCATCCCCGTTCTATTTTGGCTTTATTTAATGAATAATGAATAATTAAGGTGGCGGTGTTCCACACCGCATTTGTATATGCTAAAACCGCCTCCACCCGTCGCCAACGGTGCAAATTATATGTTAAATCAAATTTTATAAATGTTGCAAACCACCACAATGTTACGCTCGGGCGGAATATGTTTTGGCATTGCACAAACTATCTTCACGAACTGGGACTGCGGCACGCAGTTGCGATAAATAGTAAAATATAGTATAATAACAACGGAACAAAACACGCAGAAAAGGAAAATTTTATGAAACGAAAGCTGTCAATTTTACTAATAGTTTTAATATTCGTTGCAGGAATCGGCATAATGAGCTATCCGCTTGTCAGCTCCGCAATTAATAACTATGTCAGTCGAAGCAGGGTTAAGGAGTACACCAACAGGGTTGCTCAGATGCCGAGTGAGAAAACTCAAAAAATGTTTGAAGAGGCTGCTAAGTACAATAACAGCCTTTCAAATAATATGATAATTACCGACCCGTTCGACGAAAAGGCTTTTCAGAAAATCGGCGCAAATTATGAGAAAACTCTCAATGTTGATGATAACGGTCTTATCGGCTATATTGATGTGCCGAAAATCAATGTTTACCTGCCGATTTATCACGGCACAAGCGAAGAGGTTCTTTCCAAAGGTGCAGGACATCTTCAAAATACTTCCCTGCCTGTCGGCGGTACTAGCACACATTCCGTAATTTCTGCCCATTCGGGTTATCCGGGCGAAACGTTTTTTGATTACCTCACCGATATGAAAGTCGGCGATGAGTTTTATGTTCATATCCTCGACAGAACGCTGAAATATGAGGTTGATCAAATCGAAGTTGTTCTCCCCTCGGAAATCAATTCCTTGCGGATTGTTGACGGAGAAGACCTTGTAACGCTCCTCACCTGTACCCCATACGGCGTTAATACTCACAGACTTCTCGTGCGTGGCAAGCGTGTCGATTATGACGATACAAAGTATATTGAAACGGGCGAGTCGCTTGCAAAGTTTGATAACGGTTACATATTTTTTCTCGGTTACAAAATCCCTTATGCAGTCGCAATCGGCATAATTGTCGGCTTTGTTGCACTTGTTGTGTTTGTGGTTGTATTTCTGCTCAAGCGTAAAAAGAAGAAGTCAAACGGTGCAAAACGGCTGAGAGATGACTTGGCTGACGAAAATCAGAATGATTCGGGTGGTGATTCCGATGATTAAAAAAATACTTACGGGTGTGGCAATAGCAATGCTCGTTGTCGGAATAGGTCTTGTCGCATTCCCCCCTATATCAAATTTTATCGGAACACAGATTTCAAACGGTGAGGCTGACGGCTTTGATACCCGTGTTGAAGAAGCTGAGGACGGCTCTTTTGAACAGGCGGTCAAGGACGGCAAGGTTGACGAAGAGGGTTACAAAATTGACAGGGACGGCAAGCGTACCTCCAAACAGCCCGTTGTTTTCAAGGCTGACCTCGACAGACTTTTCAATGACAGCGTTGCCTACAACAAAAAACTTGAAACGAACCAGTATGAAATGCTCCGCAACGATACCTATTCACAGGCTGCCGTCAATCTTGAGGATTACGGCATAACGGACGGCATTTACGGCTATGTTACCGCTGAAACAATAAATATGCGTCTGCCGATTTACCTCGGTGCTAACAGCTCAAATATGAGCTACGGTGCGGCACATATGAGTGCAACCTCATTGCCGATCGGCGGTAAGAATACAAACGCAGTCCTTGCAGGTCACACGGGATACATCGGTCGAATATTCTTTGACAATCTCCGCAACCTCAAAATCGGTGACAGGGTTTCAATCACAAATTATTGGGATACACTCAATTACAAGGTCGTTGAAACCAAAGTCAATAAGCCGAGCGAATCAGGCGACTGCTATTTGCAGAAGGACAGAGATTTGCTCACGATGTTTACCTGCATAAGTGACGGCAACGGCGGTTTTGACCGTTACTATGTAATATGTGAGCGTGTGTCATAATTTACAGCAGACTGCATCACGATGCAGTCTGTTTTTTTTGTTTAAAGACCAATTGTTTAAAACAGAAATGACCGAGTATTTTGTCTGTCATTTGTAATAGTTAATATTTGAAAAATACGCATATATTGCCGTAAATGCCGAATTTATTTTAAAATTATTGACATAAGAAAAATAGATTGATAAACTTAGACAAGTATTAACAATTGAGAGGTATAATATGAAGTTGAATCTTCCGAAAAATCAAAAGTATTATTATTGGACTGTTATAGATTTGCTTGCTTCATCCGCAAGCAAGCGTTACAAATATGAGTTCAATAATACAAGCGGTGAAGATGCAACTGTTTTGCAGAAATATGTTGTCGGTTCGGACAGATAAACAATAAAAACGGAGGAAAAACAATGAAAAATATAATTAAAAAAATAACTGCAATCGCAATGTGCGGTGTGCTTACCGTCGGTTCGGTTCTTATGACAGGTGCGGTAAGCGAGGATGAAAATCACAAGGACTTTGAAGTTACAGGTACAACGCAGAAAATCTCAAACAATCAGATTTTTGTGACAACAACGGGATACACTGAAAATACCGATAAAAATTTCGGTGCAAAGTTCCAAACAACCGAAGAAAAGGATTACGATATATGGTTTAAGGATTGTATCAATGCACCGAAATTTGTAAATCTTCCAAAGGGCGAAAAATTCGTAAAATATATGATGACGCAGGGGCACGGTTATTTCGGTAATGTTCAGACATTCTATCAGTTTGACAAAACAGGCGGTGAATATGTCAAGGTGAAAATTAAGCTTTCCGATTTTTCCCGTCTGTTCAATGAAAACGGAACAATGACTTCTGAGCTCAGCGACGGTTCTTACAAGGATTTTGATTTTACATACGAGGATTTCGGAACTGACAGCATCGGTGTTAATTGCTATGCGGAATCCGGCGCATATGCGACAAGCGGAGGTGCGGTAACATCCTTTGCCCCCGATAAGGACGGCTATGCTGAAATATATGTTTCAAGACAGCTTGGCGTAGATACAAAAGTAATGTCATACCGCTATTGCAGACTTAAAGACGGAGCTCATTGTGATTACGGAATAATCGGAGATACTCTGGTCGGTTTAACTTGCGGTGATACGGATTTAAACGGATACATTTCTGTTACTGATGCAACGCTTGTTCAAAAATATGTTGTAGGTATTGAGGACTTTGACAAGCTTCAGCTTTTTAACAGCGATGTAAACGATGACGGTGAAATCAGTGTTGTTGACGCAACCTTGATTCAGAAGTATATTGTAGGGTTGAGTTAAATAAAAATTTCATGTAAAAGCAAACTGACGAAGTAATGGTACAATCTTTTTGATAAGACAGATTATATATATGTCGCCAATTACACACAACTTCCATAACATCAACTGATTTTGCGAAAACATAAAATTCAATCAAATCGGGCGTCCAATGAGCGCCCCTACTGATAGAAAGAGGAAAAACAATGAAAAGTATAATCGAAAAATTAACTGCAATCGCAATGTGCGGTGTGCTTACCGTCGGTTCGGTTCTTATGACAGGTGCGGTAAGCGAGTATGAAGATCGCAAGGACTTTGAAGTTACAGGTACAACGCAGAAAATCTCAAACAATCAGCTTTTTGTTACAACAACGGGATATACCGAAAATACGGCAAAGAATTTCGGGGCAATGTTCATATCAACGGATTATCAAAAGTACAGCGTGATGTTTAAGGACTGTATTGATGCACCGAAGTTTGTAAATCTCCCGAAAAATCAGGAATTTACTCGCCATATGATAACAGCGGATAATCGTTATTTTGGTAATACGGGTATGAAATTCAATTATGATTCAACAGGCGGAGAATATGTTAAGATAAGGATTAAACTCTCCGACTATTTTCCTGATGTCTTTAATGATGATGGCACAATGACCGGAAAACTCAGCGATGGCACATACAAGAATTTTGACTTTACATATGAGGATTTCGGTACAGACAGCAGCGGCAAACCTTGCTATGCAACCTCGGGCGCATATTTTGTCAGCGGAGGTGCGGTAACATCTTTTGTCCCCGATAAGAACGTCTATGCGGAGTTTTATATTTCAAGACAGCTTGGCGAGGATACGGGCCTTATGGCTTATAAATATTGCAGACTTAAAAACGGCGCAGAGTGTAAAACAACGATTGGTGGCAAATTGAACTGCCTGACTTGCGGTGATGCATATCCAGACGGAAACATTACGGTTGGAGATGCAACATCTGTTCAGAAATATGTTGTAGGTATTGTAAAATTCGGCAAGACTCAGCTTTTTAACAGCGATGTAAACCATGACGGCGAAATCAGTGTTGTTGACGCAACCTTGATTCAGAAGTATATCGTTGGGTTGATTTAAACAAAAATTACATATAAAAGCAAATTGACGAAGTAATGGTACAATCTTTTTGATAAGACAGATTGTATATATATGTCGCAAATTACACACAACTTCCATAACATCACATAATCTTATTTAAACATAAAATTTAATCAAAACGGTTGTCCGATAAACACCCCTGCTGATTAAACAAAAACAGTCGGGAAGACAATGCTTTGCATTTCGCAAATTGTCTTCCCGACTTTAATTTTACATTTTTAGTTATAGAGTTCTGCTCGGGCATTTTATTTTCGCCCTTATAAATACTATCTGCACGAACTGGGAACGGCGGCTCGCCGTTAGTGTCTGTATTCGTTTAAGATATCGTCAATTTCGCTTTCGTTCGGATCTTGCTTTCTGTCAATACCGGAAAGGTACTTGTCATAGTCAAAATCATCGTCATCTGCTGTTTCGATTTTCTGCGGTGCAGGCGACGGTCTGCGTGCAGGCTTGCGTTCCTGTCTGTAAGGTGCTTTTCTTTCGGACTTTTTGCTTGATGAAGTCATGTTCTCAAGCTCTTCCTTTTCACGGCGCTTTGCCTCAAGAAGCATTTCCTCTGCTTCTTCCTGTTCTGCCTTTTCTTTCTGACGGCGCTTGTCACCGAAAGCAAGGTCGCCGAGGAAAAGTCCGAAAATTCCGGCAACAAGATAAACTACGAGGAGAATAAGGTTTGTTGAAAGTGTGCTTGAAGAAAATCCGCCGTTGTAGATGAGCATACTCGGAAGATAAATAATCGGCGCAATGAGTGCAAAGAGAAAGTCAAGTCCGTGTTTTGAGCAGTAGTGTGCCGAACAGCCGATTGCTGTAATCGGGAACACAAAGTCATATGCAACGGGTGAAAACTTCTGCATTGCGCCCGGAATAAACACAAGCGGCAACAGCATATAAACAAGCAAAATTATTACCGCATAGGGAACATATTTTTTAACCATATCTGTCATAACGGTTAATCTCCAATCTTTGAAATTTTATTTTAAATCATGCATATTTATTATACATTGATACACTTCAAAAAGCAAGAAATATTATACCGAGTTACCAAGCTGTTACAGAGGATAATGTAAAATGTTTGCAAAGTGGATTTTTAGCGGATAAATCCGTTGACATCGGACATAAAAAAGAATAAAATAAATATGTACGGGCTTTTGCCCGAATTTAAATGCGAATGAGGTGAAAACTTAATGGACGCAGACGGTAATAAAGGCGCTGTACCCGGGCGAAGTTGCAACAGAATGTGCGCTTGTGCGTTCATTTTGTTTTATTGATTTTGCTTTGTATTTTTATTTTAATTTGAATTGATTTAATTTAATACTCAGGGTGACACCGTCTTTACTTCCAATTGAATTAAAAAGGAGGAAAAGATGATGGAACAGGTTAACGTAACCCTTACCGAAACTATCAAATTGTTGCTTGATGACAAAAAGTTCAGCACTTTGCGTGACATTTTGATTACGATGAAACCGTTTGACATTGCTGCGGTTTTTGAAAATCTACAGGATGAAAAAATGCCGATTCTGTTTCGTATTCTGCCAAAGGAGCTTGCGGCGGAAACCTTTGTCGAAATGGATGACGAAACTCAGGAATTCCTTATCCACGGCTTCAGCGACAGCGAACTGAAAGAGGTTGTCGATGAGTTATTTGTCGATGACGCCGTTGACCTTATTGAGGAAATGCCTGCCAATGTTGTAAAGCGTATTTTAAGACAGGCCGACAAGGATATGAGAAAGCAGATTAACGAGCTTTTGAAATATCCCGAGGACAGCGCTGGCTCGATTATGACAACCGAGTTTATTGTGCTTCGTCCCGATATGACGGCTGAAATGGCTATTAAAAGAATCAGAAGAACAGGTGTTGACAAGGAAACAATCTACACCTGCTATGTAACCGATGCCAACAACAAGCTTATCGGTATTACCACCGTAAAAGACCTTTTGCTTGCCGAAGATGACGAGCTTGTAAAGTCGATTATGGAGGAAAATGTTATCTCGGTAACTACTCTTGCCGATCAGGAGCAGGTTGCCCAGATGTTCTCAAACTATAACTTCCTTGCTCTTCCTGTTGTTGATAACGAAAACCGACTTGTCGGTATCGTAACAATTGACGACGCTATTGATGTTATTCAGGAAGAGGCTACCGAGGATATCGAAAAGATGGCAGCCGTATTGCCGTCTGACAAACCGTATATGAAAACAAGCGTTTTCGGTCTGTACAAAAAGAGAGCGCCGTGGCTGCTTATACTCATGCTTTCGGCAACCTTTACAAGTGCGATTATCTCATCATTTGAAGCTGTGCTTGCAAATGTTTTGATTCTCTCATCGTTTATCCCGATGATTACGGGTTCGGGCGGTAACGCAGGTTCTCAGGCGTCGGTTTCCGTAATCCGTGCGTTGTCGCTCGGTGAAATTCATTTCAGGAGCATTTTCCTTGTGCTGTGGAAAGAATTCAGGGTGTCAATTCTTTGCGGTATTACCCTTGCGGCGGCAAACTTTGTAAAACTGCTTTTGTTTGATCTCAACGGTCAGGAAAACGCATTTATGATTGCCCTTGTAATTTCGCTTACGCTTGTCGGCACAATTATTATGGCAAAGCTTGTCGGCAGCAGTCTGCCTCTTTTGGCAAGCAAGGTCGGCTTTGACCCTGCCGTTATGGCGAATCCGCTCATTTCAACAGTCTGCGACTCGCTTTCATTGCTTATCTATTTCGGCGTTGCAAAGTTGATTTTGCATCTGTGATTTTTTTAAAATTGAAAGTTGAAAATTGCGGTCGGCGGTGTGCCACCGCAATCTATTCGAGAAGATACTCGGATAAAGGAATTGCATCAGATGCCCGAATACGGCATTGATGCAATTTTTGCTTTATTGTGAAAGTAAATTTATACTCTGTAGTGGAGAACACGGTTCGCCACTACAGAATATAATGGTGAATTTGGTTTGTTAACAAAATTATAATTATTATAAAACTCTTTTATATAATTTTTGCTTATACCAAAACTTCCAAAAAAATGATAGCCTTAAACGACAAAACCCACCAAAACAGTATTGTATGCAAAAATTATTTATGCTATAATTAATCAAGTTTAACAAAACCATTACCGAGGTGTTTATATATGAAAATAAGCAATTTATTTAACGGCGGAAAAACAGTTTTTTCTTTTGAAGTATTTCCGCCTAAAAAGACCTCTCCGATTGAATCGGTTTACGGCAAGCTTGAAGAAATTTCGGCTTTAAAGCCTGACTTCATCAGCGTAACATACAGCGCAGGCGGCAGCGGTTCAAAGAGCCGTACCTGCGAAATCGCAACAAAAATCAAGAGAGATTTCGGAGTTGAATCCGTGGCACACCTCACCTGCATTAACAGCACAAAGGCTGATATTGACCGCAACCTTGCGCTTTTTAAAGAGAACGGCATTGAGAATATTCTTGCACTCCGTGGTGACAGGGTTGAAGGTGTTGAACCGCAGAAGGATTTCACTTATGCAAGCGATTTGTGCAGATATATTGTGTCACAGGGTAATTTTGACATTGCCGGCGCTTGTTATCCCGAGGTTCACGGCGAGGCAACCGATGAGGTTGAGGATATTCACAACCTTCGCAAAAAGGTTGAGTCGGGTGCAAGCCATCTTATTTCACAGCTTTTCTTTGACAACTCCGTTTACTATCGCTTTCTTGAAAGAGCGAAGATTGCAGGCGTGAATGTTCCGATTGAGGCAGGTATTATGCCTGTAACAAGCAAAAGTCAGATTGAAAGAATGGTTTCAATGTGCGGTGCAAGCCTTCCTGCAAAATTTGCAAAGATTATGCAGAAGTATGATACAAGGCCCGAGGCTTTGCGTGACGCAGGCATTGCATATGCGGTTGACCAGATTGTTGACCTTATCGCACACGGTGTTGACGGCATCCACCTCTACACAATGAACAACCCGTATGTTGCAAGAAAAATTACGGAGGCGGTGTCAAGTCTTTTATGATAACGCTTGACAGATTAAACCGCAAAGAGGCTATACGCTACCTCGGCGGTGCAGGAATCAGCCTTAATTACCGCATGGATGTGCTGATGGATGAATGCGAAAAAGAAATATTGAAAACAGCAGAGCCGAGATTTCTCTATGTTGAACGCAAAGCTCCGTTTGACGATATTTTACTCGGCAATGATATAAAAAAGCACCTTGAGGGCTGCCACACAGCCGTTATGATGTGTGCTACAATCGGTTCGGAAATTGACAAGATTATCCGTATAAGTCAGATTTCCGATATGGCAAGGGCGGTTGTGCTTGACAGCTTTGCAAGCGTTGCCGTTGAACAGGTGTGTCAAAAGGTTGACGAAATCCTTGCCGAAAAATACAGCGGAAAGTATATGACCTTCCGTTTCAGCCCCGGCTATGGGGACTATCCTATTGAGATGCAGAAGGAGTATCTGAGAATACTTGACGCTCCGAGAAAAATAGGTCTTACAACAGGCGACAGCTGTTTGCTTGTGCCGTCAAAGTCGGTTACGGCGGTTCTCGGAATTTCAGACAATCCGATTGAACGAAGAAAACGAGGGTGTGCAATTTGCAGTATGAAAGGCAAATGTCGCTTCAGAAGAAATGGGGAACATTGTGGTGTTTAAGAATTTTTCAAACTTTAGTGAATATCTCAACCAAAAGAATTTTATTCTGCTTGACGGTGCAACAGGAACTCTCATTCAGAAAAGCGGTGTAAAGTACGACCATGTGCCTGAGGTGCTGAACATTACTCACCCCGAGCTTATCGAGAGCTTTCACAGGAGGTATATTGATGCCGGATCTGACATTGTGTACGCAAACACCTTCGGTGCAAATGCCTACAAGCTTCAGGACAGCGGTTACAGCGTTGAAGAAATCATCGGCGCCGGTGTTAAGATTGCAAGAAAAGCCGTTGAGGGTACAGACACCCTCGTTGCCCTTGATATCGGTCCGATAGGTCAGTTGCTTGAACCTGCCGGTTCAATGAAATTTGACGAGGCTTATGAGTATTACAAACAGCAGATTCTTGCCGGTAAAGATGCCGATGTCATAGTTTTTGAAACAATGACCGACCTTTACGAGCTTAAAGCCGCAGTCCTTGCCGCAAAAGAAAACTGCGATAAGCCTATCCTCACAACAATGACCTTTGAGAGAAACGGACGAACATTTACGGGTGTATCCCCTGCCTGTGCGGCTGTCACTCTTACAGGACTCGGTGTTGACGCTCTCGGTGTCAACTGTTCACTCGGTCCGGATGAGCTTGAACCCGTTGTTTCCGAGATGTCGAAATACACAAATCTTCCCCTTGTAATCAAGGCTAACGCAGGCTTGCCAGATCCTAACAGCAACGAGTACAACATTATGCCCGACAAATTTGCCGAGTGCGTTTGTTCACTCCTCAAATACGGTGTTAAGGTTATCGGTGGATGCTGCGGAACGAATCCCGATTATATTGCAAAAATTAAGTCAGAGGTTGCCGACAGAGAATATCAGCCTCAGACAAAAAGCGTTGACACAACCGTTTGCAGTTCAACGACGGTTGTTGAAATCAACGGTCCGAGAATTATCGGTGAAAGAATTAACCCCACAGGCAAAAAGCTGTTTAAGCAGGCGCTTGTTGAAAATAATATTGACTATATCCTCACTCAGGCTCTCAGTCAGGTTCAGGGCGGTGCGGAAATTCTTGATGTCAATG
>OLNE01001731.1_pt1 | contig 14977 bp, 9 predicted proteins | sample 1672431 | NCBI WGS metagenome assembly OLNE01 (sample SAMEA3136685, study PRJEB25190) | human gut metagenome | reverse complement strand
GTGCCCGCAGGCGCGCCGCTTCTATAGGGGCCGCCGCGCTCGACGCGTTGCCGTTGGGTTGTTGCGGCCGAACAAGAGACATATGAAAGGGAAACCATGAAGAAGATCACGTTTGAAGATGTGCGCGTCCCGCTTGACGTCATGCCTGAGTACAAGGACACCTATCGCGAGAACTTCCTGGCTGCCACCCGCGGCACCGGCAGGCTCATGCTGTACGCCTGCGACCAGAAGTTCGAGCACCTCAATGCCGATTTTTATGGCGAGGGCATTGACGAGAGCGACGCCGATCCCGAGCATCTCTTCAAGATTGGTGCCAAGGGTTGCATCGGCGTGCTCGCTGCCCAGCGCGGCCTCATCGCCCGCTACGGCGCCGACTATCCCGACATTAACTACCTGGTCAAGATGAACTCCAAGACCAACCTGGTCAAGACTTCCCAGGCCGATCCCTACTCGCCGATGCTTTCCGACCTCGACGCTGTGCTCAACATGCGCGAGATGGGCGCCAACATCGTGGGCGTGGGCTACACCATCTACTTGGGCAGCGAGTTTGAGGCCCAGATGGTCGAGGAGGCCGGCCAGCTCATTGCCGACGCCCATGCCTACGGCCTGCTCGTGGTTCTTTGGATCTACCCGCGCGGCAAGGCCGTGACCAACGAGAAGGCCGCCGACCTCATTGCAGGCGCTGCCGGTGTCGCCGCCTGCCTGGGCGCCGACTTCGTGAAGGTCAACCCGCCCAAGGAGGAGGGCAAGAAGTCTGCCGAGCTCCTCAAGCAGGCCAGCAAGGCTGCTGGTCGCACCGGCCTTGTGTGCGCCGGCGGTTCTACCGTTGACGCCGAGACGTTCCTTACGCAGCTTTGGGAGCAGATCCATGTGGGCGGTGCTGCCGGCAACGCCACGGGCCGCAACATCCACCAGCGCAGCCTTGACGAAGCCGTGCGTCTGACGCGCGCCATCAGCGCCGTCACCTTCTCCGACTACGATCCCCAGGAGGCCCTCGACGTGTTCAAGGGCATCGACCCTTACACCGCGCCTGAAGCGGAGTAGGACGGTATTTGTGGAGAGTTCTCCACAACCGGCACTTTTCGAAGAAAGTGCTTGCGCTAGGAGAGGAGAGCGCGTAATATTACTCCTCGCACCGCAGCCCACGGGGGTGTAGCTCAGTTGGGAGAGCACTTGACTGGCAGTCAAGGGGTCAGGGGTTCGAATCCCCTCATCTCCACCACGTGAATCCTGAAGCCTGAGGCCATGCGGTCTCGGGCTTTTTTGTTTACGCTACAAGGCAAGCAAGGTGCCATCCGTGGTATCCTGCCATCTCACAGGGGGAACTATTCGCCGCGGTGCCCCTGTGGCGCCGCTTTCGCTTCCAAGGAGAGTGGCTAGAACATGCATGAGATGGCTCTTGTCCGCAACGTGGTGGACATTGTGGTTGAGCAGGCTGAGAAGTCCGGCGCCGCCGAGGTGAAGACCGTCTACCTCACCATCGGTCAGGGTCGTGACGTCGTCGTTGAGTATCTCGACGGCCTGTTCCAGTTCCTGGCTCGCGGCACGGTGGCCGAGCACGCCGAGCTTGTGGTGCAGACCACGCCCATGACGGTGAAGTGCAACCAGTGCGGCTTCATCTTCCCCATCAACGTCTTTAAGCAGGAGACTTGGATGTGCCCCTCCTGCAAGGCCGAGAAGGACTACAAGCTCAATTCGGGCATGGAGTTCATGATCAATCGCATCGAGGTTGTGGGCCACAAGCCGACCGAGGATGCCGCGCGGCAAGAAGTCGCTTCCGAGCAGGAAGCTGCTGCTGAGTAAGGATGTCACGACCTGCGTGAATGTCGCGGTTGCACGGGAGATATAGCCTGGTGCGAGCGGTCGCGGTTGAGCGGGCATGTGCGCATGGCGCTGTGAATGCTTACGGGTGCCCACCGACAAGACACTGATTAGGCAAAAGCCCGTCTGTCTCGTGTGTGAGGCAGGCGGGCTTTTTGGTACTTGAGGCAGGATGGCTGGTGTCGCCTCGCACTACAGCCTTGCGTAGCGCGAGCGGATGAGTTCGTGCAGGGCCTGCTTGTCGGCGCGGGTGAAGCGGTAGCGCACCTCCTGCGGCTTGCCGGGACGTGCGGGGTCGGGCTGCTCTACGCGCACGAAGGCAAGCTCGACATCGTCGAAACCCTGGGTGAGCGCGACGTAGGCGTAGCAGCGAGCCTGCAGGTCGTGCTTGGCGCGCAGATCGTCGGTTGTCTCGGCTGCGCTGCCGCCCGTCTTGTAGTCCACGATGAAGGCGCGGCGAGGCTTGTCCTGCTGCGTCGGGGCGTCGTGGCACAGCAGGTCCATGGCGCCTTCGAGGTGGATGGGCTCGCCCTGAGTGCCCTGCAGCGCCACGTAGAAGGGGGCTTCGGGTACGAGTACGCCAAACGTTGCTGCCTGCGCGGCAGCGTCGCTTGCCATCCAATGAGCGCAGGCACCCTTGAGCGCGCTCAGCTCTCCCGCGGGTGCGCCCCAGGTTGCCAGGCAGGCGCGCAGGCGCTCGTCGGCGAGCATGGTAAGTGCCGTGTCGCCGGCGCCTTGGCCCTTGCGCCATGCGAGGTCTTCGGCCATGAGTTGGCAGGCCTGGTGCAGGGCGCTGCCGAAGGCGGTGGCGCTTGCGTGGTGGGGCCGTGCCGGCACGACTGTCGGTTCCTCGTCGGTTTCCACGGGCTGCGCCTCGGCCTTGTCTTCTTGCTCGGCCTCGGCGTCGTGCGCGGCGATGCTGCTGTAAGAGAACGTCGCAGCCCGTGCGGGGTTGTAGGGCAGGCGCGTGGGTTCCAAATCGCTCAGGTACTCGCCGCACCTCGGTGCCTCGGGAACGGTGCAGGTCGTAGGCGCATTGTCGCAGGCCTCCCCCTGCGTCTGGGCCCCGTCCGCCTCTTGCCCCTCGACGATGACGTTGCCGTCGAGGTCGAGCACGAGCTTGGCATAGTCCACGATGGCAGGGGTCGTGCCTGCGTAGTCGATGCCATCCGGCACGCTGTGCCAGGGGCCGTCTTGGCCGAACAGGCTGCACCGCAGGTCGTTGATGCAGTCGTCTTTTTCCATCTGCTTGGAGCTGTCGGCGTAGTTCACGGCGATGACGAGGGCCTCGCGCGGGCGGGTTGCGCCTACGTAGAACTTGCGGCGCTGCTCAGCGAGCTCCTCGGCGTCGTGATATGCCTTGAGCGACGTGCTCATGCCGCCCGCGGTGATGTCCTCGTCTTCGAGCGCCAGGGGCTCTTCGAGCATGCCTGCCTCAGCGAGCCCGTTGACCATGGTCTCGCTCAGCTCGGGTGCCCGGTTCTTCTCGGTCTCAGGTTTTGAGTTCCCCGGTTTCAGTGAGAGGTACAGGCGCCCGTTGGCGCATTCGAGGGTGAGCGGGCTTGGGTGGCCGCCGTTTGAGCCGTTGAAGTCGGCGAGGGCCACGATGGGATACTCGAGCCCCTTCGAGCTGTGGATGGTGAGGATGCGCACGGCGTCCTGCTCGTCGGTGTTGAGCGAACCCGGGCGCTCGGTGATGCCCCCGTCGATCATCTGGGAGTAGATGTCGCTGACCTGTGCGGGCCCTGCCAAGGGGTTGTCACGCTCGATGCTCTCCACCATGCGCAGGGCCTTGAAGAAGTTGGCCGCCTGGGCCATGCCTTGCGGTCCCTGCTCTTGCAGGCGGGGCAGGTAACCCGACTCGACGGCGATCTCGTTGAGGCAGCTGCTCATCTGGGAGGTACTGACCCTGCGTGCCGCATGCGCGAAGACACGTGCGGCAAGTTGGACGCGCGGCGATAGGGCGGCGCTTTGCGAGCCCGCCTGTTGCTTGTCGAGACAGGCGAGCATGCCGTACCAGAAGTTGCGTCTCTTGCCTTCGGGGGACGTCGCGAGCGCCAGGAGCTCGTCGCATCCCAGCCCAAAGACCTCGCTTGTGAGTGCGATGTCCAGGGCGGCGTTGTCCAGCGGGTTTGCCAGGGCGGCGCATAGAGAGGCGACCGTGCGTGCCTCGGCTGTGTCTTTGAATCCCGAGCCGCCCGTGATGGTGCATGGGGCGCCGTGCCGGCGCAGGGCCTGGGCATAGACCTCGGCGTTTGTCATGCGCCCAAGCAGAATGACCATGTCAGCCCAGCGGCAGTTTGCCGAGCCGGTCTCATGGAGGGTGCAGAAACGTTTGGCGATGGCCTGCGCCTCGTAGGCGATGCGGTCGTCGGTTTTGGCGTTTTTAGCTGCCTTGCTGCTGTTTGACGCTGTCGCGACAATCTCGATGCGGGGCACCTCGGGGAATGCGTTGCGGGGGTTTTCTGCATGCTTCTCGTCGAAGCCGAGCTTGATGAACTCGTTGTCGCCAAACACACGCTCCTGGCTGAAGACCTTGTTGACGAAGCGGATGATGTCGCCGTGCGAGCGGAAGTTGCGGTCGAGCTCGCATGCGAGACCCCCGGCGCCCTCCAGCTCCCGCATGTGCCGCTTGTGCGCGAGGTAGGTACTCACGTCGGCCCCGCGGAAGTGGTAGATGCTCTGCTGGGTGTCGCCTACGGTGCAAAGGCGCTGGTCGCCGTCGGTGAGATGCGAGATGAGGGCGATTTGCAGCTCGCTTGTGTCCTGGAACTCGTCGACCACGATGAGGCGGAAGCGGTCGCGGTAGCGGGCCTCCACCTCGGGCAGATTCTCAAATGCGTCGAGCGTCTTGGTGATGAGGTCGTCCTGGTCGAGTACACCCATGGCGGATTTATGCTGCTCGTAGAGGCGCTGCACCTCGCACGCAAGTGCGTAGAGACCCTCGCGCGCGGTCGCTGCCAGGCCCATCTCACATTCTGCGAGGAGTCGGAGAAGGGACTGGCGGAACACATACCCGGCAAGCTTGAAGTCCTTTGCCGTCGTGGAGGGGGAGGGGTTGTCAAAGATGTACCCATAGACATCGGCATACGAAGGGTCGTCCTGACAGCGGAGCCTGTCGAACGTGCGGATGCCGTACGGTCCTTCTGCCATGTCGCGCACGGCAGGGATGAACGTGTTCGTCGGCTTGCCGCTGTTGTCTATGCCGTCCCGCGCCGCAGTGTCGATGTCGATGATTGCCTCGTACATCTCCTGTGCGATGTCGCGAGCGGGCATGATGGGGGCCATGACGACCGAGCTGAGCCCGCCTCGCACGTTTGTGGCCTTCCCGAGCAGGTCAAACATCATCTTGCGGGTCTCGTCGTTGTCATATTCGTCGAGGAACGCGTCAAACCCGCCGTCGGAGTTCCTGACGGCCTCGTCGAGACAGGCTGTGAGCAGCCTGTTCTTGTCCACGTCGCCTATAAGGCCGAACGCCGGGTCCAGGCCGAGTTCAAGGGCGTTTTCATGCAGGATGCGCGAACACATGCCGTGGATGGTGGAAATCCAACATGCGTCGACCTTGAGCGCCTGCTCGGGCATGCGCTCCTGACGCAGCTTGTTGCGCACGCGTGCCTTGATCTCGGCCGCGGCCGCCTCGGTGAAGGTGATGGCAAGCACCTGGTCGATGTCGGTGACGCCGGAGAGCTCGGGATTGAGCAGGGCATAGGCGATGCGCTGCGTGAGCATGAACGTCTTGCCCGATCCGGCGCCGGCGCTTACGAGCAAGGGGCCGTTCACATGTTCGACGCAGGCACGCTGCTGGGGGGTGAGGGTGCTCAGGTCCATGGTTACTTTGCCTCCCTAGGGCAGCTGCCGGCAAGCGGGCAGTAGCTGCATGAATCCTTCTCAAAGCGCGGGCGCGCCACAACGCGTCCCTCGCGAAGCTCGGCGATTGCCTCGGCTGCGGCCTGCTCGACGCGTGCCATCACGAGCTCGACACCCGGCGTTCCGTCAATCCCCTCAAAAGGGACGCAGTATTTGCGCTGCAGGTAGAAGCCGCGTTCCTCGGGAACGAGCCCGGAGTGGGCCATGTTGAGGAAGCCGGCGCACTCGGGTTTCTTGTATGAGACGTACAGGCCTCCCGCCAAGTTGCGCTCGGGCATGAGTTGCTGGACGGCGGCCATGTACATGATGATCTGCGAGTGTTGGGGCAGCGGGTCGAGCGTGGAGAGGTCATCGGTCTTTTTGGGCTGCACGGGCTTGTGTCCTTTGTGCAGGCTTCCCTTGTAGTCTACGACGAGGACGGAGTTGGTCTGCGGGTTGAGGTCGATGCGGTCGATGATGCCGGAAATGCGCACGCCGCCGAACGTGACGGTGCCGCTCTCCCCGCCGAACTTCCATTCGTTGTAGGTCGGCACGAACCCTTCCGGCATGAACTGCTCGCGCTCAAGGCACCTGACCAGCCTGTAGCGGTAATCGCGCAGACGCGCCTTTTCCAGCTCCGTGATGGGGATGAGGGGACGCTCGGCCTGGGGTTGCGCGTCGCAGGCGTATTGGAAGCTCTCGTCAAAGACGTCCGTCCATACCTCGCGCGGCGTGTCGGCTGTGATGCGTGCGATGCCCGTGCGCTGCCCCAGCAGGTCGTGGAAGCGCTCGAGCACCAGATGGCAGAACGTGCCGCGCGAGCGGGGGTCGCCAAAGGGGATGTCGAGGTCGTCGGAAGGAAGCTTGCGCTCGTGGAGCCAGCGCAGGGGGCAGTTGATGAGCGCCTCTAGGCTGCTGGGCGACCAGAGCGTGTCGGGGCTGGCAAACGAGGCACCCAGCGACGGGTCGGCAAGCTCAAAGGTGGCAGGGTCGCACCGCACGAGGGCGGGGGCATACGTCACAGGGCTTGCAAGCTGGGCGAACGTTTCCTCGCCCATGCCCATGGCGTTGATGTCACCCGATATGGGCAGACCCGTGGTGCGGTCGAGGCCGTCGATGTCGGACGGGTCGTCGCGATAGCAGTCCACAAGCTCCTCAAGCAGGGCGCAGGGTCGCAGGGGTTTTGCTTCCTCATCGGCCAAGACGCGCTCCACCACTATGACGTCACGTGCCGCCTCGATGCACGAGCGGAAGGTACGGCGCAGCTGCGCTATCTGACCAGGACCAGACACGATGCCGAGGGCCTGCCATAGGCTCGTTTTTGCGTCGACGCGCTCGCGCAGGGGGTAGACGTCTGCCGTGAGGTCGCACAGGATGACGGCGCGCGCCTTCAGGGCGTCTGCCTCGCTGGGCCTGACGACGCGCACGGCGTTGGGGTTTGCCTGCAGCACGCGGGCCTGCTTCTGTGCGCCGATGTCGCTTGTGGGCACGTTGACCCAGCCCACGGGGGCCGAGATGCACTCGAACAGCCAGGCAAGGTCGTCGGCGCTGGGGGCAGATTCCATGAGTTCCCGCCATGTCTCGATGGCGTGGGAGAGGGCCTTGGCGCACGCGCGCTCGAATTGGTCCTGGGGAGAGAGGGGCTGGGGAAGACGGGCCTCAAGCAGGGCGAGGACCGAGTCGAGGTCCTTCGGGGTTGCCATGCCCTCTGTGTCCGCCGCCGCTCCATGGGGATCTGCCGGGGTTGTCGCAGCCGATGACGTTCCATCGGGGTCCGCCGGGGTTGCCTCATCCTGGCCGTCTTGGTTCTGCGCGGCAAGTTGAGCACGAAGCGCCTGGGCAAAGTCGTGCGCGCTTGTCATGCGCAGGCCGCGCCAGTCGCGGTCGAGCTTGAGGGCCTCTGCCAGGGGGATGTGCATATACGGGTTGCGTGCCAGGTCGCTTGCTTGTGCACGAAGGTCGGGCGCAGGCTCGTCGGTGCGTGTCTTCTCGGCTTCCAGCAGGTGCATCCAAGCCAGGACGAAGGCGCTCGCATGGCTGAGCACGAGTTTCTCGGCACCGCTCACTGCCAGGGCGATGCCGCGTGGGGCGTGCTCGGAGAGGGGGCCGCCCAGGGCGCGTGCCGTTTCGAGCGGGTCGTGGGCAACGACGACGATGTCGCGGGCGGCGATTCCGTCGACGTGCACGAGCTGGCCGATTTGACGTGCGAGCAGCTCGCCTTCGGCATAGCGTCCAGCGGGCAGGCATGCGCACAGGGCGCCCGTGGCGGTGACATGTGTGGGATCACCCCCACTGAACAGGGTGTTTGTCAGTTGGATGAGCTCGGGGGAGCGCGCCGAATCGAGCGAGGCCCCTGCCGCCGCCAGGAGGTCTGCCCCTGCCCTGAAAGTGACCTCGACGCCCGCCTCGGTTGCCAGGCCCTCAATCTGCTTGGCGACGTGGCGCTCTGCCTCAAACGCCGCGTTGTCTTCAAGGCATCCCACAAGCGTGACGCCTGAGTGCGTGCATGCCTCGCCAACCAGCGCGAGCGCGGCGCCCTCAAGGTTCCAGCAGCCGTCGATCACGAGGTGCGGCCAGCCGGCCTCGGGCGTGCATGCGGCCAGTTTGCGCATGGCGCTTCCGGGCTCTATCAGTCCATGCGACTGGGCGAGCGCGAAGTAGGCCTTGGCTGCCTGCAGGAGCTCGAGTTGGGCAGGCGTGAGCTGGGTGTCTGCAGGTGCCGGCATGCCTTGCGCGCATGCGTTCTCGAATGCATCCAGCCCGGCGCCTACGCGCACGATACTGGCGAGGCTGCTTACCATGCCGGTCGAGCGCAGGGAGGAAGACGACCAGTCTCCCTGCTCAAGTGCCTTCTTTACCAAAAGGCGGCGCTGTAGGTTGCCGATTGGCGCCCGTCCATCGCCGTAGAGGGCCCAGCGCCCGCCCGCCCAGGTGTCGAGCGTGGCTACCTCCACGCCTGCGGGTCCCTTGCCCGCATCAGCCAGGTGCTGTTTGACAGCCAGGGCGATGTTGCGGGAGGGCACGATCCATGCAACGCACCTGCCCTGCCGCAGCATCTTCTGCACGACGGCATATGCGCACGCCGAGCGCTCATAGCGGTCGTGCGCACTGACAATCTCGAGTCTTCCTGGCATGGGTTGCTCCCTTCCCTGGATACAGTCGAGGCCAGTATCTCACGCGGGCCGGACACAAATTCCCCGCATCGGTGGCTTGTTGCACAAAGCGACATAAAGAAAAGGGGGCCGCGCGGCCTGCACTTCTGTGCTGTCGCGTGGCCCCCTTAGACGCAAGTCTTTATGTCAGGCTATTTGCCTGCGGTCTCGCTTTCAGGCTGTGCTTGGTTTGCTTGGTTGCCTTTTTGCGCACGCGGGCGGTGGCGCTTGGGGTTCTTGGCGCGCAGCTCTGCCTTGCGGGCGAGGTTGGCGCGGCGATTGAGCAGGTTGCGCACGGTGTCTTCCATGCCCAGAGGGATGTAGCTCATGGACTCGAGGTCCTCGGGCAGGTACTCGGCAAGCGAGAGGGGTGCGATCTGCTCGACCTTCTCGGGCGCGGGGCCGGGTTTGGCGATGATGGCGTGCACGGTGGCGCCCATTTGGCACAGGCGCTCCTCGAACTCGGTGGAAACGTTGGCCTGGGGCCAGCTGGGCTCGTTCAAGAGGTCGTTTGTGCAGGCAAGAGGCTCATATCCCGCAATTTGGTACTGCGTGAGCGAGAACTTGAAGAGCGGCTCGGAGTCGGTCTTCTGGCATACCACGCCGTCGGGCGCCAGGATGGAGCGGTAGCCCATGAGGCGCTTGGCGTGGGAGAGCCTGCGCACGGCTGCCTTGCTCTGCGGGAACGGAGCCGAGAAGTTGAGGTGGATGCGTGCCAGCTCGCCGGGGGCGAAGAAGCGGCACACGTCGTCTTGGGTGTCGAGAACGAAGACGGCGTTGTACACGCCCTCCTCGATGGCGCGCTGCGCGGCGAGCACCACGCAGACTTCCTCCACATCGACGCCCACGAAGAGCACGTCGGGCTCGGCCTTGGCGCTCTCGATGGCGAAGCCGCCTTTGCCGCAACCCAGGTCAAGACGGACCTCGCGGGCACGGGGCAGCAGCATCTCGGCCCAGTGGCCGGCACGCTCCTCGGGATCGTCGACGATGGCGTCGGCAAAGAGACGCCTGCGTTCGTCGAGGTTCTTGGGTTTGCGTGCGCGCATGGGCTTGCCTTTCGTTGGGTTTCGAGACGATGTGGCAGAATACCACGCCTATCTCGTGCGCCTGTGCTATAAATGCGTGCATAAGACAAACCCCATTGTGCAGAGAGAGTACCCATGCCAGGTAAGCCCCAGGAAAAGCATGCCATCGACGAGTCGTTTTCTATGAGTGACCTGGGACGCGTCACCCTCAAGAAGGCATGGGGGCATTTCTGCACCATCACCCACCACAAATTGCTCGTGATGCGCTACTGCTTTCGCGTGGGCCTGTACCGCCAGGGCCTCGCACACGACCTGTCCAAGTACTCGCCCTGCGAGTTCATGGTCGGCGTGCGCTACTACCAGGGATTTCGTAGCCCCAACTCGGCTGAGCGCGCCGTAAAGGGGTACTCCGAGGCCTGGATGCACCATAAGGGGCGCAACCGCCATCACTGGGAGTACTGGGTGGACATCAAGGGCAACGGCGACCCCACGATGGAGGGCAAGCCCATGCCCACGCGCTATGTGGTCGAGATGTTCTGCGACCGCATCGCCGCGAGCCGCGTGTACAAGAAGGAGGCCTACACTGACCGCAGCCCCCTGGAGTATTACGAGCTCGAGCATTCTGCCCCTGTTGAGCTGCCCATTCATCCGATGACCGAAGCCCTGCTCAAGCGCTTGCTGGTGATGCTTGCCGAGCAGGGAGAAGAGACGGCGTTTGCCCACGTGAAGCGCGAGATCGTGCGCAAGCGCTACGTCGAGGGCCCCGGCTGCAGGTTTTAGCCAGGCGAAGGGCCCCGGTGCGGCTGTTTTCGGCCACGGACGGCCAGGCGCTCATCATTTAACATACATTTCAATGGTTCAAATGTATGTTAAATCATCAAAAGACCAGTTGGCGTGTTTTTTGAAATCCTGAAATGTATGTTATTTGGTAGAGAAGCTTCGCGAGTCGGCTTTCCCCCATGAAAAAGGCCGACATCCGCAACTGGATGCCGGCCTTTGTTGGTTCACGGCCGTTGCTTGTTACTCGGATTGCGCCTGTGCGTCGGAGTCAGCCGCCTTGCGCGTGCGTGTGCGGTGTGCGCGCGGCTTGGCAGGCGCAGGGTTGTCTGAGCCGACATCCTGAGTGACAGATACGGCCTCGGCAATTGCAGTCTCAGCCGATGCAGGGGCTTGCGAGGTCTCGGTCTTAACCTCGGCGGGAGCTTCCTTTGCCTTGGAGCGTGAGCGTGTCCTGGTGCGCTTGGGCTTGGGGGCGGTGTCGGCCTTGCTCGTAGGGGTGCTATCCGAAACGGGAGCGGGCTGATGGTCGGCCGCAATGTCGTTCTGCGGCTTGATTGCAGGGGTGCGCGCGGCGGCAGGGGCAGGCTCATCTGTGCGCTTCGGTACATCTGAACTGGCAGTATCAATCGGCGTGGCCTCGGTCCTGTCCTTGGTCACATCGCTCTTTTGGTCGTCGGCGGACCGCTCTTGCTTGGACTTCGCGGGGCCATGCGCAGTTTTCTTGGCGGCCTTCTGACGGCGTTCCCGCGCCGTGATAACGACAGGCTCTGCCGCAGGTTCCGTGCTGGGAGTGGCGGAGAAGGAGACGGGTGCATCGACAGTGGACTTCCCGTCGCTGGGTATGACCTCGCTACCAGTAGCGGGAAAATCGGCACGTCCTTCTTGAGCGCTTGTCTCTACCAGGGAAGTCGTCTTTTGGACGTCCTCCTTGGTTACTTGTGCTTGCTTGTCGCCCTGTGCGTTTGCCTGGTTCTTGGGCTTGCGGCTCCTACGGCGAGACTTGGGAGAAATCTTGGAGTCCGAGGAATCCTTTTCATCCGTCTGGTCGACAGGGGAGGCACCTGCAATTGCAGGTAAAGAATCTTTCTCGGCAGCCTCATTGGAGGAGTTTGCTTTCTCCGCCGCGGTCGTATTGCTTGTCTCAGAAGCCGCTGTGCTGGCCTCGGCCGCGGTGCTCGCCTCTTGCTTCTGTTCTCTCTCAGTCGAGGTATCTATCGGTGTCGCGCCTGCGACATCAGCCACTTGCGTTGCATCCGTCGCGTTCGTCGTGTCGTCCGTTTGTACTGCATCTGCCAGGTTTTCTGCCTGAGTTTTTTCCGGCGCACTCTCCTTGGCATCGGCTGCCTTGCGTGCGGCGCGGGAGCGGCGCCTGCGGGCAGAGCGCGACAGCGCACGTGGCTGCTCGGTGTTGTCGTTCGCGGTTTCTTCGATGTCAGCGGCGGGGCCGTCCGCCTCGGTGTTCGCATCGGGCGCGTCGTCTGCCGTGCCATCGTCGGCCACATCCAGCCCCGCGCCACCCGCAGCAAGAGACTCGACATCTACCATCTTGTCTGCCTGGGTCTCACCGTTCGAGCCAAACGCGCCCGCAACCTCCTCCATGCCCGTCGGCATCATGCGGAAGGCGCTTGCGATGTTGTTGGCTGCGTTGTATTCGACGTGGGCGCGCAGGTCATTTGCGATCTGGGCCATCTGGTTTGCCAGCTCGGGCAGGCCGAACGAAAAGCCCAGGTGGATGATACCGTCGGCGTACCCCTTGCGCAAAAACTCGTTGCAGGGTGAGTCGGAAAGCGACAGCGCGGTGCGGTAGATGTTGCTGAACAGGTCGGCCACCTGCACGCCGGCAGAGTACTTGGAGTCCATATAGCGAATCTGCAGGTCGCTTACGAGCGGTTCCTCACGGTGCATGAGGACGTTGCCGATGCTTTCGCACACCATGTCCTCGAAGCTCTCGCGAATGCCGCCGCGCATGTCGAGTGACAGGCGATAGGCGCCGCCTCGCGGCATCTCGTCGCGCTCCAGGTAATAGGCCATGGCTTGGGCGATCATCGAGTCGTAGAGCAGCTCTTTGTCGAGCTTGCGCTCGCAGGCGTTCGCCGCCGCCGGGTCGATGGTGAGCAGGTAGATCTCGAGGTCGTTGTGCTCGAGGATCGTCTTTGCCAAGGCAAGCTTCTGGGCGGTTTTCATCTGCGAGGCCTTAATCTCGGCCTGCGTGGTCCTGTTGCGTGCGATGCAGCCTTCGAGTTTTGCCAGGTCGCTGACGAGCACCATCGCCATGGTAAAGACCTCGTCGCCGAAGCCCAGTGTGCCCGACTCGTCCAGGTACAGGCGCAGCTGCGCCGCCGAAGTGGCGGGGAAGAACATCATGATATGCCTTTCTGCGTACAGCCTCGCAGGTAAACGGTGGCAACGCAGCATCCGAACCGCCATGGTGTCGGGAGCCTTGCCTGGCCGGGGCGTCGAGCCCGGCGGCCATCCGTGCGAGGGCGGATGCGAGAAACTATAGCACGCCGCTTTCGAATCTGCGTGTCGCTCAAGCGCAGTCACACTGTGCCGCAGCGTTGCCGGCACTTTCAAAGAACCTCTGGGCTGGACATATGCCCAGCTACTCCAACAACTTCAAAGTCACTTCAAACAAAACTTCAATATGACTTCAAAGTGAGATTGAAGCTGGTGAAGTGCGCCTGGGAGCGAAAAAGGCCAGGCAACTCGAGGTGAGGTTGCCTGGCCGGTGTGCGGTGCGGGTCTCTGTGCTTTGAATGCGGAGCTCTTACGCCAGGGCCTCGACGACGTCCTTGCCCAGGCCAATGCACTCCTCTTCGGCGGCGGCGTCGGGGTAGTCGTAGGCGATGACCGCGCCCACCACGTTGGCGCCGTCGGCCTCGGTGCGCTCCTGCCAGGTCTCCATCCACTCGCCCTCGTTCCACTCGTAGGAGCCGAACAGGCCCACGGTGCGGCCCTTGAGCTGCTTTTCGCAGTCGGCGAACATGGGCTCGAACTCGTCGGGCTCGAGCTCCTCGGCACCCATGGCCGGGCAGCCGAAGATGACCGCGTCGAACTCGCCCAGGCGCGCGGGGCCGAAGTCGGAGGCCTCGAGGATGGTGGGGGCGGCACCGCCCTCGATGACGCCCCTCTTCACGAGCTGGGCCATGGCGGCGGTGTTGCCGGTGCCGCTCCAATAGACGATGGCGACCTTCTTCATTGCAGTGTCCTTTCAATCGGATTGCGGTGCGTGTTTGTATGTTGTCCGCGCCGACCTAAGGCCAATGCGCGGTAAACAACCTGGTTGATGTCCTGCTTTAGGCGATGAGCTCGGAGAGCGTCGCCCCTGTGCGGTAGCGGGCCAGCGCCTGCGAGCGACATTCGCGCATTGCCTGCCAGCAGGCCTGTGCGCCCTCGGGGTCGATGTAGGCCTTCCAGACGCCGCAGGCGAGCTCGTCTCTGCCGTCGTGGGCGATGAAGGCGAGCACGTCGGCAAGGGGGTAGCCCAGCAGCACGCCCACCTCGTGGGGAAACGCGGGCGGCTCGTCGTCGATGCATGTGCAAGGCCGGCTGGGCAGCATGCTTGCAGATGCGGCGTCTACCTGGGTGTTTTCAATGCGAGCGGACGTTGCTCCGCTTGCGGCTTCCCGGCGCCTCTCGAATCCCGCCATCTTGATGCGAAGCGACCGTACGAGTTGGCGTGGGCCGGCCACGTCGAACCCCGCCTGCTGGAGAAAGGCGGCAACGTCGGCCTGGCCGACGAGGCTTGCCAGTTCCTGGCTGCGGCTCACGAGCATGAGGGCACGGCCTCGACCCACCATGAGCACGTCGCAGCGCAGGCCGCGCGGGCCGTACGTGCGTGTGAACTCCAAGGCGTGCTGGGCTGCCTGCCTGCGCACTTGCGCGTCGCACAGTCTCTCACACGAGCAAGTGGCGCATTCCTGGGGCCTGCGTGGGATGAAGTTGAAGAGCGCCGCGGGTTTGATGCCTGCCAGCACGCATGCGGCGTTGCGCACCACGCATTGGCAAAACTGCTCCTCAAACGCCATCCTGCACCTTACCCTTCAAGTAAGAGAAAGCTAACTAAAGTAACGAGGTGCACAATACCAATTCTCAGATGTTCGTCAAGTCTAACTAAAAAAGATACCGATATTCCCCCACAAGTGATGCGAATCGGGCATCAAGCGGTGCCGGGCACCTGCCGGGCGCGCACCCCGGCAGGTCCCCCAGTCAGCTTCTCCATAATCCCCCTGTATCATGCGCCCCTGCTGAAGATGACGACCGAGCGAGGAGTGCCCCCCCATGTCCACCTATAAGTCCAAGCAGATGATCGTGATGCGCCGCGACCTCAAGATGCGCAAGGGTAAGATTGCC
>OLNE01001730.1_pt1 | contig 14982 bp, 13 predicted proteins | sample 1672431 | NCBI WGS metagenome assembly OLNE01 (sample SAMEA3136685, study PRJEB25190) | human gut metagenome | reverse complement strand
CAAGAGCAGTGGATGGAAGCGGAAAGAGCAAGACGGTTACAATTAAAATTAAATAGTAAAGTAATCGCTGATATTTATTGAAAAAAAAAGTTGAAAGAAAAAGCAGTTAGAAACCATAAATTTAAGATTTTTAGCTGCTTTTCTTTTAAGTCATTATTTACAAAAATAACAATAAATGGTAATATATGTATAAATCTAAACACAATCTTAGATTACAGATCTTTTAATAGTCTATGAAAAGTTCGACAAGAGGATGTCTCCTCGCCAAAATCATTGCAGCTCGAAACTATATTTGATAAAATAAAAGGAGATAAAAATTATATGGAAGAAAATAAAAAATACCCCCAGGAGGGAAGAAACATGGGATTTTATATGGACAGTGCAGCACCGAAAACTTTATATAGGAGTGCTTTTATGAATCCATATTTTGTGGATAAATCAATGGCATTAAAAGAATTGTTTCAGATGATAGATGCAGGGAACGAACATATTTGCATTACCAGACCGCGACGTTTTGGAAAGACGGTCATGACCAATATGATCGCATCATTTTTTACCAGTTCCATCGATTCTTCTGATATATTTGACAATCTTAAGATTGCAAAACACCCAGATTATAAAAAACATCTAAATCAATACAAAGTGATTCAGATTAATTTCAGTGAGATGCCAGATGAATGCGAAAGCTACAAAGCGTATATCCGGCGAGTACATAAGTTATTAAAGGAAGATCTGCAGGAACTATACCCACAGTTAAATTTAGATTTTGAAAATGCGACAAAAGACCTTTTAAGAAAGATTCATGAAAGAACCGGAGATGAGTTTATCTTTGTGTTTGACGAATGGGACTATATTTTTCATGAATGGTTCATGACGGAGAGAGATAAGAATGAATACCTGACATTTTTAAGTGCGTTATTAAAAGATCAGTCCTATGTCAAGATGACTTACATGACAGGAATTCTCCCAATTGCCAAATATTCCAGTGGGTCAAAACTAAATATGTTCGTAGAATACACAATGGTAGAAGAAGAGAAATTCAGCGATACTTTTGGATTTACAGATGAGGAAGTGGATGAATTATTTAAACGATATCAGGAACGTACGGAGAATCAGCATTTAACAAGAGAAGATTTAAGAATCTGGTATGATGGATATTATATTAAGAATGGTAAACGGATTTATAACCCAAGATCCGTTGTTGTAGCATTGACGAATAACAATCTAGGAAACTACTGGACAAATTCAGGACCATATGATGAAATATTTTCCTATATTGAACATAACGTTGATGATGTCAGAGATGATGTAGCATTAATGGTATCAGGCGAATCTGTTCCTGCAAAGGTAAGAGAATATGCTGCAGTATCAATGAATCTGACAACAAGAGATGAGATTTTTTCAGCCATGGTCGTCTATGGATTTTTGACATATAAGGATGGTAAGGTCAGTATTCCAAACAAAGAATTGATGGATCGTTTTGGAGAAATGCTTCAGAAAGAACCATCCATGGGATATATCCATCAATTGGCGAAACATTCAAGAAAAATGTTAGAAGCAACGATTTATAATGATACTAAAACAATGGAAGATATTTTATCATACGCCCATAATACCGAAGTTCCAATCCTGTCATATAACCATGAAGTGGAACTGGCAGCAATCGTGAACCTTGTGTATCTGACAGCCAGAGATTATTATCGTGTGGAACGAGAAGATAAATCAGGAACTGGTTTTGTAGATTTTATTTTTTATCCGAATAACCAAAATGAATATCCAGGAATGATTCTGGAACTAAAAGTAGATGCAACACCAGAAGAGGCAATCCAGCAGATCAAAGAAAAACAATATGATCTGAAATTGAGAGGAAGACTTGGAGAAGATAAGGAAAACAAAATTTTAGCTGTAGGAATCAGTTATGATAAGAAATCAAAAAACCATAAATGTCATGTGGAAACTTTATAAAAGAATATAAGACTTGAGAGAGGGATATTACAAATGTAGTATCCTTCTTTTATTTATCCATTTTATATGACATATAACTCCTTATTCATGCATAATAAACACCCCAATATAAAGAAAATGATATACTAAAAATATTAAAAGAGGAGGAAGTTCATATGAAAAAGGCAAAGAAACTATTCTTACTTCTGATTTTATGTATTATAGGAATCATAGGATCAGGACAAGCAAAAGAAGTAAAGGCGGATCTGGTTTCATCAACACAGGTTCCGTTAAATGGAAGTTCACCAACATACTGTACGATGAGTTACAGTACACAGAAAAAATATTTGAAACTGGTATTATCACAACCAGGAGAAGTATCGCTAACAATAACGAATACAAACAATCAGGCAAGAACAACGTGTCCAAAATTTAAAGTTACGGATTCTTTATTTTCAGAAGAATATGATGACTTTGAAATCGAAAGTATCGGTGTTCCAGCAACAAAGATAAAAAATTATTACTTTTATGCAGGAACGTATTATATTCAGATTGATGCAAATGGTGTTAGTGGAACACAAGTAGCTGTGCAGGCAAAGTATACACCGATTGGATCAGAAGTTACTTCAGCAATTGAAAATCCAAGTGGAGCAATCAATGTGAACTATGGACAGCAATATACAGGGTTAATGGCACAGAAGCCACATTTTAATTACTACAGATTTGTGGTTCCATACAAAAGCAGAGTAAAGATTGAAACAGAACAGAAAAATGATCTGATTCTTTGCACTATGAAATCAGATGCCCAAGAGGAAGTTACACGTGACCAGTTGGGAGATCCATCAGGTACTGTAACACAAGAATTAGAACCAGGGACTTACTTCGCGAGATTTGGTGGAAACGGATTGTTTTGGAATACAGAAAGTGGAATCTATAAATTCAAAATTACAATGATCACAAGCGTAACAAATTTGAAACTTTCTGCAAAACAAAAAGTAATTGGAACTGGAAAAACAGCGAAGATTAATGCGTATATTTCTCCAAATAATGCGACAGATAAAGGAATTAAATGGGAATCAGATTGGACAAGGATTGCAACAGTATCTTCTAATGGTGTAGTCAAAGGAATCAGGGCAGGTGCTACAACAATTTATGCAACATCAAAAGATAATGATGATATCAAAGCAGAATGCAGAGTGATCGTAACTCCAAAGAAAGTAAAGATTACAAAGATCAAAACATCAAAATCAACATATTCAGCAAAGAAAAGATTTGTGAATGTGATCATGAAAGATCCTGGAGAGCGTGATGGAATTCAGATAAAATATTCAAAGAAAAAGAATATGAAAAAAGCAAAAAACGTTACATACTACATGAAAAAAGGAACTTATTATTTTCGAGCCAGAGCCTATATTACAGAGAATGGACATAAATATTATGGACCATGGGGAAATATCAAGAAGAAAAAAGTTAAATAAGAATACTGACAGGAGGAAGATTATATGAAAAAGATATTTATAGCAGTGATTACATTATTGTTTGGAATAGTCATTTTTGTACCACAGAATGTAAATGCGGCACAAAAATCAACGTATAAAAAGATTTTAGCAGCTTATAAAAAGAATGACATGAAAAAGGTCAGAAAATTAAGCAAGAATTTACCAGCGATGGCAAATGAGAAATGTGTTAAAAAGATGAAATCTAAATATAAAAAAGCATCACAAAAAGTAATAGATAAGATAGGATTTTTTGATGGTGGTGAGCAACCAGCAATTATGTACTATGGATACAGTGATGTTGATAAAGATGGTAAGCCGGAATTGATCATAAGATATGGAGCAAGCGAACAAGGATCAACAATTCGTATTTACCAGTATAAAGGTGGAAAGTACAAAAAAGTAAAAGGAAGTGCGGATGGATGGCATACGGTTATTTATAATTACACAAGTGGCAATGGATTAGTATTAACAGATGCCATGACTGCGGATAAAGTCTATGAAAGAGTTCGTCTGGTAACGTTAAAGAAAGGACGAATGAAAGTAAAAGTAATTCGGAAAAGGGAGTTTAAAGATTTTAATGATAGACTTTTATTGCCTTGTGTAATCGAAACATATTAATTTACAGAACTATATAGCTATGCAAAAAGAGGATACATAACGTGAAAAATCAAAGCATAATGAAAATCATAAAAGGATCATGGATACTTGTTCCATTTATATATGGAGGATTTTATGATTGGATTATTTTTGCAATGGCAGTAATTTGGCAAGTATGTTTGTTATACATCGCAATTCAAAATAAGAAGATCATACTACCAGAGAAAACAATATGTATAATAGTCACTGGCATAATGTTATGTTATGTTGGAACTATTTTTTATGGAACAGATTCTGGAATGAGTGAGCTCGGGTTGATTAAAGTGATCGCATTGCTGCAATTTTTGTTACTAGTAGAGCAGATTCAATATGAGGAAAGAATTGAGCTCCTAGAGCAGATTCCAATGATTGCAAGTGTGATGGCGGTCATATCAATGATTTCATATATCACACCATGGAAACATACATTTTTTCAAGCGTCAAGATTAGGGGGATTTTTTCAGTATTCAAATACCTTTGCATTGTACCTGTTAATAGGGATTATTGTGTTGCTATATGAAAAAAAGAAAGAAGGTAAGCTGTGGTATATAAAATTGTATATACTTACTACAGCAGTTTTGTTTACAGGAAGCAGGATTGTCTTTTTTTTGATGATCATAAATTATCTTTTATTTTTTATCGTGGATAAGAAAAATCGTGTAACGATATTCGTTATGACTGGCTGGATCATAGGATTGACGATCATAGGAATTGTGATCACTGGAAGTTATCAGAATATGGGAAGATATCTCACGATATTCACACACAACAGCACATTATGGGGAAGAATTCTATATCAGATCGATGGCTTGAAAATGCTATTAAAAAGACCAGCAGGTTTAGGATATATGGGATACTATTTTTTGCAGCCATCTGTGCAAAGTGCGGCATACACAACAAAATTTGTACATAATGATTTTCTACAAATTGGGCTTAATGGTGGAATGATTGCAATGATCTTGGCAGTTATATTATTTATTCAAAGTATTTATGAAAAGAGTAGTCAAGATTTACAAAAACATTTGTTAGTGATCATAGCAATTCATAGTTGTTTGGATTTTAATCTTCAATTTCTTTCAATCGGGATGATTGTTATCGTGTGTATGCAATGCAAAGAAAAGAAAGAGTTGCAACTGAAGAAAATAAAAATCTTTTGTTTGCTAACATTTGTAGGTTTTGTGTTGTCTTTACGGGCAGGAATAGGAACTTCCTTGGAATATCAAGGAAAATATAAACAAGCCTTAAAGATCATGCCAGAACTTACAACGGCCAGGATGAAACAACTATCAAAAGAAACTGATAAGAATCAGGCAGAAGAATCGGCGGACAAATTGATTCATTCAAATAAAAGAATTAGTCAGGCATATGGGGTAAAAGCGGAAATTGCATATGGGGAAAATAACTATAACGCTATGGTGCGTTATAAAAGGCAGGAAATCAAAAATCGAAAATATGATATAGCAGTTTACGAAGATTATATTGATAAATTGGCATGTATTCTACAAGAAAAGCAAGCAGATTCAGATACAAAAGGGATGAAACAGTATTTAGAAGAATTGCTCTGGATACAGCAATACATAGAGAAAGTAAACACGCAAACAAATCTAATTGCAAATCATTTGAAAGATGAATCGATTCTTCAATTTGATAGTAATTACCAAAATTATCTGGAACAGATAAGGGATTATTATAATCGAAACTATAAAACACAAGGTGATAAATCACAATTTTAAGAACGGAGGAGAAACATTATGAAAAAGATACTGGTTTATATTGTGAGTTTGTCTATGCTGTTATCAAATAATACAATGATCATGGCAGCACAGACGGCAGAGAACAAAAATGTACAAGAAAAAACAACGACAGTTTCATTTGATTCGTCATCGCTGACTACAAAAATTGGTAGTTTTAAGTCATATGATTTTCAAGGAATTCAATCAGATCAAATAGAAAATGTATTCTTTGAATATATCGATGAGGGTTCAAATTGGACGGAAGATGACGAGGAATATTTGGAAGATAGTTCAATTTTGGAAATAGAAAAGAAAAAAGAATACAAAGATGACGAAGAAGAGGATGAAATTAAAGAGACTAAATATGTCCCAGTTGCAAAAAAAGAAGGAAGTGTCAAAATAAGAGCAACAATCCGATTAAAAAATTCAGATGAAACTATAAAAACACCATGGACAAAGTTTACTGTGAAAAAAGCTGATAGTGGAGTCGTTCCTTTAAAGTCTTATGTTGTATATAGCAGATTAAAAGATAAAGACGAAAATTTAGTTGACAAGAATAAAGATGGTCAGATTGATTCACAAGAGATAAAAGAAGTAAATTACCTGTATGCATATGATCATAATCTGACAGATGAAGATATGCAGGGAGTGAATCAGGCGGTAAATTGTGAATCAATAGATTTGGAAGATAATGCAGAAATTACAAAGCTTGATTTTGCAAAGAATATGAGTCATTTGGAATCTTTAAAATTAGATGGTACGGGTGTACCATTAAAAGATAGATTGGATATTTTGCGATTAGATCCAGAAAAAGTAAAAAAGGGTATTGCTTGCAGAGTTGTGCTTAAACCTAAAAACATGATTAAGATTGGTAATACAGAGTTTGATATAAATGTATATTCAGAGGATGAAAACAAACTACAGGTTAATAAGGTCAATGAAGATTTGATACTAAAAGCGACAGAAAATTCAAATTTAATTTTTATCTCAGATGAAGATGAGGAGGAAGAAGCAGTAAAAAAAATTGCATTAAAATTAGAGCCAGCACCAGATGATGCGGTAGTGATATCCGATTTGTATTTATATAATGAGCTGTTAAGGCAGGGAGATAAAAATAAAGATGGTTATTTAACAAAAGATGAGGCAAAAGATATTAAGGAAGTTGAAGTCGAAGACTGTGATAAAGTAGATCTTTCAGGAATCAATCAGATTAAAAACTTAGAAAATCTAAAGATTGATTCAGATGATGGAGTTCAAAATATAGATGCATTAAAAGATTTAAAAAAATTAAAATTTCTCAATCTAAAAGGAGTAGATCAAAAAGATGTTTCTACGATTGGACAATTAAAAGAACTTATATATTTAGAATTAACAGGAGATTTTGATAATATAAATTCCTTTAAAAATCTTAAAAATCTGGAATTCTTAACATTATCATCAAATAATCTGGAAGATATTTCACCGATTTCCAAGCTAAAAAACCTAGAAGATTTAGAAATAGGGGAATGCCCTAAAGTTGCGGATATTTCTACATTGGACCGCAATATAATTTCTAATTTAGTTGTGTCAAAAAATGTTTCTGCAAAGCAGTTATTAGATTATCAAAAATTTACAGACTTAGCATTGCAAGAAAAAGAAAATTTAGATGATTCAATTGGATATGTTTCCGTTATAGGTTTAGATGATGACGATGATGATGACAATGGTATTTATACATATAAAGCGAATGATAGTGCGATTATTAACAAGTACGGAGAATGTATAAAACGAGGTGAAACTGATGTTACAATCACAGCAAAAGCAAAAGATGGGAAAGCCACAAAAACGATTCATGTCAAAGTTCAAAATGGAAAGGATCTAGAGCCAGCAGGCACAGAGAGAAAAACAGATGAATTACCAAAATTGACGCAAAATGGATATCCTGATTCCAGAGTAAATGTTGTGCAGGGAAATGGAGTGGTTTATGATCTGAATTTAAAAGAAAAATTAGCTGTGAATGCCAAGTCGTATGTTGCCAATTATGTATATTGTGATGACGATTATTTTGTATTGAAAACAAAGATTTCCAAAGAAAATGAGTTGTATACAGCAATAGGAAATACGCAGTTAAAAAAACAAGATTTAGATATTGAAAAGACAGAAAATAATTGCTTTTTAACAAAAGAAGGAATATTGTATCGCATAAATCAACAGAATAAACCAGAAAAGATACAAGATAATGTAAAAGATCTGAAGATATTTGATGAATATGGAAGGTCAGATGATTATGTCATCTTGTACAAAGATGGGACAGTGAAGCGCATAAAAGAACAGAATCCTGTCTTATCAGATGTAGAAACCATGTTATCATCCGATTATTATGTGCTAAAGAATGGTACAACGATTAAATATGATTGGAAGACGAGAAAAAGTGTCAAAATATTTGATGGAAAATTAAAAATGGTACGAGATGGAAATAATAATCCGTACTTTATGGATGGAAATACTTTGTATACGTACTATCGTTATAGTGATGAAGGATATACATTTGTTAAAATTGCGGATAATGTAAAACAGTTAACGCCATATGATTCAAGTATATATCAGGATATGAATGGTGACTGGTATTACTTTGATGAAGATTGGACGGAAAAGGACGATAAGTTGTATTATACAAAAAAGAAGATATCCTATACAAATAGTCACTTTACTGGAATTTCGGATGATGGAACAGCTTACATTTATGGAAATCTTATTTTGACAGATGTGGTGGATATGAAAAAAATTTCATCAAGTGATACACTGCTGATTCGAAAAGATGGAACTATATGGAAATATAGAGCTCCATATGTAGCGGAAAAAATGTTAGATTATGATGAGACTAAACCAGATTCTAAAGAAGATCCAATACCAGAGCCAGAACCAACACCAGAGCAGAAACCAGCACCGGAACAGAACTCAGCACAAACAACAACTCCGCAGACACAGCAGATAAAAGTCAGTCAGATTAAACTGTCAGCGCTTTCAACAAAGATTGCTGCAGGAAAGAAGATTAAATTAACAGCAGACATCACAAAGAATGCTTCCAATAAAACATTAAAGTGGACAACAAGTAATTCGAAAGTCGCAACTGTGGATAAAAACGGAGTGGTAACAATCAAGAAAAAAGCTGGAAGCAAAACAGTAAAGATTACAGCAGAGGCAACCGATGGAAGCGGAAAGAAAGCAACATTTACGATCAAAGTCATGAAAGGAGTCGTAAAGAAAGTTAAGATTTCTGGGAAGAAAACAGTGAAAGCAGGAAAGACACTGAAACTAAAAGCCAAAGTCACAGCAAGCAAAGGAGCTAACAAGAAACTGAAATGGACAAGCAGTAATCCTAAATATGCAATAGTATCCGCGTCAGGAAAAGTAAAGGCATCAAAAGCAGGAAAGAAGAAATCTGTGAAGATTACAGCAATGGCAACGGATGGAAGTGGAAAGAAAGCAACCGTGAAGATTAAAATTAAATAAAGAATAGGAATTTGACGATTTTATGAACAAACAGCTGGAAGTCACAAGAGATATTTTAAGAAGGTGTGATTTCTGGCTGTTTTTTTATTGCATAGGAAATTTTGATGAAAGCCCCTATGCAATAAAAACGGTAGAAAAAAAGTAGAGATATAAAAATTCTCTACTTTATAAACATATTCAAAAACTGTTTCTTAACCTCCACCGCTCTCTTCTGGCTGACTGGAATCTTATATTGTCCAGCCAAAGTCACAAGATTATTTTCAAAATCCGTAATCTGATTTAGATTGATCAGATAGCTCCTATGGCAGCAGATGAAATTCTGATTTAGACGCTCAAGTAATATGGCAAGTTTCTCAGAGGTATGATAAGTGGAAGATGTACAATAAATGGTTGTCGTACGGAGATTACGCTCCATGTAGACAATATCATCTAACAGAATATTATGTTCTCTGCGGTTCCATGAGATTGTCAGATAGTTATTTTTGTGTTGCTTAAGATTGAAGATTGCTTTCTCAATCGCACGAGGCAGATATTGTTTAACATCGGACTTATGAATAAAATATACATGTTCCGTCTCATACACATCACTGCAGTATTCGCGATATTGTGTGATGAAGATAATCTGTGTCGAGGCGTCTGCCTGCAAGATTTTTTTAGATAAGATAATGCCAGACTTTTCAGGGAGTTCGATATCCATTAAGACGATGTCATAAGGAACAAAATTCTTCCCATATAATTTAGAACGTTCCTCTGGGGAGGAACAAGGATGAATCTCGGCAGAAAGTCCTTTTGTTTCTTTGATAGTTTTTTCAAGTTCATGTAGATAGATTGGGTCATCTTCGCAGATTGCAATATGGATCATTTATAAATCTCCTTTGTATGTATTCAATCGCTTGGCAGTTGGAACAGAAGATGAGAAGAAAATAAATTCCCTTCATCCAGCCATTTGTAAGTTCCATGGTACTGTGAAACGATATCTTCTATAATAGTTAATCCGTGGCCATGTAGAACACAGGATTCTTTTTTTGTTGTGTGGTGTGCAAATATCTCATTAGGGTTTTTACTGTTTTGCATATGTACAATAAACATATTTGCCCGAAAATCCGTTGTCAGCGAGATAAATAGATCTGTTTGCGAGGGATCGCATAAGCGGCAGGCATCGATCGCATTATCTAATAAGTTTGAAAAAAGGCTTGTGATCGTAAGATCCGAAAAATAAGAATCAAAATGCTCTGGCAGGATGACGCGAAACTGACAATGAATTTTTGAATGGTCAGCAACGATTTTTTTTTCCTGAAGTAATGTATTTAATAAAGCATTTTTACAAAAAGAATCCGGATAATTTCTTTTCACATGTGATGTGAGAGAAGAAATCAATACAGCCATTTCTTCGTATTGTGCATTCTTTCCAAGTTCCATGGCAAAGTCCAAATATTGGTCAATATACGCCTGTTTTTCAAGGATCGTCTTTTTTAGATTTTCTAATTCATGCTGTTGTTTCTGCATTATCTGATGTGTGCTCTTTGCATTTTTAAAGTCAGCAGTTTTACGGGTATTTTTGCAAATATGGAATACAAGACCGATAAAGGAACCAAATGCTATGATCATTGCAAGAGACATATAATCATAGAAGAAAATATGATAATATTCATGAAAAAAGTGGTTCCACAATGCCGGATTGTGGCGCATATAATTTGTCACGATTCCATGCAGCGGGATCGAAAAAATACAAATAAGAATAATATATTTTTCAATTTTATACAGATTCGGATGTTTCATAATGTTTCCCTTCAGAGTCTTTCAGTTCTTGAATATAGGATAATGCCTGTTCATATTCGCCATGTTCCACAAGCAAGGAAAGGGCAAGAAGATGATTTGAGGTATCGTGGTTCCAACGATAAAGTTTCTGATATTCGTCATCAAGTGTATGCAAATGATGGATTTCTTTTTCTAAGGTCAGACGTTGGTGAGCTTCTTTCAAATGTTGTTCTTCTAATTCTTTCAGCAAAGTTAGTCCATGATTAAATAAATTCCATGAGATTATGGAAATGATCACAGAAGCAATGATAAACCATCCATACGAAAATGAAGGTTCAGGCATGGACATAAAAATATTTCCTGCAATAACCATAAAAAGGACAGGAAGACCAAGAAAGAAGAATAACTTTATATTGATCAGGTGTCGATTGCGTTCAATCATATTAAAAATTCGAGGTAATAATAAAATATCCAAGATCATCTGTGAGATAGAGCATAGAACAATGGAAACCGTATTTCCGCTCAGTGCTACATATAAAACAGCTAGATGAAGCTGTGGAAATATAAAATTAAAAACCATCAAGATACCAACAGCAATCGCTTCAATAAAAATCATACTGATACAAAAAATAAAAAACAAAAATACCTGAAAGGACCGATCTTCTGTAAAAAAGAAAAAGATATGAAAGATCCATAATGGGTAAATAAAAAATGCTGTAAATGTAGCGGATGTTGATGTTGGAACAAAGATCATCCATGACAGTAAGACAGCATAAGAAATCCATAATCTTCGATAAAATGAAGAAGAGAAGGTTCTATGTGAAAATCGTTCTAATAATATATGAAATGGAAAAATAATATTAAATATGGTTACCATGTAATAAAACAGACCTGAAATCATAGAACACATTCCCCTCCTTTCAATGATCATATGTGTTTCTACAGATAATATTATTATACAACGAATAGAAAGTTATGAAGAAAACGAATATTACATATAAATCGTTTTTTATGTATGTTTCAACATGATTAATGACACGAAACAATCTCCATCATCATTCCACTGGCAGGTTCCATCATAGTCTTTGACAATGCTTTCTATGATAGAAAGACCATGCCCATGCAAAGATGAAGAATCTTCTTTGGTTGTTTTATTTAAGAAAATATTTTTAGGGTCTTTAGAGTTTTTCATACGGATCATAAACATATTTGCCTTAAAATCTGTTGACAATTCGATAAATAAAGAATCATCTTGTGGATAAAGCTTATGGCAGTTTTTGCAGCTTTCCAAAGCATTATCAAGCAGATTTGAAAAAATGCTGGTGATCGTGAAATCGGAAAAAGTCTGATCAAAATGATCTGGAAGAAGAATCCGGAATTCACATTTGACATTTAACTGATCGGCAATTGCTTTTTTCTCTTGCAGCAAAGTGTTCAACAAAGCATTCTTGCAATAAGTATCAGGATAATTTCTCTTCACATGGGAGGAAAGTGAAGAAATCAAAGTTGTCATATCATCATAATTTCCAGATTCACACAGATTGATCGCAAGGTCGATATGTGAATGGATATAGGATTGCTTTTCAAGAATCTTAGTTCTTAAAGTTTCAATTTCTTTCTCCTGTTTTAAAATTGTCTGCTGTGTTGAATCAAGCATTTTCAAGTCGATTTCTTTTTTTACATTATTACAAGTAGTGATAATGATACTGATAAAGGAAAGAAGACACAGTACCATAAAAAAATTAAAGAAAAAAGATAAATATGGCTGAACAGCATCCATAGGAAAATATTTCTGAAATGCTTCTGTGGTAAGCAGACAATGATAGAGTACAGCTGTAAAAGGAATGAGAAATATATAAATAAAAGTTAAGACGGATTGTATTTTATGTGATTTCATTTGATTCATTATAGCTCGTCTCCTTTCTCCTGCATTTGTTTCATATAAGAAAGTGCCTGATCATATTTCTCTTGCTCTGCCAATAAAGAAAGAGCCAGGAGATGATTTGCCATATCGTGGTTCCATACATAAAGTTTTTTGTATTCATTATCAAGAGAATGTAAATGTTCGATTTCCTGTTGAACCATATCAAGATGATGCTGTTGGCGGATATTTTCTTCTTCAGAATGTACAAGGAGTGTTATTCCATGTTTAAATAAACGCCAGATGCCATAAGAACATGTCAGTGATGGGATCAGATATACGAAAACGGAATGTAATGTGTTTGGAATGATCATCAGAATATTATCAAGAATGATCGGCAGTAATATCGGAAGTAATAAACCGACCAGAAGTGATATTTGCATTAAGTAAGCATGATGCTTTATAAAATGAACAATATATGAAAAAATGATCATATAAGTGATAATCTCCAAAATACAAAGTAATGATACAGAAAGCTGATTGCCGTCAAGTCCGATGAAAACACTTACAATATGGAGTTTCGGGAATAATAGTCCGATTAGGGATAAAATAGTGGCAGAGATACCTTCAATCAGTAAAATGGAATTAAAAAACAGACAGAATGAAATAAACTTGAAAGATTTTGTACCACCAAGAAAAAAGAAAAAACTAAACGCAGTAAACGGATAGATCAGCAGCATGCTGTATTTACTTGCGACAGAGGGAGGAACGAATATCATCCATGAAAAAATAAACAGGTATAAAACCGATGTGATGTGTACACTTCGTAATGTCCGCTTTTCGCTTGGAAAGACCCTGAAAAGCATATTCAGTGGTCCGATCGTAAAGAATATATTCAACATATAGTAAGAAAAACTTGCAATCATAAAAATCCCCCTCTCAGATCAAGTCAAATTATCCAGTAATTGATACATTTATTATACAATATATTTATGTATACAAAAAGATAAAAGATATAAATTTGAGAAGAAGATATAGAATTTAATAAATTAAATCAAATGATAATATTTAAATGCATGATAAATCCCATCATCATTTACGGAATCTGTAACATATTCCGCAATTTCTTTTAACTCATCACAGGCATTTCCCATAGCAATTCCATGGCCAGCAGCTTTAAACATGGAGATATCGTTATTACTATCTCCAAATGCGTAGCAGTCATCTGTAGAGATATTGAGATGATCAGCAACATATGTAAGAGCAGTTCCTTTATTATGATCTTTTAATAAAATCTCATACTGGGTATCATCAATTCGAATATAATCCATGGTATCAGAAATGCTGTCAAGAGCATCTACAAAACCAGAGGCATTGCTTCCAGGACCTGTAAATACAATGGCTTTATCAGGATTTTCAACATGATCCCATGTAAATTCATGCGCCATATAAGGAGCAAGGTCAAAAGCAGTGATCATAAATCCATAATGTGGATGAAAGTCAACGTTATGATCGCGGAAATAAGAACATTTTTCTCCTTCAAAGGTTCCATAGATATTGTTTTCTTCGCAAATCCGTTTGATCTGTTCGACCACTGTTTCAGGAACTGTTTTGTGATAGATCGTTTCGCCATCAAGAAGGATGTGAACTCCGTTAGAACAAAGATAACCGTCGCAGCCAATATCGAGAATCTCTTTTTCAAAATAAACAAGAGGTCGTCCAGTGTTGATCAGGACTTTATGACCATTTTCCTGTGCTTCATGGATTGCTTTGATCGTAGATTCTGGAACCAGACGCTGTTCTTTACTGTACAAAGTCGCATCGACATCCAGAAAGATTAGTTTGTTGTTTTCACTCATATTATCATTCCCCATCTAAATATTTATAAAAATTAAGAGCCGGATACAAATAAAGATTGATGGTCCGGCTCTGTGCTGTAAGGATATAGTTGACTATTCTTCCACAGTTACAGTCTTCATAACTTGTGGTTCTAATGGTTTATCGGAATAATCTGTTGCAACTTCAGCGATCTTATTTACAACATCCATTCCTTCGATGA